>JAAIGE0100891091.1_pt1 | contig 10349 bp, 10 predicted proteins | sample 6487951 | NCBI WGS metagenome assembly JAAIGE01 (sample SAMN13974128, study PRJNA590717) | phyllosphere metagenome | biome: tomato field; feature: multiple bacterial spot infested tomato fields; material: tomato leaves; isolation source: leaves from tomato fields | host: Solanum lycopersicum ... | reverse complement strand
TTCATCGCGTGGACGGATGCGGAGTGAGGGAGCGCGCCGTAACTTTGCGGGGCGGTCAACACTATATCGAACGACCGCTAGGTGCCAGGGATCACCTCTTCCGGTCTAAGTGGGGTATCGTCCGTGCGGATGCTCACCAGCAGGCCGCTGAGGTGGCCGAGACCCATTTGCAGACGCTAAACTCGCCCGAGCCCCTTCCCACTAACGGACATCCATTCATCTCGGCTTGGACCAAAGCGCCAGACGCATGAATTTCAGCTATCGATCGACGCCGCGTCAGTCTTTGTGTCCGGAACGGCGATCGGTGCGGGCGGCTGATGTCTACGTTCATCCCACAGATGATGCTGAGCAAATCGCACGTCTGATAGGGAAAGCTGGTCAAGCGCCTTCCGAAAAGTGCCGTTCCCAAACCAGTCGCTGGACTTCGCGCTCGGGATCTCCCGGACGACCTCGCTGGAGAGAGAGGACAGGTTCAGCGGCGCAAGCGCATCGTCATAGCGGCGACGGACGAGCGTCGCGAAGGCCTGTTCGTCAGCCAAAGCATGGTTTTCCGGTGCTGACACCGCGTCCGCAGCTTTAGCCAGTTCACCGCTCGTGCTGCCGAGCAGCGTCCCGATCCGATCGAATCCTAAAACCTGATCTGCAACAGCAGAATACGCGGATGATAGACGGCCAGGCGCAACGATGGCCGTTCTGCGATCCTCGGCTCGCAGCCGATACAGCAACGGCGTGAAGTCGGAGTCGCCGGAGACGAACACGAACTCCCTAAAGCGGGTACGATGGCAAAGCAGGTCGAGCGCGTCGATTACGATGCGGATGTCCGCCGCATTCTTCGCCCCGCGTGTGAGCGTCGGGCAGTCCAGCACTTCGAAGCCCGCCCTCACGAAGTCCGCGCGAAACCTGTAAAACCAGAGCCGATCATTCTGCTCCCCGGGCGCACTGACCCAGCCGGACGGATTCATGTAGCAGCGTGCCACCAGCCATCGCCGGGGTCCGTTCTCCGCATCCATCTCCGCCAGCCCAGTTAACCAGCTCACCGGGTCGGAAGCGAACCTGATCGCAAGGCCGCCATCGATGGCCCACAGCGCGGAGAAAACGTTGTCGAAATCCACGAAGATCACGCTTCCGTCGTGCATCCAATTCACCCCCGAGCGCTTTTCGCTTCACGTATTTTAAGATCGCGTTGCAAGCGACATCCATATCGACTTTCTACGAGGGCAAGCGCCAGCTTAAATCACCATCCAATCAGCGCAAATAATGCGAACAGAGTCGATCAGCAACGGACCCACGCGCGCGCTCAAAATTGCCGCTCCTGGCTTCCGCAGCCATGACTCGGAAGGACCGACCCAATCCCGGCCATTCCGCGGCGTTTGAACGTCGCCCAAAAGCGGTCGCTCGTTCATTCTGTTCAACGACCAGCTTACCATTCCCCGCGCGCCTTCTACCAATCGTATCAGTCAAACCCTGTGCAATATCTTAGTCCGAGATCTCTCCGCGATAATAGGCTAAGGAAGTTCGGAAAGGATCTCTAGGCGAAGCTCATTGGTATCGGGTTCGCACGCAAACTTCCGTAAATCGCGGCTCCCATGAGACAAAACTATCGTATTTAGGCCAGGACGCCCGCTTTCGCCGAGGCGACATTCGCGAAAACGAGGCTGTTCGCGCACTGTATATGCCTGGAATGTCGCGGCAGGTGGACGTGACGGAGTCATCTACTGGTCGTGCCGCGCAGCGCCCACGCCGGTTACCGATGCTCGATCCGGCTAATCAGCGAAGCCGCGGCGTTTCCCTTGCGTTCCGCTGCCTGCTATGATTTTTTGATGTCTAGGGTTTAGGAGAAGCGGTCAATGGCGGACGATTTCAAGGTCTTCGAAGACGGACGGGGCAGCGTCCTGGTTATGCTGCACCCTGACGCCGCGATCAGCAGGGATGAGATAATCAAGCTGCTGGTGCAAGCGGGCGCCGACCCGGACGCCATTACCTTCGTGGAGCCGAACGACGTGGACGAGGCCGATGCGAAAGGCCAGTGCGTGGTGATCCCGATTGACCGGAACGTGGCCGACGCCCCCGAACTCGTCGAGGCCGCCCGCAGCTGCGCGCAGTCGGCGTCCGGGGTGGTCGTCGTATTTGGAGCAGGATTCGAGCATCCGGATCTGCATCCGATTGCGGCAGGTTACGGGACACAGTGCGGTTGGTCGCCGACTGAGCTGCAGCCGTGCTTGAAGCAGGATGAGGGATCCGGTTTGACGCCAACAGACTCCGGCGGCGGCGCGGTGGAGCGCCCCCGGCCAAGCCAGGTCAACTGCAGGTAGCGCGCCTTGGTCACTCGGACGTATCGCCTGGACCATGATCTCGGCTTCGCTCCAAACCCATTCTTTCGCTGGTGCACTCTAGCGTGCTGCATGCCGCAGATCCGCGCGAACGCCGCAATCGGCGATTTGATCGTGGGGATCGCTGGGTCCGGGGCGGCAGGGCTTGGCCGAATTCATCCGCAGCTGATCTACTGGATGCGCGTCGATGAGACGCTGACGTTCGACCAGTATTGGCGCGATCCGCGGTTCGTCCGCAAACTGCCTCGGATCGACGGTCCGAAGATGCTGGCGGCGGGAGACCGAACTTACCGGCACGAGCCCGGTAGCGAGGAGTGGAGCTTTGAGCCGTCGATGCACTACGTACCAGGCGCGCCGCAGGGAGGGGGCGGCCACGTCGTCAAGGACACGAAGGTGGACAGGCTCCTCGTAGGGAAGACGTTCACCTACTGGGGAGGATCAGGCCCGGTGGTTCCGGACCACCTGATTACGATGTTCCCCAATCCGCGTGGCCAAAAGTGCCCGGAGGCTGGTCCGGCCCTAGACGAGCTGCACGACCTCATGGGCCTGCACGACCCACGCGGACTGGTAGGCGATCCGGCCGATTGGAGCAACAGGCGCTACTTTCGCCTCTGACGAGGCGCATCGAGACTTATCGGTGGCTAGCCGGAGGGTTGGCGCTTTAGCGGCTACATGTCGTCTGCAACGCCCAGGCAGGTTGCGACGAGGTCGCCCCGCTCCTCAGTGACGGAGACCCGGAAGAGGACGATGCGTTTGTCCCAGACGGCCTTCTGGACCGCGCCGGCCGCGACAACGTCGACGAGGTCGTCACGCCACCCGCCAATCGCCAGCTCCCCCTCGGACGCGTCGGCCAAGCCCAAGGCGTTCAGGACGGCGAGCCTGCGGACGGCGCGTTCATTGCCGTCGCGATCGTGGGCGGCCGACCCGGGGCAGGCAGCGGGAAGGCGGGCGGTTCCGAGCGCCGCCACCGATCCCCGTACGTCGGCGTAGACATGCTCCGAGAAGACGATAGATCTCGTCTCAAGATCAAGTAGCACGGTGCCACGGCCTGAACGGCGCAGGCGATCGAAGATGCGGAAGCCGTCGAGGACCGCGTCTTCCCACTCCCAATAGCGGCACCTTTCGACCTCGAGCCCCGCGACGAGCGTCTCCAGCCTCTTGAGGAACGCGAAGGACATGTCCGCGCGGTCCGGGAAGAGCCGGGGTTCGGTGAACGGCTTGCGCACGGCCAGCGCCGCTAGGCGGACGCCCTCCGCATGGATCGCCTTGATAACGGCTTCCTCGACGATTCCAGCGCGAGCGCCATCCTCCACCTCGTCGGTTCGCGGGTCGCTCCGACGCTTGCGCCCGAGCAACTTGCGAAGGACCGGCGACCAGCCGAGCTTCGCGGCGAGCGCCAGATGCATTACGTCGTGGAAGCGATAGCCGTCCTCCGAATAGGCGTTGTCGGTCAGATCGTCGCCGAGCCTCCGTCCGTCCAGATACATCCGGGAGCGGCCGGGAGCGACGGACACGATCGCGACCTGGAACCGTCGAGGAAGCCGTTCGCCTGGAGGTGCGTCCTCGTCGGGGAGGGAAGTGGGCTCGCCCCGCCCGAAGCGCCGGAGCAGTTTGGCCACGTTCCGCTCTGCTACCTCGCCCAGGCTCAGGCCGTAGAGGCTCGCCAAAGCCGCCAAATGCCAGGCAACCTCGCCGAGCACCTGCTCAAGTGGCCGGTCGGGCAGCATCGTGTTCAGCTCGAGTTCGACTGCCGGGAGCTTACGCCTGAGCACCTCCGCCGCGAGCTGCTGCAGGACGGCGAGACAGACCTCGACCGCCTCGTCCCCCTTCGTCCTGAGCGTGAGGTAGGCGACCCGCTGGTAGTCGGGAAGGGAGGCCGCGCCTTGGTCGAGGAGCGCAACGACGCCAGGGGCTTCGCGCAGGAAGACTGCGGCCGAGTCGCCGAGCACCTCACGAAGTCTAAAGCTCCTCGCGGTGTCGCCTCCCACCTCGTCGACCAGGGTCTCCAGGTCGTATGCAAGGAAGCGGTCGAGGCGGGCGGCTCCCGCGAGCGCGAAGCAGTACCAGATCGTGTCGCCGATCTCCTCGACGATCTCGTCGTTCGGGACGTTCCAGTCTGCCCGACCCTCGATAAGCAGACGCTTCTTCACGGCTGCGGCGACGGATCCGATCTCGCCCACTAGGCCGTAGAGGGCCACGTCGAATCGCCGGTCCCAGCCGGCGGACAGATCGGTGCGGTTAACGAATGCGGCGTACTCAGAAACCGGCATGCCGGACCTGAACCCCCAATTGGTCTCGGAGAAGCCGTCGGCGGTCACGTCCGCTTGGCCTGCCGTTCTGCAGGTCCCTTCCGTCATCGGATCAACCGCACGGAGACGGTCTTCTGCCCGGCTCCGCCTTCCGGCAGTCGCACCGAGATTTGCGACGAGCGCGTCTCCGACGTGATGCGGACGGAGGCACCTCCCGGTGCCCGGACCCGGATCGCACTCGGCGCGGGAACGGTGGCCTGTGAGATGAGCCTGGGCAGGACCTGTGAAGCCGTTATCCCGCTCCAGATTGCGGCGAAGCATCCCAGCCACATCCGCAAGGTGGACGGGGACGCGATTGTTCGCGCCTCCGCCCTTCGGGCTCCTGTTTCCGTGGCGGGGGCGACGATGCAGCGTGCAGCTGCAGCGACGCTAGTCGCCCAAAAGAACGCTGCCGCAGGCTGCAGGGCGCCGGTCGCCCTACATGCGTCACTATCCATTAACACGAGCGCGATGACGCCGAGAACTGTACATATTACGGCGACTCCGCAGCATACCTCCTTGGTTCGCTGCTCCGCGCGTCGGGCTAGCCGCCGCTCTTTCTTCTCTTCAGTTCCGGTCACGTCGGCTCCGATCGAAATTCAACGAATAGTTATAGTCAGAGCAGGGCGCGCACCAGCAGCGTGACGAAGGCGCCGAGAATGAGGGCGACCGCCCAGCGGAGGATCGCGACTTCGCGCTCCATGAACCGCACGCGCTCGTCGAGTGCGTCTCGCACCTCATCCAGATTTTCCTTAAGCCCGGCGAGCGACTGCAACTCTCCGGCGATCGGGGCAATCAGGTCCGACGGAATGCCGTGGAATGCCTCGTCGGCGGAGCGCGGGTTCAGCGTCGGTCGATCCAGGTCCGCAAACATGATCGCGAAGAGTTCATCGCCACGGCGCAGATGCACGTCCCCCGGGCCGGCATTGAAGACGGCAAAGACAAGGCGTCCGTCGTAGCCGGGATCGGCGTGGAAACCGGACACGTTGACGAGGCCCCTAAATTTGGTGCGCTTAGACCGCAGCGTAATAAAGCAGAAGGCGTCGTCGGGAACGCGCACGATCTCCTCGCTGCACAGGAAGGCGAACTGCCCTGAGGGGATCAGCACCGCCTCGCGCTCGCCTAGCTGGCGGACGCTTCCCTTGTCCGAAGCCTTGGCCGGCGATACATATACCTCCGGTCCCATCGCCAGCCGATAGCCGGCCGGGTCCACTCGCTTCCATTTGTAGGCATTCCCGCCCTTTTCGTCTCGGATCAGACGCTCGAGTGACAATCGCTCGTGCAGCGTACGGTCGCTCCACACGCCTCGCATGCAGGCATGCCTAAACTCGATCTCCGGTCCGCTAGCCGCGTCTCCCGCCCTCCCGTCGCGTCTGCCGGGAGAAGCGGGCTGCCCGTCGTCGTTCGCAGGCGGCGGATCGCCAGCGCCGTCATGCCCGGCATCAGATCCCAGAGGTGCGGCCTGAGTGAGAGACGGCTGGGTGGTCGTCGCGTCGTCCTCAACGGTTCCCGACGATGCATCGAGATGCTTGGGTGGGATCCCGCCGCCTTCCACCATGCGCCGCATCTCGTCGTCTTCCTTCATGACGGTGGGTACTCCGATCGTTTTAGAAGAGATGGCCCTGCACCGGGACGGCGACAGGCGATACAGGCACTCGCAACCTCCAGTTAGGCGGAAAGCTTGGCTGCGGCAGGCATCCGGCGGAGGAGTAGGATTGCTTGATCCGCGTCCGTCCACTCACGCCTGCGAACTCGGGGTGCGCCACGCGCGCGTATTTTCCAATTTCACAGAACAGGTTCTGGCAGTCGATTGGCTTGAGCCGTCGGCCAAATAGGCCTGCGAACTCCAACCCAAGTCGGGCGAAGTGGCTTTCCTGCTGCTCCGTCACTTGGTGAATCACCTGCTCCGGGCTCAGGTAACCTCCGTTGGAGAAACACTTGGCGATCCCGTCCACTGCGCCGGGACCGGCCACGACGAAGGAGTCCTCGTCGAAGTCGATTATGGAGGAGTAGTTGAGGTCTACCGCGTATTGGAACGCCAGGAACGAGCCGAGGCCAGCATAGGAGCGAAGAAGCGCGTACACCTCGGCTAGGCTGCGGCTCCGCTCAACCTTACTCGGCGCGCCGTCATCCATCATGTGTGCAAGTAGGGCCAGATGGTTGTCGTGCTTGCGAAGCCGGCCCATCCGGGGCGCTGGCATGATGTACGCAGCGGAGTAGACGCGCCGTCCGGCGTCCATGGCGTCGTCCAGCACCTTCGAGATCGCCCCTAGGTCAGCCGACTGCCACGACAGCGGACCCAGCTGACTTTCCAGCGTCTCCCAGGTCGCTATCCGATTGAACAGCTTGAAGAGGATCGTTCGGAAGAAGACCTCGGCGGGTGCCTGCGACCTGTCCTCGCGATATTGCACCTCATTTATCAAATACTGGCTGACCCGATCTGCGGCGCGGAACGTGTTGGTGAACCGGTAGCTTCGCAGGACAGGATCGTTCGTCCATGGCCCGACCGGGTCCGAGAGCCTCCTCATGAACATGGCGAGGCGCTCCGCCGCGAAACGCCAGTAGCTGTCAAAAACGATGGTCGGTTGCAACATGGTGGGTCCGCGGTGACATATAAGGGCGTCGCCTATCACGCCCCCGACCGACGCCTATATCCCATACTCGCGGCCGATCCAGGAATTTGCATCCACCTCAATGGACGAACGGTTTGGCGCCTAGTCGCCGACCACGCGCATTCCTCAAAACCAAGCGCAAGATCTTGCCGGAGATCGATGAAAATGAGGACGGCGGTCGAACAAAAATATCAAGAACGCTTTGCCGATGTAGGCTTCTAAAACCGTAAATTTACACAAGATTTACAAACATGCCGCAACACCGCTTTAATATAATTAAATATACTAAGTATTTCACACGGAAGTATAAGGAGTGAATCTCTGCGACGTGACTCTGTAGGCACTCGCCTTCTTAAGGCTATGACGCATACCACTACCTTCAGATTTATCTAGGCGGCGTTCTTGTCGGTGGCATAAAGCCGCTACATTTACGCTATAAACCTCTCGCCGAAATACCAAGCGGTTAGGCCGAGTTCGGCAACAGCGAGCGGCAACTGTTGATCAGGGCGTTGGCTTCTTTCAAGGTCCACCCTTCGACGACGTCGTCCCGTTTGCGCTTGCCATTGTCGATTTCGGCGTGCGTGGAGATGCAGGTCAACGATCCTAATTGCGCACCGGCTTGTTGAGCGACGAACGCCTGCAATTGACCCAAACCGATGAAATTGCCCAGACCCCGCGCGATATACGCATGGTTTCGATACATGACAGTCAGCAGCAACCGGTTATCATTGGTCAGCTTGAAGCTGAGAAAGCTCAGACACTGGCGGTTCGCCACCTTGCCGGCGTCACGTGCCGGGTCGTAGATCGTCATCTCGTAGGCGTTGCGATATGTGCGCTCGTTGGATTCGATTTGGCCGCGCATGAAGGCCACCAAATCCTTCAAGGGGTTGATGATCTCAACCTTGCCCTTGCTGACCTTCTTCCATTCCGTCAGTCGATCGAAGTATCGACCCCAGTCGCGGGTCATCTGCTTCATGCGCGGGAAGACCTCCTTGCGATAAACGCCGTAGAAGGCTTCAGGCCCATGACGCTCGAATATCGAGAGTGGGAAGATGGTGTTGGCGACGCCGGAGAGCGTGTTGACGTTGCGCGCGCGTAGGAACTCATTGACCTGATTCATGATCGCCGTGTCGACATCATCCGCCGCGAGTGGATCAGCAATGTCGATCACGACGTTGTGTGCGTCCCCGCCCAGGCGTTGAACCTCGCTTGCCGCAGCGAGCCAAGCCCGCGCGTTACTCGGCTGTGGGTCGATCGCGTGATACATACCTCATAGCTCCTCGGTAAGGACCGACGCCCGCAGGAGCCGGGGTTGCAGATAATCAAGATCAAGCCAGACGTAGCCACTGCCCCCCCACTCTTCCCCCCAAGAATTGCGAATCAGGAAAAGGGGGCGGCCATCACGGGTGCCGTGGCCAACGACCACGACCGCGTGCCGACGGGCGGGATCGAGCGGCTCGTCTCCCGCCACGACGAACTCGGCATCCCATCCGTAGTCAAACCGGCTGGACACTGACATTATCATCAAGACGGGTGATCCTGCATCAAGGCACTCCCTGATTGCCTGGGGCAGAGCTTCACACTCTTCGCTGTCGCGCCGGAACAGCGGTGCCGCGGCGGGCGGTGTCCACAACGTCGTATTGACGATCTCTTGGGCGATGTAGGGCCAACCCGTTTCCGCGGGCTGACCATCGTCGTACAAGGTCGCACGCATCGCTGCCATCGTAACCCCACCAGAGGGTGGTCCACCATCGCGCTTCAGCGCATGGTAATAGGCCCACTCAACCGAAAGCGGCTCCCAGCCCGGACGAGCGCCGGCGTGGGCGTCGCTTGCGGCGAACGCCATGCAGGTCGGGCGAGCATCCTGGTCTCGTGCCGGTCCGAACTGGTCGCGTAGATCGACAGCAACAACGATCGGCATCGGTCACACCACCTGAAGCATGCGACGCTGTTCGGGCTCCCAGAGCCCAGGCTGTTCCGGTCCGCGAAGGTCGTACTCGAGGTGGAACTCATGGAGTGGCGGCTTCTGTGGAAGCCAGGGCCGGCGCTCCTGGAGAACAAACGACCCGGCTGCGCGATCTTCCGACCGTGCGGTGACGCGCCTGGTCAGCGCACCGCCCACCGTCTCGATGGCATCGTCCTCGCGATCGTCAGCCACTACCGCAAAGCCCCTGGCCCGCAGCTCGTCGATATTCCAGAGATAGCCCGCCCCGCTATTCTCGCGGAGGCGGACGACGAAAAGGTCGTTGCGCCCCCCCTCGATGAATGCCCCTTCGTCGCGTTCGGTCAAAACCCAGACGTCCGACCGCCAGTCCGGCGGTGAATATCCCCCGAGCAGTTGACGCTTCAAATCCTTGGGTTCGATCTCGAGCAGGCGGTCACGGATCGTGCGCGTGATCGCTTTGTGACGTTCCAAGGTGTGACAGGTCGCCTGATAGCTTGTCCCAAGGCGAAGCGACGCCTGATAGACGAGCTGCGGGTTAGCAAGCGCCTCCGGCGCCCAATGCTGGCGTTGCAGCAACAGCGCCAATAGCCAACCGGGCGTCAGGAACATCGCCGCGAACGCGTCCGCTTCACGCTCCTGTTGGTCCGCGCGGGAAGCGACCGTGCTGAACGGCGCCCGGCGCAGGATCTTCTCGTCATCGAGGCTTGGCTCGTGGCGCATGACCAGATGGCCGAGTTCATGAGCGCCCGTAAAGCGTTGCACAGGCAGCGGGCGGCGCGTCGTAATGAGAATGCCGGGCTCCTCCGCCGGCACATAGGCGCCAAGCAGCTTGTCCAACGGCTGAAACATCAAGGTGGCGCCCAGCTTGCCGATCGCGCCAAAAACATCGACCCGGGCACCATTCTGGCGCTCGATCAGGTCGCGAATACCAAGGTCGCGGTGGAGACTATGAGCCGCCTTTGTACCGGCGAGGATGGCGTCTCGCCGGTTAGCCATTTCTACTGGTCCTCGTTTTCGCGCGGGACCGCAGGAAATCAGCGAAATTGGCAAGCTCCTGGCAGTCCTGCTTCGATAAGCTCGCCGCTGCGCGCGCGACATGCGCGACTTCGGTCGGCAAATCGGAACCAGCCGTCTCCGTTTCGCCCGACGTGAACCAGGTCAATGGCCGCTGATA
>JAAIGE0100567646.1_pt1 | contig 10351 bp, 12 predicted proteins | sample 6487951 | NCBI WGS metagenome assembly JAAIGE01 (sample SAMN13974128, study PRJNA590717) | phyllosphere metagenome | biome: tomato field; feature: multiple bacterial spot infested tomato fields; material: tomato leaves; isolation source: leaves from tomato fields | host: Solanum lycopersicum ... | reverse complement strand
TGGCCCAGCGTGGCGCAGGCACCGACGTGTTCTGTGGCGTCGTCGATCTCGGCCCTCGGGCGCCGCAGGAGGCGTGGCTGCGCAGCAGCTTCCAGCGCAGTGAACGCTGGGGTGAGGGGCATGGTCGCGTGCATGGGGCCAACCTCGGGGTCTCGGTCACGGCCTACCGACGGGCGGGCGGCTTCGCGGCCAAGCGGTGCTCCGAAGATGTGGACCTGGTGTGTCGATTGGAAGCGACGGGTGCGTCGATCCGCTGGGCCAGCTCACCCGTAGTGACCACCAGTGCCCGGTTGTCAGGCCGCGCCGTCGGTGGCTTCGCCGATTATCTCGCCCGCCTAGCCGCCGCTGAGGCTTTGACGTCACCTCAGCTTTCCCTTGCGAACTGACAGAAAATTGCAACTCCGCTGCGGGCGATAAGCCACCTCATTCCATCGGGCAGGGCAGGGCAACAGCTGTCTGCCTCACCAGCGCGTGCTGGGTTGCGCCGCAGGGGATGCCCTGCGGCGGGCGAGCAGCAGGTCACAGGGTCACAGCGCCACCAGAGATGGTAAGCAGCGCGCCCGACGTATAGCTGGCACTGTCCGCTGCCAGCATCACATAGGCAGACGCAAGCTCGGCGGGCTGGCCGGGGCGGCCGAACGGGGTCTGGCTGCCGAAGCTCTCAACCTCGTCTGCGGCCATCCCAGCAGGAATGAACGGCGTCCAGATCGGGCCCGGGAGGACCGCGTTGACCCGGATGCCTTTCTCGGCCAGCAGGCCCGCCAGGCCGATGGTGAGATTGGCGACGGCGCCCTTGGTGGTGGAGTACGGCAGGATGTTCCGCGTCGGCTTCTTCGAGTTCACCGATGCGGTGTTGATGACCGAGCCGCCGTCCTTCAGGTGCGGAACGCTGAGGCGAGTCAGGTTGAACAGCGCATGGACATTGGTATCGAACGTCTTGCGCCAGTCGTCCATCGTGATTTCGTCAAACGACTCGTAGTAGCGCTGGTAGGCGGCGTTGTTGACGAGGATGTCCAGGCCGCCCAGCTCATGCACCACGCGCTGGATCAACTGCTCGGCCTGCGCCTCGTCACTGATATCGCAGGGGACCAGAACCGCCTTCTGGCCGGCCTCCTGAATGAGCTTGCCGATGGCGGCAGCATCGTCCTTTTCGCTTTCTAGGAAGGCGATCGCTACATCCGCACCTTCGCGTGCATAGGCGATGGCCACGGCTGCACCGATGCCGCTGTCGCCACCGGTGATGAGTGCTTTCTTGCCCTCAAGCTGGCGGTGACCCTTGTAGCTCTGTTCACCGTGGTCCGGTTTCGGGTCAAGTTTGCTGGTCTTGCCAGGGAAGGACTGCTGCTGCGCCTTGAATGGCGGCTTCGGGTAGTTGGGGACTGGCATGCGTGCGTCCTGTGTGGGGGAAGAGAGCTGCCAGTGTGGGCACCCCGCAGTAAACGCCGTGGCCCAGCAATGTCGGCACGGCGTGCACGGCGTGGGTCACAGCGGGTGCGCGATGGTGGTCATGATGCTGTTCGCCGCCTGGCGCGAGTCCAGGCGCGTGTGCTGCACCACCACGGGCACGTCGGACTCGATGACGCAGGAGAAGCCAACGCCCAGCGGCACAGGGGCCGGTTCCTGCAGGTCGTTGAACCGTTTGTGGCAGGTGCGCTGGGCAGCAACGGTGAAGGTGTAGGGACCCTGCGGCGCTCGATCCTCGAAGTACAGCATCAGCCTGATCCGGGCATCGGTGCTGCCGGCATTGAGGATGCAGCACGTCTCGTGACTCTGCAGCTCGGGCTCAGGCCCGTTGCTCCAACCGGGAATGTAGCCCTCGGCAATGGCCCAGCGCGTGCGCCCGAGGGCGCCGGGGTTATCCTGCGTCATGGTCTCTCTCCTTACGGGGGTCCACCAGAGTGGTCGAGGCGACCGCGTCGAGGGCGTGCATGGCAGGTGTCCACGGTATCAACGTGAAGCGTTCAGCGGCGCGTGCCGCTACGCGTTGGCCGTCCTGCGGCGCTTGCCTATCATGCACCGCTGGTTCCACTGCACCTGACTGCTGCCCTTCATGCCTTCCAATGCGCAGGCCGCGCGACGTTCCGCCCGCGCCGCCGGGTATGTGTTTCCCGAGCATCTGCGCGAGCAGGCGCAGGCGCTCCCTGCACAACCGGGCGTCTACACGTTCCATGGCCGGGAGGGCAGCCTGCCGCTCTACATCGGCAAGAGCATCAACCTGCGGACACGGGTGATGGACCATCTGCGGACGGCCGAGGAAGCTGCGATGCTGCGCCAGTCCGAGCGCATCAGTCATCTGCCGATGGCGGGGGATCTGGGTGCGCAGCTGCTGGAGGCGGCGATGGTGAAAGAACAGCGCCCGCTGTACAACCGGTTGCTGCGGCGGTTGCCGCGTCAGTTCAGCCTGCGCCTGTACCGGGGCGAGATCAGCGTGGTGAACTCGTCAGAGGTGGATCTGACGTCCACGCCGATGTTGTACGGTATCTATTCAAGTGCCCGCGCCGCGCGTGAATCGCTGCGCCGCGTGGCGGATGAGAACCGCCTCTGCTATTCGCTGCTCGGCCTGGAGCGGCTTCCCTCTGGACGCCCGTGCTTCCGCTCGATGCTGCGCCAGTGTGCCGGCGCCTGCTGCGGTGGCGAGCCCCTTGCCGAGCATCAGCAGCGGCTGGCCGATGCGCTCATGCTGCTGGAGATTGCCGAATGGCCCTACGCTGGGCCGGTGGCCATCGAGGAACGCGGCGACGCAATGCGGCAGTTTCACGTCGTTGATGGATGGTTCTACCACGGCAGCGCGAAGACCCTGGTCGCTGCCCGGCGCGTGCGTCGGAGTGATCCGGTGTTCGACCGCGACGCGTACCGCATTCTTCGCAAGGGACTGTCGTTGGGCCAATGGGCCCTGCATCCGCTGTAACAGGCCGCACAGGCGGAGTCACGCAGCGTGGACGACCTGTTCTGTATCCCTCCGGGCAGGCCATGCAGGGAGAAGACCGTGACCGATCTGTTCGAGCTGGGCATGCCGTGGTTCGAGTTCGTATTACGGGCCACCGCCGTTTACGTGGTGGTGCTGCTGTTGACGCGCCTCAGTGGCAAGCGATCGATCGGGCAGTCCGCACCGTTCGATATGCTGGTGATCGTCCTGCTGGGTACGGCGGTGCAGAACTCGCTGATCGGTGAGGACACCTCGCTGCTTGGCGGACTCATCCTTGCCGCCACGTTGCTGGGTCTGAACTGGCTGGTCGGTTTCGTGACCGCGCGCAATCGTCGACTGCACCGTTGGGTGGAGTGCGCGCCGGTGGTGCTGGTGCGCAACGGCAAGGTGTTCTGGGAGCAATTGCGCCGTTGCAATGTGGCGCCGGAGGACCTGGACGTGGCCATGCGCAAGGCAGGTTGCGATGGCCATCACCAGATCGAACTGGCCATGCTGGAGACCTCGGGGGAGATCAGCGTGGATGCCGGAGATCGCTGAATCCACGCGCCGCACACGGCAATGTCACCGCGGGCACAGCGTGACCATGCAACCCTGCAGTCCCCCAACGGCAGGAGAACGACGATGCAGGCGCTGACCTACCACGGCCGCAAGGATGTACGCGTTGAGACCGTACCCGATCCAGTGCTCGCGGCCGACGACGACCTCATCCTGAGGGTTACCGCCACCGCCATCTGTGGTTCCGACCTGCACCTGTACCGGGGCAAGATTCCCGACCTGCACAGCGGCGACGTGCTGGGTCACGAGTTCATGGGTATCGTGGAAGAGGTTGGCAGGGGCGTGACCCAGGTACGCCCTGGTGACCGGGTGGTCATCCCGTTCGTGATCGCCTGTGGCGAGTGCTTCCACTGCCAGCTGGCGGAGTATGCGGCCTGCGAGACCACTAACCCCGGCAAAGGAGCGGCGCTCAATGCGAAGGGATTGATGCCGCCGGCCGCGTTGTTCGGCTACAGCCACCTGTATGGCGGGGTCGCTGGCGGCCAGGCGGAATTCGTGCGGGTGCCCAAAGCCAACGTCGGTCCGCTGCGGATCCCTGACGGCGTGGCAGATGAGCAGGTGCTGTTCCTGTCCGACATCCTGCCGACCGGCTACCAGGCCGCACTCAACGCCGGAGTGAAGGCGGGCTCGACGGTTGCCATCTTCGGTGCAGGCCCGGTGGGGTTGATGAGCGCTGCCTGTTGCCGCCTGCTGGGTGCGGAAACCATCTTCATGGTCGATCATCTGCCGTATCGGCTGGATTTCGCGCAACGCACCTACGGCGTCACGCCCATCGACTTCAGCAAGGTGGACGATCCCGCCGATTACATCGTCAGCCAGACCAGCGGGCGGGGCGTTGATGCCTGCATCGAAGCAGTTGGCTTCGAGGCGGAGGGCAGTTCGCTTGAGACGGCGTTGACCGCAGTGAAGCTCGAAGGCAGCAGCGGCGTGGCGATCCGCCAGTGCATCGCTGCCGCTCGCCGCGGCGGGGTGGTCAGCATTCCTGGCGTGTATGCCGGCTTCATCCACGGCTTCCTGCTGGGGGATGCCTTCGACAAGGGCCTGACCTTCAAGATGGGGCAGACCCATGTGCAGGGGCTCATGCCTGAGCTGTTGACCGCCATCCTCGAGGGCAAGCTGGACCCCGGCAACATCATTTCCCACCGGATGAGCCTGGCAGAGGCAGCGCAGGGCTATGCCATGTTCGACGCGAAGGACGACGACTGCCGGAAGATCGTGCTGACCCCGTGACTAGCGATCCTGCACGCGGTGCTCCACTGACCCCGGACAAGCGTTACATCGTGGTGCGCGGCCGCCTCTGGCGCGCAACCAACCCCAATCTCAGTGCGACTGAACGTGCTCGGTGGGTGGCAGCACTCATGGACGCTCGGCGCGCGGTGCAGGCCGCAATGAGGAGTGGGGAAGCAACGGCGCTGCGGAATGCACGCCGAGCGGTGGATGCAGCTAAACGAGGCCTTGGCGAGCGCGGCCCGGCCTGGTGGACAGACGGCGGCAAGGACTACAATCGCTATCTGGTGAAGAATACGCCTTACGCGAGTTGGTTCGACACGCTTTGAAGTCGGAAGCGAAGCAGCTCAGCCTTTGGAGCCCCGACGACCTCCCGTTGGATCGACCTCGGGTCGTTCGTAATCGTCCGGATGTGCCGTTTCATCCTGTTCCGGCATGTCCTTGCCTTTCTTCCAGCTCTGGTCAGTACGGACCTTGTCCGGCGTATGCGCCTTGTCCTGGTCGCTGGCGTCGCCCGTGGGGTTGAACGGTAGCTTGCTCATCGAAGGAGTTCCTTGCAGTAGGAGCGGTATCAGCGCTGTGACGGTTGCCCGGCACGGCTCTGCGCGAGCGTCTGGTTCACTGCTTCCTGCAGTTGCGGGATGTGGAACGGCTTGGCGACGAAGCGTGCCTTCTGGTGCCGGGCCGGCACGACCTGGTCGTAGACGGCGGAGGCAAACAGGAAGGGCACGCCCAGCTCCGCCAGGCGGTCCGCGACCGGGAACACCACGCCGTCGCCGAGCTCGATATCGAGGATGGCGGCGTCGAACTGCTCGTTGCGCAGCAGGCTGAGTGCCTCGAATACGCTTTCGGCGTGCGTGATGGTGTTTCCGTCCGTGGCCAGCGCATCTTCAACCAGTTCGGCCAGGTCGAGTTGGTCTTCCACCAGCAGCAGGCTGTGCTCCTGCGTCCGTTCATTTGCGTACTTCTGCATGCCAAACCTTGATCATTACCTCTTGTAGGAAAGAACTGTCCGCTTTCGGGCATCAAGGCAATGACTGCCCGCTGTGTGCGGCGTGCGAAAGCGCTGCGCCCCCCTTGGAGCCCTTCACGCGGAACGCGTGCCCGGTTCACCGTCACAGGACAGGGACTGCGTGAAGCTGGATTCATGCAAACCGCGCCCCCCACCTCGCCATTTGAACCCATTCACGTAGGCTGCGCAGGGTGGTCCTTGCCGTCCGCACATGCAGCCGACTTCGGTGAGGGGCGGAGTGCACTGCAGCGCTATGCGACCCGCTTTTCGAGGGTGGAGATCAACTCTTCGTTTTACCGCCCGCACAAGCCAGAGACCTATTCGCGATGGGCGCAGGCCGTGCCGGCGCATTTCCGGTTCTCGGTCAAGATGCCGCAGGCAATCAGTCATGAGGCCGGCCTGCGGGGGGCGGCGCCGTTGCTTGACCCTTTTATTCATGCAGTAAACCATCTGGGCGACCGGCTGGGCGCGTTGCTCCTGCAGCTGCCGCCGCGCCTGGACTTTGATGCCCGCGTGGCATCGACCTTCTTCCGCGCAGTCAAGCGCCGCACGGACGTAGCCATTGCCTGCGAACCCCGCCATGAAAGCTGGTTCTCGGCGCCGGCTGACGCATTGATGGAGCGTCATGGCATCGCACGCGTTGCCGCCGATCCCGCGCGGCCCCCCCGGGCGGCTGTGCCCGGTGGCGCGCGGCAATGGAGTTACTGGCGATGGCACGGTCGACCGCGCATGTACTACAGCAGTTACCCGGACAGTGACCTGCGCGCGCTTGCCCAGGCGGCAGGTGCAGCTGCCGGCCAGGGTCCGGCCTGGATCATCCTGGACAACACCGCGCAGGGTCACGCCATACCCAACGCGCTGCGCCTGCAAACCCTGCTGAAGGAGAACCGCCATGCCTGAAGGCCCCTCCATTGTCCTGCTACGCGAAGAGGCGGCCCGGTTCAGGGGCAGGACCGTGCGCCATGTCGGAGGCAACAGCCGGGTGGACCTGACGCCCCTGGTAGGACGCCGGATAAAGGCGGTACGCAGCTGGGGCAAGCATTTCCTGCTGGAGTTCAGCCACGTCACGCTGCGCATCCACCTCATGCTGTTCGGCAGCTACCGTATCAACGAGCGCAAGGATGCCGTGCCGAGGGTTGCTTTGCAGTTCGACAAAGACGAGTTGAACTTCTACGCGTGCTCGGTGAAGCTGATCGAACAGCCTTTGGACGATGTCTATGATTGGCGGACGGACGTTATGAGTGACGCCTGGGATGCACACCTGGCGCGCCGCAAGCTGAAAGCCATGCCCGATGTGCTCGTCTGCGACGCCCTGCTGGATCAGACCGTGTTCTCCGGCGTTGGTAACATCATCAAGAATGAAGTGCTGTTCCGCATCTCCGTGCATCCGGGCAGCCGGGTAGGGGACCTGCCTCCCCGTGTGCTGACCCGCCTGATCGATGAGGCGCGCAATTACAGCTTCGACTTCCTGCGCTGGAAGCGTGGGCACGAACTCAAAAAGCACTGGCAGGTGCACGCCCGGAAAACATGCCCGGGTTGTGGTGGGCCAATTTGCAAACTGTACATGGGGACCACGCGGCGCCGGACGTTCTTCTGCCCGGGTTGCCAGCATCTGTACGGACCGGAAGATGCTCCATCGCTGACGACAGAGCAGGCCGCATCCTCCCGGCGATCACGCCCCAAGGTTCCGCGTTGACGGCTGACATGTCAGCACGGTGGCGTTGCAGCTGCATGCCAGATGGCCGTGGAGAGTCTCGGCGAGTGAGGCAGCGTCATGCCCAATCACGCTGCGTTCGATCGCGGCACTCCACACTGAGCTCCAATTGGTCCAGAGGAGCTTGAATGAGCCAGGTTTTCATCGTCGGCGCGGCCGGCAAGGTCGGTCGTTCATTGGCCCAGCAGGCCAGCGCACGCGGCCACCGCGTACTGGCACTGCACCGTGCGCAGGAACAGGCCGCCGAACTCACCGCGCTCGGCGCACGCCCGGTGCAGGGCGACCTGCTGCAGCTGGATGTCGCCGCGCTGGCGGCTCTGATGAAAGGCTGCGACGTGGTGGTGTTCTCCGCCGGTGCCGGCGGCAAGGGCGGCGCGTCGATGACCGACGCCATCGATGGGCGTGGACTGGAAATGGCCGTGGCTGCCGCACAGGCCGCCGCCGTGCCGCGCTTCCTGCTGGTGTCGGCCTTCCCGGAGGCCGGGCGCGGCAAGCACCTGTCGGATACGTTCGAGAACTACATGGTGGTGAAGAAACGTGCCGACGTGCATCTGGCCGAAAGCCCGCTGGACTGGGTGATCCTGCGCCCGGGCACGCTCACCGACGAACCGGGCACGGGCCGGGTGCGTGCCGGCCTGGCCATTCCCTACGGCAACATCGCCCGCGCCGACGTCGCTGCCACGCTGTTGGCATTGATCGAACACCCGCAACTGCGTCGCTGCATCATCGAACTCACCGAGGGCGACACCCCGGTGTTCGATGCACTGCAGGCGCTGTCGCCGGCATGAGGGCTTGACCACGACAACGCGCTGACGCAGCATCGAGCGCATGATCCTCCGCGCCGCCACCGTCACTACCACCACGACTGCCCCTGGCAGGTCGTGAGGTCGTTACGTGACGTGAAGTAGCGCACCCTCGCAGGACCCCGCCAGTCATGGACGGGGTCTTCTGTTTCTCCGTCCGTGCCCACCCCACAGGAGAAACACCATGAGCCCTTCCCGAATTCCCCGCCGCGGCCTGCTGGTCATCGATATGCAGCACGGCCTGTTCAACGGCGCGCATCGCCCTTACCGCGCTGACGACGTGCTGGCCAACATCAACGCGCTGATCGACCGCGCACATGCCGCCGATGCACCGGTGTTTGCCGCACGCCACGTCGGCCCCGCAGGCTCGCCGCTGGCCAGCGACAGCCCGCTGTCGCAGCTGCTGACCGGTCTCGCCATCGATCCCGCGCGCGACACCGTGTTCGAGAAGACGCGGCCCAGCTGCTTCTTCGAGACCGGCCTGGCCGAGCGGCTGGCGGCCTCCGGCGTCGAGGAACTGGTCATCGTCGGCATGAAGACCGACTACTGCGTGGACACCACCTGCCGCGCCACGCGCGACCTCGGCATCCCTGCGGTGCTGGTGGCTGACGCGCATACCACCACCGATTCGGCCGTGCTTGAGGCGAAGATCATCGTCGAGCATCACAACGCCACGCTGCGCGGGGCCTTCGTCAGCCTCGTCGCCAGCGCAGACTGCACGTTCGCGGCAGGGTAAGCTCCGGTCAACGAAGTCAGCCAAGAGGGCAGATGGGATCGGTGACCCAGACACGGATACTCTGCAACAGCCTTGTGCTGATGCTGCTGTCCGCAGTGGCGGGCTGCAGCACGGCGGGGGGCGGTGATCGCCACCCTTCGTCGCAGCTGCGGTTGGTGAAGCTGAGCCCGGCGGAGACTTCCATCCTGTTGACGGCTGCAGCGGCAGGTACGATCGCGCCGCGCGGCAAGTGCGTGTACTTCGTCGGTGCGCGCGATCAGCGAACACTGGCGCTGTGGCCTGCGTACTTCGAACTGGACACGCTGCGTGGAGCGCCTGTGGGGGTGCGCAATACCCTCACTGGCACGCGCGTGGCTTTCGGCGAGCCGCATACCTTTGGCGTCGGCAACATGCAGGCCTTGCCCGGCATGGTGCTGGAGCCGGTACCCGCTGGATGCAGCGGGCCGGCCATGATGCTTTACTTCGATTGAATCGAGCCTGCCTGACGCAGGCTCAGCGCTGCTCGTCCTTGCGCGCGCTCAGCTCACGGTCGGCGCGCAGGAACACCGCACTGGTGCTCTCCTCGCCGGTGCCGCCGGCGGCACCCAGCAGCAGCGGCCGCGGCAGTCGCGAGGAGGCATCGTCGGCCACGGCCTGCAGGGCGGCCAGGGTCGCGCTGGCCTGGTCGCTGCCCAGCACCGCGATGAACTCGCCGCTGCCGGTGACGCGGTTGATGCTGTCGCCGCGCCCGGCATCCAGGCATTGCTCCAGCGCCACGTCCAGCTGCTGAAGCTGGCGTTCCAGGCTGCGTTCGCCCATCTGTTCGGCCAGACCGGCCAGGTCCTGCAGCTCGAGAATGACCACCGTGCAGGCGGTGCCGGTGGTGGCGTGCGCGGCTTCCACCAGCGGGCTCTGCTCGAGGATGGTCGCCACTTCCTGCTCGCGCTCGCGGCTGCGCGCTTCCATCAGGGTCATGGTCAGCCGGGCCAGGGCTTGCAGGGCGCCGCGTTGCTCCGGGCTGAGCGAGCGCGGGGTCAGATCGACCACGCAGACGCTGCCGACCGCCGCGCCCTCGCGGGTGACCAGCGGCATGCCTGCGTAGAAGCGCGCACCCATTTCATTCAACACCGGGTTGTCGACGAAGCGGCTGTCCTGCTTCAGGTCGCCCACTTCCAGCAGCTGCTCGGGCTGGCGGATCGCGTGGTCACACACCGCCACGTCGCGGTCGGTTTCGCTGCCATCCACGCCGATGCGGGCCTTGAACCATTGGCGATCACGATCGATCAGGGTCACCAGGGCCATCGGCGTACCGCAGACGGCGGCCGCCACCTTCACGATGTCATCGTAGGCCGGCTCGGGCAGGCTGCCGACCACGTGCAGCGCATCCAGCGCGTGCTGG
>JAAIGE0101226259.1_pt1 | contig 10355 bp, 7 predicted proteins | sample 6487951 | NCBI WGS metagenome assembly JAAIGE01 (sample SAMN13974128, study PRJNA590717) | phyllosphere metagenome | biome: tomato field; feature: multiple bacterial spot infested tomato fields; material: tomato leaves; isolation source: leaves from tomato fields | host: Solanum lycopersicum ... | reverse complement strand
TGAGCTCCAGCGCGTGCTCGCGGTCATAGGCGCGCACGATGAGGCGGGCGTGCGGGCATTCGTGGCGCACGTTCTCCACGATGCGCGTGGCGGCGGCCCACGGATTCAAGCCTGCGTTCGGGCACACCGAGCCTAGGCGAGGTGCCGAGTGGTGGGGCGAGGACCTTTTGGTTACTTTTGGGTCCTTCCAAAAGTGACCCGCTGTCAGAGCGGAACCCTAGGTGGCCGTTACCGCAGCAATGGATATGTACACAATCCAGCTGTGTTGACTGCCAGGCCGCCTTCGCGAGCAAGCCCGCTCCCACATTTGGATCGCGGGGCGTCAGGTAGATATGCGCTGGCCGCCGGGGCCGGCCCAGGCAGCCACTGTCTTACAGCCCGCCCGTGGCGTTGAAGCCCACCCCCAGCACCGTCAACACCGACAGTGGCAACAACAAGGTATCGAGCAACGCACTGGCCGGCAGGTCGAGATGGGGATAGCTCGGGGCCTCGGCCCCAAAGCGGTCCTTGGCGCAACAGCCACCATTGATCGCATACAGATCCAGCCGCGTGCCGGCATACACCACCGGTGCGCCCGGTTGCGCCGCATCCAGCGTGCGCGCCGTGGCGCAGCCGGTAAGTTGCAGCGCCATCAACAGCAGCAGCGCTTTATTCATCGCCGCCCAGATGGTGCTCACCCCAACGCGGCAGCATGTCCTGGGGAATGTTCAACAGGTTGAGAATGCGTGCCACCACAAAATCCACCAGGTCATCGATGGTCTGCGGCTGGTGATAAAAGCCGGGCGACGCCGGCAAAATGGTCACGCCCATGTTCGACAACTTGAGCATGTGCTCCAGGTGAATGCTCGAATACGGTGCTTCGCGCGGCACCAGGATCAATTGGCGGCGCTCCTTCAAGGTCACGTCCGCCGCCCGTTCGATCAGGTTGTTACAGGCGCCCGTGGCAATCGCCGACAAGGTACCGGTGGAGCATGGCACCACCACCATGGCCGCCGGTGCACCGGAGCCCGAAGCTACCGGCGACATCCAGTCTTCTTTGCCGTAGACCTTAATCTGCCCCGCCGCCGCACCGGTGTACTCGGTGAGGAACGCCTGCATCATCTGCACTTTGGAAGGCAGCGCTACATCAGTCTCGGTCGCCAACACCAACTGCGCCGCCTTGGAGATCAGAAAATGCACTTCACGGTCTTCACGCACCAGGCAATCGAGCAGGCGCAGGCCGTAAGGCGCACCGGATGCGCCGGTCATCGCCAGGGTAATGCGCTCCGGCCCGCTCATTTCAGCGCCTCGGCCAGCTTGCCGTGCAGGCCGCCGAAGCCGCCGTTGCTCATGACCACCACGTGGGTGCCGGGCTGGGCCAAGGACTTCACCTGCTCAATGATGCCTTCCAGCGAATCGCAAACCTTCGAAGGTATGGTGCACAGCGCAGCAATGCCCGGCAAATCCCAGCCGAGGTTGGCTGGCGCATACCACACCACCTGGTCGGCATCGTTGACGCTTTCGGGCAGGCCATCACGGTGCGCGCCGAGCTTCATGGAGTTGGAACGCGGTTCGACGATGGCGATGATCTGCGCATCGCCGACGCGCTTGCGCAGGCCATCGAGGGTGGTGGCAATTGCGGTTGGGTGGTGGGCAAAGTCGTCGTAAATGGTAATCCCATTCACGTCGGCGACTTTCTCCATGCGCCGCTTCACACTCTTGAATGCGCTCAAGGCGGCAATGCCCATGGCTGGCACCACGCCAACATGCCGGGCGGCAGCCAGACTCACCAAGGCATTAGCCACGTTGTGCTGGCCGGTCATGCCCCAATCGACGATGCCTTGGGCCTGGCCTTCGAACAGCACTTCAAACCGCGAACCGTCATCGCTGAGCAACCTGGCCTGCCACTGCCCGCCCGCGCCGGTGGTTTGCACCGGGGTCCAGCAGCCCATATCGATCACACGCTGCAACGCAGGCTCAGTGGTGGGATGAATGACCAGGCCTTCGCTGGGAATGGTGCGCACCAAGTGGTGGAACTGCCGCTCAATCGCCGGCAGATCGGGGAAGATATCTGCGTGATCGAACTCAAGGTTATTCAGGATCGCCGTGCGCGGGCGGTAGTGGACGAACTTGGAACGCTTGTCGAAAAAGGCGCTGTCGTACTCATCGGCCTCGATCACAAAAAACGGTGTCTCACCCAGGCGCGCCGACACCGAGAAGTTCTGCGGCACACCGCCAATCAGGAAGCCCGGGCTCATGCCCGCATGCTCCAGCACCCAGGCCAGCATACTGCTGGTGGTGGTCTTGCCGTGAGTGCCCGCCACTGCCAGAACCCAACGGCCTTGCAGCACATGGTCGGCCAGCCACTGAGGGCCGGAGACGTAAGGCAAGCCTTTGTTCAGTACGTATTCCACCGCCGGGTTGCCGCGCGACATGGCGTTGCCGATGACGACCAGGTCCGGCACCGGGTCGAATTGCGAAGGGTCGTAGCCTTGCGTCAGCTCAATCCCTTGCGCCTGTAGCTGCGTGCTCATGGGTGGATAAACATTGGCATCGGAGCCTGTTACGTGATGGCCCAGCTCTTTGGCCAGAACCGCCATCGAACCCATGAACGTACCGCAGATACCCAGAATATGAATGTGCATAGTCGACCTCGTAAACATCGAGGCAGGTTAGCGTAGGGTGGGAAAGTTCGCACGCATTAGCTGAGGGCGAAACGCCCGCCGGTAGGATCCGGCGGGCAAAAGCGATGACTTAAACCGTGGTGCCCGCGTTGTTAAGCTCAGCGCCTTTCAAGGTCATGATTCGGTCAGCGGTTTTTTTCAAGGCATGGTACCGACGCTCGATCACGCCTAAGCGGCCACCGATACCAGGGGACGTTTGCGACTCGGTGTGAGGTTTGAAAATCAGCTCGTTGTCCTCGGCAATTTGTTTCATATGGCTTTCTGAAACGTCCAGTAACTGCTCAAGGTTACTCATGCGTGCCCCGCGCTCCTTGGGCCAGGCGTCGTCCATGACAAGCCGGTCTCCGGTGTTTCCCGCCAGCGTGATGATGAGATTGGCAAACTCCAGCAGCACCTTTTCTACGCGATCCAGATGGCGTGTGGCCCCAGGCGCAGGCTCATCCGGTGTGGGTGGCGTAACGACTGGCGGCGCTGGCTTCTGACCGGCCTGCACACCGCCAGGCAAATGCGGTGGCGGAGGCGGCACCGGCGACGGTACGTATTGGCCCTTGATCGCTTCCCCCGCAGCCACGGACCCGGCATAGGCGCCCACATTGATCGGCGCGCTGACCATGCCATTGATGCCTGCGTTGATGAACGCGTCCTTGACCATCTTGCCGGTAGAGGGCGATGTAGAAATAACGCCCGACTTGACCAGCCTGTCGGCATCCAACAGCCGCTGAGTGACATCGGCCACACTGACCTTGGGCGATTCCGCCGGTTTCACGGGGGTGGTGCCACCGAGAGGGGGCGTCTGAGGCCCCTTGGTCAGCGCGTCCTTGAGCCTACTGGCCGTCGACTGGCCTGAACTGCCCGCGGTCACGCTGGTGCCAGAGGCGTCGTGGGTTGTCGTCGGTTTTTTCCCTCCCGTCGCGGTTTGGGACCGGGTAGGCGTGGGACTGACCGGGGCAGGCGGTACCCTGGGCGACGGCGGGGGAGACACGGGCGGTGTGGGCCTGGACCCTCCCCCGAACCGCCGCCCGAAGATTCCACGCTTGATGCGCACCTTCGACGTTTGATCAGCCTCCGGCTCAGACAACTGCGTGCCAGGCTCAGGCTCAAGGGGGTGCATCGGTTCGCCCCAGCCCGCCATCAAGGGCTGCGGTGCAGGCGTGGGCGTAACATCAAGTTGAACAGGGAGTTGTGGCACAGGAGTCGTTATTGGACTTGTAATATTCATGTGTTGTCACCCTAGAAGTTTCAAACAACGGTGTTTAAGGGCAAGCGATGCTCTGCCCTTATTCCATCAGTGCTTAAAACAGCGCATCACGTTCCGGGACGACGTGAGTGCGTAGAGCGATAAAAAACCTTAAATCACGTGGGACAAAAAACGAATAGTCCGCAATAACTGAGTTATTCCGACAACTGTCGCGCCCCTAATGCATAACCTCCCGTGAAATCCCATGTTTGCGTAACTTGCGGTACAGCGTATTGCGACTGACGCCCAACTGTTCAGCCACATGGCTCATATGCCAGCGCTGCTGCGCCAACGCATCGAGTAATGCCTGGCGCTCGGCGCTCTCCAGCGGCGAGGCGCACGGCGCATCCACCCTCTCCCCTTGGGGCCGCGCCTGTCGAATCAGCGCCGGCAAGTCTTCAAGCCCGACTCGCCCGCCCTCACAAAGCGCCACTACTGTGCGCAACACCGTACGCATCTGCCGCAGGTTGCCGGGCCAGGGGAATGCCAACAGGGCCTGGCGCGCCGACTCGTCGAGCCTCACCGGCTCGGTGCCCGCCTCCTGGGCCAGGAGGAAGTCCAACAGTTGCGACTTGTCAGTGCGTTCGCGCAACGGCGGCAGGGCCACTTCCAAGCCGTTCAAGCGGTAATACAGGTCTTCGCGAAAGCTGCCATCGGCCACACGCTCCAGCAAATTGCGGTGCGTGGCGCTGATGATGCGCACGTTCACGGCTTGGGGTTCACCACCGATAGGCACCACCAGGCGGTCTTCCAGCACCCTTAACAGGCGGGTTTGCAGCGCCAGGGGCATGTCGCCGATTTCGTCGAGAAACAGCGTGCCGCCATCGGCCTGTTGCAGCTTGCCGCGCATCCCCTCTTTAAGGGCGCCGGTGAAACTGCCGGCGCGATAGCCAAACAATTCGCTCTCGATCAGGTTTTCTGGAATCGCCGCACAGTTCAGCGCGACAAAGGCCTTGTCGCCCCGCAGGCTAGTCTGGTGCACGGCCTTGGCGAAGGCTTCTTTACCACAGCCGGTTTCACCGTTGATCAGCAAGGGCACGTCGCGCTCGAACACTCGCGAGGCCTTGCGCAGCTCATTTTGCAACGCCGGGTCGCCCAGGCAGATACCCAAAGGCCGTGGCGCCTGCGGCTTGATGATAGGGGCCGGCACACTGCGCGGCTGGCCTCGCAGCGCTGCAAACAGAGGCCGCCCCTCGCGGGTGCGCAGCGGCCAACTGGCCGTGGCGTTCGCGCTGGCCCGTCCCAGTAACTGATCCAGGGAACAGTCGAAAAACGCTTCCACCGGCTGGCCCACCAAACCGCCGCGCAACTGCCCCAACAGGTTCAGGGCGCTCTGGTTGACCGCACAAATGCGCCCTTCACCATCGAACGCCAGCAAGCCCTCGCTGAACAACCCCACCGACTCGGCCTGCAGGTGAAAACGCAACAGCCAGTGATGTTCGAAGTGACGCAGGAAGTAGCAACTTTCGATCATCTTGGCCGACAGGTTCACCAGCGCCATGGTGTGGAACTGGCTCTGGCGCGACACGGCTTCGCGGGCCGAGGACACATCCAGCACCGCCAGCAATTCACCATGAGGGTCGAACACTGGGCTGGCCGAACAGGTCAGCCCGGTATGGCGGCCGCGAAAATGCTCGTCACGGTGGATCGTCAACGACTGCCGTTCCACCAGGCAGGTGCCGATACCGTTGGTGCCTTCGCAGGCTTCGCTCCAGTCAGCGCCCAGCCATAAGCCAGCGCGCTCGAAGATCTTGCGCTCCGACGGCGCGGTGACACAGTTGAGGATCACCCCGCGTGCATCGGTGAGCAGCACCGCATGACCAGCGCCGGAAAGCTGTTGATGCAGGCTGTTCATCTCACTGCCGGCGATGTGCAGCACTTGGCGCAGGCGTTCGCGACTTTCCAGCAGGCGCCCGTGTTCGAGCACGGTGGGCGCGATGGTCAGCGCCGGGTCGAGGTGGTAGTCCTCCACGCAGCGCAGCCAGGAGCGGGCGATGGACGGGTCGCTGCCAGGCCCCTGGGAAAGCTCTTGGCCCCGGGTGACGGTCAAGACTTGCTGGGCATGGCGACTGAAATGATCGTTATGCATGTTCTTATTATTCTCCCTGCGTGAGAACGCCCAGCATCCCCCAGCCATCCGGCCATTGCAATCCCGGCCCGACCCACCGGTCACAGGCTGTACCGTTTGTGGCACACACTGTCACCTTGGCTGTATCACCCCTGTCACGGCAACGCCTTGCAACAAAGCCCAACCCCTTGATTTTGCAGGCCCGCACAGCAGTGGCCCAACCTTTGCTCTACGCTTTATAACGCGCTTGCCGCGCTGTACTCCAATAAACATAAAAGCAGGAGATGCCCACCATGCGTTATGCACACCCCGGTACTGAAGGCGCCATCGTTTCGTTCAAGGCCAAGTACGGCAACTACATCGGCGGCGAGTTCGTGGCGCCGGTCGATGGCAACTACTTCTCCAACACCTCGCCGGTCAACGGCAAGCCGATTGCCGACTTCCCGCGCTCCACCGCCAAAGACATCGACAAGGCGCTGGACGCCGCTCACGCAGCCGCCGATGCCTGGGGCAAAACCTCGGCCCAGGACCGCTCGCTGGTGCTGCTGAAAATCGCCGACCGCATCGAGCAAAACCTCGAGCTGCTGGCCATCACCGAAACCTGGGACAACGGCAAGGCCGTGCGTGAAACCCTCAACGCCGACATCCCCCTGGCCGCCGACCACTTCCGCTACTTCGCCGGCTGCATCCGCGCCCAGGAAGGCAGCAGCGCCGAAATCAACGAACTCACCGCCGCCTACCACTTCCACGAGCCGCTGGGCGTGGTCGGCCAGATCATCCCCTGGAACTTCCCGCTGCTGATGGCCGCGTGGAAACTCGCGCCAGCCCTGGCCGCCGGCAACTGCGTGGTGCTCAAACCCGCCGAGCAAACGCCGCTGGGCATCAGCGTGCTGATGGAACTGATCGGCGACCTGCTGCCGCCAGGCGTGCTGAACGTTGTGCACGGTTTCGGCAAGGAAGCCGGCGAAGCCCTCGCCACCAGCAAGCGCATTGCCAAGATCGCCTTTACCGGCTCAACGCCTGTGGGCTCGCACATCATGCATGCGGCGGCCGAGAACATCATTCCGTCCACGGTTGAGTTGGGCGGCAAGTCGCCGAACATCTTCTTCGCCGACATCATGAAAGCCGAACCACAATTTATCGAAAAAGCCGCCGAAGGCCTGGTGCTGGCGTTCTTCAACCAGGGCGAAGTGTGCACCTGCCCTTCCCGTGCTCTGGTGGAAGAGTCGATCTACGAAGACTTCATGAAAGTGGTGATGAAAAAGGTCGAGTCGATCAAGCGTGGCGACCCGCTGGACACCGACACCATGGTCGGCGCCCAGGCGTCCGAGCAGCAGTTCGACAAGATCCTGTCCTACCTGGAAATCGCCAAGGGCGAAGGCGCGCAACTGCTCACAGGCGGCAAGGTCGAGAAGCTCACGGGCGACCTGGCCACCGGTTATTACATCCAGCCGACCCTGCTCAAGGGCACCAACGACATGCGTGTGTTCCAGGAAGAAATCTTCGGCCCGGTGGTGAGCATCACCACCTTCAAGGACGAAGCCGAAGCCCTGGCGATTGCCAACGACACCGAGTTCGGCCTGGGCGCTGGCCTGTGGACCCGCGACATCAACCGCGCCTACCGCATGGGCCGGGCGATCAAGGCCGGCCGTGTATGGACCAACTGCTACCACCTGTACCCGGCGCATGCCGCGTTTGGCGGTTACAAGAAGTCTGGCGTGGGCCGTGAGACCCACAAGATGATGTTGGATCACTACCAGCAGACCAAGAACTTGCTGGTGAGCTACGACATTAATCCGCTGGGCTTTTTCTAACCCCACAGAAGCAACAACCGTCACTGTAGGAGCGAGCTTGCTCGCGAAGAACGCTAACGATAACGCGAGCAGCCTGACTCCCCGAGGCGCTCGCAAGTTTTTCGCGAGCAAGCTCGCTCCTACATTAGCGGCGTGTATCAGCCAAATAAGGGGTAGCAGGCAAGCCAGCTCCCACATTTGATATCACACGCAATTGCTACCTCGTTCGGCACACAGATGCCGAGTCAAAAACAATAAGAATGGAAGGTACTTCCCATGCCTAGCGAACCCACTGGTTCTTCTGTCGACTTCGAAAAAGTCGGCACCGATTATTTTCAACAACGCGAACTGAAAAAAGGCGCCGCCGGCTGGGTATTACTGGTTGGCCTTGGCGTCGCCTATGTCATCTCCGGCGATTACGCCGGCTGGAACTTCGGCTTGGCCCAGGGCGGTTGGGGCGGCATGTTCCTCGCCACTTTGCTGATGGCCACCATGTACCTGTGCATGTGCTTTTCCCTGGCCGAATTGTCTTCCATGATCCCCACTGCTGGCGGTGGCTACGGTTTTGCCCGCAGCGCCTTCGGCCCTTGGGGCGGGTTTCTCACCGGCACTGCCATCCTTATCGAATACGCCATCGCTCCCGCCGCCATCGCGGTGTTTATCGGCGCCTATTGCGAGTCGCTGTTTGGCATTGGCGGCTGGATGATCTACCTGGCGTTCTACATCATCTTTATCGGCATTCACATTTTTGGTGTGGGTGAAGCCTTGAAGTTGATGTTCGTGATCACCGCCGTCGCCGCGATTGCCTTGGGCGTGTTCCTGGTGTCGATGGTGCCGCACTTCAACGTCGCCAATCTGCTCGATATTCCGGTGACCGAGGCCAAGGGCGCCAGCAGCTTCCTGCCGTTCGGCTACGTCGGCGTGTGGGCCGCCATCCCTTATGCCATCTGGTTTTTCCTGGCGGTGGAAGGTGTGCCGCTGGCCGCTGAAGAAACCAAGAACCCCAAGCGCGACCTGCCGCGTGGGCTGATTGGCGCCATTGTGGTGCTGACCAGTTTTGCCCTGTTGATTCTGGTGATCGCGCCGGGCGGTGCGGGCACTTATGCGCTGATCAAATCCGGCAACCCACTGGTTGAAGCCTTGGCGTTGTCCTACGGCGGTTCCACCTGGATGGGCAGCTTCGTCAACCTGGTCGGCCTGGCCGGTTTGATCGCGAGCTTTTTCTCGATTATCTACGCCTATTCGCGGCAGATCTTTGCCTTGTCCCGTGCCGGTTACCTGCCGCGCAAATTGTCCGAGACCAACAAAAGCAAGGCGCCAGTACTGGCACTGGTGATCCCCGGGATTATCGGCTTTGGCCTGTCGCTGACCGGCCAGGGTGACTTGCTGATTCTGGTGGCGGTGTTTGGCGCCACGATTTCCTACGTATTGATGATGGCCGCCCACATCACCCTGCGCATCCGCCGCCCTAAAATGGAGCGGCCATACCGCACACCGGGCGGCATCTTCACCTCGGGCGTGGCGCTGGTGCTGGCTTGCGTGGCCGTGGTGGCGGGCTTTTTGGTGGACCCGCGCGTGGTGATTGGCGCGGCGATCATCTATGGAGTATTAATTGCTTACTTTGCTTTCTACAGCCGGCATCACTTAGTAGCAGGCACGCCGGAAGAGGAATTCGCGGCGATCCAGGCCGCAGAGGCCGCCCTGCACTAACTGCCGAAAACCTCGACGCGGCGCCTTGCCCACAGCAGGCCCGCGTCATCAAGGAGACACTGTATGGCAAGCTTTTCCCACGCGGTGGGTGCTCAAACCTACCGCTTCGACAGCCTCAAGGACGTGATGGCCAAGGCCAGCCCCGCACGCTCCGGGGACTTCCTCGCCGGTGTCGCCGCGCAGAATGACGGTGAGCGTGTGGCGGCGCAGATGGCGCTGGCAAATATCCCGCTCAAGCACTTCCTGCAGGAAGCATTGATTCCCTATGAAAGCGATGAAGTCACCCGGCTGATCATCGACACCCACGATAACCAGGCGTTTGCAGCGGTCAGCCACCTCACTGTCGGCGGCCTGCGCGACTGGCTGCTCAGCGATGCGGCCGATGAACATACCCTACGCGCCTTGGCGCCAGGGCTGACACCGGAAATGGCCGCGGCGGTGTCCAAGATCATGCGCGTGCAAGACCTGGTGCTGGTGGCGCAAAAGATCCGCGTGGTCACCCAGTTTCGCGGCACCCTGGGCCTGCGCGGGCGCTTGTCCACGCGCTTGCAGCCCAACCACCCCACCGACGAACCCGCCGGCATCGCCGCGAGCATTCTCGACGGCCTGCTGTACGGCAACGGCGACGCCATGATCGGCATCAACCCGGCGACCGACAGCACTTCGTCGATCGTGGCGCTGCTGGAAATGCTCGATGCGATCATCCAGCGCTATGAAATCCCGACTCAGTCCTGTGTGCTGACCCATGTCACCACATCGATTGAAGTGATCAATCGCGGCGTGCCGGTCGATCTGGTCTTTCAGTCCATCACCGGCAACCACGAGTACTACGCGCAATACCAGGAGTGGATGCAGGCGTTCCGCGCGCTGCACATGCAAGTGCT
>JAAIGE0101502124.1_pt1 | contig 10356 bp, 9 predicted proteins | sample 6487951 | NCBI WGS metagenome assembly JAAIGE01 (sample SAMN13974128, study PRJNA590717) | phyllosphere metagenome | biome: tomato field; feature: multiple bacterial spot infested tomato fields; material: tomato leaves; isolation source: leaves from tomato fields | host: Solanum lycopersicum ... | reverse complement strand
GGACCGCCGCAAGGTGCGCCTCTCGCGCGCCCTCGGCGTCGCACTGACCCCCAAGGCCGCCCGCTACCTCGAGAAGCGTCCCTACGCTCCCGGTGAGCACGGCCGCACCAAGCGCAAGCAGGACAGCGACTACGCCGTCCGCCTCCGCGAGAAGCAGCGTCTGCGCGAGCAGTACGGCATCCGCGAGAAGCAGATGCGCAACACGTTCAACGAGGCCCGCCGCACCGAAGGGCTGACCGGTGAGAACCTCGTCGAGCTCCTCGAGATGCGTCTCGACTCGCTCGTGCTGCGTGCCGGCTTCGCCCGCACCACCGCACAGGCTCGTCAGCTCGTCGTGCACCGTCACATCCTCGTCGACGGCCAGCTCGTCGACCGCCCGTCCTTCCGCGTGAAGCCGGGCCAGACGATCCACGTCAAGCCCAAGAGCGAGGCTCTCGAGCCGTTCCAGGTCGCAGCCGCCGGCGGTCACGCCGAGGTCCTGCCCCCGGTTCCCGGCTACCTCTCGGTCGAGCTCGACAAGCTCCAGGCGCGTCTCGAGCGTCGCCCGAAGCGCGCCGAGGTCCCCGTGACCTGCGAAGTGCAGCTCGTCGTCGAGTACTACGCGGCTCGCTGAGCCCACAGGGCGCTGATCTCAGCGTTCGAAACGAGAGGCGTCGGGGTGACCCGACGCCTCTCGTCGTTTTTGCATACGATGGAGACACCGCGCCTTCGCGGGTCAAGGCAAGGATGACGACATGAAGAACATGGTGTGGTTCCTGATCGGCGTGATCGGCGGCTTCGTCGCTGCGCATTTCATGAACAAGGACCCCCGCGGGCACGACATCCTCGCCGAGGTCGACGCCCGGATCAACGAGTTCACCGCGATCATCGGCGACGCCTACCGCGAGCAGCAGGCGCGGCTCACCGACCCCGCAGACGACTGATCGTCGCTCCGAGCGACCCCTCTTCCCGACCCTGTACGCAAGGACACCCGGCACACCCATGAAAACTGCGGAGATCGCGCAGCGCTACCTCGACTACTTCGAGAAGAACGACCACCACATCGTCCCCTCCGCATCCCTGGTCAGCGACGATCCGTCCCTGCTCTTCACGGTCGCCGGCATGGTGCCGATGATCCCGTACCTCACGGGTGTGGTCCCTGCGCCGTACCCGCGCATCGCCGACCTGCAGAAGTGCATCCGCACGAACGACATCGAAGAGGTCGGCCGTACGGCGCGTCACGGAACGTTCTTCCAGATGCTGGGCAACTGGTCGTTCGGCGACTACTTCAAGGAAGGCGCGATCCGCTACGCCTGGGAGCTCCTCACCGGCTCCGAGTCCGACGGCGGCCTCGGGTTCGACGAGAAGGACCTCTGGGTCACCGTCTACGAGACCGACGACGAGGCCGAGGCCATCTGGCGCGACATCATCGGTCTGAAGCCGGAGCGCATCCAGCGTCTGGGCCGTGCCGACAACTACTGGAACACGGGTCAGCCGGGTCCGGGAGGCCCCGACTCCGAGATCTTCTTCGACCGCGGACCGGCCTACGGCCGCGACGGCGGTCCCGCGGTCGACGACGGCCGGTTCCTGGAGATCTGGAACCTCGTGTTCATGCAGGACTTCATCGAGAACATCCGCGGAAAGACCGAGTTCGACATCGTGGGCGAGCTGCCCATGAAGAACATCGACACCGGCATGGGGCTCGAGCGGGTCGCCTTCCTCAAGCAGGGCGTCGAGAACATGTACGAGACCGACCAGGTGCGCCCGGTCCTCGACCGCGCCGTCGAGCTCTCCGGTCGTCGGTACGGCGCCGTGCACGAGGACGACGTCCGCTTCCGCGTGATCGCCGACCACGTGCGGTCCTCGCTCATGCTCCTCTCCGACGGCGTGCGTCCGTCGAACGAGGGGCGCGGATACATCCTGCGCCGGCTCATGCGGCGCACCGTCCGCGCGATGCGCCTCCTCGGCGTCGAGGACCCGTCCTTCCCCGAGCTCTTCGCCGCCTCCCGCGATGCCATGAAGACCGCGTACCCCGTACTGGAGAAGGAGTGGTCGACGCTCTCCTCCGCCGCGTTCGCCGAGGAGGAGACCTTCCGCCGCACGCTCGCGCAGGGGTCGACCATCCTCGACCTCGCCCTCGACGAGACGAAGAAGTCCGGAGGAGCCACGCTCTCCGGTTCCGAGGCGTTCCTGCTGCACGACACCTACGGCTTCCCCATCGACCTCACGCTGGAGGTCGCCGAGGAGGCGGGGCTCGCCGTCGATCGCGCGGCCTTCGACTCGCTCATGCAGGAGCAGCGCACCCGTGCCAAGGCGGACGCCCGCAACCGCAAGCGGCAGCTCGCCGACGTGTCGGTCTACCGCGATCTGCGGGCGCTGGGGGAGACCGGCTTCGACGGCTACTCCGAGCTCGAGGTCGACTCCCGGGTGCTGGGCATCCTCGTGGACGGCCAGGTCGTGCGCAGCGCGACGGAGGGCCAGATCGCGGAGGTCGTCCTCGCGGAGACCACCCTGTACGCCGAGTCCGGCGGCCAGGTCGCCGACAAGGGCGTCATCGTGGGTCCCGGGTTCGAGCTCGAGGTGCTGGACGTGCAGAAGCCCGTCCCCGGTCTGATCAGCCACACGGTCGAGGTCACGCGCGGCGCGGTCTCGGTCGACGATGCGGCGACGACCGTGGTGGATGCGGCCAACCGACGCGCTGCCCGTCAGGCCCACTCGGCGACGCACCTCGTGCACGCGGCCCTGCGGGACACGCTCGGCCCCACCGCCACGCAGTCGGGATCCCTGAACCGCGCCGGATACATGCGTTTCGACTTCGCCTGGTCTCAGGCCCTGTCGACCCAGACGCGCACCGAGATCGAGGACATCGCCAACCGCGCGGTGCAGGACGCGCTCGAGGTCACCACGCGCATCGTCTCGCTGGAGGAGGCCAAAGAGGCGGGCGCGATGGCGCTCTTCGGCGAGAAGTACGGCGACGTCGTGCGCATGGTCGACATCGGCGGTCCGTGGTCGCGCGAGCTCTGTGCCGGGACGCATGTCTCCACGAGCGCCGAGATCGGCCTCGTGAGCGTCGTCGGCGAGTCGTCCGTGGGTGCGTCCAACCGCCGCATCGAAGCTCTCGTCGGCCAGGACGCCTTCCGCGAGCTCGCCGCCGAGCGCGCCCTCGTGTCGCAGCTGACCTCGTCGCTCAAGACGCCGCGCGACCAGCTCGTGGAGCGCATCAGCGACCTCTCGTCCAGTCTGAAGGCGGCCGAGAAGCGCATCGCCCAGTTCGAGGCGAAGGAGCGGGCAGGACGTGTCCCCGCCATCGCCGATGCCGCCGCTCGCGTCGGTGCCTTCCGCGTCGCCGCGCAGTCGCTCGGCGAGGTGGCGTCTGCCGATGACGTGCGCGAACTGGTGCTCGGGGTCCGCGACCGGCTCGGCAGCGAGGCGGCCGTGATCGCTCTCGGTGCCGTCGTCAACGGGCGACCCGTCGTGGTGGTCGCGACGAACGATGCTGCGCGGTCCGCCGGCGCGAAGGCCGGTGCTCTCGCGAAACGCGCCGCGTCGGTGCTCGGCGGCGGCGGCGGTGGTCGGGACGACGTGGCCCAGGGAGGCGGCACCGACGCCGCTGCGCTCCCCGCCGCCCTCGAGGCGGTCGCGCAGGAGCTGCAGACCGCGTGAGCGGCTTCCGCCGTGGCGTCCGTCTCGGGGTCGACGTCGGTCGGGCTCGGGTCGGAGTCGCCCGCTGCGACCCCGACGGGATGCTCGCCGTGCCCGTCGAGACCGTTCCCCGTGACGAGAACTCGATCGAGCGGCTCGCGGCACTGGCCGCGGAGCACGAGCCCCTCGAGTTCGTCGTCGGTCTGCCGGTGAATCTCCGGGGTGCCGACACCGCCTCGACGACCGATGCGCGCGACTTCGCGGCCTCACTCCACGACCGCACGGGCCTGCCCGTGCGCCTCGTGGACGAGCGGTTGAGCACGGTCACGGCGCACGCCGCGCTGAGATCCTCGGGCAGAACCCAGAAGAAGTCTCGTAGCATTGTGGACCAGGTCGCCGCCGTGGTGCTGCTGCAGCAGGCGATCGACACGGAGAAGAGCACCGGAAACCCGCCCGGCGCCGTGATTCCGCTCGACGAGGAGTCCCCCTGACCATGCCCGAACGTGAGAGTGCTTCCCCCCGGCACGATCCGGACGCCCGCCTGGGCGACCTGTTCGAGAACCTGCCCGCCCCGACGACGCAGAGTCCGACCGTCGACGACACGCCCCCGGCGCCCGGCTCCCGGCGCGCCGCACGGGAGGCTGCCGCGGCATCCCGGGCATCAGGCGCTCCGCGTGCCGACGGGGACGCGGACCTCGCCGGCCGGGAGGAGTCCGTGGAGGACGCCCCGCCCGCGTCCACGGTCCCCGTCGACGCCACGACGCCGTCGGAGCCCGTCGCCGCCCGCGCGGAGAGCGCGAGATCGTCCGTTCCCGGCCCCGGCGATCACCCCCCGACGTCTGCGTCGGCGAGCACCACGAGCACCGAGCCCTCCGTCGTCGATCCGGTCGCGGCCGGTCCGGCGGCACCACGAGGCGGCGGCCTTGAGGACCTCTTCGCCACGCACGCCGACGACGACCACCCGCGTCGGCCGGCGAAGAAGAAGCGTCGCACCGGGTGCCTCGTGGCGCTGATCATCGTCCTCGCCGTGATCGGCGGCATCGTCGGCGGCGGCATCTGGGCGTGGAACACCTACGGCGACCGGATCAGCGAAGCGATGGGCTGGGGCGACCCGAAGGACTGGGAACCCGGTCTCGCGACCGGCGAGGTGATGGTCACGATCAAGGACGGCGACACCGGCGGACCGGTGTCGACGACGCTCTTCGAGGCGGGCGTCACCCGCACCGAGGACGTCTTCTACGACTATCTCGTGGACGAGGCCGTCGCCGTGACCTTCTATCCGGGGATCTACCGGCTGCAGGAGAAGATGACGGCCGAGGCTGCGCTCGAGGCGCTGCAGGACCCGGCGAACAAGCTCGAGAACTCCGCGAGCGTGGGGGAGGGGGCCACGATCGAGTCGTCGCTGCCGACCATCGCCGAGTCGCTCGGCATGCCCCTCGAGGACTTCGAGGCGGCCGTGGCGGACCCCTCCGTCTACGGCGTCGAGGCGCAGACGCTCGAAGGCTGGCTGTTCCCGGCCGTCTACCAGTTCGACCCCGGCGTGACGGCGACACAGGTCATCCAGCGCATGGTGGACCGCACCCGCGAATCGCTCGATGCCGCGGGAGTCCCCGCCGAAGACGCTCAGCGCATCCTGACGATCGCGTCGATCATCCAGCGCGAGGGTCGCACGGCGGACTTCGACAAGGTGTCGCGGGTGATCCAGAACCGGCTCGACATCGACATGAAGCTGCAGATGGACTCGACCGCGCAGTACGGGTACGGGTCGCTGCACGAGGGAGTCGTGTCCAGCTCCGCCGAGGCGTTGGCCGATCCGAACCCCTGGAACACCTACGTCAACACGGGTCTGCCGATCACCCCGATCGCGAGCTCCAGCGACGCGGCCATCGACGCGGCGATGCACCCGGCGGACGGACCGTGGCTGTACTTCGTCACGATCAACCTGGCCACGGGCGAGACCCAGTTCAGCGAGACCTACGAGGAGCACCTCCGCGGCGTGGACAAGTGGGAGCAGTGGTGCCAGGAGAACCCCGACGGGGGATGCTCGGCCGGATGATCCGCGATCAGCTGGCGGTCTGGGGGGACCCGATCGCGCACTCGCGGTCGCCGCTTCTGCATGCGGCCGCCTACGGCGTGCTCGGACTCGACTGGGACTACGGCCGCAGACGGGTCGACGGCGCGGGCTTCGCGGACGCGCTCGCCTCGCTCGACGGCTCGTGGCGCGGCCTCTCGCTGACCATGCCGCTCAAGGAGCATGCGCATCGGGCGGCCGACTCGCTCGATGACCACGCCCGGCTCACGGGAGCGGTGAACACCCTTCTCCTCGGTGATCGGCGCAGCGGGTTCAACACCGACGTGGGCGGCATCGTCGACGCCCTGGCCGATGAGGGGATCGGGGCGCCGAAGTCCGTGCGCATCCTCGGGGCGGGGGCCACCGCGGCTTCGGCCCTCGCGGCGGTCGCCGAGTGCGGCGCCCGCGACGTCGAGATCCGCGCGCGGCGCCCCGACGCGGCCGCGGCGCTGCAGGAGCTCGGCGGACGTCTGGGCGTGGACGTCCAGGTGGACGTCTTCGCGGCCCCGACCGCGACCGTGGATCTGACGATCGCGACGCTTCCGAGCGGCACCACGCTCGACGACGGCGCCGCCGAGAGGCTGTCCCGCTCGGGCGGGGTGCTGTTCGACGTCGCCTACGCACCGTGGCCCTCCTCGCTCGCCGCACGCTGGCGCGACGGTCGCGCACTCTCCGGGCAGGGGATGCTGCTGAGGCAGGCCGTCCGTCAGATCCGCATCTTCCTCGGCGGCGACCAGGGCGCGCGTCTCCCGCAGGAGGACGATGTCGTGCGGGCGATGAGAGCGGCGCTCGGGACGTAGTCCGACACGCGGCGCGGAAGGGTCGTCGCCGCGTGGGAGACTAGAGCAATGCTCCGCGTGCTCACGGCCGGCGAATCGCACGGCCCAGAACTCATTGCCGTCATCGAGGGCCTGCCCTCGGGCGTCCCTGTGTCGTCCGAGGCGATCCAGGCCGACCTCGCACGTCGCAAGCTCGGATACGGGCGCGGCTCGCGAATGAAGTTCGAGCAGGACGAGCTCACGATCTCCGGCGGTGTCCGCCATGGAGCCACTCTGGGCAGTCCCGTGGCCCTGCGCATCGGCAACACGGAGTGGCCGAAGTGGATCGAGGTCATGAACCCCGAGCCCGTCGAGCTCACCGACAGGTCCCGGGGCCGTGGCGCTCCGCTGACGCGGCCTCGCCCCGGGCACGCCGACCTCGTGGGCATGCAGAAGTACGACTTCGACGAGGCGCGACCGATCCTCGAGCGGGCGAGCGCGCGGGAGACCGCCGCGCGCGTGGCGCTCGGCGCCGTCGCGCGCTCGTTCCTGAACGAGCTCGGCATCCGTCTGGTCAGCCACACGCTGTCGATCGGGCCGGTAAGAGTGCCGGAGGGGGCGGCGCTTCCGACGCCCGACGACGTCGGCGCGCTCGACGCGGATCCGCTGCGGTGCTTCGACGCCGAGACCTCCGCGCGCATGGTCGCCGAGGTCGACGACGCGAAGAAGGACGGCGACACCCTGGGCGGCGTCGTCGAGGTCCTCGCCTACGGTCTTCCTCCGGGGCTCGGGTCGCACGTGCACTGGGACCGCCGACTCGACGCACGTCTCGCGCAGGCGCTCATGAGCATCCAGGCCATCAAGGGCGTGGAGGTCGGAGACGGATTCGAGACCACGCGACGCCGTGGCTCGGCCGCCCACGACGAGCTCTTCGCCACCGAGGCGGGGATCTCGCGCGGATCCGATCGGGCCGGCGGCACGGAGGGCGGCATGTCCACCGGCACGGTGCTGCGCGTCCGCGCAGGCATGAAGCCCATCGCGACGGTGCCGCACGCCTTGCGGACCATCGACGTCGCCACCGGCGACGACGCGACGGCCCACCATCAGCGCTCGGACGTCTGCGCCGTTCCGGCCGCCGGCGTCGTCGCCGAGGCGATGGTCGCCATCGAGCTCGCGCGTGCCGTGCTGGAGAAGTTCGGCGGCGACAGCGTTCGTGAGACCCGCCGCAACCTCGAGGGCTACCTGGCCGGTATCCCGGCCGAGCTGCGCACGACCCGGGCGTCCGAGGCGACGCTCATCGCGCATGACGAGCGGGGCTGAGTCGCTCGGTCTCGTCCTCGTCGGCCCCATGGCGGCCGGCAAGACGAGCATCGGACGCCGCGTCGCCCGATCGCTCGGCGTCCCGTTCATCGACACCGACAAGCGCATCGTGGCGGAGCACGGCCCCATTCCGACGCTGTTCGCGGAGCACGGTGAGGATCGGTTCCGGGAACTGGAGCACGACGCCGTCGCCGCGGCGCTGCGGGAGGGGGGCGTCGTGTCGCTCGGAGGAGGCGCCGTGACCCGCCGTGGGACGCGCGAGCTGCTGCGTGCTCATCACGTCGTGTTCCTCACCGTGAGCCCCGCGGCCGTGGCCGACCGCATCCTCGGCGGCGGTCGACCGCTGCTGGACGCGGACGACCCGGTGGCGCGCTGGACCGAGATCTTCGAGGAGCGCCGTGCGTGGTACGACGAGGTCGCCGGAGTGACGTTCGACACATCCCGGCGGCCCATGCAGCGCATCGCCGAGGACATCGTGGCATGGAGGAGAGAACAGCAATGAGCACGACGACCATCAGCGTCACGGGCGACGACCCGTACGACATCACCATCGGCCGGAACATCCTCGACGGGCTCTCCGCCGCTCTGAGCGCGAACGTCCGCAAGATCCTCGTGATCCACCCGCCCACGCTCGCCGCGCGTGCCGCTGAGCTGCGCGATCGCCTGCTCTCGGACACCGAGAACGGGCCCCGCGAGGTGCTCCTGGCCGAGGTTCCCGACGCGGAGCAGGGGAAGCGGGTCGAGGTGGCCGCGTTCTGCTGGCAGGTCATGGGGCAGGCCGACTTCACGCGATCCGATGCCGTCGTGGGGTACGGCGGCGGTGCCGTCACGGATCTCGCGGGATTCGTGGCGGCGACCTGGCTGCGCGGCGTGCAGCTCGTGCAGGTGCCCACGACGGTTCTGGGTCTCGTCGACGCCTCCGTCGGAGGCAAGACCGGCATCAACACCGCCGAGGGCAAGAACCTGGTCGGAGCCTTCTGGGCGCCGCGCGCCGTCATCGGCGATCTCGACGAGCTCGGCAGCCTGAGTCCCAACGAGGCGACAGCCGGGTACGCCGAGGTCGTGAAGGCCGGATTCATCTGGTCGCCGGAGATCCTCGACATCATCGAGGCCGACCCCGCACGCGCGGTGGACACGACGACGGAGGAGTTCCGTCGCACCGTCGAGCTCGCGATCGACATGAAGGCACGGGTCGTGTCGGAGGACTTCCGCGAGGCAGGCCAGCGGGAGATCCTGAACTACGGCCACACGCTCGGTCACGCGATCGAGCATGCCGAGCGCTATCGGTGGAGGCACGGCGCCGCGATCTCCATCGGCATGCTGTACGCCGCCGAGCTGTCGCGTCTGGCCGGCCGTCTTCCCGATGCCGCGGCCGAGCGGCACCGCACCGTGCTCGAGTCGCTCGGACTCCCTACGGCGTACCGCGCCGGCGCGTGGCCGCAGCTGCTCGCCACCATGCAGCGCGACAAGAAGAGCAGGGGCGGCATGCTCCGCTTCATCCTGCTCGACGACATCGCCAAGCCCACGGTCCTGCAGGCACCGGACGAGTCCCTGCTCTTCGCCGCCTACCAGGAGGTGGGGGAGTGACGCGCCGGATCATGCTCCTCAACGGACCGAATCTGAATCTGCTCGGCACGCGCGAACCCGAGGTGTACGGCACCGCCACACTCGCCGACGTCGAACGCATCACGGCCGATGCCGCAGCGGTCGCCGGGTTCGAGCTGCGCGCGTTGCAGAGCAATCACGAAGGCGTGCTCATCGATGCGATCCACGCGGCGCGGGACGACTGCGCGGCCATCGTGATCAACCCCGGCGGCCTCACGCACACGTCCGTGTCGCTGAGGGACGCGCTCACCGGGGTGGCGCTCCCGTTCGCGGAGGTGCACATCTCCGACGTGCACGCCAGGGAGACCTTCCGGCATCACTCGTATCTCGCCGACGTCGCAGCGGTGCGCGTCATCGGCGAAGGCGTCGACGGGTACGTCAGCGCCGTGCGGCAGCTCGCCGCGCTCATCCCGTAGAATCTACTGTCGGCCCATCCCGTCCCCTCCGGACGAAGGCCCCCGCGAACACACGGAACGGATCTCTCAGCGCATGGCATCTACCGCAGACATCAAGAACGGCGTCGTCCTCAGCATCGATGGGCAGCTCTGGAGCGTCATCGAGTTCCAGCACGTGAAGCCCGGAAAGGGCGGTGCGTTCGTGCGCACCAAGCTCAAGAACGTCGTCTCCGGCAAGGTCGTCGACCGCACGTACAACGCGGGCGCGAAGATCGACATCGAGAACGTCGACCGCCGCGACTTCACCTACCTGTACACCGACGGCGACGGCTACGTCTTCATGGACCAGACCGACTTCGACCAGATCACGGTCGGCGCGCCCACCGTCGGCGACGCGAAGAACTTCCTGCTCGAGAACCAGCAGGTCACCATCGCGCTCAACAACGGCAACCCGCTCTACATCGAGCTGCCCGCTTCGGTCGTCCTCGAGATCACGTACACCGAGCCGGGCCTGCAGGGCGACCGCTCGTCGGCGGGCACGAAGTCCGCGACGGTAGAGACCGGCTACGAGATCCAGGTTCCGCTG
>JAAIGE0101289714.1_pt1 | contig 10356 bp, 6 predicted proteins | sample 6487951 | NCBI WGS metagenome assembly JAAIGE01 (sample SAMN13974128, study PRJNA590717) | phyllosphere metagenome | biome: tomato field; feature: multiple bacterial spot infested tomato fields; material: tomato leaves; isolation source: leaves from tomato fields | host: Solanum lycopersicum ... | reverse complement strand
TGTACCGGCTTCCGCTCCGCACTGGCAGGTGAGGCGCTGGGGGTGGGGTGGGAGGACTGGTCCCACTGGCTCCCGTGCGACCGCGCATGGGCGGTCCAGAGCGAGCGGATGGAGAAGTTGGTCCCCTATACGAGGTCGATCGCACGCGATGCGGGCTGGCAGTGGCAGATTCCGCTCCAGCACCGCACCGGCAACGGTTTGATCTACTCCAGCGCATTCGTCGACGACGACACCGCGCGTGAGACGCTGCTGACCGGCTTGCCGAACGCCGCGCTTGCCGAACCACGCCAGCTGCGCTTCTCGCCCGGGCGGCGAACCGAAAGCTGGGCCGGCAACTGCGTCGCGGTAGGACTGTCGTCGGGCTTCCTCGAGCCGCTTGAATCGACGTCGATCTACCTGATCCAGGCTGCGGCGATGAACCTGGTCGCGCTGTTCCCCCGCCGTGGGAGCGAGCCCGTGCTGGCAGCCGAGTTCAACCGGCGAATGGATGTCGAGTATGACCGGATCCGCGACTTCCTGATCCTCCATTATCACGCCAATCGACGAGACGAGCCGATGTGGCGCCATTGCCGCGAGATGGCGGTACCCGACAGCCTGACGGAGACGATCGAGGCGTTCCGCCACCGCGGCGCCGTGCCTGATTATGGCGAGGGCCTGTTCTCTCCGCCCAGCTGGATCAGCCTGTTGTTCGGCCAGGGTCTGGCGCCCGCCGCGGTTCATCCCCTTGCCGAGGGGATCGCCGAGGCCGAGCTCGACCGCCGGCTAGAGGCAATTCGTGCCAGCGTCGCGAGTGGCGTCGACGAGCTTGGCGAGCATGACGCGTTCGTGACTGATTATGCGGAGTGGGGGATATGACCCCCGGACCGGTGCGCGATGTCGTCGTGGTCGGCCGCGACACGGCCTTGTGGATGATCGCGGTCGGGCTGGCCCGTACCGTTTCACGGATAGGCGTACGTGTCCGCATCGTCGAGCTCCCCTCGACCGCTACACTCGACGCCGTCCATGCCGGGCTGCCCTCGCTCGGGAATTTTCATGCGCTGCTCGGTCTGAACGAAGCCGCGCTCTACACAAGTTGCGCAGCAGTGCCCTCGCTTGGGCAGCAATATGTCGGCTGGTCGACTGCTATGCCGTCGTTCATCCATGGCTATGACGCCGCCCGTCCCGCGATCAACGATGTCGAGTTCCTGCACTTCTGGTCGCTGGCGCGGCGCCATGGGCTGAAGGTCGCCTATGAGGATTTCTCGCTCGCCGCCGTCGCCGCCAAGCAGGGGCGCGTCACTTCGGGAAAACCCGGACAGAGTTGGCAAACCTTGTCGCCGGGGATCCATGTCGATGCCCGCGCCTATGCCGCGCTGATGCGCCGCGGGTGCGAGGCGGCCGAACTGCCGACCCGCGCCAGCGCTTCGGTCACGGTCGAGCGCGACGGTGATCGCATCCAGGCGCTTGTTCTTGATGACGGCGAGCGGGTTGAAGGAGACCTGTTCATCGACGCGTCGGGGAGGGAGCGCGCGCTGATCGGCTCAGGCGAGTTCGAGCCTTGGTCCGACGCGTTTCCCGCCGATCACCGCTTCGCTGCCGCACTTCCACCGCTCGATCCACCGCCGGTCCATGCCCGGATCGTTGCGGGCGAGCGCGGCTGGCTTGGGCTGTTCCCGCTTCAGGACCGCGTCGCTGTGGCTGGCCATATCGCCAGGGGAGAGGATGGGCAGGGGGCGGTCGCGCGCTTGCTTGATGCCGCCGGTAGCGGGCGCGTTTCCGACCTTGCATTCGATCCGTTCGTCTCCGGGGCACTGCGGCGCAGCTGGGTCGGCAATTGTATCGCGGTCGGGGACGCCGCCGCCTCGCTCGAGCGCCTCGACGCGCCAGAACTGCACTGGATCCAGGTCGCCCTGTCGAACCTGGTCGATCTGTGGCCGGTGAGCCGCGCGGAAATGCCGGAGGCGCGCTCCTATGACCGCGCGATGGCGACGCATCTCGACGCAATGCGGAGCTTCCAACAGGCGCATTACCGCCTGTCGGGTCGCGAAGAGCCGATGTGGCAGCGCGCGCGGAAGGCCGCAGGCGAGCGGCGGGAGTTGATGGCGCAAATCGACCTGTTCGCCGCGCGCGGTCTTATCGCGCACCGCGACAACGAAACGTTCTCGGCGCAGAGCTGGGCAGCGATGCTGATCGGCCACGGCGTCGAGCCGGCGGACTCCGATCCTGCGGTCGACCGCACGCCGGAGGACGAGCAGATGGGCAAGGTCCGCCAGCTGCTGATCGAGATTGCCGATACGGTACGGGCGATGCCCGGCACCGCCGAGTTCATCGCGGCCAGGCGGGCCGGGCGGTGAGCGCCCGCCGGATCGCGCGGGTGGTGATCGTCGGCGGCGGCACTGCCGGCTGGATGGCAGCGGCTGCGCTGGCCAAGGTGCTCGGGCCGCGGGGGCCCGCCGTCACGTTGGTCGAGTCAGAGGCGATCGGCACCGTCGGCGTCGGCGAGGCGACGATTCCGCCGATCACCCTGTTCAACCGTCTTGTCGGGATCGACGAGGATGTCTTCATCCGCGAGACGCGGGCGACGTTCAAGCTCGGCATCGAGTTCGTCGACTGGCTGCGCCGCGGCCATCGCTATCTGCACAGTTTCGGCATGTTCGGGCCGGACATGAACGGCATCGCCTTCTCGCATTACCTGCTTCGCGCGACGGCTGCGGGACTTCCGATCGATCGCGACGGTTTTAATGCCGAAGCGATGGCCGCGCACCAGGGCCGCTTCGCCCGCACGCCGCTCGGCGCGCCGGCCAATCTGCCGCGGATCAACTACGCGTTCCAGTTCGATGCCGGCCTCTATGCCGCACTGCTGCGCCGTCATTCCGAAGCGCTGGGTGTCACCCGGATCGAAGGTCAGGTGACCTCGGTCGAACCGCTGGCCGGGCGCGAGGGGATCGCCGCACTGGCGCTTTCCGATGAACGACGGATCGAGGGCGATCTGTTCATCGACTGCTCGGGCTTTGGCGGGCTGCTCATCGAACAGACGCTCGCGGCGGGCTATGTCGACTGGAGCGAATGGCTCCCCGCCAACCGCGCGATCGCTATCCCCACGACGCGGACGCCGATACTGCCGCCGATGACCCGGGCCACTGCCCGCAGCGCCGGGTGGCAGTGGCGAATCCCGCTGCAGCATCGCACCGGCAACGGCTATGTCTTTTGCGACGCCTTCCAGTCGGAGGATGCGGCGCTGGCCGAACTGCTCGCCACGCTGGAGGGCAAGGCGACTGGCGATCCGCGGATGCTGCGCTTCGTGGCGGGCTATCGGCGCCGGCAGTGGGTCGGCAATTGCATCTCGCTGGGACTGGCCTCGGGCTTTCTCGAGCCGCTCGAGTCGACCAGCATCCACCTGGTCCAGGCAGGACTTGCCAAGCTGCTGGCGCTGTTTCCGCAAGGCGATGCCGATCCCGCGCTGGCGGATCGCTACAATGCCGAGATGGCGGCGCTGTACGAGGGAATCCGCGATTTCCTGCTCGCCCATTATGTCCTGACCGAGCGTGACGACACGCCCTTCTGGCGCAGTCGCCGGGCGATGGCGCTGCCCGACACGCTCGTGGCGCGGTTGCATCGGTTCCGCACGCGTGGCGAGGTGGGGGCCGGCGGGATGGAGCTGTTCCGGGACACCAACTGGTTCGCGATCCTGCACGGCCAGGGGCTGGTGCCCGAGGATCATCATCCGGTTGCCGACGCATTGCCAGACGCCGTGCTGCGCGAGCGGCTCGATCAGGTCCGTGCCGCGATCGACCAGCGGGTCGCGGGTCTGCCGACCCATGAACGCTATCTTGCCGGCATCGTTTCCGGGGAATGACGGACATCGGAACTTTCCTGCGCGCGCTGCCGCTTCTGGTCGCGGCGCCCGCATCGGCTCAGCCGACAATCGCCGCGCTTGATCCCGCCGAAGTTGCAAGGCGCGGCGCGGACCTGCCGATCGTCGAATATGAGGCCGAAACCGCAGTTACCAACGGCACTCTGATCGGCCCCGACCGCCGCTTCGGGGCGCTCGCTGCCGAAGCCTCGGGCAGGCGCGCAGTGCGGTTGGCGGGGAAGGGCCAATACGTCGCCGTCACGCTCGATCGCCCGGCCAATGCGCTGACCCTGCGCTATGCGATCCCCGACAGCGCAGAAGGCGGCGGGATCGACGCCAGCATCGGAGTCGAGGTGGCCGGCCAGCGGATCGGAACGCTCGCGCTAACCTCGCGCTACGGCTGGTTCTACGGCCACTATCCCTTTACCAACCGTCCCGCGGACGGCGGCGGACATCATTTCTTCGATCACGCCCGGCTGCTACTGGGCCGCACGCTGCCGGCTGGAACGACGGTCAGGCTGGCGCTTGGAAAGGCGGACCGGGTGCCCTGGGTCGCGGTCGACCTTGTCGATTTCGAACTGGCACCGCCGCCTCTGGCGCGACCGGCGGGATCGATCTCGCTGGCCGATTTCCCCTGCGCCCAGGATTGCACCGACGCATTCCGCCGCGCAGTCACGCAGGCCGCGGCAAGCGGGCGGACGCTGTGGATTCCGCCGGGACGCTATCACGTCCGCGGGCATGTGACGCTCGATCGGGTGACGATCCAGGGCGCGGGATTGTGGCACAGCGAGCTGCGGGGCGAGGGACTGGGGCTTTACGGTCGGGAAAAGCCAGCTGGCCAGGCGATCACACTGCATGATTTCGCGCTGATCGGAGAGGTGACCGAGCGCAGGGACGAGGTGCCGTTGTCGGGGATCGGCGGTGCGATGGGTGGCGGCACCGTGATCGAGCGGCTGTGGCTGCAGCATCACAAGGTTGGCGTTTGGCTCGACGGGCCGATGGACGGCATCCGCCTGTCGCAGCTTCGCATCCTCGACATGACGGCCGACGGACTCAACTTTCATCGCGGCGTCCGCAATGCATTGATCGAGCATAGCCTGATCCGCGGCACAGGAGATGATGGGCTGGCGGCCTGGTCGGGGAGCGGGGAGGCCAATCGCGACGTGACCTTCCGCAACAACACCGTGATCGCGCCGGTGCTGGCGAACGGCATCGCGGTCTATGGCGGCAGCGACATCCGGATCGAGCGCAACCTGGTGGCGGACAGCCTGACCCAGGGCGGCGGCATCCATCTCGGTAATCGGTTCAAGGCGGTGCCGCTGGGCGGTCGGATCGCGATCAGCGACAATGTGATCGCGCGCAGCGGCAGCTTCGATCCCAACTGGCGCCACGGGGTGGGCGCCTTGTGGTTCTATGCGCTGGATGCGCCGATCGACGCCGCGATCGAGGTGACGGGACTGGACGTCATCGACAGCAGCGAGGAAGCGGTGCTGTTCACCGGGTCGTCGGTGAGCGGGGTGACGCTGCGCAATTTGCGCGTTCGCGGCTCGGCGGGGCCGGTGATGACGCTGCGCAGCGCCGGCGCAGCACGGGTTGAGAACGTCGGAACGAAGGATGCTCCGCTGGTGGTGGCCTGCAATCCCGCCTTCCGTCTCGCCTGGGCGGTACCGCGCGAAACCGGTCCCTGCGGCGCGCGCTAGTCGCGCTTCAGCCCGCGCTCGATCGCATCGCGCATCTCGCCGCGCAGCGCCTCGTCGAGCGGACCAAGCAGCTTTCGCCGATCCAGCGGGAGGTGGTCGCCCGCCCCCTGGCCGGAAAAGACATAATGATCGAAATGCGCCCGCCACGCCTCGCGGTGCGCCTGGGGCAGGTCCCGGATCGTCAGCATGGCGTGCAGCATCGCATCGGTCGGGTGGCCTTTCTCCGCCCTGGGCGGGGTCCACCAATAGTTGACGAGCATGTTCACGCTGTCCAGCGAGCGAACCTGGTGCCACCACATATAGGGAATGTAGATTGCATCGCCGGGCTCGAGATCGGCCACCAACGCTGCCGCGATTGCGTCGGCGAAGCGCGGGTGAGCGTCGAGGTCGGGTGCGTCGAAGTCGACCATCGAGATGGCCGTCCCCGCCGGCGTCCGGTCGATCGGACCGATATAGAGATTACCGATCTGCTCGGGCGGAAACAGCGTGAAGCGTCGCTTGCCCGCGACCACCGCGGCGATATTCTCGTTCGGGTCCTGGTGCGCGGCAACGATCACCTTGTTGCCGATCCACACCCGTGGATCGATCTCCGGCCCCAGCAGCGGCATCGTGTTCTCGACTCCGAAGCCAGGCAGGTTGCTCGAAACCGGGGCCGACTGGATCGCAAAGGACGGAGGCTGGTCCTCTTCGGCGGCACGAAGCAGAAAATCGAACGCGCCTTCCAGCTTCACGGTCTGACGGCGAAAATTGAAGCCGCTGACCTCGTCATTGTAGAAGAAGCGGCCGCGGATGCGTGGCGGTCCGACCATCGCGCCCAGCGCGCGACCGCGGTCGAAGCGCAGCAGGTGATCGCGCAGCGCCGCGACCGACTGGCGCGCGGCGATGACTGCAGGCCAGTTGCCGACCAGCCCGCGCATCACGACCGGCCGGCTTGCCGGCAGGATCTCGTCGCGGAAGCGATCCGCGGTGACGCCGTCCAGCGTCTCGATGCGACCGGCGGCGTTCATGTCAGGCTCCGCAGGATTCACGAACGATTAGGTCGGTCGGCAACAGTTCGGGCTGGTTGTCGGGCGAGGGGTCGAGGACATGGCCCACCAGGATCCGGCCGGCCTCGCGCGTGTCCTGGCGGATGGTCGTGAGCGCGGGCGTGCTTAGCCGGGCAAGCATCATGTCGTCATAGCCGACCACCGACACGTCGCGCGGCACCGACAGTCCGGCGCGATGGATCGCCCGGATCGCGCCCAGTGCGATCAGGTCGCTGCCCGCGACGACCCCGTCGAACGCGATGCCCCGACGGATCAGGCGCGACACCGCGTCCTCTGCGGGCTCCATTTCGAAATCGACCGGCACGATCAGCTCGGGGTCGGCCTCCAGCCCGCTATCGTCCAGCGCCTCGCGATAGCCGCGGCGGCGCTGCATCGCCTCGGGATCGGTGCCGCCGACGAACAGGATGCGCCGCCGACCGAGCCGGGCAAGGTGCAACGTGGCGCGCCGTCCGCCCAGGACATTATCGGACCCGACCGAGCAATATTTCTGGCGTGGCATCTGAGCGCCCCACACTACGAACCGGGTATTGGTGTCCGCCAGACGGTTGAGCTCGTCGTGCAGCATGCTCTGGCCGAGGAAGATGACGCCGTTCGCCCGGCTGGTGGTCGCTGCGACTACCATATCGTCATAACTGGCGGGGCTGGTGTGGCTGACGGTGAAGTCGCACGCGCGCGCGCGCGCCGCCTCGCCGATACTGGCCAGCAGTTCGAGAAAGAAGGGGTGCGAAAGCGGCAACGGCCGGCCGCGAATATGCGGCGTGACGATCACCACCGACCCTTCTGACCCGATCGGGCCGGACGGCATGTGGCGTCGGAAGGGGTAATCATGGTCGCGCGCCAGCGCCCAGATCTTCTGCTTGGTCCGGGTGCTGATTGCCGGGTGGTCGTTCAGTGCGCGCGACGCGGTCGACACCGACACGCCAGCCAGCGTCGCGAGGTCTTCCAGCCTGGTTGTTCCCGAAGCGTTGCTCATCGCGCGCGACTGTGTTGAGGTTGCGGACAAAGCACAAGGCACTTCGCCGCACACACGGACAGGGGCAACCGGGAGAGATGGAAAAGCCGCCACGGGCGCCCCAGGCGCGCCAGTCGCTGCTGGCGATCTGCAACATGTGCTTCGGCCTGTTCGGCGTCCAGATCGTCTGGGGCCTGCACAATGTGAATACCAGCCGGATCTTCCAGACCTTTGGCGCGAATGTCGACGAGCTGCCATTCCTGTGGATCGCCGCGCCTGCCGCCGGGCTGCTGGTCCAGCCGGTCGTCGGTTACCTCAGCGACCGGACTTGGGGCCCGCTGGGGCGGCGGCGGCCCTATCTGCTGCTGGGAGCGATCCTGTCGGCCGTGATCCTGTTTGCCATGCCGAACGTCCGGAGCCTGTGGACCGCCAGCGTAATGCTGTGGCTGTTGATCGGTGCGATCAACATCGTGATGGAGCCGTTCCGTGCGCTGCTGGCTGACAGTTTGCCCGACCGCCAGCGCAATCTGGGATTCGCGATCCAGGTATTCTTCATCGGCGTCGGCGCCGTGCTCGCCTCGGCGCTGCCCTGGATCCTGCATCATTGGTTCGGCTCCGGTGCCGAGGCGGGGACTGGCGAATTGCCGCCGGCGATCCGCATCTCCTTTAAGGTCGGCGCGGTCCTCCTCCTGTTGTCTGTGGTATGGAGCGTCGTCGCCACGCGTGAGATCGCGCCCGAGCCGCTCAGCGAGCCGGCGCTCAAGCGGGTATCCGAAATGGGCATGGCCCCGGTCGAGCCCGATCGCTGGGCGGCGCAGGCCTGGCTGTGGATCGCGGCGGCGGCGTCCATCGCCGCAGTCGCGCTGCTGTGGCTGGGCGACCGTGAGTTGCACGTGCTCGCGGTGATCGCGGCAAGTTATGGCATCCTCACCCTGCTGGTCGCGCGCCGTCGGCGCGCCGGACGAGCGCTGCCGGCACCGCTCGAGATCGTCGAAGACGTCATCCGCATGCCGCGCGTGCTGCGCCGGCTTGCCATGGTGCAGTTCTTCACCTGGTTCGCGATGTTCGCGATGTGGGTCTATACGCTGCCAGCAGTGGCGGCGCGGCATTTCGGGACGGCCGATATCGGCTCGCCCGGTTATGCGCTGGCCAGCGACCGCGTCAGCCTGTGTTTTGCCCAATATAATGGCATCGCCGCAATAGGCGCGCTGGCTCTGCCGCTTCTGGCGGGCCGGATCGGACGGCGAAACGGCTATGCCTTGTGCCTGCTGGCCGGCGCCGCCGGGCTGGGCGGGCTGATGCTGGTTCCCCATGGAGGCCTGTTGTGGCTGCCGGCGATCGGTATTGGCATCGCCTGGGCAGCAATCCTCTCGCTTCCCTATGCGATGCTCGCCGACGCGCTGCCGCCGGCGAAGCGCGGAGTCTATATGGGCATCCACAATATCTTCCTTGTACTTCCCCAGCTGGTCGCCGCGTCGCTGCTCGGCGTGATGGTCGAGCATTTGTTCACCGGACGAACCGAACTTGCCATCGCGCTGGCCGCGCTGTGCCTGCTGATTGCGGCCGGCACCGCGTTAACCGTCCCCAAGGCAGGACCGGAGTAATGCAAATATTTGCGTTGGAAAAGCGAAGTTTTACCATAAACACCAAGAGATAGTGGGCTTGCGTTTAACGCAAATTCGCGCAAATGCCTATCGGCCACCGACCGTAATCGGGTCTGGGCACCGATGGGAGAAACTCGAATGAGCGTGCGGAATGTGTTGCAGGGGACGCGTCGTTCGGTTCTGGGGTTGCTGGCGTCATCCACGGCATTGCTGCTGCCCTGCGCCGCGCTTGCTGGGGCTCGCGAATGTGCGGCGTCACCTGACAGCCGCATCCAACTCTGCATCGCGGTCCAGAACGGCAAGGCGAGCTGGGAGGTCAGCCGCGACGGCCAGCCGGTGATCGCCCCCTCCGCGCTGGGCATGGACTTTGCCGGCGAAGGAACAGCGCGCTTCACCGGATTGTCGGGCGCGAAGCGCAGCCGCCGCGACAGTAGCTGGGACCAGCCCTGGGGCGAGCAGCGCCGCATCCGCGACCGCCACACCGAATTGAGCGTCACACTGTCGGGCGACACGGCGCTGACGGCGAAGACCGAGCTGACTTTCCGCATCTTCGACGACGGGCTCGGCTTTCGTTACCGCTTCGCCAGCATCCCGGCCAACCGCGTGGTCGACGTGGTGAAGGAGCGGACCGAATTCCGACCGGTCGGCGATTATCAGGCCTGGTGGTACCAGGCGCTGCAGCCCGACCGCGACGAGTATCTGTATGCCCAGACCGACGCGCGCCGGATCACGCTGGCGGAAACGCCGCTGACCCTGCGCCGCAGCGACGGACTGCACCTGTCATTCCACGAGGCGGCGCTAGTCGACTTCCCCAGCATGTTGCTGGCGGGCGACGGGTCGGGAACGCTCACCGCGCGACTGATGCCGCTTCCGGGCGGCGTGCTGGCAAAGCGGACCGGTGCGTTCGCGACGCCGTGGCGTGCGGTGCTGATCGGTGCCAATGCCGGTGCACTGGCGGACAGCCGGATCGAACTGAACTTGAACGAGCCGAACAAGCTGGGCGACGTGTCCTGGGTTAAGCCGGGCAAATATGTCGGCATCTGGTGGGAAATGCATCTGGAGCGCTCGACCTGGGGAAGTGGGCCCAAGCACGGGGCCAACACCGCCAACACCAAGCGCTATATGGACTTCGCCGCCAAATATGGTTTCGATGGCGTCCTGGTCGAAGGCTGGAACAAGGGCTGGGACGGCGATTGGATCGCGAACGGCGATAAGTTCAGCT
>JAAIGE0101150205.1_pt1 | contig 10358 bp, 10 predicted proteins | sample 6487951 | NCBI WGS metagenome assembly JAAIGE01 (sample SAMN13974128, study PRJNA590717) | phyllosphere metagenome | biome: tomato field; feature: multiple bacterial spot infested tomato fields; material: tomato leaves; isolation source: leaves from tomato fields | host: Solanum lycopersicum ... | reverse complement strand
CATGATCAGCGAGCAGCAGGCGAAGGAGCGCCGCGCCGAGGTGGCCGCGGAGGCCGACTTCTACGGCGCGATGGACGGCGCGTCGAAGTTCGTCAAGGGAGATGCCATCGCGGGCATCGTCATCGTGGTGATCAACTTCGTCGGCGGCATCGTCATCGGCATGGTGCAGCACGGGATGGAGGTCGGCGAGGCGCTCGAGACGTACAGCATCCTCACGATCGGCGACGGCCTCGTCACGCAGATCCCGGCCCTGCTGATGGCCGTCTCGACGGGCATGATCGTCACGCGCGAGAACGCCGAGGCGGAGATGGGGCAGGCGGCGGGCCGCCAGCTCATGCAGTCCCGCAACGCCCTGGTCATCACCGGACTGGCGGCCATCGCGATGGGGTTCATCCCGGGCATGCCGCTCTTCGTCTTCGCCGCGATCGGCGCGGTGCTGCTGTTCGCGGCGTCGCGCGTGAAGGCGCACGAGGCGCGCGACGCCGCCGCGGTCGCCCAGGAGCAGGAGCGGGAGGCGATCGACGCCGCCTCCGAGGGGCCGGAGGAGCTGATGGAGCGGATGCGCGTGCACGCCCTCGAGATCTCGCTCTCGCCCGACATCGTCGACCTCGCGGCCGGCGGATCGGGCGACCTCCTCACCCGCGTCAAGTCGCTGCGTCGCAAGCTCGCCGTGGACATCGGCATCCTCATGCCTCCCGTGCGCACCCGGGACAACATCGACCTGCCCGCCCAGACCTACGCGATCCTGATCGCGGGCGTCGAGGTGGGCCGGGGCGCCGTGCCGCGCGGACACGTGCTGGCCATCGGCACGGGGCTCGAGCAGCTCCCCGGTACATCGGTGATCGATCCGGTGTTCGGTCTGGAGGGCAAGTGGGTCCCCGCCGAGATGTCCCATGCGGCCGATATGGCCGGGGCCACCGTGATCGACCGCGCGAGCGTGATCATCACGCATCTCTCCGACATCGTCCAGAGCAGGGCGGATCGCCTCCTGTCGCTCGAGGACGTCCGCCAGCTCACGGAGCATCTGAAGCAGTCGAGTCCTGCGACCGTCGAGGAGCTCACGCCCGCGGTGCTGTCTCTCGCGGCGATCCAGCGCGTGCTGGCAGGACTGCTCGCCGAGCGCGTCGCGATCAACGACCTCCCGAGGATCTACGAGGCTCTCGCCCTGCGGGGCAAGACGTCAACCGAGATCCCCGGTCTGATCGAGGCGGCGCGTGCCGCACTCGGCCCGGCGATCGCGGCGCGGTTCGCGCAGGACGGGCGACTGCGAGTGGTGATGTTCGAGCCGCTTCTGGAGCAGCAGATGCTGGAGGGGATGCGCGCGGTCGACGGGCAGCCGCAGATCGTGCTGTCGCCCGAGGCGACGATGCAGGTGCTGGAGAGCATCCGGCGCACGGTCGGGGAGCTCGATCAGGCCGGGCCGGAGCCGGTGCTCGTGTGCGCGCCGTCCCTGCGGCCTGCGGTCCGACGGATGGTGATGTCGCAGGTGGCGGGCCTGCCGGTGCTGTCGTACGACGAGGCGGCGGTGGCGGGGTTCGCCACCGACGTCGTCGGGGTCGTGCGGCTCACGTCCTCGGCTCTTCCCGCGGGAACGCCGTAGCCTTCTTTTATCCTCATTTATCAGTTGATGCGATATGTTGTCCTGAGGATGGCGCGGGAACGCGCAATCGCCATGGAGGGCGGACGGCATGCTGGTACTGACGAGGCGCGCGAACGAGAGCATCGTGATCGGCGACGACATCACGGTGACGATCCTCGCGGTGACGCCGGGCGGAGTGCGAGTCGGGATCGATGCTCCGCGGGACAAGCGCATCAACCGCGCCGAGATCGTCCTCGCCGTCGGCGATGCGAATCAGGAGGCTGTCCAGGCCGCGGGAGACACCGCGGCCGAGAGCGCCCTCCTCGGCGCTCTCGCGAGACGCGCCGACCCCTCCTGACCGGCCGCCGCCGGCTCCGCGCCCCGCCGCGGGAGTTACCTCCGGGCGTGTTGTCGCGATAGTCGATGATGCGACGGGCGATCCCGTCGCGACATCTGCGATCTGACGAGGTGGGGAACCGTGGCGGCGCACGACCTGAGCATGCAGCTGATGCGAGAGCGAGAGCTGCTCGAACTGCTGCTCTTCAAACTCGACGAGCAGCAGATGCTACTGGCGACCGGGCGCAACCGCTGGATCCAGCATGCGGCCGCGGAGATCGAGCGCGTCCTCGCGGCGATGCCCACCGTCGCCCTCTCCCGCGACGCTCTCGTCGCCGCCGTCGCGGATGAGTGGGGTGCGCCGGAGGCGACGACACTGCGCCAGCTGATCGAGGCCGCGCCCACCGATGCATGGCGCGAGGTCCTCTCCGGCCATCTGGATGTCATGCTCGCCCTCGCCGACGAGATCGAGCAGATGAAGAAGGTGAACGAGCAGCGGCTGCGCACCGCGATCCGCGTGACCCAGGAGACGATCGCCGGGCTGGGCGAGCCCACGGGTGAGTACACTCCGAGCGGCGACGTCGACCGCCGCACCGACGCGCGTCTGCTCGACGCACGGATGTGAGCTGACATGTCGTCCTTCTCCGGCCTCCGACTCGCCGAGTCCGCCCTGTCCGCCGCACGTGCGGGCATGACGGTCACGGGACAGAACATCGCCAACCAGACCACGACGGGCTACACCCGTCAACGCGTCGACCAGATCCCCGTCAGCGCCCCGGGACAGACGGGCCTCTGGGCGACCGGGCTCGGCATCGGCACGGGCGTCGGCGTGACCGGCATCTCGCGTCTCGGTGACGAGGTGCTCGACGCGCGCGTCCGCGACGCGCTCTCCACCTCCGGCTTCTGGAGTGCGAGGGCCTCGGCGGCCGCCGCCGCGGAGAACGTCATGGCGGAGCCCACCAAGGACGGGCTCGCCGCGAACATGAACCGGTTCTGGGCGGGGTGGTCCGATCTGGCCAACGCTCCCGATCCCGCGGCCGCGCAGGTCGTGCTGACCAACGCGCAGGTGCTCATCGGACAGATCTCCGCCGGCTATCAGTCGGTCGCCGGCCAGTGGACGGATCTGCGCGGACAGGTCGATCGGGACATCGCCGACGTCAACGCGGGTGCCTCCCGGGTGGCGACGCTCAACGGTCAGATCCGCGATGCCCTGGCCGCCGGTCGCGATGCGAATGAGCTGATCGATCAGCGCAACACCGTCGCGCAGCAGCTCTCGACGGCGATCGGCGCCACGGGACGGGTCGAGGCCGACGGCACGCTCACTCTTCGCGTCGACGGGAACGCCCTCGTCTCCGGCGACGTCAGTCGGTCGCTCGTCGCGAGCGGGCCGCAGCTGGTGGGCGACTCCGGCCGCGTCTCGGTGGCGTGGGCCGATCGCCCCGCACAGCCCATCGCCGTCACGGGCGGCTCCATCGGAGGCAGCATCAGCGCGCTCGCCCCGGCTGACGAAGGCGGTTCGCTCGCGGCCGTCGCGGCCGCGTACAACGACACCGCGACGGCACTCGCGTCGGCCGTGAACGACATCCACCGCTCCGGTGTCACCGCGAGCGGTGCGGCGGGCGGCGACTTCTTCTCCGTGCGCGCGACGGGTCCCGCCGCGCTCGGGCTCAGCGTCGTGCCGACGGGCCTCGGCGACCTCGCCCTCGCCGCCCCGGGAGCGGGCGCGAGGGACACCACGATCGCCGATCGCATCAGTGCCCTCGGCACGTCGCCCACCGGTCCGAGCAAGACCTGGGCGTCCTTCGTGGGAGGCTTCGCCGTCTCGGTCGCCGGCGACCTCCAGCGCGCCGACATCGCCGACATGGGCGCCGTCGCGGCCGTGACCGCGCAGCAGTCGCAGGCGTCGGTCGACGGCGACGAGGAGACCGTCAACCTCCTGACCTACCAGACGGCCTACCAGGCGGCGGCACGCGTGCTCACCGCGATGGACGAGGCACTGGACCTCCTGATCAACCGCACCGGCCTCGTGGGCCGCTGAGCGAGGAGACCCCCATGATCGGACGCATCAGCAGCACCACCATGACGGATCAGTCGCTGCGCACTCTGCAGTCGAATCTCGCCGACCGGGCCCGTCTGCAGGACCAGGCCGCGTCGCAGCGCGCGTTCCGCACCCCGAGCGACGACCCGGCCGCCGCAGCGACGACCCTGGCCGTGCACGGCGAGCAGTCGCGGGTCGCGCAGTTCGCGCGCAACCTCAGCGACGGCATGGCCTGGGTCACCACGGTCGACACGGCGCTCGACGCGAGTGCCGACCTGCTCAACCGAGCGCGGGATCTCACGATGCAGGGCGCAAACTCCGGCGCTCTCAGCGCGACGGCCCGTGAGGCGATCGCGCTCGAGCTCGAATCGATCAGCGCGGAGCTGCTCGCCCAGGCCAATACGACGATCCTCGGGCGCAGCGTGTTCGCCGGCACCAGCGACGCGCCCGCCGCCTTCGACCCGACGACGTTCGCCTTCCAGGGAGCACCCGGGGAGGGTGTGCTGCGCAGGATCAGCGACAACGAGACAGTCCGGGTGGACTACGACGGCGCCGCGGCCTTCGGCGACGGCGCGACCAGCGCCTTCGCCCTGTTGAAGGACGTCGCCGCGGAGATCCGCGCGGGGGCGGACGCGGGTCCGCGTCTGAAGGACATCGACGCACGGCTCACAGACGTCGTCACGGCGCGCGGTGCGACCGGAGCACGTCAGGTGCAGATCGAACGCGCGGGTGCGCAGAACCTCGCCCTCTCGACGGATCTCGAAGCGCGCCGCACCGAGGTCGAGAACGTCGACAGCCTCGAGGTCCTCGTGCGGCTGCAGTCCGCCGAGCTCGTCTTCCAGTCCGCCCTGCAGGTCACGGCCCGATCCCTGCAGACCAACCTCATGGAGTTCCTGCGATGACCCTGCGAACCGCTGAGACGCCGACCGCCGCGACGTCGGTCCGCGTCGACTTCGTCTCCCCGATGCCCGGGCTCGATCCGTACACGGCGTTCACCCTCGAACCGATCCCGGAGGCCGAGGGACTCCACGCCTTGCGGGCCGTGGAGGCCGACGTGCGCCTCTTCCTGCTCGAGCCGATCGCCGATCGCTACGGCTATGCGCCGCAGATACCCGACAGCGCGCGGAGCGCCGTCGGGGTGGTCGAGGGCGCGGACCTCCGTCTCTTCGTCGTGGCGAATCCCGCTGCCGACGGCGTGTACCTCAACCTGCGCGCGCCGATCGTCGTCGGACAGGACGGGCGCGCGGTGCAGGTCATCCTGGAGGACCAGGCGTATCCGGTCCGCGCGCTGCTGGGCAGCTGAGGCCTTCCGCCCGGCACATCGAACGAACCTCGGGAGGGGCGCCGCCGCCTCCCCGGATCCACGGAGGGATCCCCATGGTCGATCTGCGATCGAAGACGCACGGACCCGGAGCGACGACGGGCGTGAATCTCGTCGTGCTCGCCTACGACGATCGCGTGCTCGTCGATGAGGCGGGCGCGGTCAGCACCCGGTACCTCGACGCGCGCCTGCATCCCGGGGACCGCCGTGCGCCGGGGGAGACGCAGCCGGCGCTCGTGCCGCGTGCGGGTGGAAGGGCCAGGAGCGGGTACGAGCACTCCGTGGGGTACTCCGCCCGGGATTTCGCGCGCATCGCCGCCGCGGCGGGGGAGAACACGGCACCTCTCACCGACGCCGACGGCTCGGTCGTGGGGCGTGCGTACGGCATCCGCGCCGACCTGCTCGTCGACGACGGCGCCGTCGTCGTCAACACGAAGACGGTGGGACCCACGGAGCTGTCGGTGGCGCGGGACGACGCGGCCGGCGACATCCGGGCACGCATCGCGGCCTCCGCCGCGGCGGCACGGTCTCTCCGGCAGGTGGTCGCGACGCCATGACACGAGGCGACGAACAAAAACATCGATTCACCGCATTTACCAAGGTAGAGGTCATACTCTGCTGAAAGCACAGGCTGGGGTACTGGGCACTCCGAGGGGTCGGGGCACGAGGGGGACTCGACGCACCGCGGGGTTGGCTGGTGGGGTACAGCGCACATCGTCCGGTGACGGACGGACATTCCAGGGGACGGAATACGACATGAGCACTTCACGGACACTCGATACGAGCAGGGTGAGCAAGCGCGAGTTCGTGCAGCGATTCGCACGACGCGGCGGGATCTCGGTGGCGGCGGCACAGACCGCTTACAACGCGATGATCGACGAGCTCCTCGACCTGGTCAGCCAGGGCAACACGGTCACGCTCACGAACTTCGGCAAGTTCTACCCGCAGACGCACAAGGGGCACCGTGTGCAGTTCGCGAAGGGCGACGGGTCGGCCGAGGTCACCGACTACACGGTGCTGAAGTTCTCGGCGACACGCGAGGTCAACCGCCGCGTCAAGGTGACCGACGACGGGTCGTGACCAAAACGTGAGGGAGAAGCCCCGGAGATCCGCACTCCGGGGCTTCTTCGACCCTGCTCGTCGCAATAGCATGGAGCTCAATGCATCGACCGCTGGGGAGCGGTCCCACGCTGGATCGCTGGGGCGATTCCACGGACAGTGAAAGGCTGCGCCCCATGCCGTTGCGCGCGCGGAACAAGCTGGTCGTCGACCACCTCCACATCGTCGGGATGGTCACCTCTTCCGTCGTCGCACGCATCGGTCACACCGTCCGCGACGACCTCGTCTCCGCCGGCGCCGTCGCGCTCGTGCGCGCCGCCGACAGCTTCGACGCCAGCCTCGGCGTCCCGTTCGGAGCGTTCGCGCAGCGTCGCGTGCGATGGGCCCTCATGGACGAGCTGCGGTCGCTCGACTGGGCGCCTCGCGAGGTGCGTGCGCGGGCGACGCAGACGACGAGTGTGCGCGACGATCTGGCGGCGTCGTGGGGACGCACCCCGACTGTCGCCGAGATCTCTCGCGCGATGGGCGTGTCGACGGCGGAGGTGCGCGAGGGACTCGCGGATGCCGGCAGGGTCGTTATCAGCCTCGATGCGCCTGATCTCGTCGACGTGGCGGGCGACGATGTCCTGCCGGAAGAGCGGGCGATCTCCTCCGAGCGCGATGAGCTCCTGCACCGCGCGATCGCCGGCCTGCCGGATCGGAAGGCGCTCATCGTGCGCTCGATCTACTTCGACGGCCGCACGGTCACGGACGTGGCGGAGGAGCTCGGCGTGTCCCATGCCGCCGTCTCGCAGCAGAGATCGGCCGCCGTCCGGATGCTGCGCGACGTGCTCGACCGGCACGAGTCCGACCTCCGCCCGCTCCCGCTCGCCGCGCGGACGCGGTCAGCGACGCCGCGTGCTCGCGAGGTCTTCGCCACGGCCGGCGCCCGCTTCACCCGTGCGGTCGTCGCCGACGCACTCGGCGCCTGAGCGTCGAGGAATCGCCGGAGCCGACCGCGTCACAGACCGAAGCCGTAGCTGGCCTGTCCGACGAGACTGAGGCGCACCGACGTCGGGTACACCTCCGGCTCCTCGTCCTCGTCGTCGAGCAGGTCGAGGCGATGGATGGGGACGAAGATGCTGCCGTCCGGTTCGAAGATGAGATCCTTCGGCGTGAAGGACGCGAAGATCGATCTCGTCGCGTTGCGCAGTTCGAAGGTGCGTCCTACATCTCCGCGCTCGAAGAGGTTCATCTCCACCTCTTCCGCCCAGATCGCGCCGTCGGGGAAGCGCGCCTCGATGCGGTAGACGCTCGGGTCGACGGACTTGATGTTGAGGTCCTCGACGATCTCCGAGAAGCGGGTGTCCGGCTGCTGCAGCTCGAAGGCGATCGCGCGCAGGTGGTCGTAGTTCAGCCGTGCACGACGGGAGAAGAGGGCGACGTTCTCGATCTCGTCCGCCGCGGCCCCCGGCGCCTGATCGGTGAGGTACTGCCGCACTTCTTCGGGGCCCGGATACTCGAAACGCATGTGGTAGTGGAAGCGGCCCGGGCGGTTGACCAGATAGGTGCTGACGTCGGCGATGTCGTTGACGGTCAGGCAGTAGATCCGGCGGATCGACGAGAGCCCGTCGAAGAGCGTGAGGAACTGGTTCTGACGGTTGCTGCCGTCGGTCGATCCGCGACGCCCCGCGGGGAAGGTCTTCTCGAACTCGTCGAACACGATGAGGCACTCGTCGAGGCTGTCGAGGAACTCGACGATCCCGTCGTTGTCCTCCGAGACGATCACGACCGGGAATCCGCGCTCTCGAGCCTCCTCGGCCACCATCCGGAGGAACAGGGTCTTGCCGATGCCCTTGTCGCCCGAGAGCATCACGCCGAGACTGCGGTCGGACAGCTCGTAGGAGCGGAAGATCTTCTCGACCTTCTTCTCGCGTCCGCCGTACACGCGTTCGCTGCCGATGGTCAGATCATCGACCTTGATGAGGCTGAAGCCCTCTTTCGAGGTGAAGTGCACGCGGTAGGTGCCCAGGGGGAAGGCCTGGTGAGTGCGGACGGCATCGTCGTAGACCCGGACATGGCCACCGGTCTCGATGTAGGTGCTTGTCACTGCCTCCTCTTTCTTCCCCACTGTGTATATCGGTCGGATTCGGCGATCCGTAAGGCCGACATCACGTGTCCGACGAAGAAGAAGGCCCCCGCAGGCGTGGAGCCGCACGGTATACCATTCCACCGCGGCGCGCATCCGGAGAAATCCGGACATCGGCGTGTCTCGCGTTTTTTCCTCTCGTCTACGAGGAGTTCGGCCGTCGTTCACGGCCTCGGGCTCCTCACGTGTCGGCGAGATAGGCGTCGACGAGGAGCGGTCCGCGGATCAGCCGCAGCTCATCGACGACCCGATCGACCCCGCGCTCGGTCAGTGAGGACAGGGCGATGTCGTGGGGGCCGAGCGGAGTGAGGCGGCCGGTGCGGATGCGCACGACCTCCCATCCTGCGGCGCGGAGCGCGCGGTCCTTCCGCCGGTCGCTCTCCTCGCGAGCGCCGATGTGCTCGAGGCCGTGGCGCCCGATCGTGTCGTACTCGATCGCCGTGCGCAGCTCCGCGATGACGATGTCGGGCCACACCTCCGTGTGGCGGAAGAACGGTCGGGCCACCTTCACCGCGTTCAGGTCCATCCCGACGTCCAGCCGGGCGCGCAGGAGGGACCGCAGCCGTCCTTCCGCGGCAGAGGCCGGCGCGGGCGCGCACTCGCTCAGGAACGCCGTTCCCGTCGACAGCGCCGGAGTCCTGTCGCAGAGCGGTCGTGCCGGCCGCTTCGGCGGGCGGGGCAGAGCTCGCGCCTCGCCCAGCACGACGGGCTGCGGCCGCGCCAGGCTCGAGCACTCGGGGCACCACGCCGACTGCCGACGCACGCGGCCGGGGCGCTCCCGCTGCTCCGTCGGGGTCGCCGCGAATCGGTGCCCGACCCGGCACTCCCAGCACAGGAGCACATCGGCCGCCAGCGGCACCTGCGACAGGGCGATGCCGTGGTTGAGCTCCGGGTGATACTGGCGGATCAGCTCCGGGTACGCCGCCCACGCCGATCGGTAGGTGCCGACCTCGTAGGGCACGGCCCGGCCGCGCGAGAACTGTCGTCTCGCCCACCACGACTGCACGGATTCCGTCACATCCGGAACCGTAGTTCGGGGGTCGGACACCGGGATCTGTCGCGGACGTGCCAGACTCGGAACACGATCTGCACAGGCGGACAGGAGCGGTCATGGCACGGCGCGTCGTCATCAGCGGGGCATCCGGACTCATCGGCACAGCACTCGCGGCGTCGCTGCGCGCCGACGGCGCAGAGGTCGTCGAGCTCGTGCGGCGCCCGCCGCGCAGCACGGCCGAGGTCGAGTGGGCACCGGGGGAGCGGGACCTGGATCCCGACGTCCTCGGCGGCGCCGACGCCGTGGTGGCGCTCGGCGGTGCGAGCGTGGGCCGGCTGCCCTGGACGCCCCGCTACCGCAGGGAGCTGGTGCAGTCGCGCCTGACGACCACGCGCACCATCGCGACGGCGCTGGGAGCGCTGCGAGACGATGCTCCCGCCTTCGTCTCGGCATCGGCCGTGGGCTACTACGGCTCCGTGCCGGGCGAGATCCTCACCGAGGACTCCCCGGCGGGCGACACCTTCCTCGCCCGACTCTGCGTGCGCTGGGAGGACGAGGCTCGCCGCGCCGAGGAGCACACACCGGTCGCTCTTCTCCGCACCGCGCCGATCATCCACCGTCGAGGCGTCTTGAAGCCGCTCATCCAGCTGACCCGCTTCGGTCTCGCCGGTCCGATCGGACCGGGTGGGCAGGTGTGGCCGTGGATCTCGCTCGACGACGAGGTGCGCGCCATCCGGCACATCGTCGAGAAGCGCACGGCGGGTCCGGTGAACCTCACCGGTCCCGCGCCTGCGACGGCGAACGACATCGGCCGTGCGCTCGCCCGCCGAATGGGGCGCCCCTTCTGGCTTCCCGCGCCCTCCTTCGCGCTGCGGCTGGCGCTCAGCGCCGCTGCCGCCGATT
>JAAIGE0100831893.1_pt1 | contig 10360 bp, 13 predicted proteins | sample 6487951 | NCBI WGS metagenome assembly JAAIGE01 (sample SAMN13974128, study PRJNA590717) | phyllosphere metagenome | biome: tomato field; feature: multiple bacterial spot infested tomato fields; material: tomato leaves; isolation source: leaves from tomato fields | host: Solanum lycopersicum ... | reverse complement strand
GCTGCCTCTCGATCGCGATCGGCATCCTGAACGCGGCAGCGTTGAGCGCCTGATCACGACCAGACCGGATCGTCGCGAGCGACGGTCCGGCATCGACCGGGAGAAGACACCATGCACGACCAACGCGATCTTGCGGCCGATGAAGCGATGAACGGATACGACTTCGGCGAGGACGTCGAAGTCGTGGCGATGGACCGCTGGCAGCGCACCGAACCCGGCGACGAATGGGTGCGCAAGGTCTACATCGAGAGCGAGGAGACCAGAAGCGTCAACGAGGGCAGTCGCGCCGTTGCGTTCACGGTGCGCTTCGAGCACGCAGGTCCACGGGTCGTGGAGGCTTACGCCATCGACGATGGCGGCAACATATTCGGAACCGCAGCGGCGGCGATCTGAAGATCAGAAGGGACGAATACGAACATGATGGCATTCCTCAGCAATCTACTCGGCATGCACGGCAAGAAGGCCGTGCAGGGCATGACGGACCAGATCGTCGCTCTCGACCCCGAGACGGCGACCGCGGCTCAGCTCAAGACCATGGAGCAGGACCTCGACAAGGTCGGGCGCGAGGTCGGCAAGCTGCGCGGCGAGGCGCAGCGCGAACGCCAGGAGGCTGTCGCCGCGCAGCAGAACTACGATCGACTGCTGGCGGCCGGTCACAATCTGAACCAGAAGCTGCAGGCGGAGACCGATCCCGCGCGTCGCCAGCAGCTGGAGGCGGCGCTCGGCAAGCTCGTCGGCGAACTGGAGCGGGCCCAGGAGGCGGTCGCGACCGAAGGCAGCGAGGCCGACGAGGCCGAAGCGCTGCTCGCCGAGGTCGAAGCGGCCTACAAGGAGAAGGCCGAGGCGATCCGTCAGGCGCAGAGCGACCTGAAGCGGGCGGCCGGCGACATGCGTCGGGCCGAGATCTCGAAGGAGCGTGCCGACGCACGCGCCGAGAGCGCCGCCCGTGTCGCGGGTCTGCGCACCCATGACACCGGAGGCCTCAACGCCGCCCTGACCGCCATGCAGCGCAAGACCGCGGATGCGCGTTCCGCCGCGGAGGCCTCGCGCATGAAGGCCCAGGCGCTCTCGGCGCCGGGCAACAGCGCCGAGGAGGATCCGGACATCAAGGCGGCGCTCGCCGCCACTTCCGCCTCCTCGCTGCTCGGCGACGCTTCGAGCCGCTTCGCGGCCCTGGCGGGTCCGAAGACCACCCCTGCGGGAACGACCGCGCTGCCGTCGCCGGCGGCGCGTCTGGAGGATCTGACCCGCGATCGCGCGGCACAGCCCGACCTGGCGTGATGCGATGAAGGACGAGCGGGTCCCCCGACGGGGATCCGCCGTTCCGATGGGGAGCGAGACCTGCGCGGGTCCGCTCCCCATCCGAACGGAAGGTCCGTTCCTCCGAGGAGAACACATGAACCGCGAAGGCTGCACCCCGCGACCCAACCACATCGATCGACTGCGGGCGGACGGAGTCGCCGCCCCCTGGGACGAGAGCGTCCACTGGCGCTTCACCGGCGCGGAGATCGACACCCTCTACGAAGCGGCAGGCGAGATCCACCGCATGGCCATGGATTCGGTCGCGCACGTGATCGATGCGCGCCTCTTCCCCCTGTTCGGCCTCACACCGGAGGCCGGGGAGGCCGTGGCGGCATCCTGGAAGGCCCGCGACCGCGAGCTCGATCTCGTGACGCGCCTGACCCTGGCATGGAACGGATCGGACTCGCCGCGTCTGGTCTCCTTCCAGGCGGACTCGCCCTCCGGCCTCGTGGAGGCCGCGGTCGCCCAATGGCGCTGGAAGGAGGCGATGTTCCCCGGCAGCGATCAGTTCAACTCGCTGGACGACGATCTCGGGGAGCGCATGAAGGCTCTCCTCCGGTTGACGCCGAACGTACGGGACGCGGTCGTCACCTATCTGGACGATGACGCGATCGGCAAGGGTCAGATGGAGTACATCGCCAAGATCGCCGAATACGCCGGTCTACACGTGGAACGGCTTCCGCTTCAGCAGGTAGGATGGTCCGACGATACGCGCGAGTTCTACGACATGCGCGATCGCGAGATCCGTCTGATGTTCAAGGCGCATCCGTGGCAGTGGCTCATCGCCGACGCCTTCGGCGAGAACCTGATGCGTTCGTGCCGTTCCGAACGCATCGAGGTGGTCGAGCCGGTCTGGAAGCTGATCCTGACGAACCGCGCCATCAACGCGGTGCTGTGGGAGAAGTACCCCTTCCATCCCACGCTCCTCGAGACGGTCTCGAATCCCACCGACATGGTGGTCGCGACCGACTGCCTGGCGATCCCCAAGTTCGCCGACGTCGGCCATGCGATCAGGGAGGGACGGATCGAGGGAGGTCGTTTCGTATGCCCGCAGTCGGCTCCCGAAGGAGAAGAGGGCGAGATCTTCCAGGAGAGGCCTCCGCGCGCTCTCGGCACGGACGTCCTCTTCGACGTCTGGATGATCGGCGGCGAGGCCAAGGGCCTCGGCGTGCGCGAGATGCGCGCTGAGGGTGAGACCTTCGTTCCGCATCGCTTCGACTGAGAAGCGGAGAGAAGAAATGCCCATCGGGCTGCTCATCGGCAGGATACGCTGGAGGATGGAGACGCACCGCGGGCACGCGGTGAAGATCCTCTCCGGCTGGCTCCTGCTGATGGCGGCGCTCCATGTCGGTGCGATGATGCTCATCGAGGACATGGGCGTCGGAGACGCGATCTGGCTGACCTTCGTGACGGCCAGCACGATCGGATACGGTGACGTCTCCGCCAAGACCGACCTGGGAAGGACCGCGACGATCGTGATCATGTGCTTCGGCACGATCTTCGTCGCGGCCGCGCTCGCCTCGCTCCTCTTCGATCGCGCCGCCGAACGCCGCGCCCGCAAGGATGCGGGCAAATGGAGATGGAAGTTGAACCAGCACCTGCTCATCGTGTCCACCACCGGTACCGAGACGGTCCGATACCTGACGGGCCTCGTGAAGCAGATCCGCATGGATGCGCAGTATGCGGATTGCCAGATCGCGATCATGACCACCGGATTCCCGAACGGACTTCCGGACGGTCTGCGCGAACTGGACTGCGTGTATCTGCATGGTGACGGGGACACCACGGAGGAGCTCGACCGAGCGCACGCGAACGAAGCGACGACGATCGTCGTGCTGGGCGAGAGCCGTCAGGCGAAGGCCGATGCTCTCGTATACGACGTGACGCGCAGGCTCCGCGATCACGGCTACACCGGTCGGATCGTCGCCGAAGTGGCGGAGGACGCCAATCGCGCCAGGATGTGCGACGGATACGACGACGGCTGCATCCGTCCGGTCCGGGGATATCCCGAGATCCTCGCACGGGCGATCGTATCGCCCGGAGCCGAGAAGGTAATCGAGGATCTATCGACGGTCGGCGGAGCCGAATGCGAGAGCGTACGCTACGCCTACGAGGGACAGTGGCGGAATCTGTGCCGCAGATTCATGGACGCGGACGTGGGGATGCCCATCGGCCTACGCTCGCGCGACGGGACCGTCGTCACCGCCCCACGCGGCTCAGACGTCGTCTCCACCATCGAGGTGTTCGTCGTCACGGCGGATGACGTCGCCGGAGTGCAGAAGCGGGTCGACGCGATCGACACGGCCGAAGCGGCGTGAACGACGAACATATTCGAGGACAGATCCGATGACCACCAACGACCTCATCTACCGCCGCGCACTCGCGATGCTCTGGTCCGCGGGCCACGAACCCACCCGTGACGACAGGTTCGCGATGCGCTCCAAGGCCTGGAACGTCTCCCTGGCGCCCGATTGGCTCACGCGGAGGGCGGCTCTGAACGAGGCCGCCGCGACGCTGCTGCGCGAATTCGGACACCAGGCCGATGCCACCGTCGAATTCGACGTGGCGCTTCCATACGTCGGTGCCGCCCGCCCCAACGACGTTCCGACACCGGGCGATGCGGTCAGGATCACCGGCGAGGACGGATGGAACGGCGTTCCCAGGGGAGGGATCCTCGTCCTCACCGGTTGTCACATCGAAGGCCGGATGAACGTCGGACGGGGACATCACCATCTGCACGAGAGCGGTCTCGTGAACCTGAGCAGCGGAGGCCCCGCCTCCATCATCGGTCTCAGGACCGAAGTCCTGGTACGGACGGACGAGACCGTCCGCATGGGATTCTGGCGGTTCCATCTGAGCCCCGAGGCCAACGGCGGCGTGGATTTCACACGTCCGGTCAACCTCTGGGAATGGGACGGCGCGGAATCGGCGTTCGACGACGTGATCGCGAGGGCCGCCTGATGCCCATGATCGCATCGGACGGGTCATCGCTCGGGACCCAGACGCCCGAAGGACGCAAGGGCGAAGGCCCCGGCGCCTTCGGCGTGATCGTCCGGTTCGAGAAGGATCACGCGCGTGCTCCCGGTTTCGTCCAGGAGATGGTCGGCGGCAAGACCTCCACAACCACGGGTGAGATCGAACTCATGGGGTTCCTGTGCGCGCTGGAGACGGTCCGTGCGCACAAGGAGGCCATGGAGGCGGCGCCGGACGCCGCCATGATCGAGGACGGGGAGATCTTCACGATCGTCCTCGATTCCGAATACGTCGTGAAGAGCTTCCTCGAGCATCTGGACGGTTGGGCCGACAACAACTGGAGGACCAATGGCTTCCGGGCGATCAAGCATCAGGTCCTATGGCAGGACGCATACGATCTGCGCGAGGAGATCGGTCACATGATCTCGGTGGTGCATACCCGTGGACACACCAGGAGGGCCACCGACGTCGATGTCGATCCCATCGTCGAGATCAACGACGAGGCCGACAAGGCGGCCGGCGTCGCCTCGCGCAGAATCAGGGACACGGGACGGATTCCGGAACAGCACCCGATCGTATGGCTGAACACCGCGATCATGAAGGATGTGCGCGATTCCGATCTCCGCAGCCTCCAGGCGGTTGCGGAACTGGTGCTGGCACGCCATGGTCATGGTCCGGCCGCGGAGGCATTCAAGCGTGCGGTCGAGAAGACGGGAGTCAGACAATGACCCATCGGAACGATAAGAGGAAGAACGCCCTGATCGCCACGTCGCCCATCGGCGTGATCGCCGCGCTGGCGCTCGGATCCGCGGCGTATTCGATGACGCCGGCTCCGCAGGACGAGATGGAGCACGTCGAGATGCTGTCGAAGATGGGCCCGCGAGCCCATGCGGCCTTCGAGGACGCGATCGCCAACGGTACGATCACCAGGAACGAGATGAGGATCATGCGCCGTGAGGCGGTCCGGGATCTCCAGGTACAGGAGGCGAAGTCGAAGTCATGAACCAGGATCGGGACACGCCGCTCAAGGCGTATCTGTGCACCACGGACGATCCCGAGGAGACCCGGGTGATCTTCGCGAAGTCGAACGGGGCCGCCAAGTTCCCGTACGCACGCGAGGTGGACCATGATCCCACCTCGGTGACCGTGCGGCGTGCGCCGCATCACGACGTGCACGCACCCGGTCCCGTCCCGGTCTCCGCCCTCCTCGAGGACGGATGGTACTTCGAATGCTCGTGCTGTCTGCGCAGGATCTCGTACAACGAGGACTTCGTGGAGGCCCTCACTCCCGAAGGACTACGGGCACATGCCGAGCGGCAGGCGCCCTACATAGCGGAACTCGCCCGGTTCGATGCCGAGTTCCCGAAACCGGATGAGCCTTCGGAGGATCTCCCGCATCCGGTGAAGTGGCGGATGCGGCAGGATCTGAACGAATGGTACTCCAGGCGGCACTCCAGATCGTACATGGTCTTGCCACCGATCCTGTCCAGAGCGGGACTGAGGATCAGGGACGACAGCGGCGAGGTCTTCTGCGATACGCGATGCGAGCAGGAGCACGAGGCCAAACGCGCCGCGGTGGATCATGCCCATGCGGAGGCGGAACGCGAGGCCGAACGCCGTTGGCCGGGATGCCCGTCCTACGAATCGAAGCGTTGGCCGTACATGTCGCCGTACGTGAACTTCACTCCCCCGGGAATGACGTGGCCGGCCGGGTGGAGACCCGGTGAGGAACCGCATTTCGCGGAGGACGATCGGTCGGCTTGGGAGACCTTCGTATCGAAGCTCCCGAAGGAGGAACATGGCGAAGCCCAAGCAGAAATCGCCTGATCCTGCGACCCCGACAGCGGCGCAGGGCAGAAGACATCCACGCGGCCCCATAGGGCCCACGGTCCCCGAGGTATCGGTGTTCGCTGCGTTCAAGGACGGAGCGATGGCCGCCACCCCGGCGGAGATGGCGTTCAAGGGACGCAGGACCGGCGTTCTCGTCACCGATGATCCGACCTGCACGGGCCGCTTCAGCCATGCCGAACTGATCGAGGTCGGTGATCGCCCTCCGAGGATCGCATTGCTCGAGACGCACTTCGCGATGATGTCTAAACCCATCGAGGACAGGATCGTCCTCGTCGCGGGATCCGCCGCCCTCGTCGAGGCCGCGCTGGACGATGCATGGCGCGTCGTCGCCCATGTCGGACCCGACGAGGAACCGCCGTACGGTATCGCGGAATGGCGCATGTCGCGTCCGAAGGATGCCGCCACCACCACGTACACCAGGGACTGAGGATGCGGACCATCAACGACAGGCAAGCGGGCGTCATAGGATCGGCGATGGTGATCAGCGCGGTCATCGTGGCACTGGCCCTGGCGCTCTTCCCCGCACCCCGCACCGTCGTCCTCGTCGCGATACCCGTCGGTATGATCCTGATGGCATCAGGCGTATCCGCACTGGCTGGAGCCACCGGTCTCACGGGATCTCGCCGATCGATCAAGGGTGTTCTCGTACCGGGTGCCGCATGGGGGATCGCCGCGATCGTCGCATGCTGCGCACCATGGCCCATCATGGTCGCGCTGCATCGCTCGCTCGGGCCGGCGGCGGTGCCGATGGCCGTGACGGCCGCGCTATGCGGGACCGCCGGTGCGATCCTTGCGGGCCGCTGGGCGGATCTGACGCTGAACACCCCGTCACCGATCGACGGCAACCGCAAGGACCCGGAATGAGCTACTTCATCTTCGCCATCGCAGAGATCCTCGGAGTCCTACTGCTGGGCGCGTTCGCCTACGGAATGATCGGCGTCGTTCCCGCCGGGCTCGTCGTGATCGTCATGCTCGCCCTCTCCTTCCACGTCCTGGCGAGAGGCGACAGACCCGACGGAACGAGCATCAGGATGGCCTCGTTCGCCGCCGCTCTGTGGTACGCGACCATTCTCGGGGGCAAGCTCGTCTTCGAGTTCCGAGGTGGTCTGACGACCGTGATCGCCGTTCTCTTCACGCTCTTCACGCTCGTACTCGCGGGATTCGCGACCTGGTCGGTACTCGAGCGCCCCCTCGACTACGACGTCGACGAAGCCGTCTGAGGAGATGCGTCGGCTCCGCATCGGCAATAGAGGGAAGAAAGAATGAGCAACCTCATAATGGGAACCGGAGCGCTGGTTCTCGTGGGACTGCTGGGCGTCATGGTCGCCATGATGGTCCTTCCGATCGATCAGAAGCAGATGGCGATCGCCACGACTCTGTCGCGCAAGGGTCCGCTGACCTCCGCCGCCTTCAAGGAGGCCATGCAGGACCGGAAGATCACCGAGATCGAATACAACGGGATCCGGAACACCGCCGAGACGAGCGGAGAGATCTACCGCTGATGACAGTGACGGGAGCCCGAGCGCTCCCGTCGCGACTTCCCGGTCACGGCCGCGCACGAACGCGACCGTGACCAGGGAGCCGCAAGACTCCCGGGCCCCGCGAAGCCCGTCGATCCCAGCGCACGGTGACGTGCGTCGCACCCGTCGCTGGGTGCAGGTGAACCCGCGGAACGAATGCTTGGACTGCCAACCACGACACCGTTCATCGAACGGAGGCGGGCGCAAGCGGACAATGGGATCCTCCGCGACGAAGACGCCCCGCCTCCGATCGGAGAATGGTATCCCATGAAGAAGAATCCCGCACCGGTCCTCCTGGACCGCCTGACGCACGCCCTGGAACGCCAGGGCGTGAAGCTGCGTCGACAGCAGCTCCTCGAAACCGCCGCCTACGCCTTCGCATGCCGCAGCTCCGACGAGTTCTCGGCCGCGCTCAAGGCAGGCCAACTCGCCGCTCCGGACATCGAACCCATCGGCCGGATCACCCTGCCGAACGGGACCAGCATCCTGATCGTGAACGATCCGCTCGCATCGACTCCGTACGGCATCGACGAGAGCTTCGTCGAGAACGTCGTCGATGGAGAGCGCCGTGAACGCATCGGCATCACGCCTTACGGCAATCTCGTCGATCTCCTCCCTCTGGTCGGGGCCGACATCGAGATGCTGGGGGCCACAGGCGGCCAGTCCGAGGACGTTGCGATGGATCGCTGCATCGCCTCGATCGAGGAGGCGATCCGCGCGATCGACGGCTACACCGCCGAGGACGACGAATGCGACGATGTGGGGCAGTGCGAACTCGCGCTCGGCAGAGCCCTCGATGCGGCACGGGAAGGGCGGATCGGCGATGTGTACATCGAGTTGTCCAATGGGCTCGAGCCACTCGCGCTCGTGAGGAACGACGATGCAGAACGTCATGTCGAATGGGCCCGCACGACCATGAGGAGGGCCATGACCGAGGTCCCGGCCTCGACGAACGATCATGCCCGTCAGGACCGTGACCCCACCGATCCAGGCCTGCGTCCGTTCCTCATGATGGCGCTGGAGCAGATCGACCAGGAGATCGAGAACAGAAGCCACGGCATGGAGGATTCGCACTCGTCGGAACTGAGCCGCATCTCCGACATGTGCCATGCGGCCGCGCGGGGCATGGCGCCGGAACCGTTCGGAGACGACGATGCCGAGGCGATCAGGATCTCGCGCAAGGATCTGGGAATCCTCCTCGATGCCGCACGCACGCAGGCCGAGGACGTCGCGAGCGGCGTCGACGAGGGTCTGTACGACGCGGAGGACAACGAAGGAGCGGACGAACTCGAACGCGCGATATCCGACGTCGAGACCAGGCTCCTGATGCCGGTCGTCAGGCCCGTCACGTCGCAGAGGAGCGACCGGAACGAGGGAACGCCGATCTACGTGGCCCGCATGGTGCACAAGCACGGCAGCGACATCCGTGTCGCAGCATCGCAGCGGAGCCTCGATGCGCAAATCGCGGAGTTCTGCCGCGAGAACTGGGATGAGATCTCGGAGATGGAGGGCGTCCCCTCGCATCCCGAAGGCATGACCGATCTCGAGATCGGCACGATGTACTACGACAGGATCTCGGAGATCACGGACGACTTCGTCGAGGAGACCACGTTCACGATACCGACATCGGACCTGATCGCATCGACGACGATCAGGAGGGACAGGGCCGGCACGGAGACGAACCAGGCCGCGAGCGATGCCCACCTTCCCGATCCCGATAGGCTGGTGACCATCACCGGAACCGACGGCGACGTCAGCTTCGGGATCGACGCGGCCACCATGGCGGGACTGAAGCTGCCCTTCCACAGGGAAGGGAGTTCGGAGCACCCGTTGACCGAGAAGGAACAGGAGTTCTCCTCCCCGTGGGTCAAGCTGAACACGCATCTTGACCATCCGGTGACGTTGGGCACCACCGTGCTCCACCGCGGAAGCAAGTGGCTGGCTCCTTCGGTCCACTTCGGGTGGGATCCGCTGCAGGAGGACTTCGTCGACGATGCGCGGGCCGCTTCACAGCGGATGGAGACCTACATCTCGCATGTCGGACCGTTCATCGAGACACTTGGCGGCAGCATGCATAGCGAGATGGACGTCACCGACATGTCGCACGAACTGACGATCCTCCTGCCGTTCGAGATCGCCTACGAATCGGAAAGCGTCGAGGACTGGAACGCCGCACTCGCATATCTGCTCTCGACCGAGCGGGAGAAGTCCGCACGCGATACGGTGACGTGCGAATTCACCGCACAGAAGGACTTCGGTCGCTCGGTGCATTCGGTGGAGCCGGCCGGCGACACCGTCTGGGACGGAACCTTCGACGCGCTGCGGTGGGGCACTCAGGACGCGATCGCGATCCTGACTGACGAGAAGGACGCCGACGAATACGCACGGTCTCCGATGGCACCCGAATGGGTGCGCGACTGGACGGACAAGCATCCGTTCGAGGTCGATCCGATCGGTCTTCGCGAAGCCCTCCGGATCGTCCTGTGATCACGGACCGCGGGGCTTCAGCCCCGCGGTCTCGCCGTCATCAGACTGACGACGTTGGCGCTTTGGTTGCGGCTCACCGCCTTCGCCAGAGCCTCGGCGAGCTTGGATGCCGTGAAGGGCTTGGCGAGACGCGCGACGCCTTCGATGGCGTCGTGATCCTGCATCGCGGTATAGCCCGAGACGATGACAGTGGGCATGCCCGGACGGATGCGCCTCGACTTCCTGAT
>JAAIGE0100767481.1_pt1 | contig 10360 bp, 9 predicted proteins | sample 6487951 | NCBI WGS metagenome assembly JAAIGE01 (sample SAMN13974128, study PRJNA590717) | phyllosphere metagenome | biome: tomato field; feature: multiple bacterial spot infested tomato fields; material: tomato leaves; isolation source: leaves from tomato fields | host: Solanum lycopersicum ... | reverse complement strand
GGAACTGCCCGCACAGCCCGTTGAGATGCTCGGCCAGGGATGCCAGGCGCTGACTGTCGCCGGCCACCTCGCCGGCATCGCGAGCGGTGTCACCGGCCACCTGGCGCACCTGTTCGATCAGCCTGGCCACTTCGGTGGTAGCCGCCAATTGCTCGCGGGTTGACACGCCGATGGTCTGAATCGCTTCGATGGAGCGGTGCACGTTGTCCAGCAGCGCCACCGTGCGCTCGGTGTGGCCGACGCAGCGGGCCACGCCGGCGTGGCTTTCGGCCATGGCGCTGACCGCGTTGGCCGAGCCCTGCTGCAGGCGACTGATCATGCCCTGAATTTCGCCGGTGGCCTGCTGGGTACGCTGCGCGAGCTGGCGTACTTCATCGGCCACCACGGCGAAGCCGCGGCCCTGTTCGCCTGCCCGCGCCGCTTCGATGGCCGCATTGAGGGCGAGCAAATTGGTCTGCTCGGCCACCGAGCGAATCACCTCCAGCACCCGGTCGATGGCCTGGGCCTCGGCGGCCAGTTGTTGCACCACGCCGCTGCTGCTGTCCATCTGCCGGGCCAGGGTGTGGATTTCGCTCTGGGTGTCGCTGATCGCTGCGGCCCCCGCAGCGGCATCGGCATCGGCCTGGCGAGCGGTATGCGCCGCCTGCTCGGCGCTGTTGGAGACGTCGCCGACGGCGTGGCTCAGCTGCTCGATGGCGCCGCCCATCTGCGCCGTGGCATCGAGTAGCGCATCGGCGCAGTGATTCAGTTCCTGGGTCGACTGGGTGAGGCGCTGGCTGGTATCGCGCAGCTCGTCACCAGCGCCAACGACCCGGCTCACCAGGTTGTCGAGCAGCGCCAGGAAGCGGTTGAAGCGCTGCGCCAGGCCGTCATTGGAAGGGCTACGGTAGGCCAGATCCACCGGTTGGCCATCACGCAACAGGTGCGCCGAGGTACGCTGCAGGTCTTCCCCGGCTGCAGCCTCGCGGGCAGCGTGGCGCGCGAGCACCAGCAGAATGGCGGTTTCGACGACCACATAGCCGGCGTGAATGAACACCACGTGCCAGCCGGAACCTGCCTGCAGCAGGTAGATGCCGCTGTCGCCCTGCTGCAGCACGAAAAAACTCAGGTGATGCACGGCGATGGTGCCGGCCGCCAGGAGAATGGGCAGCCAGTCGCGGTAATAGACCAGGAAGGCCAGCAGCACGAAGACGCTGAAGTGCGTCTCCACCATGCCGTGGCTCTGCTGGATATGCAGGGCCGCCAGCACCATGAAGGCCACGGCGATCAGGCAGCGGTACAGGCGCGTGCCACCGACCATCGCATAGAGCGTGCTGAGCGCGACGGCGGTACCGCCGCCGATGACCAGGGCCGCGGCCCAGGTCGCGTGCCAGAAGGCCAGGCCCAGCGCGTACAGCACCATCAGCCAGACGACGCACAGCATCAGGCGATCGGCCTGGCGATAGAAATGATCGTGCATGGGTGTCCCTTCCTGTCGAGGCGGCGCTCAGAGGTGGTGGCAGTATGGAAAGAAAAGCAGGTTTGGCTCTTTTTGCTGGCCGATTGCCGCTATTTAACCCAATCGCAGAAACAGCCGCTAGCGAGGTTGTTGTCCGCCAGCACCTTTCGCCCGGCGAGCAACGCATCGAGCAGCGGTTCGATGAAGCTGTTGCCGGCGGTGCAGGTGAACCCGCTGCTATAGGGGCCGACGTAGGCCAGCTCGCCGCGCTGGTCCCAGATCGCTACCGCCGGGCTGGCGGGTAGCCGCTCGCTGCCGGCGAGGCCGGGCAGCGGCTGCAGCGCGCTCAGAGGCTGCGGCAGTTGCCCTTCGCTGCCGGGTTTCTGCACCCCATAGAACTGCACGCCGCGGCCGGCGTAACGCTCGATCAGCTCGCCGAGGTGCTGCTGGTTGCCGACGTTGCAGGGGCACGCGGGGTCCCAGAAATGCACCAGGCGAATCTCGCCCGGCCCTGCCAGTCGGTCCGGCAGGCGTAGCTGGCTGCCGGAAAACAGCGCGGTACGCTCATCGAACGGACGCAGGTAGCGCGCTTCGAACCACCAGAAGGCGACGACCATGGCGGTCAGCCAGGCGACGGCGACCAGGCAGGCGAGCAGGGTGGTGCGGCGGGAGCGGGCCATGCCGACAGTTTCCGTTGAGCGGTCCGGTAGCTTGCCATGGCGCGCATGGCAGCAGAAGATCGTCACTGTACCGGGCGCGCGCCCGGATGACGCTGCCGTGAATCAACGAGTCGATGGTGCCGATGCCCGATATCTTCCAACCCGAACCGCTGGTCGCCAGCCTGCGCCCGCTGGCGAGCGCTGCGCCGTTGTCGGCTGCGGAGCTGGCCTACCGGCAGTTCTACGGCTTCGTGCCGCGTGAGGCGGTCGAGAGCCGGCTCGGCTGGTTCGAGGTGGACGACTACCGTATCGCCGGCCAGCTCTGGAAACCCCTGGCGCCCCGCGCCACGCTGCTGCTGCTGCATGGCTATTACGACCACAGTGGCCTGTACCGGCATGTGATCGAGTGGGCGCTGGAAGCCGGCTTCGCGGTGTTCGCCGTGGACTTGCCGGGGCATGGCCTGTCCAGTGGCCCGCGCGCCAGCATCAGGGATTTTGCCGAATACCAGGCTGTGCTGCGCGCCGCTCTGCAACAGGCCGATGCGCTGGGCCTGCCGGCGCCCTGGCACCTGTGTGGGCAGAGCACCGGCGGAGCGATCCTGATCGATTATCTGCTCAACGATAAGCCGCTCGGCGCCGTCGGTGAAACCATCCTGCTGGCGCCTCTGGTTCGGCCGCGGCGCTGGAACTGGTCGCAGCTCAGCTACCGCCTGCTGCGGCGCTTCGTGCAGGAAATCCCGCGGCGCTTCAGCGAGAACTCCAGCGACCCTGAATTTCTCGACTTCCTGCGCAACCGCGACCCGCTGCAACCCAAGGTGGTGCCGACCGTCTGGGTCGGTGCGCTGAGCCAGTGGGTGCCGCGCATCGAGCAGGCGCCACGCAGCAAGCGCAGCCCGCTGATCATCCAGGGCGAGGCGGACATGACGGTGGACTGGCGCCACAACCTGACGGTACTCGAAAACAAGTTCAGCACGCCAAGGATCTTCCGGCTCCCCGAAGCGCGTCATCACCTCGCCAACGAGGCGGCTCCGCTACGCCAGCGCTATTTCGATTATCTCGGCGAACAGTTGAGCTGAGATCTACTGGCCGACCGCCAGGCCGGCGCGGATCGCTGTCAGGGCCGCCTTGTAGTAGGCCGCGCCTTCGCTGGATTGGGCGAAGGTCACGAACTCCTCCAGCTCCGGATCGGACAGCCCGCGGTAGACGTGCAGCAGGGTGTTGTCCAGATCCTTGTCGATCTGGCTCATCAGCCGTTGGCGCTGACCGTCGAGCAGCCCCTGGGCAGTACCGCCGCCGAGCAGGCCGGGAATCATCTGGCTGAGGCTGTCGGCCGCTACGCCGGCCAGCGCCAGGCTGATCTCCGCGCCCGCTTCGCTGGCTGGCAAGGCCTGGGCCAGGTGGCGGATCAGCAGGCGGCGGGTGGCGTCGGCTTCGCTGACCGGCAAGCCATCGGCGTACTTGGCCAGCTGATCGGGCCGGGTGGCGAGCAACTCGGCGCTGACGATCTTGCGGCCCAGGGGCGATTCGAAGAAGCGCAGGGCGGGCGCCGGGTCGGCGAGGTTGGCGCGCAGGCTGCTTTCGGCGCGCTCGTCCATGGCGCGGGCGGCGAAGCGCCGATTGCTGTTGTCGACCAGCGCCTGATAGACCGCTGGCGGCAGGCTCTTGCTGTAGCGCGCCTGGGCGGCGCTCAGGGCGTCGCTGAAATGCGCACGCTGCTGCGGCCAGCCGGCTTTTTCATACAGCTCGGCATGGGTGTCGGCCATGGCGGGCAGGCTCAGGAGCAACAGCAAGAAACAACACAACGCGCGCATACGAACTCCTGTCTGGGGCGGCTATTTTCGGCAGCCAGGTGGAGCTTGTCGAGGTGTACTCGACACAGGGTAGAATCCTGCCATGACGACAGACATTTCCGATTCGCTGCTGAGCCGCATCATCGATGACCTTGCCGAATTCGGATGGTCGTTGCAAACCCAATTCGCCCCCGCTTCTCTGACCCGGGAACTGGCCGATGAGTGTCGCCAGCGCATCGCCCAGGGCACCCTGGCGCCGGCCGGTACTGGCCGTGGCCACGCGGTGGCGGTGCACGAAGGCACCCGCAGCGACCACATCCAGTGGCTCGAAGCCGGGCAATCGCCGGCCTGCGACGGCTACCTGCAACTGCTCGACGAACTGCGCGTGGCGATCAACCAGAGCCTTTACCTGGGGCTGGTGGATTACGAAAGCCACTTCGCGTTCTATCCGCCGGGCGGCTTCTACCTCAAGCATCTGGATCGCTTTCGCGACGATGACCGCCGCGCGGTGTCGGCCGTGCTCTACCTCAACGATGACTGGCAGCCCGAGGAGGGCGGCATGCTGCGCCTGTACCTGGCGGATGGCCAGGTGCGCGACGTGCTGCCCGAAGCCGGCACGCTGGTGGTGTTTCTCTCGGCGGATGTACCCCACGAGGTACTGCCGGCCACTCGCGATCGGCTGTCGTTGACTGGCTGGTTTCGCCGCCGTGGTGATGGCGTGTTCTGAGCGGCTGGTCGTGCAGCGCACATGAAAAAGGGAGGCCGACGCCTCCCTTTTTCATTGCAGTGACGGCTTAGAACAGCACGCGGCTGCGGATGGTGCCGTTGACCTGCTGCAGCTTCTCCAGCGCCAGGTCCGAGTAGTCGGCATCGACGTCGATGACCACGTAGCCGACCTTGTCGTTGGTCTGCAGGTACTGGCCGGAGATGTTGATGCCGTTGTCGGCGAACACCTTGTTGATTTCGCTCATCACGCCCGGCACGTTGGCGTGGATGTGCAGCAGACGGTGCTTGCCCGGGTGCGCCGGCAGGGCCACTTCCGGGAAGTTGACCGAGGACACCGAGGTGCCGTTGTCGCTGTACTTGACCAGCTTCTCGGCCACTTCCAGGCCGATGTTGGCCTGGGCTTCGGCGGTGGAGCCGCCGATGTGCGGGGTCAGGATCACGCGATCCAGGCCACGCAGCGGGCTTTCGAAGACGTCGTCGTTGGACTTCGGCTCGACCGGGAACACGTCGATGGCCGCGCCGATCAGGTGTTCGTCCTTGATCGCCTGAGCCAGGTGGTCGAGCTCGACCACGGTGCCGCGGGCAGCGTTGATCAGGATGCCGCCCTTCTTCATGGCGCGGATTTCCGCCTCGCCGATCATCCACTGGGTGGACGGCAGCTCCGGTACGTGCAGGGAGACGATGTCGCACAGGCCGAGCAGGTCGTGCAGCTTGCCGATCTGCTGGGCATTGCCCAGCGGCAGCTTGGTCACGGTGTCGTAGAAGAACACTTGCATGCCGAGGGCTTCAGCGAGGACCGACAGCTGGGTGCCGATCGAGCCGTAACCGACGATACCCAACTTCTTGCCGCGGATTTCGAAGGAGTTGGCTGCCGACTTGATCCAGCCGCCGCGGTGGCAGGAGGCGTTCTTCTCGGGAATGCCGCGCAGCAGCAGGATGGCTTGGGCCAGCACCAGTTCGGCTACCGAACGGGTGTTGGAATACGGCGCGTTGAATACGGCGATACCGCGCTCGCGAGCGGCGTCCAGGTCGACCTGGTTGGTGCCGATGCAGAAGCAGCCGACGGCGACCAGCTTCTTGGCGCAGTCGAAGATCTCTTCGGTCAGTTGGGTGCGCGAACGGATGCCGATGAAGTGTGCGTCGGCGATCTTGGCCTTCAGCTCCTCGCCGGAGAGCGCGGTCTTGAGATACTCGATGTTGGTGTAGCCGGACGCCTTCAGGGTATCCACGGCATTTTGGTGGACGCCTTCGAGAAGAAGGAACTTGATCTTGCTCTTGTCGAGAGAGGTCGTGCTCATCGGAGTACCTGTTGCCCCACTAATTTAAGTGTCAGGAGAAGGATCGGCGCGCTCGCCAATCGGGCCGGCAAGTCGCTGTGCAGCGCGATTTGCGGGGGGCATATGCTAGCATGGCTTCCCTTTTCCTTGCTCGGTTGCGACCTGAACGGTTCTCAGGGCGACCATGAAAGTTTCGAGAGTTGCTATGACCGATCTCATGCCGATTGACGAACTCAGAACGCTGGTCGAGCCCGGCAAGGTGTTGACCGACGCCGCTTCCCTGGAAGCCTACGGCAAGGACTGGACCCGCCAGTACGAGCCTGCGCCCAGCGCCATCGTGTTTCCCAAGACGGTCGAGCAGGTGCAGGCCATCGTACGCTGGGCCAACGTCCATAAGGTCGCCCTGGTGCCGTCGGGCGGTCGCACCGGGCTGTCGGCGGCGGCCGTGGCGGCCAATGGCGAGGTGGTGGTGTCGTTCGACTACATGAACCAGATTCTCGATTTCGATGAATCCAACCGTACCGTGGTCTGCCAGCCGGGCGTGGTCACCGGCGTGTTGCAGCAGTTCGCCGAAGACAAGGGCCTTTACTACCCGGTGGATTTTGCCTCCAGCGGCTCCAGCCAGATCGGCGGCAACATCGGCACCAATGCCGGCGGCATCAAGGTGATTCGCTACGGCCTGACCCGTAACTGGGTGGCGGGGCTGAAAGTGGTCACCGGCACTGGCGAATTGCTCGAGCTGAACAAGAACCTGATCAAGAACGCCACCGGCTACGACCTGCGCCAGCTGTTCATCGGTGCCGAAGGCACCCTGGGCTTCGTGGTCGAGGCGACCATGCGCCTGGATCGCGCCCCGCGCAACCTCACCGCCATGGTGCTCGGCACCGCGGATTTCGACTCGATCATGCCGGTGCTGCACGCCTTCCAGAGCAAGCTCGACCTCACGGCCTTCGAGTTCTTCTCCGACAAGGGGCTGGCGCGGATCATGGCTCGCGGTGACGTACCGTCGCCCTTCGAGACCCGCTGCCCGTTCTACGCCCTCTTGGAGTTCGAGGCCAGCAGCGAGGAAGTGGCCAGCGAGGCGCTGAGCACCTTCGAGCACTGCATCGAGCAGGGTTGGGTGCTGGACGGGGTGATGAGCCAGAGCCAGACGCAGCTGAAGAACCTGTGGAAGCTGCGCGAGTACCTGTCGGAAACCATCTCGCACCACACGCCCTACAAGAACGACATTTCCGTCACCGTCTCCAAGGTGCCGGCCTTTCTGCGCGATATCGACGCCATCGTCACCGAGCACTATCCCGACTACGAAGTGGTCTGGTACGGCCATATCGGTGACGGCAACCTGCACCTGAACATCCTCAAACCCGAGCACATGGACAAGGAGGCCTTCTTCGCCTCGTGCGCACGGGTCAACAAATGGGTGTTCGAAACCGTCCAGCGCTACAACGGTTCGATCTCCGCCGAGCACGGCGTGGGCCTGGTCAAGCGCGATTACCTGGAATACAGCCGCTCGCCGGCGGAAATCGCCTACATGAAGGCGATCAAGGCGGTGTTCGACCCCAACGGCATCATGAACCCGGGCAAGATCTTCGCCTGAACTAGCACAATAAAGGAGCGACCATGAGCTACCAGCACCAGTACATCGATGGCACCCGTATCCATTTCCCGCTGGGCAAGGTGGTATGCGTCGGCCGTAACTACGCCGAGCACGCCAAGGAACTCAACAACCCGCTACCGACCGAGCCGATGCTGTTCATCAAACCCGGCAGCTGCGTGGTGCCGCTGGAAGGCGGTTTCAGCATCCCGCAAGACCGTGGCTCCGTGCACTATGAAGTGGAAATTGCCGTGCTGATCGGCAAGCCGCTGTCGCGTAAACCGAGCGAAGAAGAAGTGCTCGACGCCATTTCCGGTTTCGCCCCGGCGCTGGACCTGACCCTGCGCGATGTGCAGAACAAGCTCAAGGACAAGGGCCACCCGTGGGAGCCGGCCAAGTCCTTCGACGGCGCCTGCGTGCTGGCGCCCTTCGTGCCGGGTGACGCGATCAGCGACCTGTCCGACATCGGCATCCGCCTGACCATCAACGGCGACGTGCGCCAGGACGGCACCAGCGGCGACATGATCTTCCCGATCGTGCCGGTGATCCAGGAGATGGCCGGCAATTTCAATCTGCAGCCCGGAGACGTGATCCTTACCGGCACGCCCGCTGGCGTCGGCCCGCTGAACACGGGCGACGAGCTGGTGCTGGATCTGGTTGGTCACTCCAGCTTCGCCAGCCGGGTAATCTGACAGGCGTAGCGCCTCACCCACGGGCTGGTGAAAGGCAGGAGCAGACACTCAAACCAACCTGTGGGAGCCCCGACCTCGGGGCGAAACGATTGCAGCCTGACTGCCTATTTCGGCGTTGCCTGAGCGATTCGCCGCGAGGTCGCGGCTCCCACAATGGATCGGATAACGACGGCTCCCGCCACATAGCGGTCATCGGTTCTGAAACCGGCCTCTTGACAATTAAGCTTCGCTTAAGCCCGCTTTAAGGCTCGCTTCAGCTAGTCGACTTAACCTGACCCCGTCATCTACAGATAGAGGGTCATCCCCATGAAAGCTCCCGTTATCGCTCTGCTGCTCGCTCCGCTGTTCTCCACTGCCGCTCTGGCTGCCGGCTACACCGGCCCGGGCCAGGTCGCCCAGGTCACCACGGTCGAACAGGCTCTGAAAGCCGGCGACGATACGCCGGTGGTGCTGCAAGGCCAGATCACCAAGCGCCTGCAGGACGAACTCTATGAGTTCAAGGACGCCACCGGCACCATCCACGTCGAGATCGACGACGAAGACTGGCCGCCGCAAGCCATCTCCGAGAAAGCCACCGTCAAGCTGACCGGTGAAGTCGACAAGGACCTGACCAGCCGTGAAATCGACGTCGACATCGTCGAACTGGTGAAATAAGCCTCACGCTGTTAGCTTCCCGTCACCGCATTGAATGGCCGCCTCTCGATGATTCGAGGGGCGGCGTCGTCATTTCTGTCGTTGCATATGTGAGTCGCCATGGGCCGTCTGTTTTCGATCAAGGGGTTACTCCTGCTGTTGGTGCTTGTTCTGCTGGCCGCACTGGTCATCGTTGGTGTGCAGTTCCGCCTGTTCGAGCGGGCCTGGTTCAACGTCAGTCAGCCGGTCGAGGCGCCTGCTCACTCGCTGTGGCTGAGCGACTACAAGGTGGTGATCGAGGCACAGCGCATCGAAGGGCTGGAGGACGACGTATCGGCGTTGACCTACGACCCTGATCGCAAGAGCCTGTACACCGTCACCAACCAGCACCCCAAGCTGATCGAGCTGTCGCTGGATGGCAAGGTGCTGCGACAGATCGAGTTGATCGGTTTCGGTGACCCGGAAGCCGTCGAGTACGTGGCGCCCGGACGCTTCGTGATCGCCGATGAGCGAGCGCAACGTCTGGTCAAGGTGCGGATCGATGATGACACCACGTCCATCGATGCCGCCGAAGGGCAGCAGATGTCGCTGGGCCTGGAAATGGGCACCAAGAACAAGGGCTTCGAGGGCCTGGCCTATGACCTGAAAGGGCAGCGGCTGTTCGTGGCCAAGGAGCGCGATCCGATGCGCATCTACGAGGTGCAGGGCTTTCCCAACCTCGACCCGGCAACGCCCAATCCCGTGCAGATTCGCGACGACCGCAAACGCGACGCCGGCATCTTCGTACGCGATCTTTCCAGCCTGCACTACGACAGCCTGACCGGTCACTTGCTGGCGCTCTCGGACGAGTCGCGCCTGGTTGTCGAGCTGGATGAGGCGGGCAAGCCGATCAGTAGCCTGTCGCTGTTGCAGGGGCAGCAGGGCCTGAAGAAATCGGTGCCGCAAGCCGAGGGCATCACCATGGATGATCAGGGTGTGCTGTACATGACCAGCGAGCCAAACCTGTTCTACACCTTCGAAAAAAGGCCTGGTGATCGCTCACTCGGCCTTTTCCGGTAGGAGCTGAGCGCTTAGCGCTGTAGCGACTTCACGCCTTCGGCGGTGCCGAGCAGCAGCAGGTCGGCGGGGCGTGCGGCGAACAGGCCGTTGGTGACCACGCCGACAATGGCGTTGATGTCCGCTTCCAGCTTCACCGGGTCGGTGATGCTCATGTTGTGCACGTCGAGGATCACGTTGCCGTTATCGGTCACCACGCCTTCGCGGTATACCGGGTCGCCGCCCAGCTTGACCAGCTCGCGGGCCACATGGCTGCGCGCCATGGGGATCACTTCCACCGGCAGCGGGAAGGCGCCGAGCACCGGCACCAGTTTGCTGCCGTCGGCGATGCAGATGAAGGTGCGCGCCACCGCGGCGACGATCTTCTCGCGGGTCAGGGCGGCGCCACCGCCCTTGATCAGGTTCAGGCGCTCGTCGCTTTCGTCGGCGCCGTCGACGTAGAACTCCAGGTCGCTGACGGTGTTGAGCTCATACACCGGGATGCCGTGGCCCTTG
>JAAIGE0100125609.1_pt1 | contig 10360 bp, 11 predicted proteins | sample 6487951 | NCBI WGS metagenome assembly JAAIGE01 (sample SAMN13974128, study PRJNA590717) | phyllosphere metagenome | biome: tomato field; feature: multiple bacterial spot infested tomato fields; material: tomato leaves; isolation source: leaves from tomato fields | host: Solanum lycopersicum ... | reverse complement strand
GCTGCCATCGTGAGATCGGCCTTGGAGAAGGCCGGCATCAGCTTCTCGCTGAAATGAAGTTCGATACGAGCGGGTTTCGCGACTGTCGCATTGGCGGCCGGCGATGCCGACACGAGTTTGGGATGGGCGTTCGCCGTTCCGGCGAACATGATGAGAGCGGCAGCGGCAGTCAGAACGGATACGCGGCGCATAGGGGGCCTTTCGACAGGAGGGTTCCTGTCCTTCATTACGCGCCCCGATCGACCACCCCTCACGGACGGATTTTGAGGGGTAGGCACGTCGCTTGCGTAATCCATGCTAGAGGGGTGGAGTGAACGACATGGACCTCGACGTAGTATTGATGAGGCTGGCGCAAGCACCCGTGCCGGCGAGCCTCGATGGCATGGAAGATCGCGTGCTGGCGCGGATCGCCGCACGTCCAGCGGCGCGCGCCGGCTTGGGCGTTGGCGCCATGACGATCGCTGCTGCGCTCGTCATGGGCGTCTTCGGTGCTGGTGTGCCCGCAAAGGAAGCTAGCGCGGCTTCGCTCTCCCCTTTGGGGCCAGTGTCGCCGCTCGCGCCCTCCTCGCTACTCGTAGGCGCGCCATGAGCGGCCGCACCCGCCTTCTGCTTGTCGTTGTCGCGTGCTTCATCGCCGCGATCGCCGGTGTGTTCGTGGGGCGGGCGCTACTCCCGCCACGCGCCCAGCCCGGCTCGGAGCTGCACGACGTTCTGCATCATAAGCTGGCGTTGGATGCCAATCAGGAAGCGCGCCTTGCGGCGTTGGAACAGCGTTTCGCCGTTCAACGCCGCGCGTTCGAGCTGGAATTGAAGGCCGACAATGCTCGGCTCGCCGAAGCGATCGAAGCCGAACATGGCAACGGTCCGCGGGTTGCCGCAGCGGTTGATCGGAGCCATGCCGTCATGGGCGAGTTGCAGAAGGCGACGCTGGCGCACATCTTCGCCATGCGCCAGATCTTGCGGCCCGATCAGACCGCGCAATTCGATCAGGCCGTGGTGAAGGCGCTCACCGACGACGCTCGCTGAGTTCCGGCGGGTGAGCCTCGACTGGACCGCGCTTTCGGACGCCGAGCTGGCGACCCTCAGCATCGCCGGTCGTGACGCCGCCTTTGCCGAGATCATGCGACGTTATCGCCAGCCGATATTCCGGATGGTGCGGGCGTGCGTCGGCGAGCCTGACGAGGCACTGGATCTGCTGCAGGAGACGTTCGTCGCAGCCCATCAGGCGCTCCGTCGCTATGACGGCGCGCGATCGATGCGCGCGTGGCTCTCGACGATCGCGATCAACAAATGCCGTGACTGGGGTCGCAAGCGGACGGTGCGCCGCTTCCTCTCACGCACCATTTCGCTCGGGACCGAAGCAGAGGCGGTCGCCGACGACCAAGTGGCAGTCGACGATGCCGCGAGTGATCGGCAGGAACTGGACCGCGTGACCCGAGCCATCTCGGCCTTACCGACAAATTTAAAGGAGCCATTAGTGCTTTGCACGATCGAGGGGCTCAGCCAGGCAGAGACCGCAGCAGTGCTGTCTATCAGCGAAAAGGCCGTCGAAACACGGCTCTATCGCGCGCGTGCGAAGCTGGCGGATTATTTGCGAGACCGCTGAGGGAAAGCGCAGCGCGCCGCGTATCAAGGCTAGAGGGACAGCCTTTTTTGGAGCCTTGAGGATCGTATGAGCCGCATAATCGACCGTCGCCAGATGCTGCGCGGGGCCGCCTTGGCGGGAAGTGGGCTCGCGCTGTCCGCCTATATGCCGGCGTGGGCGCAGACCAATACGGCGGGGCTTGTGACACCCCTGCCGACCATCACCGGCAACGACATCACGCTGCGGATCGCGCGCCAGACGATGATGATCGATGGTCGCCCATCCAAGGCGATCGGGATCAACGGCACCGTCCCCGCGCCGCTGATCCGACTGCGTGAAGGCCAGAATGTGCGCCTCAACGTCATCAACGATCTCGACGAGGATAGCTCAATCCACTGGCATGGCTTGCTCGTCCCGCCCCAATATGACGGCGTGCCCGGCATCTCGTTTCCCGGCATCAAGGCGCGATCGAGCTTTCTCTATGAATTCCCGATCAAGCAGAACGGCACCTATTGGTATCATAGCCATTCGGGGCTTCAGGAGCAGCTCGGACATTATGGGCCGATCGTGATCGACCCGGCCGAAGCCGATCCGGTGCAGTTCGATCGCGAGCACGTCATCGTGCTTTCCGACCATAGCCAGCTCAGCCCCGCCGCTATCTTCCGCGACATGAAGGTCAATCCGGGCCATTTTAATTATCAGCAACAAACGCTTGCCGGGCTGTTGGCGGGGAAGGATCAGACGCTCAAGGAGCGGATCGACTGGGGCAAGATGCGGATGAGCCCCACCGATATTTCCGATGCGACCGGCCCGGCCTACACCTATCTCGTCAATGGGCACGGCCCGAAGGACAACTGGACCGCGCTGTTCACGCCGGGCCAGCGGGTGCGGCTGCGCATCATTAACGCTTCGTCGATGACGACTTTCAACGTCCGCATCCCAGGCCTGCGGCTCATTATCGTTCAGGCGGACGGTCAGAACGTAATGCCAGTCGAGGTGGACGAGTTCCAGATCGGGGTTGCCGAGACTTACGATGCCATCGTCACCCCGACCGACAACCGTGCCTATACGCTCGTCGGCGAGGCGATCGACCGATCTGGCCTCGCACGCGCGACTTTGGCGCCTCGTGCGGGCATGGCGGCCGAGGTTCCAGCGCTCCGGCCTCGCCCCCTCGCCTCGATGAAGGACATGGGCATGGACATGTCGTCGATGGGCGGCATGGACATGTCGGGGGGCGGCATGTCCCGCGGCATCGATCCTACCGCGGAAAAGAACCCATCCGCCGAGCTCACGACGCCCGGCGCCGGCATGGCGACCGGCGCGATGGCGATGAGCGGGATGGCGCAGGGCGGCAGTGCGATGCCGGGGATGGATCATGCGAGCATGAACCACGGCGCAATGGCTGCCGGCGGGATGGCAGGCATGGATCATGGCGCGATGGGCAGCCAGCAAGGCGGTATGGGTGCGATGGACATGGGGTCGATGAAGATGCGCGACTTCTCCAAAGCCCCCCAGGTCAAGAAGGGACCGGGTGTCCAAACGATCTCGCCCATGCCGATGGACCGTACCGACTATCCCGGTCAGGGCCTGGAGGACGTCGGGCACAAGGTGCTCGTCTATCGCGACCTGATGGCGCTGACCCCCAATCCCGACGTGCGCGCGCCGTCGCGCAGCCTCGATATCCACCTGACCGGCAATATGGAGCGGTTCATGTGGTCCTTCGACGGCGAAAAGATGTCGGACGTGCATGAACCGATCCCCTTCCTCGAAGGCGAGCGGGTGCGGATCAACCTCATCAACGACACGATGATGGGCCACCCGATCCACATCCACGGTCACTTCTTCGAACTGGTGACGGGGCACGGGGACCACGCCCCGCGCAAGCACACGGTAATCGTCCAGCCTGGCGGCAAGGTGACGTGGGATCTGACCGCCGATGCCGTCGGCGATTGGGCGTTCCACTGCCATCTTCTCTATCACATGCACGCCGGCATGATGCGGACCGTAAGCGTGCGTCCGCGTGGAGAAGCCGCATGAGCCGCTTCGCCCTCGTCCTTGCGACGACCGCCACGATCGCCGTCGCCGGTCCCGCCGCGGCGCAGTCGATGCAGGGCATGAACATGCCGGGAATGACGATGCCCGCGAAGAAGTCGGCCGTAAAGGCGAAGCAGCCTGCCAAGAGCAAGCGTGCCCCTGCGCATCGAGCGGCGCCAGCCAAACGATCGACCGCGCCGATGGCTGACATGAAAGGAATGGACCATTCCGCCATTCCGGGAATGAATATGTCGGGTAACGCCACCAAGTCCGCGCAAGGGGCGCAGCAGGGCATGGAAGCCATGCCGGGCATGCAGATGCCCCCAAGCGGTCAGCAACCCGCTCAGGGTGCTGCGCAGCCGATGCAGGGCATGGATCATTCGTCGATGTCGGGGATGTCGATGCCTGCCGGGCAGCAGAGCGGCCATGACATGCAAGGCATGTCGGGCATGAACGGGATGGCGATGCCGGGCATGGCGCAGACCGGAACGGCGCTGCCCGCCGGTGATGCGCCCGCCCCTGCCCCGCCAATGGACCATTATGCCGATCGCGTGTTCGCTCCTGCCGAAATGGCGAAGGCGCGCAGCGATATGATGTTCGAGCAGGGCGGTCAGCCCTTCTATCAGGTGATGTTCAACCTTGCCGAATATCAGGCCCGACAGGGCCGCGACGGCTATCGCTGGGATGGCGAGGCGTGGTTCGGCGGCGACATCAACCGCCTGTGGCTGAAGACCGAAGGCGAAGGCGCGTTCCGCGAGGGCATCGAGAGCGCCGAGGTGCAGGCGCTCTACAGCCGGGCTATCGGCCCCTATTTCAACCTTCAGGGCGGCGTCCGTCAGGACTTGGGGCCATCCCCCAAGCGCACCTACGCGACGGTCGGCTTCGAGGGGCTGGCTCCCTACATGTTCGAGGTCGAGGGGGCGCTATTCCTGTCGACCAAGGGCGACCTGCTCGGCCGCCTCGAAGGCTATTACGACCAGCGTATCACACAGCGGCTCGTCCTTCAGCCACGTGTCGAGTTCAACCTGGCGGCGCAGGATGTGCGCGAGAACGGTATCGGCCGAGGGCTGACCGATGCCGAGCTGGGGCTTCGGCTCCGCTACGAGATCCGGCGACAGTTCGCGCCCTATGTCGGCGTCTCCTACTTGGCGCAGACCGGGCGCACCGCGGACTTCACGCGCGCGCAGGGCAAAGACCCCACCACGACGAGCTTCGTTGCCGGCGTGAGAGTGTGGTTCTGACGAATGCTGGAAAGGAACTCCGCGTCGAACCGATCCGCGATCAAGCGGCATCTGCCCAGCCTGCCTTTCGTCGCCGCCCTGGCGCTTGTTCTTGGCCTGGGCGCCGCTGCCTTCATCTATCTCGGTGTCTATAACATCGCGGCCGATGCGCCTCATACGCCCGTCGTCTATTCGCTGCTGGAGAAGTTGCGCGATCGATCGATCGTCGTGCACGCTCGCGGTATCACGGCGCCGACCGACCTTGCATCGGCTCAGCGCGTCTCGACCGGCGCCGGGCTTTACACCGAAATGTGTTCGGGGTGCCATCTCGGGCCGGGTGTCGAAAAATCGGAGATGAGCCAAGGTCTCTACCCGCAAGCGCCCGAGCTGGCGAAGTCGCAGGACTTGTCGCCAGAGCAACAATTCTGGATCATCAAACACGGGGTGAAGCTCAGCGCGATGCCGGCTTGGGGCCGGACACATCCCGATCCGCTGATCTGGGATATGGTCGCGTTCGTTCGCAAGCTCCCCGGCATGACGCCCGAGCAATACAAGGCGCTCGTCGCCAGCGCGCCCGCCGACCATGACGCGATGATGAAGGATATGCCGGGGATGAAATGAGGCGGCCGACCGCTCGCCGCGATTTTGCTGGGGGCTAATTCAATTCCAGCAGGGGAACGCATGATGGACGACAAGCAGGGCAAGATGGGCATGGGCTACGGCCGCTTCGCGGCGATGATCGCGACGTCGACGGTCGTGATGTATGGCCTGATGTATCTCAACACCTATGCGTTGAGCCATGTCGAATACAGCCAGACGCGCATGTGGATGGCGTTCGTGATGGGCGCGACGATGGCGATCATCATGCTCGGCTTCATGTGGGGCATGTATAGAAACAGGCGCACCAACGTCGGCATTGTCGTCGGTAGCATCGTCGTATTCGCGTTGACGCTCTGGCTGGTGCGCAGCCAGGAGACGGTCGACGACGTAAGTTATATGCGAGCGATGATCCCCCATCACTCGATCGCGATCATGACCAGCGAGAGGGCGCACATCAAAGACCCCGAGGTCCGAAAGCTGGCGGACGGCATTATCGACGCGCAGGTGCGTGAGATCGCCCAGATGAAGCGGATGATCGCGCGGCTGGAGTCCCACCCAACGCCGAACGGCACGCCGGATCTTCCATCCTACCGCGACAAGGGTGCAACACCGCCCGCACCGGAAACCGATGAGAGCACCGGCATCAATACGCTGGCACCGATCCGTTGAGATGAAGGAGACGGGCTCGGCGACACGGTAGAAGATGGCTGCCATCCGAGGCCATTGGAACGGACCGTCAGCGGCGACTTGAAGATGCATATGGGCGAAGCGATCATCAAAGCACTGCGCATGGCAGCCATCATGGGTTGGGGAATCCTGTGGGCGCTGATCTTCGGCTTTCTCATTTCCGCGGTGATCCAAGCGGTCGTCAGCCATAAGGAAATGGCCAAGCTGCTGCCTGACGATCGGGCGGGCACGATCATCAAGGCGTCCGCGCTCGGCGCAGCATCCTCCTCCTGCTCCTACGCCGCGGTCGCGATCGCGCGTTCGATGGTCCGCAAGGACGCGAACTTCACTGCGGCAATGGCTTTCCAGTTCGCCTCGACCAACCTCGTGCTGGAGCTGGGCTTGATCCTCGCGATCTTGCTGGGATGGCGGTTTACCGCGGGCACCTGGGCGGGCGGCCTTGTCATGATCGTGATGATGGTCGCGCTGATGCGGGTCTTCTTCCGGCGTCGGATGGTCGAGCAAGCCAAAAAGCAGGCGGACAAGGGCGTTGCGGGCAAGATGGAAGGCCACGCCGCGATGGACATGAGCGTCGAGGGCGGATCGCTGCGCGATCGTCTGTTTTCGGCCAAAGGGCTGACCGCGACCGCGCATTATTACTGGATGGATTGGGCATCGCTGTGGTTCGACATCGCGCTCGGCCTGCTGATCGCCGGCGCCGTGGCGGCGTGGGTGCCGCAAACCTTCTGGGCCAGCATATTCGCAGCCGACAATCCGACACTCGCCAAGATCGTCGGCCCGCTCATCGGCCCGCTGATCGCGGTGGTGACGTTCGTCTGCTCGGTCGGCAACGTGCCGCTGGCAGCGGTGCTCTGGAATGGCGGAGCGAGCTTCGGCGGTGTGATCGCGTTCATCTTCGGCGATCTGATCGTCATCCCCATTTTGGATATCTATCGTCGCTATTACGGGTTGAAAGCCGCGGCAGTACTCGCCCTGATATTCTATGCGGCAATGGTCGGCGCCGCCTATGTCGTCGAGTTCGTGTTCGGATTTGCCGGATTGGTCCCGGCTACGCGCTCGGCCCAACTCATGAGCGAGGGCGTGAGCTGGAACTATACGACCTGGCTCAACATCATCGGCCTTGTCCTATCCGCGATGCTGCTCTGGCGCTTCCTCGCAACCGGCGGCCCGGACATGCTGCGCATGATGAAAGGCGGCCAAAACCAACAATCCGACCAGCATCACCATCACCACGGAGCTTCGTCGCAAGGATGAAGCGATAGGAAGGAAGACTGAAATGCGCACTCTAATTATATCGTCCGCCGTAATGCTCGCCGCGACGCCCGCTCTTGCGCAACAAGGCGGCATGCAGGGAATGGATCATAGCCAAATGGGCGGGATGAACCACGCCGATATGGGCAAGATGATGGCCGGCAATCCCTACGCTCAGGCCGAAATGGACATGCATCAGAAGATGATGGCAGCAAAAGAGGGCGACGCGGCCGAAATGTGGACCCGCAAGATGATCGAGCATCACCGCGGCGCCATCGCCATGTCGCGCGTTGCGGTGCGCGATGCCAAGGACGCGCAGACCCGCGAGATGGCGCAGATGACGATCACCAAGCAGGAAAAGGATATTGCCGAGCTGCAAGCGTGGCTCCGCAAGCACGGCAAGCGCCCGCAGTAAGGGAGCGCTGCCCCCGCCCTGCCGATCCTCCTATTCCCCGGCAGGGCGGGGATTCCAGGAAGTCAGGCTTCCTCGATGGCACTTTCATTGACACGTAACGCTGACCGGCTGACAATATTCGCGTGTTGAAGACCCGCCTTTCCCTGTTGCTCCTGATGGGAGCACTCCTCGGCCTGTTCGGTCAGGGGATGGCGTATGCGTCCGGGCCCGCATTCACGCCGAAGGTGGCCGCCACTCATGCGATGCCCAGCGGCATGGATTGCCCGGACATGGCATCCGCGCACAAGCGTTCGCCCGAGCGTCCCTGCAAAGGGCTGACGCTCGCGTGTATCGCGCAGATGGGATGCGTCGTCCCGATGACCTTCGACCCGGAACGGCCGATCGCAGAGCGCGCGCGCGTTGCGCAGCTCGCCGCTACATGGCCGCCGGCCCCGATGTTGGCCGGGCGTGAGGTCGCGCCCGAGCCGGAGCCGCCCACCGTCTGATCGACCCGAGTTAGGGTTCTGACGCCTGTTGCCCTCGTGGCGGCCGGCGCAACCCGATCGTGGCCTCGACCAGAACGGAAAACCAACATGAAGCTATTCGTCGTGGCGGCATTGTCCGCCATCGCCAGCGCCGCGCACGCGGGGCCGCTGACCTATGACCAGGCGCTCCGCCAAGCGCTCGCCAATGCGCCGGGTGCCGCGGCCACGCGCGCGGGGATCGACGCTGCCGGTGCCGACGCCCGCGCGGCGGGCAGTCTTCCCGACCCGCGCCTGTCGGTCGGACTCGACAACTACCCCATCTCTGGGCCGCCCGCCTTCACCTTGGGCGGCGACAATATGACGATGGCACGTATCGGCGTGCAGCAGGACATCCCCAATCTGGCGAAGCGTCACGCGGCTCAGGCACAGGCGCGCGCCGCGATCACGACCGCCGAAGCTGCGCAAGCGTCCCGGCTTCGCCGGATACGCCTCGGCGCGGGCGTCGCGTGGATCGAGCTGGCCTATGCCCAACGCCGTCTTGCGGCGATGGATCGCGTTCTGACGACGCTTCATACCCTCCCGACCACAGCTCGCAGCGCGGTCGCGTCGGGATCGGCTCGCCCGGCCCAGACCCTGGCGGTAGATCAGTCCATTGCCGCTCTGGAGGATCGCAGGGACACGCTCGTCGCCGACGTCGGGCGGGCGCGGGCGATGCTGGCGCGCTGGACCGGCGTGCCGGCCCCCGAGGCGACCGGCGACGTGCCCGCGCCCGACCTCGTGCCGGCCCGGCTGCGCGCCGCCTTGGTGCGCCACCCCGATATCCAGACTGCCGATGCCAGCGTGGGGCGGATGCAGGCTGACGTGGACGCCGCCCGCGCTGACAAGCGCCCGGATTGGGGGTTCGACGTTGCCTACCAGCGTCGCGATCCGCGCTACGGCGATATGGTCTCGGCCGGCGTGACGATGAGTTTGCCGCTGTTCACGCGCACCCGGCAAGATCCGCGGATCGCTGCCCGACAGGCGGCAGCCTCGCAGGCCGAAGCCGAGCGGGAAGATACGCGCCGGGCGCTGGCGGCCGACCTCGAGGCGGGACTTGCCGATCACGTGATGCATCACGCGCAGTGGATGCGGGCGCGTGACGTGCTCCTGCCGCTCGCGCGGCAGCGCTCCGAACTGGACACCGCCAGCTATTCGGCGGGGCGTGCGGGCCTGCTCGACGTGATCGAAACCAAGACGGCGCTGGCCGACGCCGAGCTGACCGCGCTCGACCGCGAGGCCGACGTGGCGCGCGACGCGGTACGCCTTACCATCACCTATGGGAGCGAGGACCGATGAGCAGCATCGCCATCACACGACCGCGTCTGCTCGGTGCCGCGGCCCTACTCGCCGTCGTCGCCGGCGGCGCAGGGTTCGGGATCGCCAGACTTGGCACGGCCCCCGCGGCCGACGACGCCGTGTCGCCGACCGCGCAGAAGAAGATCCTCTACTGGTACGATCCGATGATCCCCGCCGAGCGGCACGACGGGCCGGGTCTCTCGTCGATGGGGATGAAGCTGATCCCCCGCTATGCCGACGAGGGCGGAGGCGGCAGCGCTGCTCCGGGCGTCACGATCGATGCGGTCGGCCTCCAGCGGCTCGGCGCGCGGATCGTCGCGGCCGAACGCGGATCACTGTCCGATACAGCCGCAGCGACCGGCAGCATCGAGTTCAACGACCGCAACGTCGCGATCGTGCAGGCGCGCAGCGCCGGGTTCGTCCAGCGTGTCTATGCGCGCGCGCCGGGCGACGTCGTGCCGGCAGGCGCGCCGCTCGCCGATATTCTGGTGCCCGAATGGGCGGGCGCACAGGCGGAATATCTTGCCGTTCGGCGGAGCGGCGATGCCGCGCTCGCGCGCGCCGCCCGGCAGCGCCTGCTGCTGCTGGGAATGCCGGCCGGGATTGTCGCGTCGGCTGAGGGTAGCGGCCGGACAAAAGGCGTGACGACGATCAGCACGCCGGTTGGCGGCGTCATCAAGACGCTCGGCGTCCGGCAGGGCATGACAGTCTCGCAGGGGCAGACACTGGCGGAGGTGAACGGGCTCGACACCGTGTGGTTGAATGCCGC
>JAAIGE0101441682.1_pt1 | contig 10362 bp, 8 predicted proteins | sample 6487951 | NCBI WGS metagenome assembly JAAIGE01 (sample SAMN13974128, study PRJNA590717) | phyllosphere metagenome | biome: tomato field; feature: multiple bacterial spot infested tomato fields; material: tomato leaves; isolation source: leaves from tomato fields | host: Solanum lycopersicum ... | reverse complement strand
GACAGCAGCCAGTCGATGCCCTGCAGGTGGTGGAAGAGCCGCGGCCCGCGCACCGCCGTAATGCCCGTAACGGTGCCCACGCCCGGCCCGGCGTAGGCCAGCATTTCCGTAATCCAGCCGGTGGGCAGGCTGATGTCGGCATCGGTAATAAAGAAAAAGTCCGTGGTGGCTAGCCGGGTCAGGTGCGCCAGCACGTTGGCTTTGCCCCGGGCGCGGCCCAGGTTTTCGGTAATGGGCACCACCCGGAAATGCCCCGCGAAGCCCCGCATGGCTTCCCGCGCCACGGCCGCCGTGCGGTCGGTGCTGCCGTCGTCGCCCACCAGGATTTCCAGCTGCTCGGCCGGGTACGCCAGGGCCCGCAGGCTGGCCAGGCAGCGCGGCAGGGCGGCTTCCTCGTCGCGGGCCGCCACCAGGATGCTCACGCGGGGCCACGCGGGCGGCGGGGCATCCTGGTGGCTGGCAGCACCCCGCCGGGCCATGAAGCGCCAGGCCGTGAAGGCCATCCCGGCCAGCCAGCTGGCCAGGTACCCCGACAGCAACAGCAGCAGGCCACTCATAGCGCCTGAAACTGGTAGCCCTTTTCGGCGCAGTGCGCCAGCAGCCGCGGCAGCACGAAGCGCAGCCGGGCACTGGCTTTGCGGCTGTCGTGAAACACGATGATATCGCCGGGCCGCACGGCGGCCAGGGCAAACCGCAGGCAGGCTTCGGGCGTCAGCGTGGGGTCGTAGTCGCGCGTCAGCACCGACCACATGATTACCCGGAACGTGGGGCGCAGCGTGCGCAGCAAGGGCCAGGTGAGCCGTCCGTAGGGCGGGCGAAACAGTGGTTGCTCAGCGCTTTCACTACCGAGCAGCGGGTCGAGTTCCTTCTGGCAGGTAGCCACCTCGGCCAGGTAGTCGGGGCGGGTAGCGGCCCAGGCGTTGCGGTGGTGGTGGGTGTGGTTGCCGAGGCGGTGGCCGGCCGCCAGGGCAGCGCGGGCAATTTCGGGGTAGCGCCCCAGGTTTTCTCCCACGCAGAAGAACGTTGCTTTCGCCTGGAACGCGGCCAGTTGCTCCAGCACCCAGGGCGTTTCTTCAGGAATGGGGCCGTCGTCGAACGTCAGGTACACCACCGGGGCGCCGGCCGCCGTGGTGCGGGGGCCCGTCCACTCGCAGCCCGGTAGCAGGGCGTGCAGCAGCCGGGGCGGGCGGGTGAGCAGGGCCGCTTCGAGGCGGGCGTTCATGGCCATCAGAAGCGTACCACGCGCATAAAGGGCACGGTGGTATCGGGGAGCGGGCCCAGCACGGCGGCCACAATTTCGAGGAAGGCCTCGGCAGTGGTGGGCAGCCCGCCGGCGGGGCCCCGGCCCAGGTAGCGGTGCGCGTCGCCCGCCCATTCGCTCACGACGGTGGGCGTGCCCACGGGGCCGCTCAGGCCCAGCGCGGCGTCGAGGGTGAAATAGCGGGGGCGCTTCTCTTCGGCTTCGGTTTCGGCGGGCTCGTCTTCTTCCTCGTACACCAGGGCCGCAAAATGCGCCTCCGTGGTGGCCTGCGGCGCCGGCAGGTGAAACAGCGCCGTGACGCGGCCGGCCACCTCGTGCCAGCTCAGGCGCAGGCCTTTGGCGGCTACCCGCTCGCTGGGCGGCAGATTTTCGGCCGCTTTGTCCCACACGTAGTGCAGCAGCTCGCGGGCCAGGTACGGGTCGCTCAGCTCGCGGCGCACCGACAACGGCCGCCGCCAGGCCAGCTGCGGCAGCAGCACGTAGGTGAAATTGTAGGGATGCGAACGAGCCATAACGAGCCGCAAAAATAACGCCTTAGCGCCCAACCTGCTTCTGCTCCCGCCTACTTTATTGCCTGCCCGATGGCTTGCCACAGCACCTCGGCACTGCGCGCCCACGAGAAGCGGGCCAGGTTGGCACGGCCCTGCGCCACGAGCTGCTGCCGCAGGCCGGCATCCTGCCACAGGCGGGCCAGTCCGGCGGCAATGGCGGTGGTATCGAGCGGGTCGGCCAGCAGCGCGCCCCCGGGCCCGGCTACTTCCGGCATGGAACTGACGCTGGACGTCAGGACCGGGCAGCCGCTGGCCTGCGCCTCCACGATGGGAATGCCGAAGCCCTCAAAATACGGTACGTACACCGTGGCCCGGGCCGCCGCGTAGAGGCCAGCCAGCTCGGCATCGGCCACCCGGCCGGTAAAATGCACGGCCTTCTGGTGGCGCATCTGCTGGTAGGCTTCGAGGATGGGCCCGGCCTTCCAGGCTTTGCGGCCCACGATGAGCAGCTGGGCGTCGTGAGCCGTCGACCCGCTGCTTTCGCGAAACTGGTCGAAAGCCCGCAGCAGGGTGCCCAGGTTTTTGCGCGGCTGCAAGGCCCCCACGAACAGGAAGTAGGGCTGCCCGTGGCTGAATTTCCGGCGCACCTCGCGCTGCCCGGCCTCGGGCAGGGGCCGGAAGAAGTCGGCCGGCGCGTTATAGGCCACGCTTATCTTGTCCGGCGCGGTGCCGTAGGTCTGCACAATGTCGGCCTTGGTGGCTTCCGACACCGCCACCAGCCGCGCCGAGGCCCGGGCGAAACGGGGCATAAACCAGTGGTAGTACTGGCGCTGCAAAAAGCCGACGTCGTGCGGAAAATGCTCGAAGGCCAGGTCGTGCAGCACCGTCACGCGGGGCACGCGGGTGCTGAGCGTGGTGAAGCCGTCCGGGCTGAGGAAGGCCGCCGGGCGGTGCCGGGCCAGCCACCGCGCCACCGCGCCCTCAAACCACGCCACGAACAGAAACGGGTGCCGCGCCGGCGGGAACAGCACGTGCGGCACCACGTTGGGCCCAAACAGGTAGCGGGCGTCGAACGGCCGGTCGAACAGGAAGTGAAACGTGACCTCGGGGTGCTGTGCTACCAGGTGCCGCAGCGTTTCGTAGGTGAAGCGGCCAATGCCTTCGAGGTGGTCGCCGGGCAGCAGGAAACGGGTATTGACGGCAACGTGCATGAACAGCGAGACGGCTCCCGGTATGCCGGCAGCCTATTGCTTGATAAAAATAAAGTTGGTCGAGTCCTCACCCCGCTCGGCCAAATACTCGTCCAGATTGGTGCAAGCTTCCAGCTGGCCGTCGGCAGTGGGCGCGTAGCTGGCATAGCCCCACTGTTGCAGCAAGGCCGCAGCTTGCTGGTGGGCTGCGTTTTCCCGGCTCGGTGCCAGGTATTCCATCACCAACATGGGGCGGTGACGGGCCAATGTAGCAGCCGCGCCGCGGATAACCTTCAATTCAGCTCCTTCCACATCAATCTTGATGAAAGCTGGAACGGCCTGTAAACGCGCCATAGCCGCGTCTAAGGTAGTAGCGGCTACCTCTGTTTTCATCGGTGGGTATTCGGCAAACCACTTCTCCTGCCGAAACTGCTCCACGTCCATCGAGTTAAACTCATTATAGAGCACGGGGAACTCGAAGAACGAGATGGTTTCGGCCTGGTCTGACAGCGCTTCGTTGAATGCCCGGATGTTGGCCTGCGGCTGCACGTTGTGGGCCAACACAGCGTAGGTACTGCGGGATGCTTCGAAAGCAATGACCCGTCCGCCTGCTCCTACCAACTGCGAGGCCAGCAGCGAAAAGTAGCCAAAGTGCCCACCTACGTCCACGAACGTATCATTGGGCTTGAGGTAGCGCATCATTACGCGGGCCAATCGCACTTCGGATTCGTGTGATTTGGCGCCCAGCAGATAGAGGTCGGTACCAGCTGGTAGGTGTACCTGCATCGGCAGCCCAAAAAAAGTTGTTACCTGAGCGGGGCGAGCGCGGTGACTCCGCGCGTATACCAGCTCACGAAACCCTAGTGCGAATAAGTATCTGGCCGGTGCATGCCACAGCCGCGCCCACCGGCTTCCCTGCGCCAGCCGTTCAATGTGAGCCAGCTTGCGTACTAAATCACTCATATAAAATCAATTAAAGGCTAGTCACAGGCTTGCGCCAGGCAAACTTGCGGCTTCCTGTGCGACAAATATCCGGCACGGGAATTATAGTTACTGCCCCGAATGGCGCAACTGCCGCAACTCTGTCAGCTTTACTATACCCAAGCCCAAAATCAATCCCCCAAACACGACCGCGGCTACTGCTGACTCCAGTAGCCAGGGTAGCCGGGCATACTGCTGCAACGCATACCATACGGCACACAGCCCACCGAAGGCAGTGAGCAGGCGCATCAGCAGTCCCCAGGGCACTGCTACTCCCGCTCGCCGCACCAGCACGACGTACCCCGCTGATACCACAGCAGCGCAGGCCAGCGTATTCCAGGCCGCTGCGATGGCCCCGTAGTGCGGCAAGGTCAGCACATTTAAGGTTACGTTCAGGACCAGGCTCACCACCACTAGCCGGCTTACGAAATGAACGTGGCCCGTACTATTGAGCAAGGATGCGTAGAGGGCAAAAAACGCATGAATCAGCACGTTGATGAACAGTATTTTCACACACCAGCTCATGCGGTCGATTTCAGCGGGCGAGCTGTGAGTGAGCTGCCAGAAGAGAATCTCCCCCCGAAATAGCACGAAGGCTACCAGCAGCAGCAACGGCACTGTCACGACCCGCTGGCCGAACCACAACAACTCCCGCTGCTCTTCCCGGCTGTGCTGGGCAGCAGCAAACTTTGCGAAGAACAGCGGCAAAACCGTCCAGACATACATCATTACCACATCTACCCACCGGTAGGCACCGGCGTAGTAACCCGCCTCGACGGGTGAAGCAAGGCGCTCCAGCATTACCATGTCTACCCGCTCATTTATTCCGTACAGCAGCGTAATGAGGGCAAATGGCAGGCTTTGGCGCAGCACATCACGGGCCAGACCCCAGCGGTAGCGGTACGGCTGCTTCCCAAAGAACCGCACCAGCAGGCCATAAAGCAGTATTGCCGTGAAGCCTGCCGCCACCAACCGCGCCCCTACGTAGCGCTCCAGGGTAAGGCCGACGGGCAAACAGGCCAGTACCAGCAAAAGCAATAGGGCCTTTTCAAAAACGGAGAGCAGGGCGTCGGTGTTGAAACGCTGGCTGGCTTGTAGTGGCCCCCGTAAGAACTGGGCATATTGTGTCAGGAGCAGACTGATGCCTATCACAGCCAGTACGCCCAGTTGCTTGCCCGAATACCCTAGCAGGACTCCCAACGCCAGCATCAGCGCCAGCGCCACCACATTAAGCCCCGCTCGTAGGGGAAGCAGCGTGGGAAAATACTCGCCCATAAATCCCGGCTCCGAGGCCAAACGCTTCACACTGAAGTGCGTCAGACCCAGGTCCGAGAGCACGGCCACAATGGTGGTGAGCGAGGTGAGAGCCGTGACCAAGCCAAACCGGGCATGGCCCAGGCGGTCCTGCACCAGGTTTTCAACCATCACCCAACCAGGTTTTACCAGCAAGTTGAGAAGGACGACAAAGCTGATATTACCGAAAAACCGTTTGATATCGAGGAGGGAGCTAAAATTGAGAAATACAGCGGCCGTAGCAGAACCACAAAGCTACGGCACCGTTCCGAGCCCGACGCAGTGCCAATAGAACCAATTTACCCCTGTTATTTTACACCTATCTTTGCTCGCCTTCCGCTCGCACCCACCCTAAAATATTTTAGCGCAGCCAGGATTTCTTTCGTATGTCTGCATCTTCGTACTCACTTGTGGGTCTCGGCCCCATTATCAATCGGTGGAAAAGTTTAGTAGCCGGGGCCGTGGTCCTGGCGGCGCTGGTAAGCGTGGTAGTGGTTCTGCTGCTACCTAATATCTATAAGTCGACAGCTATTTTTATTCCCACCAACCCGCAGGCCGCTGACCCCGACCGGCTGGTGGACGGCGGTAAGCTCGAACTAGGAGGCCGGACGGAGGACCTGGACCGTGCCATTACCATCGGCGAATCGCAGCCGGTAGCAGAGTTGATTATTCGCCGGTTTCATCTGCATAAGCACTACAAGGCGGGCAAACCGGGCGACGATGCGGCCGACAACAGTGTACTGAGCGAATTCAGCAGCAACCTTGACATCGTGCACAATGAGCGGGATGCTATCGAATTAACATTTATGGACCGTGATAAGCACTTGGCGGCCCAAATTGCCAACACGATGGTACAGGTCATCGACTCGGTAAACCAGCAGCTAACCCTGGAAAATCGGCGCCAGGTACTTAACCTTTACGGCCAGCGCTACGACTACCTTAGGAGTAACTATGAAAAAACCCGGCAGCAGCTATTAGCTGCACGCTACCGCTACGGAATTTTTGGTTTGGAGATGCAAGGGCGCTACCTGGCTAAAGAGGTCATTGAAACGGAGACTGCCCTGCGCAAGGCCGAAGGTGGCGGGAGCGGCAATGCCGCCGGCCTGCGCCAAGCCTTGCGCGGTCTCACTCGCGCCGATGGGGGGAACCTCATCAACCTGGAAAATTACGTGCACGGAGTAGACTCGTTGAGCATGCTTTCGGCTCGGCTTGCCGACTTGCAAAATCGCCTGATTGGAGCGCGTGGCGCCTACGAATCAGCTGAGCTGACGCTGAAAGGCCGGGTATCCAGCTTGTACATCGTACAAAAAGCCTATCCAGCCACCCGCAAGGTGAAGCCCGCCCGCACACTCATCGTCCTGGGCTCTGTTGTGCTGACATTTGCCTTATCGGTCTTGTTCATTGCTCTACTGGAGCTTTTCCGCTACAACCGTTCGCGCTTCGGCTCCGCCGCATGACCTCACTGCTTCATCGGCTGCGGCCCGTAGATGGTCCCCAGCGCATGTTCGTAGGTTTTATTGTACTGCTCCTGGTGTGTGGAGCTAGCGCAGCCCTATGGCAGGAACTTGCTTTACTGATACCTAGCCTGTTGGCAATTGGAGCTCTGATTGCCTTTATAGAATGGCGTTGGTTATACTACCTGTTTTTTTTGCTGCTGGCTTTCTCCATTGAGATTGGTTTGCCGGGTGGCTTCAGCATGGACGTTCCATCCGAGCCGCTTATGCTAGCACTTACAGCATGCATAATAGGTACTTTGGTACTGGGCCAGGGCCGGATAGCACGTAGCGAGCTACGCCACCCGCTGCTCATTCTCCTAGCCTTAATGCTGGCATGGACTATAGTTGACACTTTCTTTTCGGTGGCGCTGCTAAAGTCTGTTAAATACTTGCTGGCGAAGGTTTGGTATATCACACCGTTCGTAATAGGCACCTTGCTCGTGGTGCGTCGGCCAGGCGAAGCCTGGCGCTTTGCGGCCGTGTATGCAGCTGGCACCTGTATCACAACACTTTACGTCATTAGCCGACATGCTACCAAGGGATTCAGCTTCAGTATGATTAACTGGTCGCTACATCCTTTTTACCGCAACCATGTGACTTATGCTACAGTATTAGCATTGCTTATTCCTTTTGTATTATTAGGTGCACGAACGACTCAAAGTCTAAATAAACGCCTGGCCTGGCGGGTAGGTTTGGGCATTCTCCTGTTCGGACTACTCACCTCCTACACCCGCGCCTCCATCCTGTCGTTGCCCATCGCGGGGATGTTTTACTGGGTGATGCGCCTGCGCCTCACGCGGGTAGTGCTGCTGGCGGTTGCCGTGAGCGTTACGCTCGGGGTGGTGTACGTGACGACCGGTGACCGGTACATGGAGTACGCTCCCAACTACGAGCGCACGGTGTTCAATGGCGCCAATTTCGAGAAGCACCTGGAAGCAACTTACAAGATGCAGGACGTGTCGGGCATGGAGCGGGTGTACCGCTGGGTGGCCGCCGCACGCATGATTGCCGACAAGCCCTTGGTCGGCAGCGGGGCAGCCACCTTCTACCCCGAGTATAAGCGCTACACCATCAAGAGCTTCCGTACCTACGTGAGCGACAACCCGGAGAAGTCGACCACTCACAACTACTTCCTGCTCCAGCTGGCCGAGCAGGGTATTCCGGGCTTCCTGCTGTTTGTCACCCTCATTGCCACTACCCTGCTCATGGGTGAAAACCTCTACCACCGCGCCCGCCAGCAACCCGAGGTGCGGCGCGTGGTACTGGCCGCCCTGCTCTCGTTCGTGGTCATCGTCTTTCACCTCACTCTGAATGAGCTGGTAGAGGTGGATAAGATTGGGCCGGTCTTCTTTATCTGCCTGGCGCTACTGGTGCGGGCCGACTCGTGGCTGGCCGCCGCGCCGGCTGCCGGGGCTGCTGGTCAGCCGGAAGGAGAAAGCTCAGAGAATTAAGCTACTATTCTGACGGCGCAGTATCGGTTATCAGGGCCGTAGCGCGCATTTTTAGTCGTGTCTCAGAACGATGAATGGAACGCGGGAAGCATGACTCAGCGCTGTTTACAGGACAAGGGCTGGGCGCGAACTTTCAATTCGCGCTACAAGACGCTCATCTGGTAGCGGCCCAGCGGATTGGCTTACTTGAACCGGCAGCTTAGAATGGTCACGTCGTCGGCAAACTGGGCGTCGTGGGCGCTGAAGGCATTGATGCTGCGCAACAGTTCCTGGTGCAGCTTGGGCAGCGGCAGGTAGCGGCAGCGTTGCAGCACGGCCAGCACGCCCTCTTCGCCAAATTCATTGCTCTGGGCATCAAACACTTCGGTCAGACCGTCGGTATAGAGCAGCAGCAGCGAGTGGGGCGGAATCTCGACTTCGCCCACCCGAAGCAACGGCAGCTCTTCCATGATGCCAAGCATCACGGTGCCGTCTTTCAGGGTCCGGACAGCGCCGTTGTCGGTGAGCAGCAGCGGGTCGTTGTGCCCGGCGTTGACGTACTGCAGGCGGCGGGTGCGGCGATTATAGATGCCGAAAAAAGCGGTAATGAACTTCTCGCCGCCCGAGTTACGAAACAGTAAGTGGTTGAGCTCGGGCACGATGGTGGCCAGCGCCACGCCCTGCCGCAGCAGCGTGCGCAGCCCGGCCTGAAAGTTCGACATCAGCAGCGAAGCCGGCACGCCCTTGCCGCTCACGTCGGCCACGCACATCAGCAGGCGGTCGGCGTCAATTTCCACTACGTCGTAGTAGTCGCCCCCAATCTCGGTGTGCGGCACGTAGCTGCGCTCGATGGCCAGGTCGCGGTCGTTGGGCAGGGTGCGGGGAAACAGCATGGCCTGCACTTCCTGGGCAATCTCGATTTCCTTGCGCACCGCCGCGTCGGCCACGCGCTGGGCCTGCAACCGGCGGTTTTCCACGGCCCCAATCAGCGTATTGGCCAGCGAGCTGAGGAAAGGAATGAGCTGCTGGCGGTCGTAGTCGCTCCGCAGGCCACCCACGAATACGTAGGCCGCTACCTGCCGCTGGCGCAGAATGGGTAGCACCATCTCGTACGGGTCCCAGTCGGGCCCGAGCAGCAGGTCTTCCACGGCCTGGGGCTGCGTGACGCCGCCCTCGCGCAGGTGCGCGGAGAGGCGCAGCTTTTCGGCCGTGCCGAGGTCGCAGCCCAGGGCTAGCCGCACCCGGTACTCGGTGCCTTCCTTCACGAATAGCACGAGCTGCACAACGTTGCGCTGGCCTTGCAGCGTGAGGCGCAGCATGTGGTAGAGCTCATCCACGGAGTGGTCGCGGGCCGTCATGTCGTGGGCCACGCCCAGCACGGTATCCAGCTCGAACTGCTTGAGCTGCAGCTGGCGCCGCAGCACTTTCAGCTGCTCGTCGCGGGCAGCCAGTTGAGCGGCCGGAGAATCGGCCAGGGGTTCGGTGGGAGAGGTGGGAAGGGCTGCGGCCATGCGGCAAGGTAAGCAACGCGCCGGACAAGCCCGGTACGAACGACAAATTTACGCTGCCACGGGCGTTTTGGGGTCGTAAGCGTCGCGCAGACCGTTGCCCAGCAGGTTGAAGCTGAGCACTAGCAGCGAGATGGCCGTGCCGGGCAGCAGCGTGAGCCACAGCCCGGCCTCGGTGCCGAGCAGGTCGTAGCCCTCCTTCACCATCAGGCCCCAGCTGGGGGCCGGCGGCTGCACGCCCAGGCCCAGGAAGCTCAGCCCGGCTTCCAGCAGAATGGCCGCGGCAAAATTACTGGTGGCCAGCACGATGAGCGGCCCGCGCATGTTGGGCAGCAGATGCCGGGCAATGAGACGCCACGTAGGAATGCCCAGCACCTGGCCGGCCTCCACGAAAGTGGCCGAGCGCAGGCTCAGCATCTGGCCCCGCACCACGCGGGCTACGTCGACCCACATGGTCAGGCCCACGGCCACGAAGCTGACCCACACGCCTTTGCTGTCGAGCGCCAGCGAAATGGCAATGACCAGCATGATGCCCGGAATGCTCCACACCACGGTCATCAGCCCCAGCAGCAGCGAATCGACCCAGCCGCCGAAGTAGCCGGCCACCGCGCCCACGGCCATGCCCATCGCCAGCGAAATCAGCACCGCCACCAGCCCAATGCCCAGCGAGATGCGCGTGCCCAGCAGCAGGCGGCTCAGCTCGTCGCGTCCG
>JAAIGE0100927773.1_pt1 | contig 10363 bp, 7 predicted proteins | sample 6487951 | NCBI WGS metagenome assembly JAAIGE01 (sample SAMN13974128, study PRJNA590717) | phyllosphere metagenome | biome: tomato field; feature: multiple bacterial spot infested tomato fields; material: tomato leaves; isolation source: leaves from tomato fields | host: Solanum lycopersicum ... | reverse complement strand
CCGAAGGTACGCCCGCTTTCACGCTGATGTCCTGCGATAACCTGCCACACAATGGCGCTGTCACGCGCAAGGCGCTGCTGGCGTTCGCCGCCCAGCGCGACGCCGACCTGCACGACTGGATTGCTGACAACGTGAGCTTTCCCAATGCGATGGTCGACCGCATCACGCCGATGACCAGCGCCGCTCACCGACTGAAGCTGGCTGACGAGAAACACATCGACGATGCCTGGCCAGTGGTCTGCGAACCGTTCGTGCAGTGGGTGCTGGAAGACAAGTTCGTCAACGGCAGGCCCGCCTGGGAAAAGGTCGGCGTGCAGTTCACCGACGACGTGACGCCTTACGAGGAAATGAAGATCAAGCTGCTCAACGGCAGCCATCTGGCACTGACCTATCTGGGCTTTCTCAAGGGCTATCGGTTCGTACACGAGACCATGAACGATCCGCTGTTCGTGCGTTACATCCGCGCCTACATGGACCTTGACGTCACGCCGCAACTGGCGTCGGTGCCCGGTATCGATCTGGAGAGCTATAAGGACACGTTGATCGAGCGATTCTCCAATCAGGCGATTGCCGACCAGTTGGAGCGGGTCTGTTCGGACGGTTCTTCGAAATTCCCGAAATTCACGATTCCGACCATCAACCGGCTGATTGTCGATCAGGGCAATCTGGAGCGGGCCTCACTCGTGGTCGCCGCCTGGGCCCTGTACCTGAAGGGTATGGACGAGAACGGCGCGGTCTACAGCATTCCCGACCCACGCGCCGAGTTCTGCAAAGGCCTGGTCGCCGACGATGCGTTGATCACCGAACGTCTGTTGCAGGTCGAAGAAATCTTCGGTCTGGCCATCCCGCAGTCGGCACCTTTCGTGGCAGCGTTCGAACAGAACCTGAAGGATCTGCGCACACTGGGCGTCAGCGGCACTCTGGAAAAATTACTGGCCAAGGGCCGCTGAGGGACAACCATGTTTCTTGGAATCGATTGCGGCACCCAAGGCACCAAAGCCTTGCTGCTCGATACACAGACAGGCCGCGTGCTGGGCGAAGGCTCGGCGCCCCATAGCCTGATCAGTGACCATCACGGACGTCGCGAACAGGACGTTCAGCAATGGCTCACAGCCCTGAAGCACGCGGTCGGCGAAGCGCTCGCCCAGTCCGGCGTTTCAGGACAGCAGGTGAAAGGTATCGGCATTTCCGGACAGCAGCATGGGCTGGTACTGCTCGACGCGCAGGGCCAGGTGCTGCGGCCGGCCAAGCTCTGGTGCGACACCGAAAGCGCTCCGCAAAACCAGCGCCTGCTGGACCATCTGGGTGGTGAAACAGGTTCACTGGAACGCCTGGGGCTGGTCATCGCGCCGGGCTATACGGTGTCAAAGCTGTTGTGGACCAAGGAGCAACACCCGGAACTGTTCGGGCAGATCGACAGGATCCTGCTGCCGCACGACTACCTGAACTACTGGCTGACCGGCCGCTGCTGCACCGATTACGGCGACGCCTCGGGCACCGGTTACTTCAATGTGCGCACGCGCGACTGGGATTTGCCGCTGCTGGCACACATCGACCCGAGCGGACGCCTTGAAAAGGCACTTCCGCAGTTGCTGGACGCTGAGCAGGCCATTGGCACAGTGCGGCCCGAGATTGCCCAACTGCTGGGTCTGAATCCTCAGACGCTGGTGTCCAGCGGCGGCGGCGACAATATGATGGGCGCCATCGGCACCGGCAATATCCAGCCGGGGTTGATCACCATGAGCCTGGGTTCTTCCGGCACGGTGTATGCGTTCGCCGATCAACCTGCGGTCAGCGAGCACGGTTCGGTTGCGACCTTCTGCTCGTCGTCCGGCGGCTGGCTGCCGCTGATCTGCACCATGAACCTGACCAACGCCACGACGGCCATCCGCGAGCTGTTCGCGCTGGACATTGCGGCTTTCAATACGGCCGTAGCCAGCGCGCCGATTGGCGCCGAGGGCGTGCTCATGCTGCCGTTCCTGAACGGCGAGCGCGTACCCGCCCTGCCCGACGCCACCGGCAGCATTCACGGTCTGGACAGCACCAATCTGAGCCAGGCCAATCTGTGTCGGGCGGTGGTGGAAGGCACGACGTTCGGCCTGCGCTACGGGCTTGATCTGCTGCGCGCCAGCGGCATCAAAAGCGAGAGCATCCGCCTGATCGGCGGCGGTTCGAAAAGCGCAGTCTGGCGGCAGATCGTGGCCGATATCATGGACACGCCGGTGGTCTGCACAAGCTTCGCAGAAGCCGCGGCATTGGGCGCGGCAATCCAGGCGGCGTGGTGCTGGTCATCGGCCACAGGTCAATCCGGCAGCTTGCAGGACCTGTGTGAGCGATGCGTAAGCCTGGACCCAGCCAGCGAGACCCGACCGATTGCGCAGAACGTGGCCGCCTATCAACAGGTCTACCGGCATTATCAAGACCAATTACGAGCAGTTTGAACCTGCCTTTTTGACGGAGCACCTATGTTTCTGGTTTGCGGCGAAGCCCTGTTTGACATTTTCACCCGCGCCGACACTGGCAGCGCGCTCAATAAACTGGGGTTTGACGCCATCGCCGGCGGCTCGCCCTTCAACGTTGCCATCGGCCTGCGCAGGCTGGGTGTCGAATCCGCATTGTTTGCCGGTCTGTCGACGGATTACCTGGGCAGTCGTCTGCGCGCTGTGCTTGAGGACGAGCAGGTCGGTACAGCGCATCTGATTGAATTCAATGCGCCCACCACACTGGCCATGGTCGCGGTCGGGGCCGACGGTTCGCCCACCTACAGCTTCAGAGGCGAAGGCTGTGCTGATCGCCAGTTGCGCCTGGAACACCTGCCCAGACTCGATGACAAGGTACGAGGCATTCATGTCGGCTCGTTCTCGCTGGTGGTGCAGCCGATTGCCGATACGCTGCTGGCGCTGGTCGCCCGTGAGAGCGGCAAACGCCTGATTTCGCTCGACCCGAACGTACGCCTCAACCCGGCGCCGGACATCGGACGCTGGCGCTCCCAGATCGCGGCATTTGCCGAGCATGCGCATATGATCAAGGTCAGCGATGAAGACCTGCACCTGCTGTACCCCGACCGTGACCCCGAGACCATTGCAAAAGGCTGGCTGAACCGGCATACGCACCTGGTCATCGTGACGCGTGGTACACAAGGCGCCAGCATCTTCACCCGCGAGCACGGCACCTGGTCGATCCCGGCGAAGAGCGTCGTGACGGTGGACACAGTAGGCGCAGGCGATACGTTCCAGGCAGCGCTGCTGACCTTCCTGACCGAGCGGCAGGCGGATACGCCAAAGGCGCTGTCGGAAATCACGAAGGAAATGCTGGATCAGATGCTGGATTTTGCAGCGAGTGCAGCGGCGCTGACCTGCACACGGGTCGGGCCGGATCTGCCCTACCGGGACCAGTTACGCTGAGTGACCGCAGAGCGTCCGGGGGTGCACGCTGAACCGCCTCAACGAAACCCGGGCAAAAAAAATCGCGAATCAGCGCGCTCTCACGAATACGTGTGAGCAAGCTGGCTCGCGAAATCATAGGTGCAGCCTGCTGAAATGTCAGGCCAGCAAACCGGCCTTGATGCCCCGGATGCGCGTATTGATGTCATCCGCAACATCGTTCTGCTTGTCCTTGAGGGCGTCCTGGACTTTCTGATCGATAGTCAGTTGATCCTCAGGCTTCATCGCGGTGTATTGCTGCTGGGTGATGCCAGTCAGTTTTTCCCGCACTTTCTCTTCGGCTGTCTGCTTCAGCGTGTCCATGAATTTCTGGACACCGGTCGCAGCGCCATCCGAAACACCAGCGCTGGCCGTCGATCCTGTCACACCGTTATCACGATCCGCCGTCTTCTCGGAAAGCGACGTGTCCGCCGCGCTCTTGAGATTGACCATCATCCGTGCGAACGACTCGTTGTAACCACCGTTGCCCTGCGCGTCATCCGTGGACGCAGCGTTGGCGTTTTGCGAGGTGACCGGGAACGCACCGTTGCCGAGACCTGCCGCGGCCACCGCGCCGAACGTATCCTGCGACACCTCGCCCAGCGTCTTGCGCCCTATGGCTCCAACAGCATGGGAAACCAGCTGTTCAAGCCCACTGTTGCCAATAATCATCTTTCACCTCCTGATGACGTGATGCGCCTGTACACCAGCAAGACCGATGCCAATTGCCAAAATCATCGTAAGCCCATGATTCATAGAGCAATGGCCGCTACAGGCAGCGGCAGAAAGATGGCGTTTACGTGATCAACCTGCTCAACCACGTCAAACGCGGCAAAGCGTTGCCGTCACTGAGCGGTCTGGCCCTGAACGATCTGCAACTGTTCCAGCGGCAACGGGCCCGCGAAGTAATAGCCCTGAGCCTGACCGGCGCCCATCTCGCGCAACAGTTCCAGCGTCTGCAGGTCTTCCACCCCTTCGGCTACCACGGTCAGGTCCAGCGATTCGGCCATCCTTACAATCGCCCGCACGATCGCGCGGCTTCGATCACTGGTGGTCAATTCGAAGATGAACGACTTGTCGATCTTCAAACCGCTGAAATGGTATTGGTGCACATAGCTGAGAGAGGAAAACCCGGCCCCGAAGTCATCCAGCACCACCGACATGCCCTGATCCGCCAGTTGCTTCATGGACAAACGGGCCTGTTCGGGGTCCGCAACCAGCGCGCCTTCGGTGAGTTCAAGGCACAGTCTGGCCGGGGATACGCCGTATTCGACCAGCATGCAAAGCACTTCGCCTGCAAACGCCGGTCGGGTAATGCTGTAGCTGGAGCAGTTCACGTGGACCGGAGGCAGATGCGCATTGGCCGGGTCAGCCAGAATCGCAATGACCTGCCTGAGCATGTACAAGTCCAGACGGCCAATCAGCCGCAGGCCCTCCAGGGCCGGCAGGAAACACTCGGGCGTGACCACCTGCCCGTCAGGCTGTCGCCAGCGAATCAACGCCTCCAGCGCCAGCAGCCTGCCGGTTTCCAGGCAGGTGATGGGTTGAAAATAGGGAATAAGCTGATCGGTGCGTTTCAGCGCCGTACGCAATGCGCCTTCCTGATCCATCTGATCCGAAACCTGACGGCGCAATGCCTGGTTGAAGACTGCACAGCCATCACGTCCGCCGTTCTTCACCGTGTACATCGCCGTGTCGGCATCACGCAACAGGTCTGCGGGCTCCTTGTGGAACTGGCCATCGGCCCCGACCACGCCAATGCTGCAGGACGTAAACACCGTGTGTTCATCGATCATAAAGGGCAATTCGAATGCCGTGAGGATGCGCTGGGCTATCCCGACACCGACGCTCAATCGCGCACCGAACCCCAGCACGGCGAACTCGTCGCCGCCCAAACGGGCCAGCAGGTCACCGTCACGCATGCAATTGCGCAAACGCTGCGCCGCCTGAACCAGCAACAGGTCGCCACAGTGATGGCCAAGGCTGTCGTTGACGATCTTGAAGCGATCCAGATCGATGAACATCACCACCAGTGCCCGCCCCCGGCCGCAGAAATCCTCCCAGGCCACCTGCAATCGTTGCTGCAGGTAACTGCGATTGGGCAGCCCCGTCAGCGAATCATGAGCGTTTTCATACTGAAGCCTTGCGTTCAACTGATCCAGTTCACGAGTCCGGTCCAGTACCCGCGCCTCCAGACGCAGATTGGCGGTATGAATCGCCTCGGCAGCGCTTCGGCGAGAGAGCGCCGTATCGATATGGCGAGACACGAAGGTCAGCAACTCCTGATCGCGCAAGGTGTAGCTGACGTGACGCGAATAGCTCTGAACAGCCAGGACACCCCGCACGTCCTCGGCGTCGAACAGCGGAATGCCCAGCCAGGACGTCGAGCGGTTGGACTGATTCTGCACTTCGATCTCGCCCGCAGCTTCCAGCCTGAGTGCGTCCTCGCTGTCGATCAGGCACGGACGACGCTGGCGAATGACATATTCGGTGAACCCGCGCTGACCCCGCCGGGGCGCAGGTGACTGCGTCAAACGCTCGTCAATGTAGTAGGGAAAGGTGACCTCGCCCGTACTTTCGTCGTAAAGCGCGATATAGAAGTTGAGTGCGACCAGCAGTTCACCCACGATCATGTGCAGGCTTTGGAACAGCTCGTTCATGTCTCCGGGACGGCTGGACAGCTCGGCAATCTGAAACAACGCACTTTGCAGATGCTCGGCACGCTCGCGCTCGGCCACTTCCAGACGTAACGCGACGTTGGCGGCAGACAGTTGCTGGGTGCGCAACAGCACGGTCTGCTCAAGGTGGGCACGGTGCAACAACCTGTCCATTGCCATGGCCACATGCCTGGACACCACCGAAAACAACGCCCGATCCTGAGCGCTGTAGACACGGGACACGTCATAGACCTGCATCGCAACCATGCCGAACACCTCATCCGAGGCGTTTTTCAGCGGCGCCCCCATCCAGAATTCCGGACGACGCCCTCTGCACCTGAAACGGCCAGCCGCTTCTGCTTCTTCGATGCCTGCTGCATCGAGAAACATGGACTGCCCCTGGGTCAGCACATAGCCGGTCATGGAGATACTGGCGGGATCCAGGTACTCGAAGGTTTCCGGGGCCATCGCTTCATCGTCGAAACGGTCGATGTAATAGGGATAGGTGATCTTGCCGGACTGGCTGTCGTAAAGCGCCAGGTAGAAATTCTCGGCATCGATCAGCGTGCCGAGCTGCTGGTGAATGCCTTGCAGCAGCGTGCCTCGTTCATGGGTAGAACTGGCCAGCAGGCTGATCTCGTAAAGCGCCCTCTGGGTACTCTGCGCCCTGACCAGTGCCGCGCTCTGCAACAGCGAACCCAGCCTGACAGCGAGATCGACCAGCGCCGGATTATGTTGTTCAGCCAAGGGAGCCAGCAGCCAGCCAAGGGCCTCTTCACCTTGACCTGTCGCCCACCGACAGACCTGTCCTTCGTTACAGAACGACTCAAACTGGCCAACGGGAATGTGCTCGGGCCAATCGTAATGAAACGCACCCTGCCCCAACAGGCGCTTTTGCTCGCCTGCGATATAGACCGCCCAAGGCACCCCCGGAATCTGACTGCGTGTCACAGCCAGAAGCTCATCAATGGCCTGATGACCGGAAAGCTGGTGCCGACGGTCGCGCATCGCATCGCAGGGAACCGCGCTATCAGTCGGCTGGCGCATGCAGGAGGCCAAAGGTGGAACTGTCATTTCGATACCAGATTCAGAAACAGACGGCGAATATAGTTGACGCTTCTGACAAGGGTTGGCAGTGCGCTGTCACATTCAGGCAACAATCTTAATGCAAGGATTGTACCTTCAAGTCGGCTGCCTCATTCACTGAACATGGCAGTGATCGTGGCACTAATTGATGGTTTTTCCGGTCATAAACTGCTCCCGCAGCGGACAACATTGCATCTTCCACACTATTCTGCCTGCGGTTTCTTCGCCAAACACATACTGGACAGGTGATCGCAATGATCAAGACTTACAGCTACGCAGCCCAGGCTGCCACCGACAAGCTCGCTCCTTACCAATTCGAACGACGCGCTCCGGGCGCCGACGATGTTCAGATCGACATCCTTTACTGTGGTGTCTGCCACTCTGACCTGCACACGGCCCGCAACGAATGGCACAACACGCTTTATCCGTCGGTGCCAGGCCATGAGATCGTCGGCAAGGTCACTGCCGTCGGTGCCAATGTGACCAAATTCAAGGTAGGCGATCTGGCGGGCGTCGGCTGCATGGTCGACAGTTGCCAGACGTGTCCGTCCTGCGCCGACAACGAAGAGCAGTACTGCGAGAGCGGTTTTACCGGCACCTACAACGGGCCGGTCTTCGGCGGCGAAAACACCTTCGGCGGCTACTCTGACAAAATCGTCGTCAAAGAGAAGTTCGTCCTGCGCATCGCGCCCGACCAGAATCTGGCGGCCGTTGCACCGTTGCTGTGTGCGGGCATCACCACCTACTCGCCGCTGAGTCACTGGAAAGTCGGTCCCGGCAAGAAAGTCGGAATCGTGGGGCTGGGTGGTCTGGGCCACATGGGCGTGAAGATTGCGCACGCCATGGGTGCTCATGTAGTGCTGTTCACCACGTCGCCTAACAAACGCGAAGACGGCAAGCGTCTCGGCGCAGACGAAGTGGTGGTCTCCAAAAACGCTGATGAAATGGCCGCTCACGCCAACAGCCTGGATTTCATCCTCAATACCGTTGCCGCACCTCATGACCTGGATGCCTTCCTGGGACTGCTCAAGCGCGACGGCACCATGACACTGGTCGGCGCCCCCGCTACACCTCACCCGTCGCCAGCCGTGTTCAACCTGATCTTCAAGCGTCGCAGTCTGGCAGGCTCGTTGATTGGTGGCATTCAGGAAACCCAGGAGATGCTGGACTTCTGCGCCAAACACAACATCGTGTCGGACATCGAAGAAATTGCCATGCAGGACATCAACGAAGCTTACGAGCGCATGCTCAAGGGCGACGTTAAATATCGTTTCGTGATCGACATGGCAACGCTCAAGCAGGAAGCCTCTGCGGCCTGACCGTCACAGGCGGCCCGGCTGGCGGCATGCCAGCCAGACCGCCTCTGTCAACCCGATGCCTACCCTCATGCACACACGTGTCCGACCTCATGACAGGCCGCGGCCCGACGCTGCAATTTCGCGCATTTCTCCCGATCGTGCGTTCCGCTTTCCGACAGTGTGAAACGCGGACGAACGTCGTCGAACCTTTCGTCTTTAGCCTCCGCAACTCGTCTCCAGAGCATTGACATGCACTTTTTTGGGGCGCGAAATAGTTGCTCGATTGAAACGCGCCAACTCAATGGACGGAGAATTACACATGGCTAAGATCAAAATTTTAGCGGGTGACTTTCTTCAAGGTGATGGGGAGTACCGTGCTGGCACCATCACCCTCGTAACACCTCTCTTCCCTTGGCCGGGTATCAGTTTCAAGCACAGCGATATCAAGTCAGTGGAAATGGCGAGCCAGGCTTCCAGTAAAAAAATCGAAGGCGCCATAGGCTACGGTCTGGCGGGCGCATTAGTACTCGGGCCTGTTGGCGCTGCGGCAGGCGTCATGCTGGCAGGCGAGGAAAAGGAAATAACGTTCCTGACGACGCTGAAGGACGGCCGAAAAATACTCGCGGCCGCCGACGACAGGACGTTTCAGAAACTCTCACAGCACATCGCAACGCGTGGTCTCGTCAGACATTTCTGAAATCAGGGGCCGAGCACTCGCGGACTGAAGCGCTCGCCCTTTTTCGACTAAGCTCAATTCATGGCACTGATTGTGCTGTATTCATATAAATGAACTTTTTATTACAATTTAGTGACTATCGCTTGCTGCGTGCCGGTCTCAAGTTCATGAAGTCCTTGCAGATATTGAAGGTAAGGGACGCTAAACAGGTGAAGGAATATGAAAAAACGAGCGACAGTCATCTGCAAGCGAGACGGACAAATCCTCTACGTGCGCAAACCAAAATCCAAATGGGCCTTGCCAGGCGGCAAGGTCGAGCCCGGAGAAACTCCGGCACAGGCCGCAGTGCGTGAGCTGAACGAAGAAACGGGCCTGGAAAATCTGGAGCTGCGTTATCTGGCCGAGTATGAACAGGACCGAGTGACCCACCATGTGTTCATCACACTGGTGCCTGACTCCAGTGAAGCCAGACCGCAAAACGAGATTGCTGCCTGCAAATGGCTCGCCCCCAAGAACGTCAGCGACCTGAGAACGAGCCCGGCTACCAAGTCCATCGTCAAATCATTTGCTCTACAAGGGTGAACCCGGCCTCGATGCGCCCAAGCGCTGGCGCATTTGAGGCAAGCCCGGACGCGACCCTGTAAAACGCATGCAAACAAAAAGGGCGACCCTTTCGGATCGCCCTTTTCATCACCGCCCAGCAGAGCGGATTTTGTTTGGTAGGCGCGATTGGACTCGAACCAACGACCCCCACCATGTCAAGGTGGTGCTCTAACCAACTGAGCTACGTGCCTGCTGTGGGTCGGCATTCTACGGATATTCAGATGAGTGTCAATGGCTTTTTTTGCAGTAACTGACTGAATATGCGGATTATTTGGCCGGGCCGTCTGCGTGTTTATTCTGTCCGAAAACGCGCATCTGATCGTAAGGTGTACGCGCACCATTTACTGGCACCGCTTTACTGTCATCAATTCAAGGCTTCGACAGGTACGCTTGGGGCAGCTCGATGGAAACCGTTGCCACCGCTTGAATAGAGTACTGACGGGTTTGATCCGGACCTACGTGCCAAAAGACGGAAACAAAAAAAGGCTCACCTTTCGGTGAGCCTTTCTAGACCGCCCAGCAGAGCGGATTTTGTCTGGTAGGCGCGATTGGACTCGAACCAACGACCCCCACCATGTCAAGGTGGTGCTCTAACCAACTGAGCTACGTGCCTGCTGTGGG
>JAAIGE0100120128.1_pt1 | contig 10368 bp, 5 predicted proteins | sample 6487951 | NCBI WGS metagenome assembly JAAIGE01 (sample SAMN13974128, study PRJNA590717) | phyllosphere metagenome | biome: tomato field; feature: multiple bacterial spot infested tomato fields; material: tomato leaves; isolation source: leaves from tomato fields | host: Solanum lycopersicum ... | reverse complement strand
GCTGAACAAGGTACGGGCAATGTCTTCCAGCCACTGAGCTACCTTGTACTTGTACTTGGACTCATAGAGGCTGGTCTCCAGACCTTTACTGGCATTAAAACGAAACACCAGAAAGATGAGAAAAATAGTTAGCAACCCGAAAACGATGAATAGCGGGTGATACGCAAAAAGCAGCAGCAAGCCAAAGGCAATCTGAATGACGGCTCCTGTAATATCAATGAGGATTTTGGGTAAGGCCTTTTGTACCGTCAGAATGTCGAAAAAACGGTTCATCAACTCCGGTGCGTAGTACCGGTTAAGTGCTTCCACTTTAATTCTCGGAATCCGATAGACAAATTCAAAGGCCGCTTTTGCGAAAATCCGCTGTTGTAAAACTTCCACGATGGATACCTGAACAATCTGTAAAATTCCGGTGATGAGGGTACCGACAATCACCAGAGCCGCCAGCAGATACACGGAAGAAAAGACCAGCCCCCCCTGAATAAGCCCTACAATGGCCTGGCTACCCAGCGGTAAGCTCAGGGCAATCAAGCCGGAAACGATGGCGTAGAGGTACAGGTAATAAATGTCCCGCCGCTCGTTTCTGAACAATTGCATCGTACGCTGCCAGGGCGTCATATGCTTTTCATTCGAGCCGGAATCATCACTGGCTAAAGGCTGAATCGGAAATGCCGTTAAAAACAACACTTTTCCGTTGTCGTTCGTCGCGGGTGTTAGGCCTTCGCCGCTAATGAGTTCGGGGCCGTGTTCCGTAATGGCGTAATGATAGGGCTTTCCTTTTTTCAGATCCCGTCCCGCAATGATGGGACGCATGTTGTCTTTTGAAGTCTGATCAAAGAAGACAAAGGGATGCTCGCTGTTTTTTTTCCAGTCCCAGAATTCGTTTTCGGCTTTTTCGTGTTTCACCATAGCCAGGTTCACACTAAAGGCCTGTTCAATCAGGTCTCCTACGAAAACTTCTAGCGTTTCGGGTTCGTAGGTGGAGGCAGAATGATTGGAAGAAGCAAGCGTTGGGGTTTCGGGGAAAAAGAGTTCGGCTAGTTTCCGAACCGTATGGTCTAATACAGGAATGGTCATATAGTTAAATATTCAAATGAGGGATCACTTGAAAAGGAAATCGGTTTAAAGTTCTAGGGTTTTGAACCTGTTGACTTCTTATAAATCAATGCCAGCATAGTGCCTCACCAACAATGACTAACGACAAAACTAAATCCGTGGGTTCCTCAAGAAAAGATTCTCATTAACTTCTAATAATTTCAATCGCTAAGCTTATAGGAGTAAATGAAACAAAAAAGGTACGGAAACGCTGCTTCCGTACCTTTTTAAAAATGGTTTACCGTAGAACTACTTCGAGACAAGTTCGTAGGTCTTGCCTGCCTGCGTAGGGAACGAGAGTAGGTAATAGGAGCCTGACTGTTCGGCCTGCGTACGTAGTCCTTTGACAGCCAGAGGCTGGGCCGAACGAATCTTGCAGGGTTCCCCATTCAGCGATTTGATCGTAGCCGTCGTTAACTGGCCGTTTTTCCACTGCATAGCTAATTCAAAACCTCCACGAGCCCGCAGACCCTGCACCTGCCCGGCTTTCCAGGCGTCGGGCAAAGCGGCCAGGAGGTGAATGTCGCCCAGATGGCTTTGAACCAGCATTTCGGTCATGCCTGCCGTACCACCGAAATTACCGTCGATTTGAAAGGGTGGGTGAGCATCGAAAAAGTTGGGGTACGTACCACCGCCGCGTTGGTACGCCGTTCCGTTTTCTCTCGTGTAATGAAGTAACTGCCGAACCAGCGAATAGGCATGGTTGCCGTCGAGCAGACGAGCCCAGAAGTTGATTTTCCAGGCTTTACTCCAGCCCGTACCTTCATCGCCGCGTAACTCGAGGCTACGGCGGGCGGCCTGAGCAAACTCAGGCGTGCTTAGTGGGGCAATCTGCCGTCCGGGATGGAGGCCAAATAAGTGCGAAACGTGTCGGTGGTGCGGGTCCTGGTCTTCCCAGTCCTTATACCATTCCTGTAGGTTGCCTTTATGACCGATGTGCAGCGGTAAGAGCTTTTTCTTCTTTTCAATCAGCAGGTTACGAAATTCCGTATCTGTGCCCAGTGTTTGCGAAGCTTCAATCAAATTGGTAAACAAATCCCAGATGATTGACATATCCATCGTGGAGCCAACCGTGACGTAGGCCGGTTTTCCTTTGGAATCCAGAAATGAGTTTTCGGGAGACGTAGAGGGGGAGGTGATCAGGTAACCATCCTTGTCTTCGACCAGATAGCCCAGCAAAAAAGTAGCGGCTCCTTTCATGAGCGGATAGGCCGTTTCTTTCAGGAACTGGCGATTGCCCGTAAAGCGGTAATGTTCCCACAAGTGTTGTGAAAGCCAGCCCGCCGCTTCATTCCAGTTGGCCCACATCGGATCGCCATCGCCCATATCGCCCACGGCGTTGGATAGAGCCCAGATGTCCGTATTGTGGTGAGCCACCCATCCCGGAAGTTTATAATACGCTTGAGCCGTTTGCTTACCGGTTTTGGATAAATCTTTAATGAGTTCAAACAGTGGCTGGTGCAGTTCCGAAAGATTGGTCACTTCGGCAGGCCAGTAATTCATCTGCGTGTTAATGTTGATCGTGAAGTTCGAACTCCACGGGGCCCGCATGTGCTGATTCCAGATGCCTTGCAAATTGGCTGGCGTACCACCGGGCCGCGAACTCGAAATGAGCAGATAGCGACCATAATGGAAGTACAGCGTTTCCACCCCCGGATCGTACGTACCCTTGCCGTATTGCTCCAGTCGCTGATCGGAAGGTAAGGCCAGGTTGGGATTGGTACGGGTAGAATCCGTTAGCGTAAAGGAAAATCGGTTGAAATACTTCTGATAATCAGCTGTATGCTTGCTCAATAAACGATTGTACGGCTGTGTGGCAGCTTGATTGAGGTACTGAGCGGCCAGTTTGGCTTCGTCTTTGCCGTCTTTGTCGGGGCATTTGTCAAAGCCGTTAAAACTGGTGGCTGCTGATACCAGCAAGACCACTTCCGACGCATTACGTACGTGAATGCCTGCCGTATCCGTCTGTACCTGTCCCTGCACGGGCAGAGCTTTGATCCGAAACTGGTACCGCATGCCATTGCAGCCCGCTGGATCGTCGTAGATGATGGGATTTCGGCCGGAAGCGTTGTAGTAATTCGGGTCGACGTGAGCCGGAGCTTTGCCTTTCACAATCAGCTCATTCGTACCCTGCGTCTGCTTCTCGAATCGTAGCTTGCTGCTGCCTTTTACGTCAAAGTTAAGTTGACCGGACTTGCTGGCTTTCAGGCGAATGACAATTACTTGGTCCGGAGCAGAGCTGAACACTTCCCGGGTATACTCGGTGCCGTTGACTGTAAAACGCGTGGTAGCCAGAGCTTTGCTCAGGTCCAGATCACGCGTGTAATTGGACGGCTGTTGTCCCTTTAAATCCTGTTGAATCAACAGATCGCCCAGGGGAAGGTACGTTTGCGTATAACGGCCCTGCATTTTCTTCAGCAGTTGTACCGCTTTGGGATACTCTTCAGCCGCCAGAGCTTCCCGCACCTGGGGCAAGTACGTATAGGCGTTAGGGTTTTCGTTTGGTTTGACGGGGCCTCCCGACCAAAGCGTACTTTCATTAAGCTGGATGAGTTCCTGAGCGGGGCGTCCAAAAACCATTGCCCCCAGGCGGCCATTACCCACGGGAAGGGCCTCCGTCCAGACTTCGGCGGGTTGTTGGTACCAGAGCTTGAGATTTGACTGACTTAGAGCAGGAAAGAAGGTAAAGGCAAGGAGGAGCGTACTAGCCAGTTGCTTAATCATGCAAAGGTTATTTTGAATGAAGTTCAGAGAAAGGAACGTAAGTCATCGACAGACGTCCTTTATGAACATAAGAGGGCTAACGACTCGCTTGATACTCTAGGAAAGCAAACTATTTTGTAAAAAACAGACAAGAAAACCAGGAGAAGTGTACTACTTCTCCTGGGAATAATCAAATTATTAGTAGGCCCGGGCAAAAATCACGCGGCGTTTGGAAGGTTTACCGGAGAATACACAGGTACCTTCTTCTTCGGCAGCATCCAGGGGAATGCAACGAATGGTGGCTTTGGTAGCTTCCTTGATTTGCTCTTCCGTTTCGGAGGTTTCATCCCAGTGAGCCAGCAGGAAACCACCCGTTTCAATTTTTTCCTGAAACTCTTCCCAGGTATCCACTTTGAACGTGTTTTCTTGCTGGAATTTCAGGGCTTTTTGATAGATGTTGGTCTGAATTTCTTCCAGCAAGGCCTGAATCGTATCCGCTACGCCTTCAATGGCTACGATCTGTTTTTCTTTCGTATCCCGACGGGCCAGTTCCGTTGTACCATTTTCCAGATCACGGGCTCCAATGGCCATGCGTACGGGTACGCCGCGAAGTTCGTATTCAGCGAATTTCCAGCCGGGTTTTTCGTTGGTAGAATCATCGAATTTTACCGAAATTCCTCTGGATTTCAGATCTTTGATGATGGGGTCCAGTCGGTCGTAGATGGCGTTCAATTGTTCGTCATTCCGGAAAATGGGAACGATCACGACCTGAATCGGAGCCAGTTTGGGAGGTAGTACCAGACCCTGATCATCGGAGTGAGCCATAATCAAAGCTCCCATCAGACGCGTAGAGACGCCCCAGCTGGTTCCCCATACGTAATCGAGTTTATTGTCTTTGCCCAGGAATTGTACGTCGAAGGCTTTTGCGAAGTTCTGACCCAGGAAGTGGGAAGTGCCCGCTTGCAGAGCTTTTCCATCCTGCATCATGGCTTCGATACAGTACGTTTCTACGGCTCCGGCAAAGCGTTCATTGGGCGTTTTCACGCCGCGGATAACGGGCAGAGCGAGCCATTCTTCAGCGAACTTGGCGTACACTTCCAGCATTTGTTCCGCTTCGGCTACCGCTTCTTCCGAGGTAGCGTGGGCGGTGTGGCCTTCCTGCCAGAGAAATTCCGCCGTACGCAGGAAAAGCCGGGTCCGCATCTCCCAGCGAACCACGTTGGCCCACTGGTTGATGAGCAAAGGCAGATCGCGGTAGGACTGTACCCAGTTTTTATACGTGCTCCAGATGACCGTTTCGGACGTAGGCCGAACGATGAGTTCTTCTTCCAGTTTTGCCTCAGGATCAACGATTACACCCGAACCATCCGGGGCATTTTTGAGACGATAGTGGGTAACAACCGCACACTCTTTGGCGAAGCCCTCAACGTGGCTCGCTTCTTTTGACAGGTACGACTTGGGAATGAACAACGGGAAGTACGCGTTGACGTGCCCGGTTTCCTTGAACTTATCGTCGAGAGCCCGTTGCATCTTTTCCCAAATGGAGTACCCATAGGGCTTGATGACCATACAGCCCCGTACTGCTGAGTTTTCGGCCAGATCGGCTCGTTTCACCAGATCAAGGTACCACTCGGAGTAGTCGTCAGTGCGGGAGGTAATGCCTTTGCTCATGGAATTTTTTTTAAGTGCTCCGTGTTAACTAAGAAGGGATAGTTGATTGATTTTCAATTACTAATTTCCTCGATTCTTTAACACGTAGCGTCAAATGTTAAAATTGTCGTTAATAAAAGTTAAAGTCTTTTTAGAGGATTGCAAAGATACATTTTAGCCTTAAGTTTGTAACAGTCACACTGAATACTGTCACGAACAAGGGCAAATTCAACTTGAAAACGTCTACGATTATGAAAATGAGGAATGTTTCTAAATACCTGGCTGTCGCTGTATTGGCAGGTGTTTGGGGGTGTAGCCCCAAAGCTATGCAACGTTCCTACGTGTATGATGACCTCTATTCTTCTTCTTCGGATGTCCGGGCAATTGCCTACAGTAACAAGCAGAACGACGTAATTGAAGAGCAGACCAAAGGGGAAAACCTCGCGGAGAACGAATATTACAACCAATCGCTGGCTGATAAATATAACAACCGGCGTTACCTGGGTTCGACGTATGACAACCTGGTAAATGGCAATGCGTATAATAACTACGCCTATAATTCAGGTTACGGCAACTGGAATCCTAATGGATGGAATTCCTGGAACAGCTGGAATAATTGGGGCTTCCCGATGTACGGTGGTTTCAATGGACTAGGCGGTTTCGGCCCTGGTCTGTCCATCGGTTTAGGCATCGGCAGTAGCTTCTATCGTCCCTGGAGTAACTTTGGTTACGGGGGCATGTGGGGTTGGAATGATCCCTTCTACGGTGGTATGGCTTACAATCCTTACTACTATAATTCCTGGGGATATTATCCTTCGTACTTTGGTGGTTTGGGTGGTTATCCCTACTATGGTGGTTACTACGGTGGCGGCTATTACGGAGGCGGTGGAGTTGTCGTTGTGAAACCTGGTACGGGTGACAATGCAGGTTCATCCTACTCTCGTCCACGAAACACGAACTATGGCCGTTCACAGTCTGCTTACAATAGCAATTTTAACCGGAGTCCTATCGTAGGAAGCTCAGCGGACTCACGGGGCGGTCGGACCAGTGCCTACAACAATGCTGCGTCGGGCAACAACAGTTATTACTCACGTCCGCGTCGTGAAGCGGCCAGTTATTCGGATTACAACTCCGGTAACAGCAATTCATACCGTAGCGGTAACGGAACGGTAAATCGTCAGAACAATACGTATTCCCGGGGCTGGAATAGCGATAACAACTCGCGTTCGAACAACTGGAATAACAACAGCAATAATTCTTTTAATAATAACTCGAACATGAGCCGTAGTTATTCAGCTCCTGCCTCTTCTGGCGGCGGCGGCGGTAGCATCGGTGGTGGTGGAGCTCGTTCACGTGGACCACGCTAGTTCGCTTAACAAACTTTAACGCTTAAAAAACCCCGTCAATCGGCATGATTTGACGGGGTTTTCGTTATTTAAGAGCGGAATTAGCCGCTTTCGTTACTGGCATTGCTTTTTGGCTTAGCCTTACATGTACTTTGATCGAGTCTCTTACTGCTGACCATGAAACGTCTTACTTATCTAGCAACTCTGGTATTATTTTCAGGAGCTGCCTATGCTCAGGACAATAATTACGAGTCATTGTCCCGAATGTTTTCCCAAACGAATCCACAAGGCTCTGCCCGGATGCAGGCCTTGGGCGGTAATCACTCAGCAATTGGGGCAGATGTGTCGAACATTAGTGGAAACCCGGCTGGTTTAGGGTTTTACACGCGATCGGAACTCAGCATTTCACCCATGTTTAGCACGAGTAACAACGCGTCTCAATACATCAACAATACGCAAAATGCCAGTGCTAATCAACTGGCTTTAGGCAACCTCGGCGTTGTATTTTCGAGTAAAAACCGAAATCCGGTTCGCTCGGGCGGCTGGCAGGGTGGTTCCTTTGGGATCAGTTATTCCAGACAGAATATCTTTAAGAATACCGTCCGTTTTGGAGCTCGCAACGAATTTAGCTCCATGTCTGACTTTTTTGCGGAATACGCCAATCAGGAAGCAACCGGATCGCAGCAGGGGGTGGTTGTAGGAGATTTCAAAAATGATTTATACAACAACGGGACCGTATTTGATTTTCCCACCTCCATGTACTACTACGGTCTGGTGATCGATCCGCAGCCCGGTAGTCAGATTGGTTATCCCTACAGCGGCATAGAGGCAGGAAAGACCGCCAACCAGAATTTCGTGTCTACCAGTACGGGACACACCAGTGGCTGGAATTTTGCCTATGGAGCCAATTACATGAACAAACTGTACATTGGCGTGGGCTTTTCGCTAGCCCGGATGAATTATACCAATACAAAAACCATGAATGAGGATTTTGACAATGCAGGGGGCGTCAGTGGTTTCTCGTATACGAATGATTTATCGACGAACGGCAGAGGCTTTAATTTATCCGGCGGGTTAATTTATCGGCCCAACGACCTGTTACGAATTGGGATTTCGGTGACTAGCCCAACCTGGTTCAACATTACGGAATCGGCGGGACAAGGTTTACAGACCCGTCTGGCTCGTCCTTTTGAAGTAAGTGCTGGTACGTTCCCTGAATATAGCTCCGATTTACCGGATGTCTTGCGTAGAAACGGATACGGTATAAATACCAGTAATGGCGTCAACTACATCACGGGCGTCCCCAGCTTATCGGTATTGCCTTTTGAGTCCAGCTATCGTCTGCGTACGCCAACCAAACTGACCGGGGGTGTTGGCTTATTTTTCGGTAAAAATGGCTTCATTTCGGCGGATGCTGAGTACGTGAATTACACGGGAATGAAATTGTCTTCGGATGATCAGAATGCTTCCCAGGACTTGAGAGATGGCTACAGTAATTCTCTGATTCGAAATACGTATCGTAACGTAGTAAACCTGAAAGTTGGAGGTGAATATCGGATTGATAAAGTTAGTCTGCGGGCGGGGGTAAGTTATTACCAGGACCCTTACAAGCAGATTGCCCAGTTCAATTCCTTAGATCGTAGTCGCTACATTTATTCTGCGGGCGTAGGGTACAAAACTGACCGTTTTTACATCGATGCGGCTGTTACCCACGGGCAGCAGACGACTGCTTACTCTCCTTACATTTTAGCGAATACGAACGATTATGCGTCGGCTAAAATTAAGAACCAGACGACGAATGCGATTTTAACGCTTGGCACGTATTTCTGAGTAGGAAAGTCTGAATCAAAAAAGGACGCTGTCTCAAACAGCGTCCTTTTTTATTGCATATCCTCAGGTTAGGAAATAACCTGCAAATGACGAAGAATTTCAAGCAGGTTTTGGACATCTGTTTCGCCAGCAATGGTTACATCAGCCTGTTCATAATAGCTTCTTCGATGGTCAATTTTCTTTTCCAGCGTTACCAGTAATTCCTCCGGATTTTCAGCACTTAGTAGAGGACGATCGTTTTTCCGGGTATGTAAAATCCGGTCGGCCAGAACACGGGGTGGAACGTCCAGAAAGATGCTAAACCCCTGTTCTTTGATGTAAGCCATATTGTCGTGGAAACAAGGTACGCCGCCACCCGTCGAAACGATCAGGCCAGTATTCTGGGGCAAGCTACGCAAGAGGTCACTTTCTACCGTACGGAAATAGGCTTCTCCCTTCAGATTAAAAATTTCGGCAATGGTGAGCAATTCGCGGATTTCGATCCGCTTGTCCATATCCACAAATTCATAGCCAATTTCACGAGCCAGCGTTCGCCCTAGTGTACTTTTCCCGGACGAAGGCATGCCGAGTAGAAAAATGTTCTTCATATACGTTTTTTAGGGAGGGAGGAGGATTTAAAAAAATAATCGGATTTAGTAAAGGGTAGGTTCAGTAAAGCCCGATAATTGAAAGGGCCATCAGGCTCCTGATCAGTTCACTCACTGGCTCCTGATGAAATGCTTAATGAATAGGAACGATCCATTGCCCAGAACGAAAGCCGTATGAATGGGAATTCAGTAGATACTGATAGCCTGTCCGGCAGCAGCTGTCCGCCGCTCTGGCAAAAGAGCAACGTTAGGGAGCTACTTTTTCAAGAATGGTTTCTTTGGAAGGAACGCTCGCATAACTCCACTTACCGCGTACGGTGCCCTTTGAAAGCAGCCACAAACCGGGATTACTCCGTACAATAGTCTTGAGAACTTTAAAATCAGCGAAATAATAAGGTACGGCCAATTGATGTTCGTGGCGGAACCGATTGAATTCTTCCTCAGTCGAGGAGGTCAGAATGGCGGTTTGCACCGTTGTACCCTCCAGACTTTTCAGTAGCGTCTTGATGTCATCCAGCGTATTCAAATGGGCTTCATTAACATCCTGAATGATCAGAAATAAGTGATTGCCCTGAAAGGAAGTCTGGGTGTAGTCCGTATTGCCATTCCACAAACGGTAATCGGTGATGCGGGGGCCCGCATCCGGATTCAGTGGGCCAACCATTTCTTTAAACAGGTAGGTCGTATCACTGGGATACTCGTCGAACTCGCTTTCCTTGCCATCTTTTTCCATACGGTACTTAAAACGGAAGGGCTCGCGATTCTTCATGTTGTTGGGAATATTTTCGCCTATGGCATAGGCTAATCCATCGTAGGGAGGCAGATAGCGAACGGCGTACCAACCCAGCCCGATGCAGAACAAAACGGCAATCAGCATAATCCCCGTGGTAGGGGTATCCCGAAATACCGCACGTTGCCACAACACAACCAGGAGCAGGACCAGCAGGATGATATCCTTCCAGAAGGAAGTCCAGGGTTGCAGTTTGATCATTTCCCCGAAACAGCCGCAGTCGGTTACTTTATTAAAGTAGGCGGAATAAAAGGTCAGGAAGGCGAAGAAGGTACACAGCAGGACTAGAAACCAGGCTGTACGCCGAAGCTTCCACTGCACCAGCAGGGCTACCCCCGCGAGAATTTCCAGGGAACAAAGTACGATG
>JAAIGE0100854387.1_pt1 | contig 10370 bp, 8 predicted proteins | sample 6487951 | NCBI WGS metagenome assembly JAAIGE01 (sample SAMN13974128, study PRJNA590717) | phyllosphere metagenome | biome: tomato field; feature: multiple bacterial spot infested tomato fields; material: tomato leaves; isolation source: leaves from tomato fields | host: Solanum lycopersicum ... | reverse complement strand
GTATGTGCAAGACGGCATTTACGATCGCTTTATCAGCGCCCTGACCGTGGCGATGCAGCAGGTGAAATTTGGCGATCCGGCGCAGCAGGCCGATGTGGATATGGGGCCGCTGATTAGCGCAGCCGCGTGCGACCGCGTCGGGCAAAAGGTCGCCAGCGCCGTCGCGCAGGGCGGCAAGGTGGTGCTGGGGGGCAAACGCGCCGGTGAACGCGGCTTTTATTTTGAACCGACCATCATCACCGGGGTACGTCAGGAGATGGCGATCATGCGTGAGGAGATATTTGGTCCGGTGCTGCCGGTGATGCGCTTTAACACGCTGGATGAAGCCATCGCGCTGGCTAACGACTGCGACTATGGCCTGACCTCATCGCCGCCGAGGGGCTGCACGCGATCGTGCGTCCGGGACCGTACATCTGCGCCGAGTGGCACAACGGGGGGCTGCCGGTGTGGCTGACCTCGACGCCGGGGATCGGCATCCGGCGCTCCGAACCGCAGTTCGTGGAGGCCGTGACCGAGTACCTGCGTCGGGTGTACGAGATCGTCGCCCCGCGCCAGATCGATCGCGGCGGCAACGTCGTGCTCGTGCAGATCGAGAACGAGTACGGCGCGTACGGCTCCGACAAGGAGTACCTGCACGAGCTCGTGCGCGTGACGAAGGACGCCGGCATCACCGTGCCGCTGACCACCGTCGACCAGCCCATGCCGTGGATGCTCGAGGCGGGGAGCCTGCCCGAACTGCACCTCACGGGTTCGTTCGGTTCGCGCTCGGAGGAGCGCCTCGCGACCCTCCGCGAGCACCAGTCGAGCGGACCGCTGATGTGCAGCGAGTTCTGGGACGGGTGGTTCGACTGGTGGGGCAGCATCCACCACACGACCGACCCCGCGGCATCCGCCCACGACCTCGACGTGCTGCTCGCGGCCGGGGCCTCGGTGAACATCTACATGGTGCACGGCGGCACCAACTTCGGCACCACGAACGGCGCCAACGACAAGGGCCGGTTCGACCCCATCGTGACCTCGTACGACTACGACGCACCCATCGACGAGTCGGGCCATCCGACGGCGAAGTTCCACGCGTTCCGCGAGGTCATCGCGAAGTACGCGCCCGTGTCGGCGGAGGTTCCCGCGCCGCGGCCCACGGCCCCGTCGTTCGAGGTGACGCTGTCGGGCGAAGGCGAGTGGATGCCGGCAGCCGCCGATACGGCCCCGATCGACTCCCCCGCCACCTTCGAGCAGCTCGGGCACCTCGGTCCTCTCGTGCGGTACGACGTCGAGCTGCCGTCGTTCACCGGTCGCGCGGCTCTCGTGTTCGACGAGGTGCGCGACCTCGCCTGGGTGCACGTGGACGGGATCGCGGTGGGACGGCTGTCGCGGTCGCTGCGCGAGCGCGCGCTGATGATCCCCCCGGGCGCGCGACTGACGGTGCTCGTCGAGGACCAGGGACGCGTGAACTACGCCGATCGTCTCGGCGAGCCGAAGGGGCTCATCGGCGCGGTGACGCTGGACGGCGCCCCGCTCACCGGCTGGACCGCGACGCCGATCGACCTCGACACCGTCGAGGGCTCGGGCTCGGGCTCGGCGGGTCGGGCGTTCCTACGCGGGACGTTCGAGCTCGACGCGCCCGTCGACCTGTTCCTCGACACCGGCTCGTGGGGCAAGGGCTTCGCCTTCGTCAACGGCTTCTTCCTCGGTCGGTACTGGAACAACGCGCCGCAGAACACGCTCTACGTGCCGGGACCGGCGACCCGCGCCGGCGCGAACGAGATCGTCGTGCTCGAGCTCGAGCACGCGGTGGATCCGGTCGCGCGCTTCGTCGCGGAGCCGTCGCTGGGGCAGCTCGAGGAGTAGGCCGGCCGTCCCTCCGGAACAGGCGATCCGTCGCGTGCCGGACCACCCGCGGGAGGGCGGTCCTGTTCGGCGGATCGCCTGTTTCCGCGTGTGCGCAGACGCGCGTCGCGCGCGGGAGGAGCAGGATGGGGTCATGACGATAGCCGCCTGGCTCCGCTCGCTCCCCTCGCTCACCGGGGTGGCCCCCGAGCCGGATGCCGCGCCCCTGCCCGATACGCCGGAGCCGCTGTTCGAGCGATGGATCCGCGGGGCGGTGGAGGCGGGTGTCGCCGAAGCGCACGGTGCCACCCTCTCGACGGTGGATGCCCGCGGCATCCCGGACGCCCGCGTGCTGATCCTCAAGGACCTCGGTCCGGGAGGCTGGGCCTTCGCGGGCCCACGCGACTCGGCGAAGGCGGAGCAGCTGGCCGCGCAGCCCGTCGCAGCTCTGACCTTCTGGTGGCCGTCCGTCGTGCGGTCCGTCCGCGCGCGCGGCCGGGTGGTCGAGGCATCGGCGGAGGAGTCCGCGGCCGATCTCGCTGCGCGATCCGCCGCCGCCCGCGACGGGATCGCGCCGGGTGGGTGGGTGCTGTGGCGGCTCGTTCCCGACCACGTCGAGTTCTGGCAGGGCTCCCCCGATCGCCGTCACCGGCGCACGATCTATCGTCGCGTCGGCGACGGCTGGCGGGTATCCGGCCCCGAGGCGGAGAGCGAGCGACGATGAGCGGCTACGAGATCACCGACATCGGCGCGATGGCCGCGTGGCGCGAGCACTTCGGCGGGTTCGTGCCGGAGCGCTCGCGCGACGGTCGACGCGTCGTCGACCACGAGCTGACCATGCAGTTCATCGGGATGACGGCGAACGCCCTCCTCCCCGGCGAGGACGCGGGGTACTGGCACACGCACAGCCGGGTCGAGGAGCTCTACGTCTTCCTCGAGGGGCGCGGACAGATGGGCTTGGGAGACGACGTCGTCGACGTCGGCGCGGGGAGCGTCGTCCGTGTCGGTCAGGGCGTGTGGCGCGTCTGGCGCGCTCTCCCCGACAGCCCGGGCGAGCTGCGCTGGCTGTGCATCCGCGCGGGCGGGGAGGCCCTGCCCCACATCCCCGACGACAGTTCGCGCGACGCCGATCGCCCGATGCCGTGGGCCGCCGCCGGCTGACCCCTCCGCGCTAGGCCGATCCGCGCCAGACGACCGGAGCGTCGAGCAGGATGCCGTCGGCATCCGCCACTCCGCCCGAGAGCTGCAGCAGCACCGCCTCGGCGGCCGCCGCCCCCAACCCTTCCGCGGGCTGATCGACCGTGCTGAGCGGGGGGTCGGTGCGCAGCGCCCAGGCGCTGTCGTCGAAGCCCACGACGCCCACGTCGTCGGGCACACGTCGCCCCGCCGCGCGCAGAGCCTGCACGGCGCCGGCCGCCACGGCATCCGACGCTCCGAAGACGGCGTCGAGGTCGGGCGCGCGCTCGATCAGACGCCGCATGCCCGCCTCGCCGTCGGCGAAGGCGTACAGCGGGACGGGTTCGACGAGATCCTCGTCGAAGTCGGCGCCCAAGGCCTCGCGGAAGCCCGCCAGGCGGTCGCTGCCGGAGTCGCGGTCGAGAGCCGCGGCGATCATGCCGATGCGTCGACGACCGGTCGCGCGCAGCTTCTCGGTGATCGCGCGCGCCGCTCCGAGATTGTCGATGCCCACCCACGGGCGGGAGATGCCCGGGGGGTGGCCGACATAGGCGACGGGCAGCCCCAGGCGCTCCACGACGTCGGTGATGGGGTCGTGATGCCGTGCCGAGACGATCACCGCGCCGTCGACGAAGCCTCCGCTGAGGTAGCGCGCGACGCGGTCGGTGTCGCGCTCGGTGTCGACGACCACGCACACCATCTGGTAATCGGCCTTCGACAGCGCCGTGTTGGCACCGAGCATGATGCCGCCGATGTTCGGGTCTTCCAGGAACAGCGAGTGCGGCTCGTGCACGATGAAGCCGACCGCCTGCGTGCGCTGGCGGACGAGGTTGCGGGCGGCTGTGTTGGGGACGTACCCGACCTCGCGGATCGCGGTCTGGATCGCCTCGCGCGCTTGATCGGAGACGTATCCGCCGTTGAGGACACGGCTCACCGTGCCCCGCGACACCCCCGCGGCCTTCGCCACGTCATGCACCGTGCTGCGCCGGCGCCCGGGCGGAGGAGGCGTCATGAGGGTCAGCCTATCGGGACGCGGGAGTTGACGACGGCGGTACGGCGTGTCAGTATGTGCACGTTCACACATCCTCGTTCGATGTTCTGCATCTCCGGTGTGTGCACGTTCACAGAACCCCGCAAAGGAGCGCCCACCGGATGCTTGCCGTCGATCATCTGGCCCCGCTCGATCGCGACAGCGACCGAGCGACCGACCCGACCCGCGCGGGCGCCGCGCTGGACGCCCTGACCCGCGAGGGCCTCGTGTTCGGATGCGACTACAACCCCGAGCAGTGGGACCGCGCGGTGTGGGACGACGACATGCGCCTCATGAGCGAAGCGGGCGTGGGGCTCGTGGCCGTGAACATCTTCGGCTGGTCCTGGATCAACCCCGACCACGGCATCTGGAACTTCGACGAGCTCGACGAGGTCATGGACCTCGCCCACGCGCACGGCATCCGGGTCAACCTCGGAACCGCGACCGCCTCGCCCGCCCCCTGGGTGACCACTCGGCATCCCGAGATCCTGCCCGTGGCCGAGGACGGGACACGGCGTTTCCCCGGCGGCCGCCAGGCGTACTGCCCGAGCTCCCCGGTCTTCCGCGGCTACGCGGCCGAGCTGAGCCGGCGCGTCGTGGAGCGCTACGCCGAGCACCCCGCCCTGGCCATGTGGCACGTCTCGAACGAGCTCGGATGCCACAACGCCCTGTGCTACTGCGAGGCCAGCGCCGCGGCGTTCCGCGACTGGCTGCGCGCCCGGTACGGCACCGTCGCAGCCGTCAACACCGCCTGGGGCACCTCGTTCTGGAGCCAGCGCTACAGCGACTGGGGGCAGATCCTCCCGCCGATGGCCGCGCTGTCGCTGCGCAACCCCGGGCAGCTGCTCGACTTCCAGCGCTTCTCCTCCGACCAGCAGCTCGAGCTGTACCGCGCCGAAGCCGAGATCATCCGCGCGCGCAGCGCAGCCCCGGTCACCACCAACTTCATGGTCACCGCGCACATCCGGGCGCTCGACTACTTCTCCTGGGCCGGCGAGATGGACGTCATCGCCAACGACCACTACCTCGACCGGCGACTCGCCGACCCGATCGCGGAGCTCTCGTTCGCGGCCGATCTCACGCGCGGCATCGCCGCGGGCACCCCGTGGCTGCTGATGGAGACCTCGACCGGCGCGGTGAACTGGCAGCCGCACAACCTCGCCAAGGGCGAGGGCGAGCTGCTGCGCAACGTCGTCTCGCACGTGGCGCGCGGCGCCGACGGCATCTGCTTCTTCCAGTGGCGCGCCTCGGCCCAGGGCGCCGAGAAGTTCCACTCCGCCCTCCTCCCCCACGCCGGCACCGACACCGCGCAGTGGCGCAGCGTCCTCGAGGTCGGCCGTACCCTGCGTGCGCTGCAGCCCGTCGCCGGGACGCGCGTCGCGTCCGACGCGGCCGTGCTGTTCGACTGGGAGAGCTGGTGGGCGCTCGAGAACGAGGGCCGCCCGAGCGAAGACCTGCGCTACCTCGACCAGGTGCACGCCGCGCACGGGGCCCTCGCCGCCGCCGGGATCTCGACCGACGTCGTCTCGGCGGGCGCCGACCTCTCCGCCTACCGTCTCATCGTCGTCCCGGCCCTCCATCTCGTGCGGGATGCCGACGTCGATCGCCTGTCGCGATTCGTCGAGGCCGGCGGCACCGTCGTCATCACCTTCGCCAGCGGCATCGTCGACGAGCAGGACCGGGTGCGGCTCGGCGGGTACCCGGGCGCCTTCCGCGACCTGCTCGGGATCGTGTCGGAGGAGTTCGCCCCGCTGGGGCCCGCGCAGGTCGTCACGCTCGACGACGGCAGCACCGGCTCGGTGTGGTCGGAGCGTCTGCGCACGGTCGACGCCGAGATCGACGCGCTCTTCGTCGACGGTCCCGCGGCGGGGCTCCCCGCACGCACCCGCCGCGCGGTCGGCGACGGTTCGGCGTGGTACCTGGCGACGCTCCCGTCGGCCGACGCCTACCGCGACCTCCTCCTGCGCATCGCCGCGGCATCCGGCATCCGCACCCTCGACGCCGTCACCGGGGTCGAGGTCGTGCGCCGGGCGGGCGAGGACCGCGCCTTCACGTTCGTCATCAACCACACCACCGAGTCGGTCGAGATCGCGGCGCACGGACGCGACGCGCTCACCGGCGAGCGCGTCGACGGTCTCGTCACCGTCGCCGCCGGTGCCGTCCGCATCATCGAGGAGGCCTCGTGACCACCACCGCTCCCGCTCCCGCGCGGGCCGAACGCGCGAGCGCCCCGAGGCCGCGCCGACCGCGCGTGCCCTTCAAGAGCGCGATCGTCGTCCTGCTGGCGCCGTTCGCGGTGCTGTTCGTCCTCTTCTACGTCCTGCCGATCGTCTTCGCCATCGTGCAGTCCCTTCTGGTGGTGCGCCGCGAGGGCACGTTCGGCAAGGCCGAACTCGTCTTCGGCGGGCTCCAGCAGTACGCGCTCGTCTTCCAGAACGAAGCGTTCTGGGCGTCGATGCTGCGCATGCTCGCGTTCGGCGTCGTGCAGGTGCCCGTGATGCTCGGCCTCGCGCTGATCTTCGCGCTGCTGCTGGACTCGCCGCTGCTGAAGGGCAAGCGGTTCTTCCGTCTCGCCTTCTTCGTGCCGTACGCGGTCCCCGGTGTGATCGCGGCGATCATGTGGGGCTCGCTGTTCTCGCCCAACCTCTCGCCGTTCACCGCGTTGACCAGGAACGTCGACTTCCTCGGCGCCGACCTCGTGCTGTGGTCGATCGCGAACGTCGTCACGTGGGTCTACGTCGGCTACAACATGCTGATCATCTACTCGTCGCTGCTGTCGATCCCCAGTGAGATCTACGAGGCGGCCCGCCTCGACGGTGCGGGGCAGTTCCGCATCGCGTGGTCGATCAAGATCCCGCTCGTGCGGCCCGCGATCGTCATGACCGCGATCTTCTCGATCATCGGCACGCTGCAGCTGCTCGCCGAGCCGCAGGTCTTCCGCTCGTTCAGCTCCGCGGTCACCAGCACCTTCACTCCCAACATGACCGTCTACGCCACGGCATCCATCCCCAACGCCAATCTCGCGGCGGCGTTCTCGGTCGTGCTGGCCGTGACCACCTTCGTGCTGTCGTTCGGCTTCATGAAGTGGATGCAGAAGAAGGGCAACGCATGAGCGCCGTCACCACCTCCCGTCGCCCCCTCGGCACTCGCGCGAGCGGCCCGCGCTCCGGAGCGACCCGTTCCGGTGCGGTGCGCGAACCCCTCGTCTCGCGCACCTCGGCGATGCTCGTCATGGCCGTGTTCACCGTGTACTTCCTGCTGCCGCTGTGGTGGCTGCTGGTGGCCTCGAGCAAGAGCACCGGCGACATCCTCACCACGAACCCGCTGTGGTTCGCCGACATGCGCCTGTTCTCGAACATCGGCGACCTCTTCGCCTACCGCGACGGCATCTTCCTGCGCTGGCTCGGCAACTCGCTGCTGTACGCCGGCCTCGGCGGAGCGGTCGCGACGCTCCTGGCCGCGATGGCCGGGTACGCGCTGGCGAAGTACCGCTTCCCGGGCCGCGAGCTCGTGTTCGACGTCGTGCTCGGCGGTGTCCTGGTGCCGGCCACCGCGCTCGCCCTGCCGCTGTTCCTCATCTTCAGCCAGGTGCAGCTCACGAACACCTTCTGGGCCGTGTTCCTGCCCTCGCTCGTCAGCCCGTTCGGGGTGTACCTCGCGCGCATCTTCGCGGCATCCTCTGTGCCCGACGAGCTGCTCGAGGCCAGCCGACTGGACGGCGCCGGAGAGATCCGCACGTTCTTCACCGTGAGCCTGCGGCTGATGAGTCCGGCACTGGTCACGATGTTCCTCTTCCAGTTCGTCGCGATCTGGAACAACTTCTTCCTGCCGCTGATCATGCTGCGCAGCGAGGAGCTGTTCCCCGTGGTGTTCGGGCTCTACGGCTGGAACAACCAGCTCAACCAGATCCCCGAACTGCGCGGGCTCGTCCTGATCGGCGCCCTGCTGTCGGTCATCCCCCTCATCGTCATCTTCCTGCTCCTCCAGCGCTTCTGGCGCAACGGTCTCGGGACCGGCGCGCTGAAGTGATCCGTTCGGCGGCTGCGGCCGCCCCCATCCCGGGCGCAAACGGCGCGTCCGGGCACCCAGAGAAAGAGGCATCCCCATGAAGCACAGAATCCTCGCGGCGACATCCGGCGTCGCCCTGTCGGCTCTGCTCCTCGCCGGTTGCGCCGGAAGCGGGAGCGGCGACGGCGCCGCGGCCGCCGACTGTGCCCCCGCCGACGGTCCCGTGACCCTCGAGTTCACCTCGTGGATCCCGGGCATCGAGAAGGCCGTCGACCTGTGGAACACCGAGAACCCCGATATCCAGGTCAAGGTGCAGACCGGCCCCAACGGCAACAACGGCACGTACCAGAACTTCTTCAACCAGATCGCCGCGGGCAACGCCCCCGACCTCGGCCAGATCGAGTACGACGCCCTCCCCAACTTCCTCGTGCAGGACGGCGTCGAGAACATCGCCGCCTGCTCCGACGTCGTCGCGGCGAAGGACCAGTTCGTGGGCTGGGCGTGGAACCAGGTCGCCCTCGGCGAGGACGGCGCCGTGTACGGCATCCCGCAGGACATCGGCCCGATGGCGCTGTTCTACCGCAAGGACCTCTTCGCGGCGAACGGCATCGCGATCCCCACCACGTGGGACGAGTACACCGAGGCCGCCAAGAAGATCCGCGCGCTCGGCGGGTACATCACCAACTTCTCGCAGTCCGACATCAACCAGTTCGCCGGCTTCGTCTGGCAGGCCGGTGGACAGTGGTTCGGCAACGACTCCGACGGCTGGACGGTCTCGCTGACCGACCCCGCTTCGAAGAAGGTCGCCGACTACTGGCAGTCGCTCATCGACCAGGACCTCGTCTCGACGTACCCGGCGTGGACCGACGAGTGGAACAACGCCTACAACTCCAGCAAGGTGTGGACGTGGAACTCCGCCGTCTGGGGTGCCAACTCGATCTCGAGCGGCGCTCCCGACACCGCCGGCGGCTGGGCCGTCGCCGACCTCCCGCAGTGGAAGGCCGGGGACGCGGTCTCGGGCAACTGGGGCGGCTCGTCGATCGCCGTCCTCAAGGGCAGCACGCACGCCTACGAGGCCACGAAGTTCGCGCTGTGGCTGAACACGTCGCAGGAGGCGCTCACCGCCCTGAACGAAGAGGCCAACATCTACCCGGCCACGACCGAGGGTCTCAAGCTCCCCTCGCTCGCGAAGGGCGTCGATTTCTACGGCGGCCAGAAGATCTACGACGTCTTCGCGAAGGCGGCCACCGAGGTCACCCCTGACTTCACCTGGGGTCCGACCATGACCAAGACCTACGCCGACGTCTCGGACGGTTTCAAGGCCGCGGTGAGCGGTAGCGGCACCCTCGCCGACGCCCTCCAGAAGGGTCAGGACGCCACGATCGGCGCCCTCGAGTCGCAGTCGATCCCCGTGAAGAAGTAACAGACTCTCCCCACGAGAGGCGCCCGCGGATGCTCCGGCATCCGCGGGCGTTCTTCGTTTCCGGATGCCGCGGGGCGGCGGGCGGTTCGGAGGCGGGGCGAGGGCGCGGTTTGGGGCGCACTATGTCGTTCGGGGCGTGTGTTTCCCGCCCCGAATGCCGGAATTCGCCCCAAACCACGTGATGTCGACGCCAGGCGCGACGGCGCGAGGACGTCTTGGACGGTGCGCCGAACCGCGCCGGAGCCGCGGGCAGCGAGGGCGGAGGAGACCGACGGAGTGGTCAGTCGACGGCGAGCCCGAGCGAGGACTTCGGTATACCACCCTGCCGGTCAGAGCGCGGCGCTGCTCGCGCGCACCACCAGCGCCGCGGGGACCGACTCGACGATCGGCTCCCCACCCTCGATCGCCGCGACGAGGGCGGCCACAGCGCGACGGCCGAGCGCGTCGAAGTCCTGGCGCACGGTGGTCAACGGCGGGCGGAACTCCGCGGCATCCACGATGTCGTCGAAGCCGACGACGGCGACGTCTTCGGGCACCCGCCGACCCGCGTCGGCGAGGGCGCGCAGGGCCCCGAGCGCCATCTGGTCGTTGGCCACGAAGATCGCGCGCGCCCCGCCGAGACCACTGACGGCCGAGTGACCGGATGCCGAGGTCCAGTCCCCCCGGACCGGCTCGTGCACCGTGGCTCCAGCCTGGGCGAGGGCCTCGCGCCAGCCGCGTTCGCGCTCGGTCGCCGCGAACGAGCGCGCGGGCCCGGCGATGTGATGCACCGTCGAGTGCCCGAGGGAGAGGAGGTACTCGGTCGCGGCGCGTGCTCCCCCGGCGTGGTCGGTCTGCACGTAGCGCAGTTCCTCGATTTTGGATTCGAGCTCGGCGATGGGCTGCTCAAAATCCAGAAAGTTCTTT
>JAAIGE0100178014.1_pt1 | contig 10371 bp, 9 predicted proteins | sample 6487951 | NCBI WGS metagenome assembly JAAIGE01 (sample SAMN13974128, study PRJNA590717) | phyllosphere metagenome | biome: tomato field; feature: multiple bacterial spot infested tomato fields; material: tomato leaves; isolation source: leaves from tomato fields | host: Solanum lycopersicum ... | reverse complement strand
GGTGACGCGGGGTGGAGCAGCCCGGTAGCTCGTCAGGCTCATAACCTGAAGGTCGTAGGTTCAAATCCTACCCCCGCAACCAACACCATGAAGTAGCACAGGACGGCGTCGCCGCTTGTGCCCCCAACAGCCAAATCCCACACCTGCGCGACAATCTCTGCCTCAAGGCCAGCAGTCTCGGCGCGGTAGATCGTCACGCTCTCGATCAGCCGATCCATGAGCGCAGCTGCCTCGGTGCGGACAGTCTCGTCGTCAAGCGATACACGTGGGGCGGCGATCTTCTGCGTGAACAGCCGAGCGCAGGCCGTTGGTGGTGATCGCTTCTGGCGAGCCATGGCGCTTAAGCGCCTTCCTCATCAAACTGAGAGCGAAAGCCTTGTCGCGGGTCTTTGTGACGTAGCTCTCGAGCATCTTGCCCTCATGATCGACCGCTCGCCCCAGGCAGTTTTCACTCATTCCGATTCGAATCCACAAGACCTGAAGTAATTGGCGCATTCGGCGGGATTAAAGATGTCCACGGGCCTGCCGATGAGATCACACAGACCAGAGACGGTTCGCTCACCGGCTTTTCGCAGCATGGCCGTGAGGCGGGCGAAGGCTTCCTCGATCGGGTTGAAGCTTGGGCTGTAGAGCGGGAGAAAGCGCAGGGTTGCGCCTGCGGCTTCGATGAGTACCTGCACCGATGCGCGCTTGTGGCTCGACGGGTTGTCCATGATGACGACGTCGCCGTGCCGCAGTTTCGGGACGAGGACCTGGGCAATGTAGGCTTCGAACCAGTTGCCGTTGATTGGCCCATCGAGCACCACGGGGGCGACCATGCCGGGCATACGCCGGCCAGCGACCAAAGTAGTGGTCTTGCGGTGGCCGTGCGGGAATCCCCTTCGCCGTCGCTCGCCGTTTGCGCAGCGGCCGTGGATGCGGGTCATGTTGGTGGCGGTCCACGTTTCGTCGATGAACACGAGGCGGTCCGGGGCCAGATCGAGCTGGTCGTCGAACCAATGCTGGCGTGGCGTCAGGACGTCGGGGCGGTCCTGCTCGATCGCGTGCCCGGTCTTTTTTCCGCCTTACCGCGTGGCGCACGAAGAAACGATGCAGCGTGCCCATCCCGACTGACACGCCCCGCTCGACTAGCCGCCTGGATCTCAACTAAGGTCATATCACCCTGCTCGGCCACTAACTCCCGGATGAAGCTGCTATGCGCCTCGATCCTGCCGGAATAGCGGTTTCCTCCGCGCGGCTTTGCGACGGCTTGGCCATGCTGAAAGGCAAATTGCCGCCAGCGGATCGCGATCGACGCGCTGACACCAAAGCGATCGGCCGCCGCGCGACAACTCAACCCGACATCAATCGCTGTGATCAATCTAACTCGAAGGTCCTGTGAAAGCGTACGCGCCATGCATGCTGGCCTCCGCCAACCAGCAGAACGAGTGAATCACATCAGCATGGTCAAGGGAATCCCAAACGACGCAGTTCGTGTGAAAACTGCTCTAGGTCGCGCTTGCGTACCGGGTGGCAGCATCAAGCGCTCTACGACGCCGCGGTCTCGACTTGCTTCCAGGTGAGAGCCATTATTTCTGGTAGAACCGCCACACGGTCCCTGGCGTCCCGGTTGGAGGCTGTTCCCCGGATGACGCGGCCTTCAGAAGCCCCTCACGTGATTGCGGCGACGGCGCTGGATTTCTCGTTATCTACTGCGGCCGCGGGTTGACTGAAGCCGATGACTTTCGTCGTACTGCAAGCAGCATGGCGATCTCTTGCTAGTGGCAATCGTCTGCTCGTTAGGGCGCTCGACCTTGGGCTTGGATGAGGGCTATCTGTTGGGCTGCTCTCGCCGCATGTACGCAGCGGGAGGGAGGTGGAAGTCACGCCATGGCAGCAGTCCGGATCACCAATCTCAGCAAGCGGTTCGGTGCGGAGGACGTTCTGCGCCCTTGCGACCTGACGATTGAGGACGGTGAGTTCGTCGTGATCGTCGGGCCATCGGGTTGCGGCAAATCGACGCTATTACGGCTGATCGCGGGGTTGGAGGAGCCAAGCACCGGCCGGGTGTTCATCAATGGCGAGGATGTGACCGATGTCTCACCGGGCCAGCGTGGGCTGGCGATGGTATTTCAGTCCTACGCGCTCTATCCGCACCTGACCGTCGAGGAGAACATCGCTTTTCCACTCAAGGTTCAGCGTCTGTCCAAGATCGAGATCGCACGGCAGGTGACGGCGCTGGCCGATATGCTGGATCTTGCTGCCTTGCTCAAGCGCAGACCGGCCGCGCTGTCGGGCGGGCAGCGCCAGCGGGTGTCGATCGCCCGTGCGATCGTGCGTAAGCCGCGGGTGCTTCTGCTGGACGAGCCGCTGTCGAACCTCGATGCCGAACTTCGCGTCCGCATGCGGCACGAGTTCGCCCGGCTGCACGCGCGGTTGGGCGCGACAATGATCTACGTCACTCATGACCAGTTGGAAGCTATGACGCTGGCCAACCGGATCGTGGTGATGAGCCAGGGCGGGATCGAGCAAGTGGGGGCACCGCTCGAACTTTACGCGGCGCCTGCCACGTTGGCGGTCGCACGTGCTATCGGCTCGCCCGGCATGAACCTGATTTCGGCGACGATCGCGGCGGCGGACGCGAATGGAGTCACTGTTCGCCTGCCGGGTGGCGAGAGCTTGCGCGCGGCGGTGGCGGGTTCGGCCGACCAAGCAGGTGAGGGGATCACGCTGGGGTTGCGGCCCGAACACCTGGTTCCCGATGATCGAGGGCCGTTTGCAGGTGCTGTGGAGCTGTTTGAGCGGCTCGGCCCGCTCTCGTTCGCGCACATCGGCACACAGGGAGCGATCGGGACACTCGTTGCGCAACTGCCGGGCGACCGCGCGGTGACGCTGGGCGAGACGCTGCGCTTCGGCATCGCGCCCAGGCACGTGCACATCTTCGACGGTCAGGGCAAGGCCTTGCCGAGGATGGTGGCTGAGGGGAGCGCGACAGGTTCAGCCTTTGACGCTGCCGCCCAGCATCCCGGTGATATAGTAGCGCTGTAGCGGCAGGAAGATCAGCAGCACGGGCAAGGTGGTCACTACGGATGCGGCCATCATGAGTTCGCCTTCCGAGGCATGTTCGCGCATGATCGCGGCGACAGCCACTGGCAAGGTGTACTTGTGCTGGTCAGTCAGCACGATCAGCGGCCAGAGGAAGTCGTTCCAGCTACCCAGGAATAGGAACAGCGCCAGCGTGACGGTGATTGGTGCGAGCAGCGGCAGTACGATCGAGCGGAAGATCCGCCCCTCGCTTGCGCCATCCAGCCGCGCGGCGTCCAGCATCTCGTCGGGGATAGCGCGGGCGGCCTGGCGCACGAACAGGATCGAGAAGATGCCCGCGAGGCCGGGAAGGACCACGCCGGCGTAACTGTTCACTAGGCCGAGTTCCTTAAACATGAGGAACAGTGGCAGCATCGCGACCTGCCCGGGCACTACCAGCGCGGCGATGAGCAGCTTGAGCAGTCGCTCGCGCCCGGTCAAGCGTAGCTTGGCAAAGGCATAACCAGCGGGCACCGTGAGCAGAAGCCCCAGGGCAGTGGCGATCGCGGCGACCAGCAGGCTGTTACCCAGCGCCGGCAGCACTCGGTAATCGAACCAGGCGCCGTCGTACTCGCGGCGCACCAGGAGCTCGTAATAGTTCTCGCCCGACCACCGCTCTGGCCAGAACGGTGGCGGAAAATGGCTGGATGCGCCGCGCGGCATGAACGAGACGGTGACCATCCACACGAGCGGCACCATCGTGACCCCGGTGAGCAAGGCCACCAGAGTGTTGGCGAGGATCGCGCGTAAGCGGCGAGGCTTGATCACAGCCACTGGCTGCGCCGGGCCAGCCGCGTCTGCACCAGCGTCACCGCCAGGATCAGCACGAAGAGGATCAGCGCCACTGCGGACGCCTGCCCCAGGTTCCACCATTTGAAGCCCTCGTCGAACATGAAGTAGAGCACGGTTACGGTGCTTTGCGCCGGACCGCCCAATGTCATCACATAGGGTTCGGCGAATATCTGCAGGAACCCGGCGACGCTCATCACCGAAGCGAGCAGCAAGGTCGGGCCGATCGCGGGAAGAGTGACGTGGCGAAAGCGCCCCCAGCGCGATGCGCCGTCCAGGCGGGCCGCCTCCATCAGGTCTTGCGGCACGGCGGAGAGCGCAGCGGTGAAGACGATCATGTTGTAGCCGAAGATTTTCCAGGTGACGAACAGCAGGATTGCCGGGATCGAGGCGCGGGGGTCTCCCAGCCAGTCGATCGCCGGCAGGCCCAAGCCGGTCAGGGCATAGTTGATGAGACCAAACCGGGTGTTGAGCAGGAACCGCCAGACCACAGCGGTAGCCACCACGCTCGTCACATAAGGCGCGAACAGCAGCACGCGCCACAGCGCCTTCCATCGAACCGTCGCATCGTGGAGCAGCAGCGCGGCGGCCAAGGAGGCGCCGATCGCCATTGGCACGCCAAGCACCGCGAACAGCGCGGTGTTGCCCAGCGCTCGCCAGAACAGGGGCGTGCGCAGTAGATCCGCGAAGTTGCCCAGGCCTACGAAGCGCACGTTGTCCCAGTCTGCCAGGGCATAGATGCTGTAGTCGGTAAGGCTGAGCGCCAGCGCCAGCATGACCGGCAGCACCAGCACCGCCGCGATGATCGCCAGCACGGGGCCAGCGAACAGCCAGGCGGTGCGCTCCTGCCGTGTCATGCAATCCGCCCTGCGTTTAGCAGCGCCCGGCGTTTGGCGAGGACGAGGTCGATGCGGGTGTCGATCGTCGCCAGCGCCTGGGTGACAGTCAGTTGCCCGCGCACCATCCGCTCGGCGACCAGCTGGACCTCGATCTGGATGCGCTCCCACTCTACGATCCTGGGCGCGACTCCGGGCTGGCGCATCTGTTCGGCAAAGAAGCGCAGCACCGGCGCCTGCATTTGTGATGCACGCCAGGCGCTGGCGCGAGCGGGCAAGTTGCCGATAAGGTGCTGAAAGCGAAGCTCGCTTGCCGAGGAGGTGAGGTGGCGCACCAGCGCCCAGGCGGCTTCGGGCTGCGGCGTGGTTGCGTTCACGCAAAGGTTGGCGGCGATCATGGCGGTCGGGCCAGGACCGTTCGGTCCGGGCATCCGCGCCACGCTCCAGCGCTCGGGAGGCAGTTCGGCGCTGCGACGGCGCAAGTCGAGCAACAGCGTGGGCCAGCTGGGCCACACCGCGAAGCGCCCCTGCGCCAGCGCCGCCAAGGGGTCCTGCACCTCGGTGGAGAGTGCGCGCGGCGCCAGCCCGTCCGCGAACAACGAGAGGTAGAAGGCGAAGGCGGCATGCGCCTCGGGCGTGCGGAAGTTGCCGCGCGTGTCATGATCGCGCAGCATGGCCGCCCCGGTCTGGTAAAGCATCGAGAACAGCGCGTCAGGCCAGTTGAGAAGTGTCAGGAACACGAAATCGTCGGGGCGGCGGCGCTTGAGAGTGCGGCCCATTTTCCGCCACCCGTTCCAGGTTGTGGGCGCCGCCTCGTAGCCGGCATCGCGCAGCAGGTCGCTGCGAAAGAACTGCACCAGCGGAGCGATGGACCAGGGCACGGCGAAATTGCGGCCCCGCACTTGCGCCAGCGCCAAGGCGGCAGGCACCGTGTCGGCGACCAAATCGGGGGAGGGCACCGGCGCGATCGCCCCGATCATCGCGAACTCGCCGGCCCAGCCGGAAGGCAGCATGAACACGTCCGGCAGCGCGCCCCCCGCATGGGCTGTCAGCATCTTTTCATGCGCGGCGGTGGAAGGCACGGATTGCACGTCCACTGCGATGCCGGTGGCGGCAGTGAAGGCGGTCATCAGGTGGGGTGCGTAATCCCCCTCATAGCTGGTGGCCCAGAAACGCAGGGTAGGGCCGTCCGGCCGCTTGGTGCAAGCCGAGGCCGCCAGCCCGGCGGCACCGGCAAGAATGCGCCTGCGCGTATGTCGGCCTGGCGCCATCTCTCCCATCAAACCCTCTTGGCCGCTCCACCGATCCGGCGCCAGTTGCCCCCAAGGGCGAGTGTAACAAGCGGGATCGTCGCGAGTTGCGATGAGCACAGGATTGCAAACAATCCGCCAAGCAGGGGTGCTCAGGGCCATGTCTATTTCTACCACGATGCGGTGCGTGCTGCTCGCAGGCTCCGCGATCACGCTCTCGGGCACAGCCTGGGCGCAGGATGCGCTGCCGGATACGGCGGACAACTCAGCATCCGAGTCGATCGTGGTAACCGGCTCGCGCATCCGCCGTCCCGACTATGCAGCGCCTAACCCCGTCGTCTCGTTCGATGCGGAGTCGATCGCACAATCCGGCAACACCAACATCACCACGTTCCTGCAACGTGTGCCGGCGCTCACCAACTCGCTGGATAGCACGCGCACGGCCGGCAATGCCCAGGCCGACGGGGCGCTGGGCCAGGTCGGTCTCAACCTGCTCGACCTGCGCGGACTGGGCACCAATCGCACTCTGGTGCTGGTCAATGCCCGCCGCCATGTCGCCAGCCAGCCGGACAGCGCGGCAGTGGATATCAACACCATCCCTACCGACCTGATCGAGCGGGTGGACGTGCTGACCGGCGCAGCCTCGGCCATTTATGGCGCGGACGGTGTCTCGGGCGTGGTAAACTTCGTGCTGCGCCGTGATTTCGACGGTGTAGCGGCTCGCGCCCAACTCGGCATCTCGGAGGAGGGAGATGCCGGCAATCGCTTCGCCTCGGTGATAGTGGGGCGCAACTTCGCCGACGGACGGGCGAATGTGACCCTCGCCTATGAATACAACGCCGACGATCCGCTGGCGAACGACGATCGCGCCTACTTGCGCAGCGTCAACCGGGCAAACTTCGTCAACCTGAACGGCTACGATCCTGCGGTGGCAGGCAGTTACCAGCAAGGCCCCTTGCGCGACATCCGCTATCCCGACAGCTCGACCTTCGGCTACGTCGATATCGGCGGTGTGCGGTACCGCGGGGATGGGCAGATCTACGCGCCGGGGACCGTGCTGGAGAACGACGGCTACTCCACCGGAGGCGACGACACGCCGGTTGCCGGCTACATCGGCGATATTTTCCCCAAGACCGAGCGCCACGCCGTCAACCTGCTCAGCCGCTTCGAGGCGTCCGACGCATTCAAGCTCAGCATTGAGGGCAAGTTCGTGCAGAGCACGGTGCGCACCTTCTCAGGATACGGCGGCAACTACCCCGCCACCGTCACGCTCGACAATCCTTTCATTCCGGCCACCATCCTCTCCGCCGCGCAGAACGCCGGGCTGACCAGCGTCGACATCAGCCGCAACAACTTCGACATTCCCCGTCGCGGTGAGGAAGACCGTCGCCGCACCTGGCGCGGCGTGGTGGATGTGACCGGCGCGATCTCGGACCATGCCACCTACGACGTCTACTACACTTACGGTCGCACCGATGTCCGCGCGACCAAGCTGAACGACCGTCTGAGTGATCGCTTCATCAATGCGCTGGACGCGGTGCGCGACCCGGCCACTGGGCAGATCGTGTGCCGCTCCGCCGCCGCGCGTGCTGACGGCTGCCTGCCGGTGAACACTTTCGGCGCGAACACGGTCGATCCCGCCTCCTTTGACTATTATCTCTTCGATCCGGTGAGCAAGGCACGGCTGGAGCAGCATGTGGTCAATGCCTCCCTCTCAGGCGATTTCGGCCAGTTCTTCGAGCTTCCAGGCGGCGCGGTTCAGTTCGCGTTTGGCGGCGAGTACCGGCGCGAGTCCAGCCGCTTCGCGCCCGCGCAGGAGCTGCTGGACAATGTGTTCTATCAGTTCGACGAATACGTGATCCCCACGCCGTCCAGCGGCAAGTTCGACGTGTGGGAGGCCTTTGGCGAGCTCAACGCGCCGCTCCTGAAGGACCAGCCTTTCGCCCACTTGCTGTCGGTGGGCGCGGCCGGGCGCTATTCGGACTATTCGACGATCGGCAGCACCCGAACTTACCAGTTCAACGGCGTTTGGGCGCCGGTGGCTGACGTGACCTTCAGGGGCTCCTACGGGCAGTCGGTCCGCGCGCCCAACATCTCCGAAGTGTTCCGCCCACGCACGGGTGACAGCAGCTTCTTGTCCGACCCTTGTTATCTCGGCACTCGCGGTGATGGCACGCAGTTCCGCGAGGCGAACTGCCGGGCGCTGATCACCGCTGCCGGGGGCGATCCCGCGACATTCAGCAACAGCAACAACCCCAATGCCAACGTCAACATCCCCGGTGCGCGGCAGGGCAACGCGAACCTGCGTGCCGAGACCGCGCGCACGTGGACCGCAGGCGTCGTGCTGCGGCCCAGCTTCGTGCCCCGGCTACAGATCGCGGTCGATTGGTATGACATCCGCCTCAAGGACGCGATCAACACTGCGGGACCTTCCACGATCGCCGCCTTGTGCGTGGACCAGCCGAGCACCGACAATCCGTTCTGCCAGGCAATCAGTCGGCAGGCCGGTAGCGGCTATGTCGACGGCTATGTCGTGCAGCCCGAGAACGTCGCGGCGTTTCGCACCGCAGGCCTTGAGTTCAACGCCGCCTACCAGATCCCGACCGCCCGCGTCGGCACCTTCGACGTGCGGCTGGTGGGCGGTTACCTTCATCGGCTGGAGCAGATCGCCACGATCGGCGCCGACGTGGAAGACAACCGCGACCGTCCGTTCCGGCCGAAGTACAACCTGACGTTCTCGCCCACGTGGTCGCTCGACGCGCTGACGGTGAACTACAACTTGCGTTGGCAGAACGGCGTGCGGCGTTTCGCGCGCGTCGCCACCGACGGCAATCCCAGTTACGTCGAGCCGCGCTACTTCCGATTCACGGAGTTGTGGCAGCACGACATCCGAATGCAGTACGAAGTGAACAAAGACTTCGCGTTCTATGCCGGGATCAACAACGTCACCGACCAGAAGCCCGACATCGGTTTCGAGACGAACGTGCCGATCTCGCCGATCGGGCGCTACTTCTATGCAGGTGCGAAGATGACCTTGGGCGCAAGCTGAGGATTGACATGGAGTGATCTTGCCCCGCCGCGCGGCAGCGCACATAGGGCGGGGCATGTCCTTGATCACCGACGTCTTCCCGACCGATTTGCCGTTGCCTGCCTACGATGTCGTTATCCCCTGCCACAACCGCGCCCATGTGGTGGCGGATGCGGTCGCCAGCGTGCTGGAACAGGATCATCCGCCCCGTCGCGTGGTGGTGGTGGACGATGGCTCCACCGATGATAGCGCCGACGTGATCGACGCCTTGGCCGATGCGCATCCCGGCGCGGTGCTGGCCGCCGCCTTGCCGCGCAACGGGGGCGCTTCCAACGCGCGCAACGTCGGGCTGGCCTTGTGCCGTGCACCGTGGGTCGCGTTCCTGGACAGCGACGACGTGTGGCTGCCCGGTGCGGCCGGCGCGCTGTTGAGCGCCACTCTGGCGGATAAGGTCGACCTAGTCGTCGGTCACTTCCGCCGGGTAGAGGACGACGGCATCGCTCAGGCGCCCGAGTGTGGCTGGGACGCGGGTGACTTGCGTGCCGCTCTTGCCAGTGGCGGGGTGATCGGTCCGTCGTGGTCGATCGTGCGTCGAGAGGCGGCCCTACGGGTGGAGGGGTTCGATCCCAGCTACCACAACTGCAACGACTGGGATTTCTACACGCGCCTTGCGGCCAGCGGCGCTCGTTTCGCACGTATCGAGGCAAGCGTGGCGCTTTACCGCACCGTTGCCGGGCATCGCTTGATGAACGATGGAGCGGTGGGTCGGTGCAATGCCGAGCGGGTGCTCGCCCACGCCTACTTCCAAGGCGGCTGATCTTTCCTCAGATGCGCGGCTTGCGGGCGGCGGTCTCGGGCATTGCCAGCAGGATTGGAAGGACGCAAATCGCTACGACTGCGATCATCGCGCCGGGTACGGGCGCCCACTTGGTCTCCTGCAGCAGCAATTGCGCGAGGTAGGGCGTCAGTCCACCGAACAACGCCGTTGCGGTTGTGACGCCGAAGGCAAGGCCGGTCAACCGCCCTTCGCTGGGGAACTGCTCGGCCGTGGTCGCGGCGGCGACGGCGCTGACGCCGCCGGCCAGGGTCGCAAGCACGATCGCGCCGGAAAGTGCCGCAACGGGGCTGCCGCTCATCACCCAGAACATCGCGACCGGCAGGGCCGCACTCGAAACCGCCAGCGTGACCAGCACCGGCTTGCGGCCGAAGCGATCGGACAACATGCCGGCCAGCGGCGTGATCGCGATCACCGCAAAGGCCGCGATGGTCGCCAGCCAGAGCGAGTCCGCTTCGGTGCTGACGCCGGTGCTGGTCAGGAACACCGGGACATAGGTGATCCCTACGTAGTAGGTGATCGATCCCAGCGCCGAGATCGCAAAACCGCGCAGGATGCCGCTACGGTGGT
>JAAIGE0100448800.1_pt1 | contig 10374 bp, 10 predicted proteins | sample 6487951 | NCBI WGS metagenome assembly JAAIGE01 (sample SAMN13974128, study PRJNA590717) | phyllosphere metagenome | biome: tomato field; feature: multiple bacterial spot infested tomato fields; material: tomato leaves; isolation source: leaves from tomato fields | host: Solanum lycopersicum ... | reverse complement strand
TTCCAGACTCTCCCCATCGAAAAACAGGGAGAGCCCCATGAACCGAAATCTGGCTGTAAAACTGGGCACCATTGCGTTGCTGATCATCCTGTTGCTGATTCCATTGCTGATGATCGGCAGCCTGATCACGGATCGGCAGTTGCAGCGCGACGGGGTGCTGGACGATATCGCGCGCAGTTCCAGCTTCAGCCAGCGTCTGACCGGTCCGCTGCTCGTCGTGCCGTATCGCAAGAACATACGCCTCTGGAAGACCAACGCGCAGACCGAAGAGCGTTACCTTGAGACTGCCTCTCAGCGTGGCTATCTGTACTTTCTGCCGGAGCGTTTCGAACTGGATGGCAAGGTACAGACCGAACTGCGTTCGCGAGGCATTTACGAGGCGCGGCTTTATCATGCCGATAACCACATCAGCGGCCAGTTTGTATTGCCCGAGCAGTTAGGTGTCACGGATGACTTTGCCGACTACACCTTCGAGAAGCCTTATCTGGCGCTGGGCATTAGTGATATTCGAGGTATCGAAAGCTCTCCCAGACTGCTGATGAACGGACAGACGCTGGACCTGTTGCCGGGATCGCGAGTCGAGTGGCTGGGCGAAGGGGTCAGCGCCAACTTGCCGATACTGGAAGGTCGCGAGCAGGTCACGCTGGATTTCGCGTTCGACCTGCGTCTGCAGGGCACCGGCCAGTTCGAGGTCGCGCCGGTGGGCAAGTCCAGTCGTGTGCAGTTGAGTGCCGACTGGCCACACCCGAGTTTCATCGGCAATTACCTGCCGACCCAGCGCGAGATCACCGATAAAGGCTTCAGTGCTGCGTGGCAGGCCTCGTTCTTTTCCACCAATCTGGAAGACGCGCTAAGGCGCTGCCTGACGGCGCAGACCTGCGAAGACTTCAAAAGCCGCAGTTTCGGCGTGAGCTTTGTCGATCCGGTGGATCAGTACCTCAAGAGTGACCGGGCGATCAAATACGCACTGTTGTTCATCGCGCTGACCTTCGCCGGGTTCTTCCTGTTCGAAGTGCTGAAAAGCATGGCCGTGCATCCGGTTCAATACGCACTGGTGGGTGCGGCGCTGGCGTTGTTCTACCTGATGCTGTTGTCGCTGTCCGAGCATCTGGGGTTTGCCATGGCCTACCTGCTGTCGGCGAGCGCCTGTGTGTGTCTGATCGGTTTCTATGTCAGTCACGTGCTGCGCAGCGTGCTTCACGGGGCGGGGTTTGCAGCGGGTCTGAGCGCGTTGTACGGGTTGCTCTACGGACTGCTCAGTGCCGAGGATTACGCGTTGCTGATGGGCGCATTGCTGCTGTTCGGCCTGTTGAGTGTGTTCATGGTCCTGACCCGCAAGCTGGACTGGTACGGCATTGCGATCAGTCGCCCAGGCCGGCCGCTCGATACCGGTCTGGAGGTGCGTCATGAGTAAGTGGCTCGGTTTGCGCGAGGATCAGGCACGGGCGCGCTGCCTGATCTCCATCATCGTCAGTCAGTTACCGGAACCGCCACGGTCCCGTGCAGGCCACGGCGACCGATCACGCAGCCTCAGGCCGGTGGCTGAGTTGCCAGCATCGAAGGTCGCTGGCTGACTTCCAGATACCAGTTGGCCAGGCGCGGATAGGCACCGCGCCAGTGCAGATCAGGCTGGCGGAAATCCAGATACCCCAGCGCGGCCGCGACGCTGATGGACGCCACATCGAATGACGAGCTGAGTTCGGTGATGGCGTCCTGCTCCAGATAGCTGAGCGTGCGTTCGATCTTTGCCTGCTGATTTTCCAGCCACAGATCCCAGTGCTTCTCGGCAGGGCGCAGGGCAGTCTCATAACGGATCAGGATGGCAGCATCGAGTATGGCATCAGCCAGCGACGCGAGAGTCAGACGCCTCCAGCGTGCCGAGCCGTCGCGCGGGATCAGCGGATTGCCGACATGCTGGTGGTCCAAATAGTCGAGGATGACCCGGCTGTCGTGGATCACATTACCGTCGGCCAGGCGCAGGGCCGGGAGCTTGCCTGCCGGGTTGTCGCCGTTGAGTTCCTCAGACGGATTGACCGGTGTCAGCACGGTGGTGTGCAACTGCACGCGGTCAACCTGACCGGTTTCATGAAGCAGCACCACCACCTTGCGGGCGAAAGGAGAGGCCGCGTTGAAATACAACGTCATCTGGGGGGCAGACATGGGTGTTCCTCGACTGAGACAGGTCCATAGACTAGTCAGCGAGTGGCGGGACTGCAATCGGGGTGAATGGATTGGCCGTGAGCGCGTTCGATTTCAAAGCCGCGCCCGCTCTATCAGCGTCGCGCCAGCAACCCCCGGACACTCAGACCGGCAGCTATCCCCATGCCGGCCCACGCCAGCGTGTCCCACCAGCCGTCGCCCAGTAATGCGGCAAACAGGCCGGTGCCGGTCAGCAGCGCGATCCATGCGGGTTTGGCGAAGGTTTTCCAGAACCGGGACGGCTTGCCACTCATTGCACCACCTGCGCCGGTTGCTCGCTCACTGTTCGGGTGGCGCGTCGCCTTGTCCACCACAGGTAAACACCGCTGCCGAGTACGATGATGGTCAGCACATCCAGAGCGGCCCAGAGGATCTTCATCGGCATGCCGCCGTAGTCACCGAAGTGCAAGGGTTGCGACATGCCCAGTGCGTCCATGTACCAGGGTCGTTCGACCACGGCGGTGACTTGCAGTGTCCGGGCATCGATCAGTACCGGTGTCGCCAGGTGCGCGGTGAGGTGCGTGTTGCCCTTCAGAAACACGGCATAGTGATGCTCGCTGGAGAAGCGCGTGCCGGGGAAGGCGATGAAATCGGCCTGCATGCCGGGCGCGGCGGATTCGGCGATTTCCAGCAAGCGTGTGGCCGGGGCGCGTTGCGTCAGCGGCGGTGCGTCGCGATAGGGCGCGACCATGGTTGCCAACGCATCATTGCGCCACGAAGCAATCAACAGGTCGGCACACGCACTGATCACGCCTGTGACGCCTACTACCAATGCCCAGGTCAGCGTCACCACACCGATGAGGTTATGCAGGTCCAGCCAGCGTGTCCGGGTGGATTTGCTGGCCCGTACCGTGCCGAATTCCAGCTTGCGCATGAACGGTGAGTACAGCACCGTCCCGGACACGATAGCCACCACGAACAGCACGCCCATGAAGGCCAGCAGCAGCTTGCCCGGCAACTCGGCATACATGTCCACGTGCAGGCGCAGCATGACCATCATGAAACCGCCGTTGGCCGAAGGCATTTCCAGTGCTTCGCCAGTGCGCGCGTCCAGTGCGAAGGTGTGGGACGAGTTGGGTTCGGTTCCGGCGGTTGCCGCAGTAATCGCCATGACGCCATGGGGATCTTCATCGTCCCAGCCGAAATACTGCATCACCTCACCGGGACGATGCGCTTCAGCAGCCTTCGCCAACTGCTCCAGGTTCAAGTGAGGCGTGTCGGCGGGCATTTCCCTGTAATGCGGCGCATCGCCCAGCAGGTGATCGATCTCGTGGTGAAAGATCAGCGGCAGACCGGTGATGGCCAGCATCAACAGAAACAGTGTGCAGATCAGGCTGCTCCAGGTATGGACGACAGACCAGCGACGCACGGTTTGGCTTTTCATGGGGTATCCACAGGCGAAAGGGCAGGGCTCGTTAAGGCTGAGCCGCATGAAACCTGAAAAGTGTCAGCACAGGGCACGGTTGAGGCTCGCCCCTGTGTTTCAGAATTTTGCCGCAGCGGTGTCATTCCTTGGCAGGACCGTGACCCACCAGGGCGTATGCTGTTCGATCCGTACAGGCAGCGCAGGCAGCAACGCCTTGAGCGCCAAGTCGGTATCGGTCAGCGGAAAGCTGCCGGTGATGCGCAGGTCGGCTACCAGCGGGTCGACGCCCAGATGTCCCTGTCGATAACGGCCCAGCTCCGCCAGCATGTCCTGCAGGCGAGCGTTGTCCACCACCAGCATGCCGCGGGTCCAGGCGTCTGCCCCCATCGGCAGCGCGAGCAGCGGCCCCAGGCCTTCTCGGGTCAGGCGAACTTGCTGGCCTTCGCGCAGGATCTGTTCCTGAGGAAGATCACGGGCGTTGGCGGCGACAGCCGATTGCAGCACGCTGAGCAGAGTACCGTCGGCATCGCGCCTGACCAGAAAACGCGTGCCGAGCGCGCGCATCTTGCCGTCCGGGGTTTCCACGATGAAGGGCCGGGGATCGTCATGATCGCCGGTCTGTACCAGTATCTCGCCGTCCTGCAGGATCACCCGGCGCTGATGCGCATCGAAGCGCACATCGATTGCGCTGTGGGTGTTGAGGCGAACGACGGTGTTGTCGGCCAGACGCACGTCGCGCTGCTCGCCGGTCGCAGTGCGCTGATCGGCGAGCCAGTAATCCAGTGCGAGGTAACGGTCAGCGGTGAACAGCGCCAGTGCGCAGGCCAGAAATACCCCGGCCAGACCGCCGCCGAGCTTGCGCATACTGCGTCGCAAGGTGCCGGGCGCCTGCTGCAAAGCCTTACGCGCCGGACCTGACGGTACGGCAAAGCGCTGATTGAGCATGCCCAGTTGGCTCCAGGCACGGGCGTGTTCTTCATCGGCCGCCAGCCAACGGGCAAACTCGGCCCGCTCGGCATCGTTACCGTTGGCCGAATCCAGATTCAGCTGCCATTCGATGGCCGCATCCAGCACACGTGCCGATACCGGTCTGGTGTTCATGTCGGCGTGCCGTACAGCGCCACGTAGCATTGCCGCATCGCCTGAGCCAGGTACTGCCTGACCCGCGATACGGAAACGCCGAGCCGTTCGGCAATTTCTCCGTGGCTCATGCCGTCCAGACGGCTGTATAGAAAGGCCGTGCGCGCCTTGCTCGACAAGGTCGCCAGCAGACGATCGATCGTTTTCAGGTCTTCCAGGATCAGCAACTGCTCTTCAGGGGAGGGCTGTTCGGCTTCAGGGACTTGCATCAGTTCGCAGAGATACGCCTGTTCCAGCGCCGCACGCCGGAAATGATCGAACATCAGGCCCTTGGCAACGGTCGCCAGAAACGCCCGCGGTTCTCTGGGCGACTCCAGTTCGTCACGCCCCAGCAAGCGCACGAAGGTGTCCTGACTCAGATCCTGAGCGCGCTGCGGGCAGGCGATGTTGCGCCGAAGCCAGGCCAGCAGCCAGCTGCGGTGATCGCGATACAAGGCTCCAACGATCTCGCTATGAGGGCTTGGGACTGACGACACGAACGGCCTCGATGAGAAGAATCTGACTAAAGAGAATCATTCGCGATTGTGACAGGGCGCGTGGGTAGTGGCAATTGGCGTCTGTCGGTTGGGACAGACGCTGATGTTCGATTTTCCCTACGCTCCAGCATGGGAATGCAGCCCTGCGGGTTGTACAGACGTATCAGATTCATGCCATCAGAACGAATGCGTCTGCTTGCGCCTGCGCCACTGGCCCAGGCATTCCTCCAGACGGACAGGGCTGTCGATCTGTTGACGGCGTGCGTGGCTGAACAGGATCAGGGCCAGCTCGGCGGTGACCAGGGCATCGGCGCTGGCGTTGTGGCGCTCTTCGGCGTGCAGGCCGAAGAAACGGGTCCAGTCATCCAGACCGGCGTGGCGCAGGTTGGCCTGCTCGCAAAGCATCGGGGCGATTTCCGCGACGTCGAAGAACGGATGCTGCAGGCGGTAATTCAGGCTGTCTTTCAAGGCGCGCGACAGCATGTGTTGGTCGAACGGCGCATGAAACCCCAGCACCGGGCTGTCACCCAGAAATTCCATGAAATCCAGCAGCGCCTCGACCGGCTCACTGCCCGCGGCAATCGCGCTGGGTGCCAGACCGTGAATCAATACCGCCGGGCTGACCTTGTGATCGACGCGCAGTAACGTGCGCTCGAATTGCTGACCCAGATCGATGGCACCGTCCTCGATCACCACCGCGCCGATGGACAGCACTTGGTCGCGGTTCATGTTAAGGCCGCTGGTTTCCAGATCCAGGACCACCCAGCGCTGCTGGCGTAATGGCTTTTCGCTCAGCTTCGCGCAACTCGGCAGTGCCTTGAGCCGCTGCAACTGGTGGCTTTCCATCGGTGCTGTCTTGGGGCGAGGCTTTAGCCAGTCGAACAGATTCATAGGGCGTCGATATTCACAGTTGGTAACGCAGCGTCAGGCTGGTTTGCAGCCGCTGCGCCTGACGAAACGATTCACGCAGGATGCGCCGGTCCAGATGGTTCAGAGTGTCCGGATCGATGCGGTTGGAGTACGCAAGGTTCTGGCGGCTCTGCAACTGGTGTTGCTGCATGCGTGTCTGCTGGATGAAGTGATAGGCCTCTTCGTAGGCCGCACCGTCCAGAGGGTCGATGGCCTCGCGTTCGACCAGTTGCCTCAGGCGTTCAAGGGTGTTGTTGGCGCCGATGCCGTTGGCCAGCGCCAGCAGCCGTGCACCATCCACGAACGGCGTCAGGCCTTCGGTTTTCAGGTCCAACGTGTCTTTCTCGCTGCCTTTGCGCGCCAGCACGAAATCCTTGAAGCGACCCACGGGCGGACGTTGACGCAGCGCGTTTTCAGCCATCATGCGCTGGAACAGTTTGTTGTCCGCGACCTGCTCCAGAATGCCGCGACGCAATTGCTCGCAGCCGCTTTCATCGCCCCAGACCACACGCAGGTCGAAATAGATACTCGAGGCCAGCAGGTTCTCGGGCGTGGCTTCCCGAATGAACGATGCGAACCGTCGGGACCATTCGGCACGCGACAGGCACAGCTCCGGGTTACTGGCCATGATGTTGCCTTTACACAGCGTGAAGCCGCACTGCGCCAGACTCTGGTTGATCCGCTCGGCAATCGGTAACAGCAGCGCGCGGATGCGAGTGGCTTCTGCGGCGTCGGTGGCTTCGAACAGAATGCCGTTATCCTGGTCGGTATGCAGCGTCTGCTCGCGCCGGCCTTCGCTGCCGAAACACAGCCAGCTGAACGGCACGCCGGGATCGCCTTGCTCTTCCAGCGTCAGTTCGATGACCCGGCAAACGGTATGGTCGTTGAGCAGCGTGATGATCTGCGTGATCTGGGTCGAGGACGCGCCGTGGGCCAGCATGCGGTCAACCAGTTGGACGATATCGCCGCGTAATCCGGTCAGCGCTTCGATGCGTGGCGCATTGCGAATGGTCCGTGCCAGATGCACCAGGTCGACCCGTTGCAGTGAGAACAGATCCCGCTCGGAAACAACACCGCACAGACGTCCATCCCTGACCAGACACACATGGGCAATGTGCCGTCCGGTCATCGCGATGGCCGCATCGAATGCGCTCGCGTCGGGGCTCAGGTGGAAGGGCGCCTGGCTCATGCTGTGCCGGATCTCGGCACCGAAGTCAGTGGTGACATCGGCGACCGCTTCGCGCAGGTCACGCAGGGTAAAAATCCCCAGCGGCGCCTGACGCTCATCGACGATGACGATGCTGCCCACCTGCTGTTCATGCATCAGCTTCACGGCTTCACGCATTGGCATTTCGGGGCTGCACATGACCGGGTGTCGCATGGCCAGCTCGCCCAGCCTTGTGTTCAGGGAATACTGCGTACCCAGGGTTTCGGCGGCACGCTGCTGGACCTGCTGATTGACCTGATCCAGCAGACTGCTGACGCCGCGCAGGGCGAAGTCGCGAAAGGTCGTGGACAGAGCAAACAGCTTGATGAAGGCCTGCTTGTTCAGTTGCAGGCAGAAAGTATCTTCGGCGGCCAGATGCTCGGTGCGTGTGGCCCGTTCGCCCAGCAATGCCGCCAGCGGAAAGCATTCGCCGGTGGTGATTTCAAAGGTGGTTTCCGTACCGCCCTTGGCAGAATGCGGACGTTCACCTACCACTCGGCCCTGTTTGACGATATAAAAGTGCTCTACTGGCCCATCGCCAGGCTTGATGATGCTCTCATCGGCAGCGTAAAACCTGAGCTGACATTGTTCGACGAGGTACGCCAGATGCGCATTTTCCATCTGGTTGAAAGGCGGGAATCGTTGCAGGAACTGCATGGTGCCGTGAATGTTCTGCAGCACCGCTGTCTTGCCTGCCTGGGTGAAAGCGTCTGCTTTACTCATGAGCTGTTCCGCGTTCTTGTTATTGACGCTCATGGTCGGCCGCTTGCAGCACAGTGCCCATTGGACGTAAGTCTTACGCCGGAACTGAACGTAATGGGGCACGCTGTTGCCAGAGAAGGGTGAACGAACGCACCGGAGCGCGAACGATCATTGGCCGGGAAGCCGACGAAATACAGTGCAGGTTGACCGTTATCTGCTGTCGGATAGGTTCAGGGAATGATGAGATTGCGATGATTGACCACGACATATTGAGCGACGAAGAGCGCAGTGCCCTCTCTGAGGTCATGCTGGAACCCAACCGTGATGCGCCGCAACGTGTATTGATCGTCGATGACGACAATGATGCGCGCGAGCTGCTGGCTGAAATTCTGAGCCTCAATGACATCAGCTGCATGACGGCGGCGGATGTTGACGGTGCGCTTGAGCTGATCAGAACGCGTGAGTCCATCGGGCTGCTGATCACCGACCTGCGCATGGCGCCGTCTGATGGTCTGGACCTGATACGTCAGGTGCGAGAATCCGACCGCGCCGAATTGCCCATCATCATCGTTTCAGGCGATGCCAACGTGCGTGACGCCATCGATGCGATGCACCTGAACGTTGTGGATTTTCTGCTCAAGCCACTCAATACCAAGCAACTGGTGAAACTGATCAGGCGGGAATTGGGAATGTAAAACATGGCGGTCAGAGATACCTTCGTATCTCTGCCACTGTGGTGTCCCTTGGCAAACGCTGGACCGCAGCAGACCGGACGGCGCTCCGCCTGTCCGCTTCCACAAAAACAACGTCTATTCGGTACATCACGATGAGCGCGTGCGCCGCAGGGCCTGAGCCCTGAAGCGCGCCTTGCCTTCGGCGTTACTGAGCGTTCCTGGCCTTGAACTCGCGACGACGACGATGCAGCACCGGCTCGGTGTAGCCGTTCGGTTGGCGAGTGCCCTGGATCACCAGTTCAACCGCTGCCTGAAAGGCAATATTGCTGTCGAAATCCGGTGCCAGTGGACGATACAGGGCATCGCCTGCGTTCTGGCGATCCACCACCGGCGCCATGCGCTTGAGGCTTTCCAGCACCTGCGCTTCAGTGACCACGCCATGACGCAGCCAGTTGGCCATGTGCTGACTTGAAATGCGCAGCGTTGCGCGGTCTTCCATCAGGCCGATGTCGTTAATGTCAGGCACCTTCGAGCAGCCTACGCCCTGATCGATCCAGCGCACCACGTAACCCAGAATGCCCTGCGCGTTGTTGTCCAGCTCGTTCTGGATCTCTTTCGGCGTCCAGTCGGTATTCGGCGCGAGCGGGATGGTCAGAATGTCGTCTACCGAGGCTGGCTCGCGCTGGGCCAGTTCGGCCTGACGGGCGAACACATCGACCTTGTGATAGTGCAACGCATGCAAAGCAGCGGCAGTTGGCGAAGGCACCCACGCGGTGTTGGCTCCGGCCAGCGGGTGAGCGATTTTCTGCTCCAGCATGGCAGCCATCAGGTCCGGCATCGCCCACATGCCCTTGCCGATCTGCGCCTTGCCCTGCAGGCCGCATTTCAGGCCGATATCGACATTGGAGTTCTCGTAAGCCGCAATCCATTTTTCGGCCTTCATTTGAGCCTTGCGCACCACTGGACCAGCTTCCATCGAGGTATGAATCTCGTCACCCGTGCGGTCCAGGAAACCGGTGTTGATGAACACCACGCGCTCGCTGGCAGCCTGGATACAGGCTTTGAGGTTCACCGTGGTACGGCGCTCCTCGTCCATGATCCCGACTTTCAACGTGTTGCGCGGCAGCCCCAATACCTGCTCGACGCGACCGAACAGCTCGTTGGTGAACGCCGCCTCTTCCGGGCCGTGCATTTTCGGTTTGACGATATACACCGAGCCACGACGGCTGTTGCTGCGTGTGGTGTTGCCGTTGAGGTTGTGCATCGCCGCCAGGCTGGTCAGCAGGCCGTCGAGAATGCCTTCCGGCACTTCGTTGCCGTGCCTGTCGAGAATCGCGTCGATGGTCATCAGGTGACCAACATTGCGGATGAACAGCAGCGAGCGTCCGTGAAGCGTGACTTCGCCGCCCGCAGGCGTGGTGTAGACGCGGTCCGGGTTCATGGTGCGGGTGAAGGTTTCGCCGCCCTTGGACACCGACTCGGCCAGATCGCCTTTCATCAGACCCAGCCAGTTTCTGTACACGATGACCTTGTCGTCGGCATCGACCGCGGCGATGGAGTCCTCGCAGTCCATGATGGTGGTCAGCGCGGCTTCCATGAGGATGTCTTTGACACCTGCAGGGTCGGTCTTCCCCACAGGGCTGGATGCATCGATCTGGATTTCGAAATGCAGGCCGTTGTGTTCGAGCAGCACGGCAATCG
>JAAIGE0100655799.1_pt1 | contig 10375 bp, 10 predicted proteins | sample 6487951 | NCBI WGS metagenome assembly JAAIGE01 (sample SAMN13974128, study PRJNA590717) | phyllosphere metagenome | biome: tomato field; feature: multiple bacterial spot infested tomato fields; material: tomato leaves; isolation source: leaves from tomato fields | host: Solanum lycopersicum ... | reverse complement strand
TGATCGGATAGCGACAATACCAGCGCACCGCCCACAGGATCACATCACCCTGGAAATGGCGCCACTTGAAATCCGTCATCGTTCCGTCCGTCCAATCTCCGCCAAGCATGCTCAAGCTTCACGATTTTTGCAACAGAGCCAGAAACGCCACCGGGGCATCGCATGCGCTGCAGATTGATATCGAGCGATTCGAAGCAAGGTATGCCCTAGATGGGGGCGTCACATTAAACGGGCACAGATATACGGTAAGGGTGTCAGGTGTCGAAAAACACCTGTTTTTCGTACACTACGGCCAATGCGTGGCCTACGATTTTGCGGTCGTTCTACAACACGCTGAACACCGGTATGGACCGCCCCGGGATTGCCCGAGGCCGCAACTCCTGAGAGTGAGGGTCTACGATGAGCAAGACGACGAACAAGTTTGCCCCTGATGCGCGAAGTTCTACCACAAGCGCCGTCAGGTAAGCCAAGAGGAGGCGGAAGGTGGCCGGGTGATGGTGATGCTGAGCCGCATGGCAAATAGCAAAAATCCCGCCAGAGTTTGACGATCTGGCCATTGAGCGAAGCGAACCGTCAGCACGTGGGGATCTAGAACTGGATGCTGAACGTATCAAAAGGCTCGGTACTCTCGACGATGGGCTGTCGAACGTATCTTCGCATGGCTTGGCCTATGCCGCCGCATCGCGAAGGACCGGGAAACCACTATTGCACCATCAAACGCATCGGCGACCATCGCATCCATCCGCATGCTCACCCGCAGAGCTGCGAGGTATTGCTACACCTTAGGACCTTCCGAATCAGGCATTTATGTTGTGCAGCCGGCCGACCGGCTCAATCCTCGTTAAACGCATCAATGATCCCACTAGCCGCCAGTCGCTCAACCTCGCGACCGATGGCCGCTACAAGTAATTTGCCTGCGTCGCTCAAACCTTCGCGGTAAATGATGCCCGCGCGGCGCGGCGGGGCCGGAAGCGGTATCGGGATGAGGCGAAGCAGCCCTCTTTCCAGGTCGCCCGCAACAAGGACCTTCGGCATCGCCGAGATGAAATTTCCCGTTAGCAACAACTCGCGCATGAACCCGACCGATGTCGACCGAATGGACACATCTAGGTCTACCTGCATGGCGGAGAGCGCGGTACGCACGTCGTGTTCGACGCGAGTACTCACGGCCGGAGAGACGACGTGAAAGCGCCGCACGTCCTCTGCAGTCACGCCATCGAGTTCGAACAGGGGATGGTCGCTGCGGGCTATGAGACCGACGGGCTCGCTATAGAGTGCGCGCCGGATCAGGCCATCGGGTGCATCCGGCTCGTAGAGGCGGCCCACCACGACGTCGATCTCGCCCGAATGCAGGGCGGGCAGCAATTGCGTCGTCAGACCTTCGATGACCTCGACCCCGAGGTGGGAGCCTCGGTCGGTCGCGTCTGAAATCACCGTCGGCAAAAGTCCGTGCGCCGCGACAGGCAGCGCGCCGACGCGGATCGTTCGCTTGTGTTCCTCGAACAGCTCTCCGAGGTCGGCCTCGATCTGGCGCATGCCGCCCAGGAGACGCTGGGCGCCTCTTGCCAGCAGGCGTCCGACAGCGTTCGGTTGCACGCCCCGGGGATGCCGCTCAAACAGTTCGCAGCCGACGATATCTTCGACTTCCTGCAAGGTTCGGCTGAGACCGGGCTGACTGACGCCGAGCGCCTTTGAGGCCCGCAGAAGGCTCTTGTGCTGGTCAAGAGCCTCAATCACGCGCAAATGCCGGATCTTCAATCGTTGTTCGAGGTAGCGCGCCATGCCGCCATCCTAGCGTGCGCTGCCCTACCTTGAAAAGGGCATCGCGGGCCGCGTCAGTTCAGGTGGCGTGCGGCACTGCTCGGGTCTGCATGAACTCTTCGAGCGTCTCGCCGCGCATGATGGCATAGACTTCGAGGTTCGTCCGCCGCACTACGCGTGCCCATTTCTCGAGAACGAAGAAGTTGACGCCATACTGGACGATGCCCAGCCAGTCACGCGCGCGCACGAGTGCCTTCTCCTCGTCCGAAAGGGAGGCTACCGTCATCGCAGCCTCCTCGTCGTCGAGGAAGGCTTGGCGATACTTCGGACGGATCATGTTCCAGAAGAAACGGTTAAACGCCAGTGTACGGTTGCAGGTACGCAGATCGAAGACGTACGTGCCGGTGAGTTCTTCGATACCGACGGTCTGCGGGTTCTGGGTGAACATCGGTCAGGCCTCCACGCTGGTGCTTGCTGCGGAAGGCTGCGCGCGCTCACCTGCCTCCTCATAGACCACGACGGTCATCGCCGTGGTGGTCATCAGATAGTAGTTACGGTGGATTTCGGTCAGACGATCGGGCAGGGCGCCGCGCATTGCCAGCCACATGATCTGCTCAACGCTTTCGGCGCCGCCGAGGCGCACGTAATCCGCGTGGCGCAAGTGGAGCAGCTTTTCCGGCGTGTCGCAAAGCTGCTCGAGAAATTCCATATCCCAATCAGTGTCGTTGTAGCCGGCTCGCTCCCCATGAATCTGGTGCGAAAGCCCGCCGGTGCCGACCACCACGACCGAAAGGTCCTCTGGATAGCTTTCAATGGCGCGGCGCACTGCCTGGCCCAGGCGATAGCAGCGCCGGCCGGTGGGCAGCGGGTACTGCAGGACATTGACCGCGATGGGGACGACGACCCCCGGCCAGTCCGGCTCGTGGGGCCACATGAGCGGAAGCGGTGATGCAATTCCATGATCGATGGGCTTGTTCTGGAAGAACGCAAGGTCGAATTCGTCGTTGACCAGCGATTCTCCGATATGCGCCTGGAAGTCTACGTTCCCGCGAATTTGCGGCAGATCGCGCAGACCCGCGCCCTCATCGGCTATGGGGAAGCGGTCCCCGATGCCCAACGCGAAGGTGGGGTAAAGGTCGAAGAACATCGTGCTGGCATGATCATTGTAGAAGAATAGCAACACGTCCGGCTTCTTCTCTGCAAGCCATTCGGCGACCGGTTTGTAGCCGTCGAACAAAGGTGCCCAGACGGGATCCGCCTGGCGTCCCTTGTCGTAGGCGACGCCGATCGTCGGGACGTGAGAGGTTCCGATGCCACCGATTATCCGTGCCATTTCGTTCAATCCTGTTGGGGCGGCTGCGCTTGGCAGCGGCCATGTCATGCTGTCCGGCCGCTTTACTCAGCCGAATGCGAGGGAGCCGGCGCGGCTCTGAAACTTCCATGCGCCGTCATCGTCGCGGCGGAAGGTGTCATCGAAGTCACCGAGGAGCACTTGCGCGCCTTTTTCGCCGGAATAGAGGACGACGTAGCTTCTGGCGCACGCAGCGTTTTCGTCCAAGACCTCGACCACTATGTTCGTCATGACGTGGCGCGTGATCCGTTTGGGACGGTCGCGAAAGAACGCGCGGATATCCTCCCGGCCCGTGACGGGATTGGTCGGGTCTGTCGGCCGGGCAAAGCTGCCCTCGCTCACGAACATTTCGGCGAGGGCATCGTGGTCGTGGGCGTCGTTAAGCTGCGCAAAGCGCTTGATCAGGCGCTCGCAGGCATGTTCGATGCCGAAACGGGCGGCATCATTCATGCGCGTGCTCCTTCGATAGGGGGGTCAGCATCCACTCCGAGAGCGCTTGCGAAACTGCTTCAGGCGCTTCGAGCGGGGCCATGTGGCCGCTGCCAGCGAAGACGACATAAGTCGCCTGCGGCACGACATCAACGATGTCGAGGTGCTGGGCCGGCGGGCTCCATGCGTCCAGTTCCCCCACGCCGACGAGTACCGGACAGCGCAGCAGCGGCAAGACCTGCCGCGCGTCCGGGCGCGTGAGCAGGGCCGTAATCTGAGCCTGATGAATCGCGGGGTTCATTCGCTCGACCATAGCATAGAGATCCGAGCGCAGCGAAGGGTCGGCGTCAAGAGCTCCGGGCGCGACCATCGGAGGCAGCCAGGCGTCCGCCGCTGCTCTCATTCCTTCACGCTGCCCAAGCTCAACCAAGTGCGCTCGCTTCTCCGGTTCGCCCGCGCGCATCGGATGGATGCCGGTGTCCAATAAGGCCAGACGCTCTACGCGTTCGGGAGCCATCCGCGCCATCTCCATGGCGACACGCGCGCCCATCGAGTGACCGGCGACGGAAAGCTGCGCCGATGTTTTGTTTAGCACCGAGGCAGCCATGGCCTCAATCGATGCGAAACGGGTGAGGTCAGGTATGAGGATATCGTATCGTTCGCCCAGAGCTGCCACCTGATGCTTCCAGATAATGGCATCACAAAGCAGTCCGGGTATTAGAACGAGCGTCTCGGCCAAAGCAGCATCCTCTCGCGGTGAGTTTGTTTCGCCACGCCTAACTCGCTGCGGATGGAATGTCTTATACCTCTCTGCTCGTTTGATATGCCAAAAATGCAATCCGAGATATTTGGCTGGGTTATATCGAACGCGCGCAAAAGCATACGCCCCGCATCTCTCTCCCTGATAGATCCATGACGATGCAGACTGCGAAGAACAGTCTCAGCGCTGGCATGAGAGGTGAAATGAACAAGGCACAATCCCCCGGCCCCGACGTGCGGAAAAGCGACATCGAAATCCGCGCGCGCGCTCGGGATGGCTTCTTGTCGACCTCTTCTCCCGATCCTCGCGCGTTGATCGCGCGTGAGCCTATGCACTCCCGTCAGATCCTCGCTGTGGCGCTTGCCGCGGCGCTCAATGCGCTTGACGGGTTCGATGTGCTGTCGATCAGCTTCGCGGCACCCGGAATCGCGAGAGAGTGGGGTATAGATCGCGCCGCCTTGGGCGCGGTGCTATCGATGGAGCTCATCGGCATGGGCGTCGGGGCTTTCGTGCTGGGTGCGATGGCCGATCGCATCGGGCGACGTCCCACTATCCTTAACTGCCTCGTGATTATGGCTTTCGGCATGTTCGCTGCCTCGATGGCGCCGAATGTGACGACCCTGTCGATCTTCCGGCTTTTCACGGGGCTTGGCATCGGCGGGATGCTTGCGGCCACGAATGCCATCGTGGCCGAATGCTCCAACGCCCGGCGACGCAATCTTTCGGTCGCGGTTATGGCGGGCGGCTATCCCGTCGGGGCTATCGTAGGCGGGCTGATTGCCAGCGAACTGCTCGAACTCACCGAACGCTGGGAGTCGGTTTTCGAATTCGGTGCGGTTGCGACCGCCTGCTTTATTCCGCTGGTGCTATGGCTGGTGCCAGAAACCATCGCGTTTCTGCTCCACAAGCGTCCGAAGGGCGCTCTGGAGAAGATCAATCGTACGATGACCCGCCAAGGGCGTGCCCCGCTTCTTGAACTGCCCCCGCAAGATGAAGCGCCTGAGCGCGTTGGCGTCGCAGCCTTCTTCAGCCCCGGCATTGCAGCCGTAACAGTGCTGCTGGTCGTCGCTTACGCTATGCACATGATGACCTTCTACTTTCTCATGAAGTGGATCCCCAAAATCGTGGCGGACCTGGGTTTCCCGGCGGCATCGGCTGGCGGGGTGCTGGTATGGGCCAACGTGGGCGGCGCTAGCGGTTCGCTCGTGCTCAGCCTGTTGACGCAGAAAGTCGGGGTGCGCCTGCTGGTCATAGGCTCGATGTTCCTGGGCGCGGTGGCCATCGCTGCATTCGGCCAGGGCTTCACCACGCTCGCTTCGCTCTCTTTGCTCGCGGCGATCGGCGGTTTCTTCACCAATGGGGCGACTGCGGGCCTCTATGCAGTGATCGCGCAGTCGTTTCCCGCCGCGCTTCGGGCGGGTGGCACGGGCCTCGTCATCGGCATAGGCCGGGCGGGGGCTGCGATGGGCCCGATCGTTGCCGGTCTGTTGTTTGCCAGCGGCGCCTCCCTGTCGCTTGTCGCCGTCCTTATGGCGGGCGGGACACTGATAGGCGGAATTGCCCTTTCGTTTGTGCGCTACCGGGAGAGCGAGGTCGCCTGACCAGCTCTGTCGGCGTGAAAATCCGGGTCTCACCGAAAACCCAACAAGATGGATGTCGAAAATGCGTGAAACTGTTGCTTCTCTTCTCCTGCTCCTCGGCAGTGCCGAAACCGGTGCGCCGGCTTTTGCCCAAGCGAGCGCGCCTGCGCCCGCTCCGGCAGCGAATACCCAGCTTGCCTCAGCTGACATGGTCGTGACGCTGCTGGGCACGGGAACGCCCACGTTGAGCCCGGCACGCTTCGGGTATTCGACGCTGGTGCAAGTCGGGGGCCTCAATCTGGTGTTCGATGCAGGGCGTGGAAGTTCCATCCGCCTTGCACAACTGGGCGTGAAGCTGGGCAGCATCGATGCCACGTTCATCACCCATTATCACTCCGACCATGTCAACGGCTTGGGTGACTTGTGGTCGACTAGCCTGCTGCCTTCGCCGCAAAATGGTCGGACAGCCCCTTTCGAGCTTTATGGCCCGGTTGGCATCAAGCAGGTGGCTGCCGGCATGCAGGCGATGTTCGAGCCTGATCTGGTGATCCGTCGTCACGACAACGAAGTGACCGCCGCGGCGGAGAAGCTCAACGTCCATGAGTTCACGCGAGACGGCGTCGTGTTCGAGAAGAATGGGGTGCGCGTTACGGCCTTCACGGTGGATCACGGCGCGGCGATCAAGCCTGCCGTCGGCTACAAGGTCCAGTACAAGGGGCGCACCGTGGTCCTGTCCGGAGACACCAAATACGATCTGGAGGTCGTCCGACAGGCAACCGGCGCTGATCTGCTGGTGCACGAAGCCAGCATCGTTGCGGCAAGCCATGTCAACGATGCATGGGCAAAGCCTTCGATCGCGCATCACACCAGCGCCGAAGAGGCAGGCGACGTGTTCCGCCAGGCGCACCCGAAGCTTGCCGTATTCTCGCACATCTCGCGGCCGGGCCCGCAGGACGAGACCAACACCGATGCGGCGCTCAAGCGTCGCGCGCTCTCGCACTGGCCGAACGGAAACGTCGTCGTCGGCACCGATCTGATGCGCATCGCCATTGGCTCCGCAGTGTCGGTCATTCCTTCTCCGGCTCAGTGATCTCGCCTGCCTTCAAAGGATAATACCGTATGCACCGGCGATCCCTCATCAAATCTGCGCTTTATACGGCTCTTGCATCAGCCACCGCCGCCTCGGGCGTGCCCGCGATGGCGGTGACGCCAGCCAGGAAGCGCAGTTTCGTTCTGATACACGGCGCATGGCATGGCGGATGGTGCTGGCGCGATGTAGCGGCTTTGCTGCGAGCTCAGGGACACACCGTCTACACACCATCGCTCACCGGGTTGGCGGACCGTTCGCACCTTTTGTCCAATTCGATTACTCTCCAGACACACATCGACGACATCGTGAACCTGTTTGCATGGGAAGACATCGAGGACGCGGTGCTGGTCGCACATTCGTATGGCGGTTGGCCCGTTTCCGCGGCGCTCGCGAAGATCGGGAACAAGGTGGCCTCTGTCGTCTTCGTGGATGCCTTCGTGCCTGAAAATGGACAACGCGTAATAGATCTCAACTCGCCGCAGTTTCAACAGGCGCTCAAGGACGCGATCGCCAAAGGCGAGGCGGGACGACCCGCGCCAAAAGCCGAGGTCTTCGGCATCAAGGATACTGCCAGAGCAGTTTGGGTGCAGGCGAAGATGACCCCGCAACCATCAGGGGTCGCAATCCAGCCTATCGTCCTGTCAGGCGCGCGCGATCGCGTAGCACGCAAAACGTACGTTCGCGCTACCGGCTTTGCGATGCCGACGTTCGACAGCTATTTTGCCAAGGCGCAGAAGGATCCCTCGTGGACCGCGATAGGACTTGCAGCCGAAGAGTGCGGGCACGACGTGATGATCGACATACCGCAGCAGCTATCGGAAATCCTGCTGTCCGCAGCTTGATCTCCGCGATTGCGGATTAGCCCGCGCGAGACTACGCAAGAGAACTTCAAAATGATGTGAACGACCTCGCTTGTGGGGCTGCTGGACTGCGGCAGACAGGGGCGTCGTCTGGGAGAAGGCTGTGTTGAAAGGTTCCAAGACGATCGTGTGCGGCTGTCTGCTGGGAGCAGCGATCATGACCGGGTCGACTGTCGCCCTGGCGCAATCGGTGCCTCCGGCCAGCACCGAGGACGAGTCCGCAGGTGGCCCGATGGGCAGCCAGGCGCAACCCGGTGTTCGCCCCCCACGATCGCAGCCCCGCGCTGCCGTGGCGGTCCCCGGCGGGCAGACGGGAACGCCGAACCTTCCCCAGGCGATCCGCTGGACGGAGGACTGGTCGCAGCCCGTCAGCAAGGATGCGCCATTGATCGACAGGATCAAGCACATCCCGATCGGCTCGGATGACATATACCTCTCCCTCGGCGGTGAGGCGCGCGCATACTACACCGCCTGGGATCATCAGAATGCCGGGCGCACTGCGAATGACGCCAATGACCCGGTGCAGCGTCGCTTGCGACTGCTGGCCGATCTGCACATGGGGCCGCACGTCCGGGCCTTTGTGGAACTGGGCGACAATCGTGAGTACGGTTCCAGCCTGGTCACTCCGCCGAACCGGGGGCCCTTCGACGTCGAGCAGGCGTTCCTCGATGTGACGGTGCCGCTCGGCAAAGCTGGAAAGTTGACGTTGCGTCCTGGTCGGTTCGAAATGCCGCTTGGCAACGGCAAGCTTGTCACGCTGCGGGACGGTGTCAATCAGCGTGTGCTCTATCAGGGCCTGCGCGCGACCTATGCCCTTCCCGGCAAGATCTCTGTCGACACGTTCGCCGTTCGCCCCGTAAACATTAAGGACGGCGAATTCAACAATGCCCCTAACCACACACAGTCATTCCACGGCGTTTACGTCAGCGCTCCGCACGTGGTGGCTGGCTTTGGCGTCGACGGGTACTGGTTCCAGGTGAAGCGTGACACTGCATTGAACGCTCAGGGCAGGGCCTCCGAGAACCGTAGCAGCTGGGGTGCGAGGCTGTGGCAGCGCACTGCGACCTGGGATCTCGACGTGGAAGGTACCTACCAGTCCGGTCGCTTTGGAACCAAGGACATCAGCGCATGGGCGATGATGATGGATGGTGGTTATACCTTCCCCAAGGTTGCCCTTCAGCCGCGCCTGGGGCTCAGAGCCAATGTATTTAGCGGCGACGGCAACGCCGGTAATGACACGCTGGGTACCTTTGTCGCGCCTGCGCCTCGTTATCAGATGCTCAATGCCGGTGTTTTGTTCAACTACTCAAATTTGATGAACCTCAACCCAACGCTTACGCTGAAGCCGGCGCGATCGGTGACGATTGTGACCGGGGCCCAACTTTACTGGCGCCATCGCATTGCAGACGGCGCTTACGTCGGGCCTGCCGGTGCATCGTTTGCGTCCGCTTCCGCTCGGCGGATCGGTACCGCCATGGAAATCGACATATCATGGCAGGCCACCAAGCGCCTGCAATTCGGCGTGGCCAACAGCTATTTCATGCCGAGCAAGTCGCTGGAAAGCGTTGGCGGCAAATACGGGAACTACTTCGGCGCCTACACCAGCTTGAGATTCTGAGGGGTTTCCCGATCGCCATCTGTCGCCTCCGGCCGCTGACTGGCATAGACTGCGGTGGTCCATTCGTCATGTTAGAGCGGTTGGATTAGGTCCGGAGCGACCAACTGGGGCGCAATGCTGCCATGTCGGAAACCGCATGTTTCCCGACAGGGGACGACGCAAACGGATTGAAGCTCCATGATCGCGGCTGATTATGCGCGACAAACCCTGTCGCTTTGACCTACTGTGCGACAACATTGATCCAGGGGTTTGTCGTACATGCTCATCGGGTACATGCGTGTCTCATCGGTCGACGACCGCCAGTCGGTCGACCTCCAGCGCGATGCTCTGCTCGCCGCCGGCGTCGATGAACGCCATCTCTATTCCGATAAGGCATCGGGCGCCCGGGATGATCGCTCCGGCCTGAAGACGTGTCTGGAATACCTGAAGGAAGGCGACACCCTGATCGTTTGGAAGCTCGACCGCCTTGGGCGATCCTTGGCCAACCTGCTGACCATTATCACCGACCTGAAAGTCCGGGGCGTGGCTTTTCAATCGCTGACGGAGCAGATGGACACAACCACGCCCCACGGAGAATTGTTGTTTTCGCTTTTCGGCGCGCTTGCTCAATATGAACGCGCGCTTACGCGCGAGCGGGTGATGGCGGGACTGGCGGCGGCAAAGCGCCGGGGCAGACGCGGCGGTCGACCGCCGAGCATCGACGCGGAGACGATCGAGCAGATCACGGACGCACTCAATGCTGGTGCAAGCAAAGCGTCAGTGTGCCGGTCCTTCAAGGTGCCCCGATCGACCCTCATCGGCACGCTCGATCGGATTGGCTGGACGGGGCCAGCCAAGGCCTAATGGAGCAGGCCGTTGTGCACGGAGCCGTGATAGGTGCCTACCGCCAACGCGAGCCAGCGCTCCAGCTCGCGCAGCGTCAGGGT
>JAAIGE0100721308.1_pt1 | contig 10378 bp, 7 predicted proteins | sample 6487951 | NCBI WGS metagenome assembly JAAIGE01 (sample SAMN13974128, study PRJNA590717) | phyllosphere metagenome | biome: tomato field; feature: multiple bacterial spot infested tomato fields; material: tomato leaves; isolation source: leaves from tomato fields | host: Solanum lycopersicum ... | reverse complement strand
TGCTGTCTCTGAGCCTTGGGAATCGCGGTCAGCGCATTCCTGATTGGCAGCTTGATCCACTGCGGCACAAGTTGGTACTTGCTGCGTTAGCGCGGTTTCCGGATGTTGATGGGTGGAGGCTTTATGGCGCTCTTTGTAAACCTCATGAGCGATTAAAAGGTCGCGCGCCAATCGATGTGCTTACTAAGGAGAATTTCGATGTAACCGCGCGGATCGTTTGCAGTGCCCTAGGCTCAAGCTGAGGTGCTGTCTCGTGCGGTGATAACGAATGTGGCTGCTTCCTTGGGGTCATCTAGCGCTACTCCTGAATGCGTGGACTACACACGTCGCCTGATGTTTCGGAGTTGGTCGGCTAGAGGATTCTATTGCGCAGGAAGACACCATTTGGCAATATTCCGTTCCCGCGTTCTCTTATCAGCTCTCCATCCCTCTCATTTGGGGGCTGTGTTTTTGAGGGGCGGGTAATCACCCGGCTTCGTGCCGGGTTTTTTATGCGTTCGGCAGATACGGCCGGCGGATAAACATGGAATTAATCTACCCCTCGCATGGGGTGCTAGAGGTCGAGTGTTCGAATCACTCCGTCCCGACCATTTAATTCAATGACTTAGCCGAACTCTAATCAGTTCGGCTTTTTCATATCTGAAAATTACTCCCACATTTACTCCCACGGATATCGTGGATCTCGGTATGCCGTCTCAGATGGCGTTCGAGAGTCTGAAGATGCGAAGACATTCATCAGTGGGTTGCCTATCTGGACATTCCGCAAGGCAAGCTTAGGGTTACGGCTGTAGGGAGCGCGGAGCTTTCTATTGCTGGTGAGGTGATCCGGACAGTCGCTCAGACTCCGGTAGAGTCATCGGATAGCACATGCTTCCCACGGCGGAGGTTCTTTTCGATGGGGGCTATCAACTTCCTGGTGATGGAAGCTCGGGCCGCGATCACACGCATTAACCTAATTGCTAGAGCTATGGATGCCGTCCTTACGTGATTGAGGTTGATGCTGAGCCCGTCGGAAAGCTTGATGAATCCCAAGCCTGTAAATACAGTCAAGGTCGTTATATCCGAAAAACATTTTGACTTGGCTCTAGGAAGGTATTTTCAGGCGGAAAAAATTCAAATGTGCCCCCAATTTTGCCCCAGTGCATCAGGTTCGCGAGTGGCGATTTCCGACAGAGCCAGATGGATTCAGATGGCTTTCAGTAGTTCATAAGTGCGGGGGAGTGGCTCACGCTGCCTACCTCTCAGTCGGGAATGACCAGTGGCGTTGGATGGGGCTGTCTACAGTGCTGCGTATCTTTCAGTCCGACGCTGATTGACCTACGAACAATTGGATATTTATACAGCTGTTACGCAAACTCCGACGATTTGCACCAAAAATAGTCTCCGATCTTGTTTACCGGTCCCGTCAATCACGCTAACTTGCGGTAACGCTGGCACAGTGCCGCTATCGGTCATCCCTGACTAGATCTCACTCGCGCGCACGGCTGCTCAGCTGGTGCCTACCCTTATTCAGGGCGGGATCATTGATCGCGCGCAGCAACCGCAAGAGGATTCTGCGGTTTAGTGTTTGTAGGAAGTGTTATGGATGGCGTGAGCTTCAAGCAGGTAGACCAGTATGCGCTGTGTTGTGTCGAGAATTTTTCTGATGAGCTTAAGCTCGCGCTGAGGGAAAACCTCACCCGTATCTGCCATGGTGCTGATCAGGCCAGCAAGGACAGGGCGATCTACAAATACCCTGCGACGATTAAGCACTTCTGGAACGAGCGCTATTCCAAGAAAACTTGGGAAACCCGGATTGGTATGCTGGGTGAGCTCCTGTCTCACGTCATCATTCTGAAGCTCTTCCCCAACTTCGATGTGGTCTCCCCGTTCTTCAATATGGAAGAGAAGAGTATCCGGAAGGGCTTCGATCTCCTCCTATACGAGACCTCAACCAACAACGTCTGGATCACCGAGGTCAAGTCGGGCGGCAGAGGGGCAGACAAGACTTCTTGCTCGGCCACAAGTGCGCAATTGCGTTTGGCTCGGGATGACCTCAAGAGGCGTTTGGCTGAGCCGGAGCTCAATCACTGGCTCAACGCGATCAATGCTGCGAAAAATGCGATCCACAACAAAGCTAATTACCGGGACTCGGTTATTGAGATCTTGGAGATGGAAGGTGATTTGGCTGAAGAAGACGGGGCGAGTGCTTCGGACAACAATGTGTTTCTGGTCTCTGCCCTGTTCAGCGAAGTGTCCCAGGCTATCGCCGAAAATACTGTGTCAAATTTCACCACCAAGCTGGTAGCTGAAGCTGTGTTCAAAACGGTGTGGGTGCTGTCCCTCCACAAAGGCACCATGGAAAAGCTGGAAGAGTTTTTGAGGCAGGAGGCGGAGCAGTAGCATGGAAGAGCTGACTATCAGGAAACTGGGCAACACCAAGTTCAAGGATCTGTATTTCCAACTCCTCAAGGGAGACGAACTGGGTAACACAGAGATTGTGAAACTTTTGGCGATCGCCGTGCTGCTCCTTAACCACAAGAGCCTCGAAATTCGGCGTCTCGGCTACCGCATTATCCTGTTTTACGGTAACGCTTCGGGTCAGTACCAGGCGCTGTACGATGTAGCACTCAACAGTGGTCTGCACCCTGTCTCAGCAGTAATCAGCAGCTACTTTCCGGAGGATGATCACCGCAGCGAGTCGTTCATCCGAAACATCGTGGGCAGCTACATCGATACCTTCCGTGATCAAGGCATCGTGCTGACTGAGCAACAAGATGCCCTGCGGACATTCGTTCAGTCGGAGTACCGTAAGTCGTCAGTCGTGGTTGCTCCGACCAGTTACGGTAAATCTGAGCTCATCATCCAATCGGTGAGGGAAAATCCAGGGCAGCGGATCCTGATCCTCGTGCCTTCTAAGGCTCTGCTGGCCCAGACGAAAAAACGGTTGATCTACGCGGACATTGAGGGGTTGGGCAAGGTGGTGACCCACCCCGAGATGTATTCGGTTGAGCGAAAGAACAGGGCATTTGTCCTGACCCAGGAGCGGCTCAACAGGCTCTTGAACGAGAACGCCGGGCTGAGCTTCGATATGGTCTTCGTCGACGAGGCCCACAACCTGCTGCAGAGCGACCGCAGAAGTGAGTTACTGGCTGCCATGCTGTGCATCCTGGGGGCTCGTAATCCGGAAACATCATTCAAGTTCCTGACTCCCTTCCTATGCGATGAACTCAACGTCCGTGTGCGCTTCCTGGACATGATCCCGAGCGGATTCAAGATCGACGAGTACATCAAGTCTGAGCGCTTCTACATCAGGGATTTTAGGGCAGGGAGGGGCCAGACGAAGCTCAAGCTCTATGACCATTTCCTGAATGACTGGATGGAGTTCGATCGGAGGTATGCCAACTGCTTCGAGCTCATCAAAGGCGAAGCACTGTCCAAAAACATCGTTTACGGCAACAGGAAGAAAAGCATTGAGTCATTTGCGGTTGAACTGGCAGCCGTGCTGCCGCCCGTAGATTGTCCGCTGATCCAGACGGCCTGTGCCGAGCTAGGAGAGCTTTTTGACCGACGCTACAAACTGATCGGCTGCCTGCGCAAAGGGGTTATGTACCACCATGGTTCGATCCCTGACACCATCCGTCTTTACTTGGAGAACCTCTTCAGTAGCTCCAAGCAGATGAGGTTTCTGGTCTGCAACTCCACGCTTCTGGAAGGGGTGAACCTGCCGATCGAACGACTCTTCGTTTTTGATTTTTTCAAAGGGAAGCAAAAGCTGACGCCATCTCAATTCAAGAACCTGGTCGGACGCGTCAACCGGTTCAGTGAGGTCTTTGCGCCTGGAGCTAAGGCTGCGTTGAGAAAGCTGGAGTCCAGCATCTACCTGTTGGGCGTAAATGGCTACACACGCGACAATGCAGCGCTTGAGACTTTCTACGATAAATCCGTCAACGTCTCAAAGGTGGTCAAGGACACTGTCAGCAACGTTCTGCTTGAAGCCACCAAGATCATCGATGGGAAGGTGTCGGTTCTCTACGACGACGCCGTGGCTCGTCTTGAGAATCTGCATCCTGGCGTGGTTAAAGATCGAGAGTGTCGGTACGTTACCACTCAGGTGGGCAAGCTCCTCATCGCGAACAGTGTCAGTGAAATTGACGTGTTCTCAGAGGAGGAGGCTATTGAACGGAAGATCAGACGAGGCATCGAGGCGAACGGCGTCATCAATACCGTTGACAGGCTGATGCTTGCGATCTCCAAATCGTTCGTCGATCACTTCGACGACAGCCGAGAGTACAGCGACCTGGTGCGTCTCAAGCAAGAGCCTGCCCGGAATTTCTACGCCATGATCCTGGATTGGAAGCTGAAGAAACTCAGCGTCAAGCAGACGATCCGACAGACGCTCGCGTACTGGAAAAAGCTGGTCGAGACTAGCCATAGCGATCACGTATTCGTGGGTAAATGGGGTGATACCAAATATCGCGACAGCAAGTACGAGAACTGGGTAAGAATCTCCCAAAAGGATGACGGCGAGCGTATTAACCTGGCAATCGTCCGTCTCAAGGACGAGGACGATTTCTTCGACAACAAGATTTTCAAGTTCGTCGAGGTGCTGAATGGGGTAGGTGCCCTGGATCCAGGCTTCTACAAACTCATCAAATACGGTACTGCGGATGACACGAAGATCAAGCTCATCCGCGATGGCTACAGCCATGGCCTAGCGGATCTGATGCTCGAACGGTACCCCGAAACTGTGCGTGCGACGCTTGGCGGCGAGATCGAAGTGAGCCCTCGCCTAGTCAACATGATGATCAACAACGAGGAAAGCGATCTGCTGATTTTTGAAGCCAAGATGAACCTCAAACCCATCTGATTGAGGATCTTGGAAGCGGCTGCGAGTTCGATCAGGATAGCGTAGTGAGTCGGTTACAGCGATGAGTCGAGATTCATCTCGACATTCGTCGAGGCTAGCCGTCCGTGCTCCTAAGTGATCGGCACGGCTGAGTGCGCGAGCTTCGTCAATCGAAGCCTTTGGGATCTTTCAGGAACTCTTCGGCGATGTGCAGTGCGCTGATGTGCTGTGCATGGACGATGGGATTGCCGCATGAGCAATCTGTGGTCTGAGCTTCCCGTGTCCACACTCCGCTTGCCTGCCTCCGATATGTCCAGCCCGTGATGAAGCCGGCGCCGCTCAGTCGGAGCCCTGGGTGGTTGACGGTGAGTTCACAAACCTCAAATAGGTCGGGCCCGCGAGGTATGACGCCGACGCCCTTCTGGTAGAGCGTCAGGTGATCGAGGGTTGGATGCTTGATCAACGTGTCTGCTTCGAATGCTATCGTGCCATTCTCGTTGATTAGCTTCTCGATCTCAGGGAAGCGAAGGGGGGTGCTCGGGTCGGCTGAGCCATAGAGCACCATGTCCGGGATTTCGACGAAGATTCCACTGTGAGGGTTACCATCAATCGAACCCTGGGTATCCAGAATCCTTGCACCACGATAGAACGCCGTTTGCGCACTTGCGATTTTCACTGAGCTTGGATGGTATTCCGGAAGCTCCAGTGCTCGCTTGAACGCAGGCAGATTTTTGAGGCTTGCTTCAAACTTGATCTCCTCCCACGGTAAGCCCAGCAGTGATCTTAAGATCGGATCGTCTGCGGGAGAGGGAAAGAGCGTGTTCGTGTCGGTTAAGCCACGGGCAGCGGCATACGCCTGCAGAACGTCGCTCGGGACAGTGATTTGTGCGAGATAGCAATTCTGTGGAATCGGATTGTGCAGAGGGCCGAGAAGCCAAGCTGACTGAGCCACGGTGCGCGGCCTGTAGCCCTCAACCGTCAACGTAGCCAAGTTGACCAGGCCTACATGATTAGCGGCCTGCTTACTGAGCACATACAGATGGCCAGTGCCGATCACAGGTGCATAGCGGGCCATGCGCTTTCTGACCATCACCGCCACCTCGTCACAGTCCTCGCACAGCTCCAGCGTGGTTGCTTCACTGTATTTGTGGCTGGCGAACCATGCAGCTACGGCTGCACTTGAAGTGCAATCGACGTAAAACGAATGCCACCCGTAGTGCTGAAGGAGGGCCTGCTGGTAGGCAAAGTCTGATCGGTGCTGGGCGATGTAGGCATCCAACACGCCTTGGGAGTAGCGACACCACTTGAGCATTTCGCTCGGTATGCACCCCTTCCTGTCGAAGGACGTTCCTATGGAGGGGGCTCCCACCTCACCGTAATGGGAGGTCTGGCCACGAAACAAAATATCCTCACCGAAGCTCCCAATGAGCTGGTTTAACTCGTCGACGCTATTCGCTGCATATTGCTTCAAAGCTGCCTCCCTCGCCTATAGCGTATGGCATTGTTTTTTACCGATGCTTTGTAGCTTCGTCGCAAAAAGTTGCGTAAGTGCGGACTATCTCCTGAAACACTTCGACAGTACTCATATCGGCACGATGATTCGGCTGCGGGCAACGCACACGTTGTCTTTCACCGCATAGCATTCCACGTAATGATCGCCTTGGAAGGTGGAGTGCTCGGTGATTTGATGGTGGCCGCTGTCGATACGGATTTCCCCGCGAATCATGTTCCGCTCGATGGCCTCCGGGCCGAGATTCTTCACCTTCCAGTAGATTTTATAAGGTGGCGGCACATCGATCTCGGCTACCCAGAATGTCAGCTCACGCTGTTTCGGGATCCGGTAGGTAATAACGCGTGACATGAGGTTGCGAAGCCGGTCACCCTCATTTTTGACCGAACAATCGATACGAAGGGTGTACTGGATGTCGAGACTGAATTTGCGGCCAATGAACTGTTCGCCATTTTTGACCCGATTTTCCGCTATTGCCTGCTTCTTTTCCTGCTCGACATACTCTGGGAAATGTTCGCCAAAGACGGTACTCCATCGCTCATGGGCTACCTCAGCATCGTCCAAAGCCTCCTGTAAACGCCTCAGGGCCTTCTTGGCTTTGGGGTGGAAGTTACCTGACTTCGTGATGATCGAGCCGCTTCCAGGAGCACGCCATTGCTCCTTGACCTCGTCAATATCCACCAGGTATGCGAAGAAATCCCGAGTCATTTCGCCGTAAGCGGAATAGGACTTGGCGTCGTAGTCCGCGGTGCTCTTGAGGAATTGGTAGCAGAGGGTGTCGATCATCATCCCTTTTAGCGGCACGCCATGGTCGTTCTTCCAGGCCCGCACCATTTTGCACAGACGCTTGAGGTTATGGTTTTTGGCCTGGTTTAGCGTGTTGATCTCATCGATTTCAGCGACCGGGTTGCAGGTTTCCCAGCTGCCTCCGTCATTCGCATCCGGATAGGTGTAGCTGCCATCCTCATGCTCGAATGCAGGTAGCACCTCGACCACGTAGTCCGTGAAGTTGATCGACACTACCTGCTGCTGAGCCCTGACCTCATGGTTCGGAAAGCGCTCCTTCAGGGCGAGGCGTATCTCACCGAGCAATGCCGACTGTTTGTTGTTTTCGTAACGCTGAAAGCGATCATACTCCGACCACGGCAGCACGAATGCCATGTCCAGATCGCTTACGCCGTGGACGGCGGTATGGCGACCGTACGAACCTACCTGGCGGCAGTGGAGGATGTCTGAGGTGCTATCGTAGTATTTCCCGTTCAGCTTCTCGGTGATCTGCCGGTAGCTTTTGGAGATCTCGTCGGCATTCTTAACCGCCAGGTTTCTACGAAACTGCTCGAAAAGCTCTTTACTCATGGGTGCAGACGTCCTTTAGGGAGAGCAGAAGATCTGGATGCGCTGCAAGCCATGACCCGCCGGCAAAAGCGATCAGAATCACCACGATTAGCGCGTAAACTGAAAACGGGATCTTGTCCCTGAAAAACGAAAACTCACGGTGCTCAGCGATCCAGTCGACCTGTTGATCCCAGAAGAATTTCTTGTGAGCAAGCCAGCCCGAGAACAGGATGTGCTTCCTCTGACAGGCTGAGCGGAAATCGGTGGTGATTTGATCTAGTTCGGCTTGATCGGCGGAGGTGAACTGGTGGTTGGATTTGCACCGGGCAGACATGCTCTTCAGCTGATCCAGCAACTGCGTCAGCTTGTTCCCAGCCTGGAAATACTGCTCTTTGGTATCGCCATAATAGGTGATGTAGAGGCTGCAGATGCCGATCACCGTAATGAGCGCCGAGATGTGTTTTGCCGCCAAGAAATCGATGTAGAGCGCTAGCACGCCAATCACCAGGGAGATCAGGCCGATCCAGCCTGGAGCTTTCTCCACAATGTCGTAGGTGGAGAAGTGAAGTTTGGCGGAGTACCCGACGTCATAGGCCTTCTCGGCGATCAACTTCAGCGCAACCTGCTCATCCATATAGCTTACCTGCAGAGAGTCTCATCAGTCGCCTGCTACCGCTGAGAGAGGTATATAGACGGCCCTGACGTCGCATGTTGCGCTGGGCGTGGTAATTAGGCGTTCCAGCGCAAGGCGATCCATCAGGTGCCGGGGTGGATTTTAGTCATGTTATGTCATGTAATGGCCACTATATTTATCTTCAAGCACCAAATCTGAGAAGGAGCTTGCTTTGGTCGATGCTACGGTTGTTGAGCGCGTTCTCTGTGTAGTTGATAGATGCTTGAAGGCCCAGTTTCCCGATGACTACTACAAACGATGCTTGTACGCATCTTTTGGTGTGCACAGTCTCTTGCAGTCGCTGGGACATAGCCCAGAGGTGCTGGGGGGTAGATTTTCAGCCTTTGTGGTTTCGCAGGATCAGCGAAGGGGCTTCGTTCACGGGTATGCATCTGAGTCCGGCGAGCATTCTCATTATTGGGTGGAACTCGATGGCTCGATTATCGACTTGGGTACGTACTACCTACCTGCGGGTGCAGGTTTCTTAGCGTGCGAAATGCCGGCAGTATTTTGGGATACAGCGTACGCTTTTCCGAAAGGACTGACCTATGCACCCGAAGCCAGCTATGCATCGTCGGAGGTAGCCCAGCTTGCACCGCATATCATCGAAAAGATGGAGCCGTTCCTTGCGGCCTGTCACGCCCGAATGGGGAGGCCTTTGGTTAAGCCGAAAATTGGGAAGTGGCTCGTGATCTCGCCTTCATCCATCCGGAGGGCCGCTCACAAAGGCGATCTATGGGCACGAGGTGTGATTCGGTATGAATCTCTGCCAGAAGAACGCCTATCCATCTGAGACTTGTTTTTTCCACCCAGCTCGGTTTGGTGAGAGCAAAACAGGAGACTCAATGGATCGCTTAAGGTGAGCTCTTCTGTAGCCATACCGTCATCAAATACAAAGTCATTTGTGTTTGACAGTTCCTTCGGTGCGAATGCGCGCTTTTGGCTGTGAGCTTGGCACGAGCCTAGCTCACCAAGATTTTCCATGGGAAGCCAGCATCGAACCAGGCGTTGAGAGACTTCAGAACTGCGTGGACAAACATCCTTACTAGTGATCATCTGCGGGTTCAGGGATGAGATAGAAAGGGGGCGAAGAGAGACCGAGCCCGCCCTGGCCGACCCTCTGTCAAACCGGGGCACGCTGTCATAATTTCACCGCGTCGGTGTAGGCTGTAGTGTGCTGGCTCTCAAACTGCAGTTGCGTCACAGTATTGTGGCCGGCCATAAGTTCGGCAGTCCTAATACTCGCGGTGCAGAATGTCGTAGGATCCAATAGATTACTATGGAAACTTAAGCATTTACGATTTTAAGAAAAGGATTATCGGCTGGCACAATGTTGAATAGCAACTCCGGAGTTTCGAGCAAATAACCTTTAAGATTTGCTTTCTTCCGAGGACCTTCGACCTGACAGATCCAGATGTTCAAGCCATCTTCTCGTTTCCTGTGGACCTTCAGTTTTTCGAACTGCTTCTGCACCCAGCGCCATTCTTCAATTTCTTGATCGGCCCCCTGTGAGATACCAGGAAACTCCTGCGCGTAGCGTTGGAAGAGGCCAGGTGTGACCAGAATTACGCTGCCACACACCGTGTGGATTTTGGCCTTGCTGTCATTGATGATCAGCTTCTGATTCTGGATGCCTTCCTTGACCCAATTCAGGAAGACCTGGCCTGGGTCATCCGACGGTGGGCTTGAGACTTCGAGAACATTTTCTGACGACGTTTCACTCGGCTCGGGTTCTCCCATTTCGAACATATCCAGCAGCGTTCCGAGGTAGTCAGCATCCTCCATCGCCATGGGATCTGGCTGCGATTGGCTTTGGTGCGATCCTGTTCCGCCTGCCTTGGGCGCTGATAGTGATACCGGAGCGTCAGTTGGGTGGTCATGTGCTGTAATGTTCACCGTTCCGCTGAAAGCCTCAGGCCGGTCTTCATTCCCCCAAATCAACACCGGCTGAAGGCGAAGAAAGGTGAAACTCTGCTGCCAATTTCCTTGTGCCACAAGTGCGGTCCAGATGGCTTTGCCTTCCGGCGTGGAC
>JAAIGE0100087160.1_pt1 | contig 10378 bp, 5 predicted proteins | sample 6487951 | NCBI WGS metagenome assembly JAAIGE01 (sample SAMN13974128, study PRJNA590717) | phyllosphere metagenome | biome: tomato field; feature: multiple bacterial spot infested tomato fields; material: tomato leaves; isolation source: leaves from tomato fields | host: Solanum lycopersicum ... | reverse complement strand
GACATGGATGATACCTGTTTCGATCGAAACGGTATGTGATCCGATTCTAATATCCTTACATCGTGAAAAAATAACGCAAATTAACTAGTTACCGTGCGGATTTCTGGTTGTTTGACCAGTAAAGTTGCGCATCAGCAGGGCATACTGCAGGGGCAGGTCGTCCGGCACAGGCAACCAGACGGTATAGCCATCGCCCGGGGCCACCGGCATGGTTTCGCCTTTGCCATTCTCCATATGCTCAAGGGTGAAGTTGACGTTACCCTGCGGGGTCATCAGCTCAAGGCTGTCGCCGACGCTGAACTTATTTTTGACCGCCACGGCCGCCAGCGGGCCGTTACGCTCTCCGGTGAATTCGCCGACAAACTGCTGGCGCTCGGAGACGGAGTAGCCGTACTCGTAGTTCTGATAATCGTCATGGGTATGGCGGCGCAGGAAGCCTTCGGTGTACCCGCGGTGGGCCAGCCCCTCCAGGGTCTCCAGCAGGCTGGTATCGAACGGTTTGCCGGCGGCGGCATCGTCGATCGCCTTGCGGTAAACCTGAGCGGTGCGCGCGCAGTAGTAGAAGGATTTGGTGCGGCCTTCGATCTTCAGCGAGTGAACGCCCATCTGGGTCAGACGCTCAACGTGGGCGATAGCCCGCAGATCTTTCGAGTTCATGATGTAGGTGCCGTGTTCGTCCTCAAAGGCGGTCATGTACTCGCCCGGACGTTTGGCTTCCTCAATCATAAAGACTTTATCGGTCGGCGCGCCGATGCCGAGGGTGGGCTCCACGGTCTGCACCGGGATCGGCTCATATTTGTGGACGATGTTGCCGACGTCGTCCTCTTTGCCTTCCGCCACGTTGTATTCCCAGCGGCAGGCGTTGGTGCAGGTCCCCTGGTTCGGGTCGCGCTTGTTGATATACCCGGAGAGCAGGCAGCGGCCGGAGTAGGCCATGCACAGCGCGCCGTGGACGAAAATCTCGATCTCCATCTCCGGCACCTGGCGGCGAATCTCTTCGATTTCATCCAGCGACAGTTCACGCGACAGGATCACGCGGGTGAGCCCCATCTGCTGCCAGAATTTGACCGTCGCCCAGTTGACGGCGTTGGCCTGCACTGAAAGATGGATCGGCATCTCCGGGAAGTGTTCCCGCACCAGCATGATTAAACCCGGATCGGACATGATCAGCGCGTCCGGACCCATCTCCACCACCGGCTTCAGATCGCGAATAAACGTTTTCAGCTTGGCGTTATGCGGGGCGATGTTGACCACCACATAGAATTTTTTACCCAGCGCGTGGGCTTCATTGATGCCAAGCTGCAGATTTTCGTGATTGAATTCGTTGTTACGCACGCGCAGCGAGTAGCGCGGCTGACCGGCATAAACGGCATCGGCGCCATAGGCGAAAGCGTAACGCATATTCTTCAGCGTTCCCGCCGGGGAGAGGAGTTCTGGTTTAAACATGGTGTTCTCGTTCTGATGACAGGTCAGATTCGCCGCACCTGGTGCGGCGAGTTGGGGAGTGTCCCCACATTAAGGGCGGGCATTGTAGCGCCGCGGCGAAGGGGAGTAAATATCAGATAGGTATCTTTCAGTATGGCTAATTTGTTTGCCATTTTGAACCTGGGCAGTGCTCACACTGACAGCGTTAATAACGCCTGGTGGGATAGGCTCTAGGGAGTTCCCCGGGTTGCGGCGTAAACGCCTTACCCGGGCTACGGATTGCAGATGGCGGTGAACGTGTAGCCCGGCGAAGCGCAGCGCGAGCCGGGAAAAGGCTAACTACGCCAGCCGGCAGGCGTCCGCTTCCCAGCGGTAGCCAACGCCATACACCGCGCGGATAAACGACTGCTCGGCGTCCAGCGCCTCCAGCTTGCGCCGCAGGTTCTTGATGTGGCTGTCGATGGTGCGATCGGTGACTACCCGATAATCGTCATACAGATGGTTGAGTAGCTGTTCGCGGGAGAACACTTTGCCCGGCTCCTGGGAGAGGGTTTTCAGCAGCCGGAACTCGGCGGGAGTGAGGTCCAGCAGCTTGTCGCGCCAGGAGGCCTGAAAACGACCTTCGTCGACAATCAGCGGGCTCTGAGCGTCCAGCGCCTGCAGATCGCGCTGCGGCTTGCAGCGGCGGAGGATGGTTTTTACCCGGGCGACCACTTCCCGCGGGCTGTAGGGCTTGCAGATATAGTCGTCGGCGCCTATTTCCAGCCCCAGCAAACGGTCGATCTCTTCGATTTTCGCCGTCACCATCACCACCGGAACATCGGAGAAGCGGCGAATTTCCCGGCACAGCGTCAGACCGTCGGTACCAGGCAGCATCAGATCCAGCAGGATCAGGTGCGGCGGCGTCTGCCGGACGTAGGGCAGGACCTTGTCGCCGTGGTTAATCAACGCAGGCGCATAGCCGGCGGCCTGCAGATAATCAATCAGCAGTTGGCCGAGCTTCGGTTCATCTTCCACGATAAGGATGCGTGGGGTGTTTTCATCTACAGGCAATTCAGTCATACGTCTCTCGGTAAATCATGTTCCAGAGGTAACTCAACTTTAATGCTAACCCCGCCAAAAGGCGAATGGTCGGCACGCAGGGTGCCGCCGTGGGCCGCTACGATATTGAGGCAAATCGCCAGCCCGAGGCCGGATCCGCCGCTGGCGCGGTTGCGCGATCCTTCCGCCCGGTAAAAGCGTTCGCACAGGCGGGCCAGCTGCTCATCGCTGACGCCGGGGGCGCTGTCGGCGAAGTCAATCACCAGCATCTGGCCGCTGCGGCGGGCGGTGATGTGCAGGCTGCCGCCGCTGTCGGTATAACGCAGGCTGTTCTCCAGCAGATTGTTGAAGAGCTGCATCAGGCGGTCGCGGTCGCCGAAGATCATCGCCTGCTCCGGGAGCGACACCTGAATGCTTAGCTGCCGGCTGGCGAAGCGCTCGCGAAAAGCGCCCGCCGCCACTTCCAGCAGGGTGATAATATCCAGCGAGGTTTTCTGGTAGGCCAGCGCCCCCTCGTCGGACATCGACAGCTGATGGAGGTCGTCCACCAGCTTGGTGAGGGTAGCCACCTCGGCCTGCAGAGAAGGAATCGACTCGGGGGTAAAGCGCCGGACCCCGTCCTGAATCGCCTCCAGCTCGCCGCGCAGCACCGCCAGCGGGGTACGCAGCTCATGGGAGATATCGGCCATCAGATCGCGACGCATCTGCTGGTTGCGCTCCAGGGTGCTGGCGAGCTGGTTAAAATCCTGCGCCAGGCGGCCGAGCTCATCGCCGCCGGTCACCGTCACGCGGGTGGAAAAGTCGCCTGCCGCCAGCTTATGGGTGCCTTCCACCAGCCGCTTCACCGGCGCCAGCAGACCGCGGGCCAACGGGAAAGTGGCCAGCGCGGCAAGCAGGGTGGCAAGGGCGACAATCAGCCAGCTGGTGCGCTTTTGCTGCCGGTCGAAGTTAATGTCGGTATTGCGCGTCAGCCGCTCTACCGGCGAGGCGATAACTTTGCCCACCTCCGCGCCGTTGACCACGATGCTGCGCTGGGTGCCGTCCTCCGGGACGCGCTCACGCGGCCCCACCAGCACGCGCCCCGACTGATCCACCACCCAGAACATGGTGCGCCAGCCGTGGGGCGGCATTTCCGGCCTCGGACGCGGGCCGTCAGGGGGGCCATCCGGCGGCGGCCCGTTCGGGGCGGCGTCCGGCTTCATGGCGTGCCCCGGCGGCGAGCGGTCGTCGTTATCCCGTTCGAAGGTGCGCAGCAGCTGGAAGATAAAGCGGTCATTATTGCGCAGAAACGCCCAGCTGCCATGCTGGGCATACTGCTCGCTCAGCGCGTCGCTGAGCATGGTTAAGCGCTGCTCATTGCCGCGCTTGATATAGTCGATAAACCCGCGTTCAAAACTAATGCGCACCGCCCAGTGCATGCTGATCAGCAGCACGATGCAGGTGGCGAATATAGCGAGGAACAGCTTGCCGGTAATACCCGGGCGCCAAAATTTCACGATCCACTCCCGTTGCGTCGACGGAGGACGGTATTGCTGCCGACGTCATCCGGTACCCGGGAAAAGATGAGCGCCGGCAGGGCGATGATCGCCGCCATGCTCAGATAGGTGTAGAGAAAGACCTGATGGGTGCTGGCGGCGTCGAGACTCATATGCTGCTGGCCATACAGCCCCAGCAGCAGCCCGGCGATGGTCACGCCGATACTCATCGACAGCTGCATCACCATCGACAGCAGGCTGTTGCCGCTGCTGGCCAGATCGTCCGGGAGATCTTTCAGCGTCAGGGTATTCATTGAGGAGAAGCGGCTGGCGTTGATCATCCCCTGCAGAAACAGGACCAGCGGCAGCGCGTAATACCAGCCGGCCAGGGCGCTAAACATAAACAGCAGGCTGACCGCCGCCAGGCCCAGGGTGCTGGCTACCAGCACCCGACGGTAGCCAAAGCGGTTGACCACCTGGACCACGATCCGCTTCATGCCCATGCTGCCGAGCACCATCGGGATCATCATCAGCCCGGCGTGAAAGGGGGAGAAGCCGAGGCCGATCTGCAAAAACACCGGGGTCATAAACGGCAGCATGCCGCTGCCGATGCGTCCGGCGAAGCTGCCGCCGAGGCCGAGGGAGAAGGTGCGGTTGCGAAACAGGTTAAGGCTAAACAGCGCCCGGGCGTTGCCGCGGGCGTGCCACAGGTAGAGCAGTAGGGCGCAGAGGCCGACGGCCACCAGCCCCGCCAGCCAGGCAGGGGAAATGCCGAGCCCTTTCTGGCCGTCGAGCGCCAGGGTCAGGGTCGCCATTCCGGCGGCCAGCAGCAGAAAGCCAGAGAGATCGAAGCGCCGGGTCTGCATGGTGTAGTTGGGCATCAGACAGAGGGTGGCGATCGCGCCAACGATCCCCACCGGGATGTTGATGAGGAAGATCCAGTGCCAGGAGGCGTACTCCACCAGCACCCCGCCCAGCGCCGGGCCGAGCAGCGGGCCGACCTGGCCCGGCAGGGTGACGAAGGTCATCGCCGCCATATACTGATCGCGCGGGACGATCTTCATCACCGTCAGACGGCCGACCGGCACCATCATCGCGCCGCCGACCCCCTGCAGCACCCGCGCCATCACCAGCTGGTCGAGGGTGCTGGCCTGGGCGCAAAACAGCGATCCGGCGGTAAACAGCACGATGGCGGTGAAGAAGATATTGCGCACCCCGACCCGGTCGGCCAGCCAGCCGCTGGCCGGCAGCATCACCGCCACCGTTAACACATAGGAGACGATAATCATATGCATATGCAGCGGACTCTCCCCGAGGCTTTTGGCCATCGAGGGGAGGGCGGTGTTAACGATGGTGGTGTCCAGCGACTGCATAAAGAAGCCGAACGCCACTATCCATAGCTGCCAGCGCACGCTGGCCGGGAGGTCTGTCATGTTATTCGCTTACCGGTTGAGAGGAGTGACGCGAAAAACGCAGCCGCAGACGGTCAAAGAAAAGATAGACCACCGGCGTGGTGTAGAGCGTTAACAGCTGGCTCATCACCAGACCGCCGACGATGGTGATCCCCAGCGGCTGGCGCAGCTCAGAGCCATCGCCCCCGGAGAGCACCAGCGGCAGGGCGCCGAACAGCGCGGCGAGGGTGGTCATCATAATCGGCCGGAAACGCAGCAGGCAGGCCTGGAAAATCGCCTCTTCCGGCGTCAGGTTGCCGTTACGCTGCGCCTCCAGGGCAAAATCAACCATCATGATGGCGTTTTTCTTAACGATGCCAATTAATAACATAATCCCAATCAGGGCGATTAGGCTGAACGGGGCATCGAAGATCTCCAGCGCCAGCAGAGCGCCCACCCCGGCGGAGGGCAGCGTCGAGAGGATGGTCAACGGATGCACATAGCTCTCATATAGCACCCCCAGCACGATATAGACCGTGGCGATAGCCGCGAGGATTAGGATCACCTGCGCGTTCATGGTCTGCTGGAACACCTGAGCGGTACCGGCAAAGGAGCCGCGCACGCTCGACGGCACCCCGAGCTGGGTCATCGCGCGGTCAATGGCCTCGCTAGCTTCCGACAGCGAGCGGCCGGTGGGCAGGTTAAAGGAGATAGTGGATGCCGCCGACAGCCCCTGGTGGTTCACCGACAGCGGGGCATTGGCCGGCTGCCATTTGGCGAAGTAGGCCAGCGGGATCGGCTTGCCGTCGCTGTTAATGACGAACATCTTATCCAGGGCGCTGACGTCCTGGGTGTAGGCCGGATCCACCTCCATCACCACCTTATACTGGTTGAGCGGCTGGTAGATGGTAGAGATCTGCCGCTGGCCAAAGGAGTTGTTCAGCAGGTTGTTGGCGTCCTGGACGCTGATGCCGAGGCGCGACATGGTATCCCGGTCATAGACCAGGTCCATTTCGGCGCCATTGTCCTGCTGATCCGAGTTGACGTCCGCCAGCTCCGGCAGCGCCGCCAGCGCTTTGCGGATCTTCGGCTCCCACTCGCGCAGCGCCGACAGGTCGTCGGACAGCAGGGTGTACTGATAGCTGGCGTTCGACTGCCGGCCGCCGACGCGGATATCCTGCACCGCCATCAGGAACAGGTTGGCCCCGGGCTCGTTGGCCAGCTTTTTGCGCAGCCGGTCGATCACCTGCTGCGCCGTCTCGTGGCGCTGGTCGCGCGGCTTGAGGGTGATAAACATCATCCCGCTGTTGACCCGCGAGCCGCCGGTAAAGCCGGTGACGTTATCCACCGCCGGATCTTCGCGAATGATCTTCATAAAGTCCTGCAGCTTGCCGCGCATCGCCTGGAAGGAGATGCTCTGGTCGGCCTGAATGCCGCCCATCAGCACCCCGGTGTCCTGCTCCGGGAAGAAGGTTTTCGGGATCGAAATGTAGAGCCAGACGCTGAGGGCGATGGTGCCCAGCACCACCAGGCCGGTCAGGCGGCTATGCTTCAGCACCCATTTTAACGATTTACCATAGCCGCCCTGCACGGCCACCAGCAGGCGGCCAAAGCCGCGGTTGCGCGTCGGCTGGTGGGGCTTGCCGCTTTTCAGCAGCCAGCCGCACATCATCGGCGTCAGGGTGAGGGAGACCGCCAGCGAGATGCCGATCGCCACCGACAGGGTGACGGCGAACTCGCGCAGCAGGCGGCCGGGCAGGCCGCCCATCAGCAGCAGCGGCAGGAACACCGCCACCAGCGACAGGCTCATCGACAGCACGGTAAAGCCGACCTCGCGGCTCCCCTGCAGCGCCGCCTGCAGCGGTTTCATCCCCGCCTCCAGATGGCGGGAGATATTCTCCAGCACCACGATAGCGTCATCCACCACGAAGCCGGTGGCGATGGTCAGGGCCATCAGCGACAGGTTATTGAGGCTGAAGCCGCACAAATACATCGCGGCGAAGGTGCCGATTAAGGAAACCGGGACGGCGACGGCCGGGATCAGCGTGGCGCGCCCCGAGCGCAGGAACAGGAACACCACGAGGATCACCAGCGCCACCGAAATCACCAGCGTCTGCTCCACCTCCTCCAGCGAGGCGCGGATGGTCGGCGAGCGGTCCTGGGCGATCTGCAGGTCGATAGCCGCCGGAATGGTCTGCTGCAGCTCCGGCAGGCGGGCGCGGATGCTGTCCACCGTCTGGATAATATTGGCTTCCGGCAGTTTGCGGATCATCAGCAGGATCGCCGGTTTGGCGTTGGTCATCCCGGCGTTGCGTACGTCCTGCACCGAATCCGAGACGGTGGCGACATCTCCCAGCCGCACCGCGGCGCCATTTTGATAGTGGACGATCAGTGGCTGATAGTCGGCGGCGGTCTTCAGCTCATCGTTGGTCTGCACCTGCCAGCGGTGCGCGCTGTCCTCCAGCGCCCCCTGCGGTTTGCGCACGTTGGCGTCGCTGATGGCGGTGCGCACCGCGTCCAGCGACACGCCCTGGTTAAACAGCGCCTGCGGGTTGAGGTCGACGCGCACCGCCGGCAGGGAGCTGCCGCCGACGTCGACATCGCCCACGCCGTCGATCTGCGCGATGGTCTGCGCCAGCTGGGTGGAGGCGAAATCATACAGCTCACCCTGGGAGTAGGTGTCCGAGGTCAGCGTCAGGATCATGATCGGCGCATCCGACGGATTGGCTTTGCGATAGGTCGGCCGGCTGGGCATTCCGCTCGGCAGCAGGCTTTGCGCGGCGTTGATCGCCGCCTGAACGTCGCGCGCCGCGCCGTTGATATCGCGGTCGAAGTTAAACTCGAGAATGATGCGGGTGCTGCCGAGCGAGCTGGAGGAGGTCATCTCATTGACCCCGGCAATCCGCCCCAGGGAGCGCTCCAGCGGGGTGGCCACCGACGAGGCCATGGTCTCCGGCGAGGCTCCCGGCAGCGAGGCGCTAACCATGATCACCGGGAAGTCCACCTGCGGCAGCGGGGCTACCGGCAGCAGCCGGAAGCCGAGAATGCCGCACAGGGTGATGGCCAGCGAGATGAGGATCGTCGCCACCGGGCGGTAAATGAAGAGGGCGAAAAACTTCACTTACGCCTCCTCTTCCTGACGCGGGAAGCGGCGCTTCAGGTGCAGCGACAGGCGGTCGAACAGCAGATAGATCACCGGGGTGGTGAACAGGGTCAGCACCTGGCTGAGCATCAGACCGCCGACCATGCCGATCCCCAGCGGACGCCGCAGCTCGGCGCCGACGCCGGTGCTCAGCATCAGCGGCAGGGCGCCGAGCAGGGCGGCGAGGGTGGTCATCAGGATCGGCCGAAAACGCAGCAGACAGGCCTGGTAAATCGCCTCCCGCGGCGGCATGCCCTGCTCGCGCTCAGCGGCCAGCGCAAAGTCGATCATCATGATGGCGTTCTTCTTCACGATGCCGATCAGCAGAATGATGCCGATGATGGCGATCACGTCCAGCTCGCTGCCCGCCAGCCACAGCGCCAGCAGCGCCCCGACCCCGGCGGTGGGCAGGGTGGAGAGAATCGTGATCGGATGGATAAAGCTCTCGTACAGCACCCCCAGCACGATATACATCGCCACCACCGCGGCGACCACCAGCCAGACGGTGCTGCCGAGCGCCGACTGGAAGGCCAGCGAGCTGCCCTGGAACTGGGTGCGAATATCGGTCGGGAAATCCAGCGACTGTTCGGCGGCGAGGATCGCCTCCACCGCTTCGCCCAGCGAGTAGTTGTCCGGGACGTTAAACGAGATGGTGGTCACCGGGAACTGATCGAGGTGGTTCACCGACAGCGGGGTAAAGCGCTGCTCCACCGTGGCGATGGCGGTCAACGGCACGATGCCGCCGTCGCTGCTGGTGAGGCGGATATTCTCCAGCGCCGCCAGGCCCGGCGTCGCCTCGGTATCCTGCTCGAGCACCACGCGATACTGATTCGCCTGAGTGTAAATAGTGGAGATCAGCCGCTGGCCGAAGGCGTTGTACAGCGCATTATCGACATCGGCCATTGAGATACCGAGGCGGCTGGCGCTGTCGCGATCCACCTTGATATAGGCGGCCAGGCCTTTGTCCTGCCAGTCGCTGCTGACGTCGGCCAGCTGCGGCTGGGCCTGCAGGCGGCTGAGCAGCGGCGGTACCCAGGTGCTCAGCGCCTCGAGGGAGTTTGCCTGCAGGGTGAACTGGTACTGGGTGCGGCTCACCGTAGTGTCGATGGTGAGATCCTGGGTCGGCTGCAGGTAGAGCGCCACGCCGGGGACGCCGTCCACCGCCTGCTGCAGACGGCTAATCACCGTCTGGACGCGGTCGTCGCGTTCGTCCAGCGGCTTGAGGTTGATCTGCAGGCGGGCGCTGTTCAGCGCCGGGTTGGTGCCGTCGACGCCGACGAAGGAGGTCAGACTCTCCACCGCCGGATCCTTAAGGATAATGCTGGCCACCTGCCGCTGGCGCTCGGCCATGCTGGCGAAGGAGACCGACTGCGGCGCCTGGAGGGTGCCCTGAATAATGCCGTTATCCTGGATCGGGAAAAAGCCTTTCGGGATAAAGACCCACAGGATAATCGACAGCGCCAGGGTGCTCAGGGCGACGCCGAGCGTCAGCCACGGATGGTTCAGCACCCGGCTCAGCCAGCGGCCATAGACGGCGATCACCCGTTCGAAGAAACGCTCGCTGGCCCGCGAGAATCGGTTCTGCTTGCGCAGCGATTCGTGGCTTAACATGCGGGCGCACATCATCGGCGTCAGGGTCAGGGAGACCACCGCCGAGATAAGAATAGCGACGGCAAGGGTGACGGCGAATTCGCGGAACAGGCGGCCGACGATATCGCCCATAAACAGCAGCGGGATCAGCACCGCGATCAGCGAGAAGGTGAGGGAGATGATGGTGAAGCCGATCTCCCCCGCGCCCTTCAGCGCGGCGGCCAGCGGCTTCTCGCCCTTTTCGATATAGCGCGAGATGTTCTCGATCACCACGATGGCATCATCCACCACGAAGCCGGTGGCGATGGTCAGGG
>JAAIGE0100268605.1_pt1 | contig 10379 bp, 8 predicted proteins | sample 6487951 | NCBI WGS metagenome assembly JAAIGE01 (sample SAMN13974128, study PRJNA590717) | phyllosphere metagenome | biome: tomato field; feature: multiple bacterial spot infested tomato fields; material: tomato leaves; isolation source: leaves from tomato fields | host: Solanum lycopersicum ... | reverse complement strand
GCTTTCGGGAGGGCATCCGTAGCCGTTCGGCACGATCGAGCGGGCGAGATAGCGCCCGTCGTCGCCGGTCTGGATGCGCCGCCGAAGATTGTAGGGCGCCTGTTCGCCGTCGATGAAGGAATATCCGCCCTTCGAGTTGGCGTGCCAGATGTCCACGATCGCGTTCGGGATCGGGCGGCCGGCCTCGTCGGTGACCTGGCCGGAGATGATGAAGACCTCGCCGGGATCGGTGCCGTCGTCCATGCGGGCCTCGCCCTTCGACAGGGGCGCGCCGGCGACATAGAGGGGACCCTCGATCGTCCGGACGGTGCCGCCGCCGATGCCGGCGCGCTTGTCCGCCTCGTCGAGCCGCAGGTCGAGGAAGTGCTCGAGCGCCACGCCCGGGACGAGCAGGCCGAATTCGTTGTTCTTCGCCGCCTTGGCGATGAAGCCGACGGCGGCCCAGAACTCGTCCATGGTGACATCGCACTCGTCGATCACCTGCATGACGCGGTACAGAAGGCGTTCGGTCACCTCCTTGACCCGCGGATTGCCTCCCTCGGCAGCGGAGCCGGCGGCCTCGGCGGCCAGTTCCTTCATGTCCTTCTTCGTCATCAGATTGGCTGGCATTGGCTTCCTCCTCCTGGCCGCCCGCAAGGTCACCGATCGTCGTCGCGAATGGACGACGGATGCCGGCAGAGCGGGGTTACGGTGATGTCCATGAACGGGAAGAGCGGCAGGGCCGACAGAATGTCGTGCAGTTCCTGCGGGCTCTCCACGTCGAAGATGCTGGTGTTCGCGTAGCGTCCGGCGTGGCGCCAGAGATGGCGCCACTTGCCCTCGCCCTGGAGTTCCTGGGCCCGTGCGCGCTCGCGCGCCTTGAGGTCCGCGGCGTCGGCGGCCGGCCAGTCGGCAGGGAGGCGCACGTTCATTTCGACCTGGAACAGCATGGTCACGACCCCGTCTTGAGAAGGTGGATGGTCCGGTCGGGGCGGTCGCGACGGAAGCGCCCCACGGCGGCCTCGTCGAGGCGCACGCCGAGGCCGGGCCCCGCCGGCACGCCGAGCGTGAACTCGGAATAGTCGAGCGGCTCCTCGAGGATTTCCTCCGTGAGGAGAAGCGGGCCGAAGAGTTCGGTGCCCCATTCCATCCGCGCGAAGGTCGAGAACAGATGCGCCGAGGCCGTCGTGCCGATGCCGCCCTCGAGCATCGTGCCGCCATAGAGCCCGATCCCGGCGGCCTCGGCGACGGCTCCGACCTTCGCGGCGGCGTAGAGGCCGCCCGACTGCTCGATCTTGATGGCGAACACGTCGGCGGAGGCTGTGCAGGCGATCTGGAACGCGCTCTCGACGCCCTGAAGCGCCTCGTCCGCCATGATGGCCGTCGATGTCTGGCTGGCGAGCCGGCGGAGCCCGCCGAGGTTGCGCAAGGAGACCGGCTGCTCGATCAGATCGACGCCCGCGTCCCGCAGCAGGGGAAGCATCGCCGAGGCCGTCGCCTCCGACCAGGCCTGGTTGACGTCGACGCGGATCGAGGCCCGCTCGCCCAGCGCGCGCTTGATCGCCGCGACATGGGCGACGTTCGCCCTCGGCTCGCCCTTGCCGATCTTGAGCTTGAAGATGTTGTGCCGGCGCCGGGCGAGCATGTCCTCGGCCTCGTCGATGTCGCGGGCCGTATCGCCGCTGGCGAGCGTCCAGGCGACCGGCAGGCGGTCGTGGCGCCGCCCGCCGACCAGTTCCGAGATCGGCAAGCCGAGCCGCTTGCCCTGCGCGTCGAGCAGCGCCGTCTCGACCGCGCATTTCGCGAAATTGTTGCCCTGGACCGCGCTCGCGATCCTGTCCATGGCAACCCCGACCCGGGTCGGATCGCAGGTGGCCAGGATCGGCGCGATGTAGGTGTCGATCGCCAGCTTCATGCCCTCGGGGCTTTCAGGGCCGTAGGACAGGCCGCCGATCGTCGTCCCCTCGCCGACGCCGACGACCCCGTCCGACGTGCGGATGCGGACGACCATCAGCGTCTGGCTGTTCATCACCGTCATGGCCAAGTGGTGCGGACGGATCGTCGGCACATCCAGGAGGATGGTCTCGACTTCCTCGATCACGGGTGCTGACTGCTGCACGGTTGCTCTCCGGTTGATGCCTGACGCTAGCTGCGGGTCCGCTTGATGCACAGGATCGTTTGCGTCTAAATTCATACCTTCCGGGTATGGAAACGGAGCGGTTTTTTGGAACTCAGGCATCTTCGCTACTTCACCACCGTCGCGGCGGAAGGGTCGTTCAGCCGGGCTGCGCTGAAGCTCAACATGGCGCAACCCCCGCTCAGCCGTCAGATCCAGCAGCTCGAGGAGGACCTCGGAACCCGGCTTCTCGACCGCGGCCGCCCCCTTACGCTGACACAGGCGGGTCGATACCTTTACGAGCAGGGTCTCCAGATTCTCCAGCGCGTGGACGAGGCGCAGGCCATGACGACGAGGATCGGCAAGGGCCTGATCCTCCAGTTCAACATCGGCTTCGTCGCCTCGACGCTCTACGACACGCTGCCCGAACTGATGCGTCGGTTTCGCGTCCTCGTCCCCGGCGTGGAGGTCAACCTCCTGGAGATGACGACACTCGAACAGGTCGCCGCCCTGAAGGACGGGCGGATCGACGTCGGCTTCGGCCGGTTGAGCTTCAACGACGACATGATCACCCGCCGCGTCCTGCGCGAGGAACGCCTCTGGCTGGCGGTGCCGCTCGACCACCCGCTCGGTCGGCTGGACGTCGCCCCGAAGCTCGCTGACACCGCACCGGAAACGCTCGTCGTCTACCCGAAATATCCCCGGCCCTCCTACGCCGACCAGGTGCTCGCGTTCTATCGCGGGGCGGACATCCGGCCCTTCAGGGTCGTCGAGGCTCGGGAACTCCAGACAGCCCTCGGTCTCGTGGCGTCCGGCGGCGGCGTCTGCGTGGTTCCCGCGTCGGCGAGGCGGCTCGGACGCGCCGACCTCGCCTTCGTCGAACTCGACGAACCGGAGATGACCTCACCGATCATCCTCAGCCACAGGCGCAGCGACGAGTCGCGACTGCTCAAGCAGATGCTGCAACTCTCCGCGAAGCTGGACACGGCGGACGCAACGATCGCGTGACCCACGCGGCGCCGCCCCGCGAGGGACCGGAGCCCCGCGCCGGTCTGCCCGGCGCGGGGCTCCGCCCGCGGATGGTGTGGCCGTCGCCGGGCTCAACCGATCAGGATGTCGGCCATGCGTTCCCCGATGACGACGGTCGGGGCCATGGTGTTTCCCGTCGACACGCGCGGCATCACCGAGGCATCGGCGATGGAGAGGTTCTCGATACCGTGGACGGACAGGCGGCCGTCGACGACGGACATCCCGTCGCGACCCATCTTGCAGGTACAGCTCTCGTGGAAATAGGTGCCGGCCGCGTTCCGCGCGAAATTCCTGAGCTCCTCGCCCTTGATCGCGTTCGGCATGATCTCGCGCTTGACGAACTCCGCCATGGCGGGGGCGTTGCCGATCTCGCGGCAGAGTTCGATGCACCGGGTCAAGGCGACGAGATCGGCCTCCTCCTTCAGGAACCCGCCGTCGATCGACACCGGGTCGGACGGGTTCGGCCCCCGCAGTCGGACCTCTCCGGTCGAGCGCGGCCGCACGATGCCCGGCGCGATCGTCCAGGACCCGGGGGGAACGGTGTAGGCGCTGCCGTGGACGTTCGTGACGTAGGGCACCTCGATCTGGAACGGCTGCAGGTCGGGGGTGTCGAGCGCCGGATCGGACTTCCAGAAGAAGGTCGCCTCGGCGGCGGAGTTTCGCGGCGGAAGGGGCGTCGGGTACTCCCACACGCATCCGGCGGCCAGGATGTGGTCCTGGAAGTTCTGCCCGACGCCGGGCAGGTCGTGGCGCACGTCGACCCCGACCTCGCGCAGGTGCGCGGCGGGGCCGATCCCCGACTGCATCAGGATCTTCGGGGTGTTGATCGCGCCCGCGCAGAGGACGACGCGGCGGCCTGCGCCGACGGTGACGATCTCGCCGTTCCTCTCGAAGGTCACGCCCTTGACCTTGGTCCCGTCCATCTCGATGCGGTGGACGATGGCGCCCGTCAGGAGGGTGATGTTCGGCCGCTTCAGCGTGTCCCAGAGGTAGTCGGCCGCAATGCTCCGGCGCACGCCGTCGCGGATGCGCACGTTCGCGAGCGCCGCGCCGCCGCCGCCTTCCATCATCGAGCCGTTCATGTCCTCGAAGGTCGGGATGCCGACCCCCGCGCAGGCCGCCAGGAAGGCGGGCGCGACGGGGTTCGGGTCACGGACGGGCGTGACGTAGAGCCGGCCGCCCCTGCCCCGCCGCGCCTCGTCGGCAACGCCCTGCCAGTCCTCGATGCGCTTGTAGATCTCAAGGACGTTGGCGTAGCTCCAGGCGTCGTCGCCCGTTTCCGAGGCCCAGAACTCGAAGTCGTTCCGGTGTCCCCGGGCCCAGATCATGACGTTGACGGACGAGCCGCCGCCGACGACCTTGCCCATGGGAAGGATCAGCGACCGGCCGTTGACCGCCGGCGAGGGTTCGGCCGCGTAGTTCCAGTCCCGCTCCGATCCGATATTGGTCGGCCAGAGCAGAGGGTTGAGCACGGCCTCGAGCTGGTCGGTGCCACCCGCCTCCAGCACGAGAACCGTGGCGTCGGTCTCGGCCGCGAGGCGACCGGCGACGACGGAGCCCCCGGACCCGGAGCCCACCACGACGTAGTCGTAGGAGGCGGCCAGGCTGCGTGCGTTGTAGCGCTGGGTGACGGCGGCGTCGCCCAGGTCCTGCGCGAAGGATTGCGCCGCCGACAGGGTCGCGCCCGCGGCCAACGCCATCTTGATGAAGGTCCGGCGGTCCATCTTGCCGTGGACCAGTCCGGCCTGGAGCGCGAGCAGGCGATCGCCGTCCTCGAGTGCCCCCGAAGTCAAATGCATGGATTTTCCTCCCGATTGTGTCGTCGCGCCGGGTCTCCTCCCCCGGCGCGACCATGCCTTCAGAACGGCAGCGCGTGCCGCTCCCGCTGGACCGAGATCCAGCGCTGGACCGTGAAGGCCTCGACGGCGCCCTTCGGCCCCCATCTCCCGCCCCCACCCGAGGCGCCCAGCCCCGAGAACGGGCAGTGCGGCTCGTCGTGGACGGTCGAGTCGTTCACGTGGACCATCCCGGCGTGCAGGCGTTCGGCGAGCATCTCGCCCCGCAGCGCGTCGGACGTGACGACCGAGGCGGTGAGCCCGTAGACCGTGTCGTTCGCCATGGCGACCGCCTCGGCATCCGTGTCGAACGGCGTGACCGTGGTGACGGGGCCGAAGATCTCCTCACGCCAGACCTTCGTGCCGGGACCGACATCCGTGAGGACGGTGGCGGCATAGAAGGGGCCGTCCGCCCGCCCCCCGCAACGAACGCGCGCCCCTTCCGCGACGGCCTCGTCGACGAGGCGCTCGATGCGCCGCAACTGCCGCTCGTTGATGATCGGACCGATGACGCAGGTCTGCTCGTCCGGTGACGTGGGGACGAAATTCGACGTCTTGGCGACCAGCTTCTCTGTGAAACGATCGTAGAGCGAGCGGTGGACGAGGACCTTGTCGCAGGACATGCAGATCTGTCCCTGATGGAGGAACGAGCCGAAGAAGGCGAGGTCGACGGCACGGTCGAGGTCCGCGTCCTCGAGGACCAGCATCGGGTTCTTGCCGCCCAACTCGAGGACGATCGGCTTGAAGCGTTCGGCGCACGCCGTGGCGAGGCTGCGGCCCACGGCCGTCGAGCCCGTGAAGCAGAGGACCTTGACCCTGTCGTCCTCCACGAAGCGCCCACCGACCATCGGGGCGCCCTCGCGGGCGGTCGTCACGACGTTGAAGACGCCGTCCGGGAAGCCGGCGTCCGACAGCAGCTCGGCCAGCATGAGGCCGCCGGTGATCGGGCTGTCCTCGGACGGTTTCAGCACGATCGTGTTGCCGAGCGCCAGGGCGTAGGCGAAGCCGCGCAGCGACAGGTAGAGAGGGAAGTTCCAGGGGCTGACCACCCCGACGACGCCCACCGGCGCCCGCACCGTCCGGTTGACCTTGCCGGGAACCTGGCTGGGATAGGTCTCGCCGATCTCGCGCGTGGGAAGGCCTGCCGCCTCCCAGAGGAGGAGCGGCACGAGCGAGGCCTCGAACGCCGCCTTGCCGAGGCCGGACCCCGTCTCGGCGACGAGCGCGGAGACGAACTCGTCCCGGCGCTCCTCGAAGAGGGAAGCGGCCCTGTGGAAGAGGGCGGCCCGCGCCGCCGGCGGGAGCGAAGCCCAAGAGGGCTGTGCCGCCGCCGCCGCCGCGATGGCCGCGTCGACATCGCTTTCCGTCGCGTCGGGCACCGTCGCCACCGCACGACCGGTTGTCGGGTTCAGCGTCTCGAAGACCGCCCCGCCGGCCGAGCCGACCCATTCGCCGCCACGCAACATCGCACGGTACGGAACGTCCGTCCCGGATGTCTGAATCCTTGCCACGTCCAGCATCTCACCCTCCCTGGAGAACGGGTGAGACCGTCGGATGAGAAGCGGCTCGCGTCCATCGACAGGAATCGCATCTTCTGGAACACGGTCACCAAACGGGATTGGCGGGCTTGTGCCGCCGGCTTTTCCGGTACTCCAGCGGGCTCTCGCCCGTCATCTTGCGGAAGGTGCGGCTGAAGTGGCTCGCGTCGGAAAAGCCCAGACGGAACGCCAGGGTCTCGGTGCGCTCGTCGCTTTCCCTCAGGCTCTTCTTGGCCTCGGCCACGCGGTAGTCGTTGGCGAGGCGGGCGGGCGTCGTTCCGAACTGCCGTTGAAAGTTCCGGTGCAGGGACGACACCGACATGCAGGCGACCCGGGCCAGTTCGTCGACGGAGACGTGACGGTGGAGGCTCTCGCGGATCAGGCGGATGGCCGCGTGGATGCCGTTGTCCGGCGCGTTGGCCACGACCAGGAGGAGGTCGTGCGCCCGTGCCTGCAACAAGCCCAGCAGGGTGTCCTCGATGCGTGCGTCGATGCGGTGATCCATGAAGACGTCGCGCTCCATCCGGAACAGACGCATCAAGGCGGGGAGGTCCAGGCTCCTCGCCTCGGGCCCGCGCAGCACGGCGAACGCGGACCAATTGATGCCGAACGTCCCGTCGCGCCCGCGTCCCTCCGCCCGTTCGTTCAACCGGCCGAGGATGCTCTCGAAGCGGCTGGCCTCGATCTCGACGCAGTCGCACTCGACGGGCTGGAGGAAACTGGCGGAATCGAGATCGACGTCGATCTCCAGCCCGGCGGGAACGAAGACGGCGTCACCCGGGCGAACCTCGAACGGATTCGCCCCGCCGATCCGCATCACCTTCGTCCCCGACCGCAACTCGCACAGGATCGGGTTCGAGAACCTGAACTGAACGCGAGCGGGCGTGTTGGTGATGTAAGTCGCCGCCTCGGAGTGCGCGGCGTAGTGCGCGCAGCGGTATTCGACCAGCTTCTCGACAACGTTCGGTCGCGAATGCTGGACCGGACAAGCCAATCCACCAGGGTCAGACCTGTATTCCATTTCCTTTTCCTCCCGCGCGGATCGTGCTTGAGCGCCCCGCTTGGATCAATCCTAAAATGACGCTCCGGCATGCGTGTCGGGTGAGCGACGGCATGCTGGGGATCGGGCCGAAGCCGCAATCGCGCAGGCCCGCACGGCCCGTCCATGGGCCGCGTGCTTCCAGCTGCGCTTCCCAAGGTTGGAGCACCCTCCGCGAGAGGATGTCCCCATCCGGCCCTCGTCACACCATTGCGGCCGTTGCCGCGCCCGGCGTTCCGAGGACCGTGGCAAGCCGTCGGAGAGCGTCCGCCAGCCTTTCCCGGCTGCCGATCGCGCCGAGCGCGACGCGGACGGCTTCGGGCGCCTTGTCCCCGGTGGAGAAATCGGCGGCCGGGCTGACGGCGAGGCCTTGGGCACGGGCGGTTTCGAAGACGACGGACGCCTGCTGCCGTGTTCCCAGTTCCAGCCAGGCATGGAAGGCGTCCGGGTTCAGGCGCGCGCCGTCCGGTAGGACGGCCGCAGCGATCTCGTGGCGTGCCCGCACCTCGGCGCGCACGCCACCGACGATCTCCTCCGCCACGCCGCTGCGGACCCATTCGGACGCCAGGCTCGTCATCAGGGGGGCCGCCATGAGCGTCAGGCTCCGCAAGCTGGCGGCAACGCGGTTCAACGCCTCCGCCGACGGGGCCGCGATGAAGGCCGTCCGCAGGAAGGGCGAGATGCATTTGGCGAGCGTCGCCACATGGAACGTCGCCTCGGGAGCGATCGCGAGGAACGAGGCCGGGGCCTTGTCGGCGAGAAGCGGCGCGTAGGGGTCGTCCTCGATGATCGCGAGGTTCAGGCGACGCGCCACGGCGGCGATGTCGTGCCGCCGGGTTTCGGGCACGACACGCGTCGTCGGGTTGTGAAGCGTCGGGTTGAGGTAGACGAGACGAGCGTGCGTCTCTTTAGCCATCGCCTCCAGCATGTCCGGCCGCATTCCCTCCGCATCCGCGCCCACGCTCACCAATCTCAGCCTGAGCGTGCGCGCGAGCCCGATGAACCCCGGATAGGTCAACGTGTCCACCAGGACGGCATCCCCTTCGCGCGCAGTCGAGAGCAGCACGGCGGTCAGGAGTGCCTGCGCCCCGGCACCGACCCCCACGCGGTCGAGCGGCAGCCGGCGGCCGGCGCTCCCTTCCAGCCACGACACGCCAGCCCCCCGTTCCGCGGGGGAGCCGGGACCTGGATGGTAGGACAGGAGGGCCTCGGCGCTCGACCGCTTCAAAAGCCCGTCGATCCCGCCGCGGATGAGGCCGGGGAGGTTCAGACCAAGCGGGGACGGCGGGATGTTCATGCCGAGGTCGAGGATGGGTTCCTCCGGGCCTCGGGCCGTCACGAAGCTGCCGCGCCCCGCCGCCGCGTCGATCAGGTTGCGGCGACGCGCCTCGGAAAAGGCGCGCGTGACCGTGGTCAGGTCGACCCCGAGGCGTTCCGCGAGGGCCCGTTGGGCAGGAAGGCGGTCGCCGGGATGCAGGGCACCGTCGGCATGGTCCTGCGCGAGGGCCTCGACGATGCGCAGGTAGATCGGGCCGGAGCGTCCGGCGATGTCCGGGACCCATGTGGCCGTCGTCGTATCACTCATGGATTTCCCTTGTGCGACCCATACAATTCCTTCAAATGCATGCATACATCAGCTTCACTAGCTTGCAAGCGGCGCGCGCGAGACCGCATGGGGCCGCCGCCTGCGGGCCTCCCGCCGAAACCAGGAACACCGCCATGAGCCAAGACCGAACCTATCCGCGACTGGAGCCCTGGAAGGTCGGCGTGAAGGGTCGCTGCCCGCGCTGCGGCAAGGGACACCTGTTCAGCGGGTTCCTGGCCATGCGCGAGGGCTGCGAGGTGTGCGGGCTGGACTACTCCTACGCCGACCCCGCCGACGGTCCGGCCTTCTTCGTCGTCTGCTTCGCCTGCCTCCCGGCCGTCCTGTTCACGGTGTGGCTGGAAGTCGCCTTCGAGCCGTCGTTCTGGGTCCACATCTTCGTCTCCCTGCCCGTGATCCTGCTGACCTGCATCCTGCCGCTCAGACCCCTCAAGGGCTGGCTGGTGGCGAGCCAGTTCTACCACAAGGCCGAGGAGGGCCGGTTGGTGATGCGCGGCGACCCGCGCGACTGACGGGCAACAGGGACGAAGCTCGCATCGGCGCCTCGGGCGGAAGAACCGCTTCCGCCAAGCCGTAGACAGCCGCCCCGACCGCGGCACGATCCAATGGCGGTGGAACACGGTGCTGCGTCAAGCGCGGCCCGACGACCGAGGACCCCGAGGCTTGCACGCCCGACCCGGGCCGGACCGCCCGCAGGTCCCGGCGTCCCTGCCATGCACCATACCGATCCAGAGCAGCTTATTATCTAGTTTTTTTGTATATTTAGAAGATCGTTCCTCGCAGGGCGTCCTCCACCCGCATAGGTTTATCGGCGACGGTCACGGCAGCCGCCCGGCCGTCCCAGCGGTACAACCTCTGATCCCATCGAAGGACGATCATGCCCCCTTCCGCCCGCATCCTCGTCTCGGCCGCCGCGCTCCTGGCCGCCACCTCCTCCGCCTTCGCGCTCGACGCGCCGTCCGGCCCGCTGGTCACGACCGACTGGCTGGAAACCCATCTCGGCAATCCCGCCCTGCGGTTGATCGAGGTTTCGGTCGATCCCGGCACCTTCGAGCGGGGCCACATCGAGGGCGCCCAGAACGTCGTCTGGCACACGGATCTCGTCGATCCCATCCAGCGCGACATTGCCAGCCGCGAGAACTTCGAGGCGCTGGTGCGTCGGCTCGGCATCGACAATGACTCGACCGTCGTCCTCTACGGCGACAACAACAACTGGTTCGCCGCCTGGGGCGCCTGGGTG
>JAAIGE0100860452.1_pt1 | contig 10382 bp, 8 predicted proteins | sample 6487951 | NCBI WGS metagenome assembly JAAIGE01 (sample SAMN13974128, study PRJNA590717) | phyllosphere metagenome | biome: tomato field; feature: multiple bacterial spot infested tomato fields; material: tomato leaves; isolation source: leaves from tomato fields | host: Solanum lycopersicum ... | reverse complement strand
GCGTCCAATGGCAAGTGCTTTTTGAAGGATGCAAGGTGCCGGCACGCATATCGATGACAGCGCGTCAGCGCGCCGGGCTGCTGGCACTGCCCGACACCGAGCCGGCCGTGATCGCACACCACAGCCTCGATGCCGGCGACCTCGCCGCGGTCGGTACCGCGCGCACGCCGGCGACCCGGCTCGGCTATGCGCTGCAACTGTGTTGCCTGCGCGCGGGCGAACTGCTGCCCGCGATCATGCTCGACCACATCGCCGAACAGGTCGGGACGGCTCGATCGCAAACGGATCGTGTCTCACTGGCCGGAGATCGCGCAGGTCATCCGCGCGATCCGCGACCGCACCGTTACGCCGTCGCTGATCCTCAAGAAACTCTCCGCCTATCGCCAGCAGAACAGCCTGGCCGCAGCGTTGCGCGAGGTAGGGCGGATCGAGCGCACGCTGTTCACGCTGCGCTGGTTCGAGGACGCGGACCTGCGTCGCACCGTCACCGCCGAACTGAACAAGGGCGAAGCACGCGACAGCCTCGCACGTGCCGTCGTCTTCCACCGCCTCGGTCGCTTCCGCGATCGTGGCATCGAGAACCAGCAGACCCGCGCCGCAGCCCTCAACCTCGTCACCGCCACCATCATCCTGTTCAACTGCCGCTATCTCGGCCGCGCCGCTGAGGACATGCGGCATCGGGGCATCCCGATCGATCCGGCCATGCTCTCCCGCCTCTCACCCCTGGGCTGGGACCGCATCAATCTTACCGGCGATTATGTCTGGTCCGATCAGCTCAATCTCGATGCCGACGGCGTCATGCCGCTGCTTGCAAAGCCGCTACCGTGAATCCGTGTCCGGATAATGCACAGGAGCCAAACGGGACGATCGCAGCCTGCGCGGTTCGACGGGTTCGGTCATAAACGTATATCTGTGCCCATTCTATGCGCCGCCCGCTGTTCGCGAAAACCTTCCTTTCTGACGACCTTGCCGGCGGGCCATGACCGCATTGTCTTGCTCATTCCGGTTGCTCCTACTCACAAGGTGGAGCCTCCGCGAAATCCGGGGCGCTTCAATAGGCGATGGCATCGAATTCGGGCTTCTCTTCGTTGGCCGCCATGCGTCACCCCATTGATGCAGCCCGCCCTTGCGAGCGTTGCCGCCGCCGCCTTCCGCTTATTTGGCAGTGCCGCGAACGGGCTGGCGCCCGGTGAAGAAGCCCTCTCGCGCCAGCAGCTTCACGCCGCTCCAATATCCGTACTCGATGTGGCGGTGCTGGGAGTGGCGCTTGAAGGTTTCGTACACCGCCCGCAGGTTGTAATGCGGGATCGCCGGAAAGTGATGATGTTCCAGATGGTAGTTCATGTCCGCGTAGAAAAATGCGGTGATCGGATCCAGCACCACGGTGCGCGTTGAGGTTTCATAGCTGCCACGAACTTCGTCCGCAGACAGGTTGAAGTGCTGGAGTGCCGCCAGCGTCCTGTTGGGAAACGTAAGGCAGAACGGTGCTAGGGAAATGGCGACGGCGAGATACGGCGCGCCAAGCGCAAGGCAGGCGGCTACGATCAGCGCCTGACCCGCAAGAACGGCGCGCGCCCCGTTCCTGAGCCGGACCACCTCGCGCGACCCTGGCGCGAACATCGTTGCAAAAATGCCGTCCGGAACCACGCCCACCGCATTCAGCCCCAGCACCCGAAGGCGCCGCCACATCGCGCCGACATCCACCGTCAGCAGCGCCAGCGTGCCCAGCGCGGTGAGACGCCCTTGCGGCGAGGCTTCCAGGTCCTTGTCTCCCAAAGGGGACCGATGATGCTGCGGATGCGTCACCTCGAAATAGCCGTAGTTGCTCCAGGTCAGGATGGAGAATAGCCGGAACAATACGACGTTGGGCCACCGCGCGGTGAATACCAAACGATGGAAAAGCTCATGGCCGATGCCCGCCCAGCCCAGAAACGACCATGCCAGGCAATGCGGAATCAGCAGCACGACCGCCCAGACATGGCCGCGTGCGAACAGCAGATTGCCGACCGCCAGCACCGCGACATGAAACGCCACCCGGATCGCCAGCAACACAGCGGCGAGAACATCCCGCTTCGTGGACAGCCGGCGATAGGCATCCCGATCCAGAAGCGTGAGCCCACGGACCTCTCCGTCGACACCCGCCATCAGACTTTCTCCCAACCGGCGGCGTCAACGCCGATGCGGAGAAAGTCGCATCCGATGTCCCCGACGAGCAGCACCGCCATCATCGTATGCTGGATGTGGATCACCGACTCTTTCGTCGCCAGGTCATTAACGAAGCTCGTCACGTCGCCATGAATGGTTGAATTATAATCGTGCCAAATGATCACGCCACTGTCGCCGATCATCTTCCTGGCGTTGGCGGTGTCGATCGTAATGGTTTCGGTATCATGGCCGCCGTCGACAAAGACTAGGTCGACGGTGCCGACCAACCCATGCGCCGCGGGGTCAAGCTGCCGACTATCCTGTTGGAGCAGGGTCAGCCGGGATTTGTCGGCATCGGACAGCCCGGTAAGGTAGCGCGGCTTCAACGCGCCCTGGGCATCGCGCAGATATTCGTCGTTAATATCACCGTCGCTCCGCAAGTCCGCATCGGCATAGGCGGTGAGCGGTTTCTCGCTGACATGGCTGTCGCCCAGGTCCAGCGAGTAGACGGTGCATTCCTCGGCCGAGTTCTCGACCAGCAGCGCGGTGGAATAGCCGAGGAAGGTACCAAACTCGAAGATCTTGCGCGGCCGGACCAGCTTGACGATCGAGAGGAGAGCAGATGCCTCCAACAACGTCACGCTGCCGATACCGCTCGATGGAACGTTGATCTTCATCGGCACGGGAATCGCGTTTTCGGCCTCGATTTTCATGAAGAGAACCTTCGGCTTGATCGTCACGACACCGGCCCGGTGGGCCTCGCTATGATCGAACAGCGCGAAGGGGTCGCTTTTCGGCATAAGGTCTGCTGCAGCTTGCTCAACGGCCATGAAAAATTCCGGGTTTGCATCAAAAAATAAAGGGAAGCCGAAGGGCGATGCCCGCCGGACTAAAGGAAGAACATGACCGTTTCAGACCAACCCTGGGTGTAATGCCGAAGGTAAACCCGATAGTCAGGATGTAGCGCGCGTACATATCGCCAGATATCGCGGAAGTCGCTCGCGCGGTGGTACACGGCGATGGCCAGCTTGGGCCGGTCCTGGCGGATGTGCCTTTCACACCCGGCGAGCGCCTTCAATTCCCAGCCCTCGAGATCCATTTTGATGAAGCTGACCGGATCGGCGATCTTCAGGTCTAGGGTCGTCATCTGCACCAGTTCACCGGTGCCGGCGGTGACAGCGGACGCGGATCCGGCTTCGGGGTCGAAGGTGATCTGCCCCACCGCGTCCGAAAGCGCCTCGGCATGGAAAACGATGTCGCGCTGACCCGCGAGACGAGCGCGCGCTGCGCGTATGTTTTTGTCCGAAGGCTCGAACAAATGCACCCGCCGATAATCGGGGCAGCGGCGGCAGAATTCCTCGGTCGTATCGCCATCGAAGCCACCGGCATCCACGAACACTTCCGATCGCAGATCGAGAAAGGGTTCGAAATATTGTTCTTGGGTGCGCACGGCATAGCCGCGCATGAAATCGACGTTCGCGGTCAGCCGGTAGCGCAGGACGTCGAGCAGTGTCTGACGCGACGCGGCATCTGCCATCGTGTCGAAAAGGTCGGCCCAGTCGGACGCGAACCGATGCCAGTCTTCGCGCTGTTCGCGGACAAAAGCGGGCTGCGCGATCGCGCCGGCCGACGCATGGACGAGTTGCTGGATCGAGACGACCGATGTGATCCCGGCGTCGGCGAGCCGTTGCTCGACCGCCACCGGGCTGATCGACGTCGAGCAGTTGATGACGGCGGCACCGGGGGGCAATTGTGCCACGCCCACGGCCGCAAGCCCGTTCCACACGGAACCGGGCGGCGCGAAATCGTCGACGATCCCATCCAGGCGCAATCGCCCGATCAGTCCCAACGCCTCGGCATTGCGCCCTATCATGTAGCAAGGGCGGTCCTGCGTCGCCGCGAGAAGCGCCCTGGCCAGTTGCGGGTTGCCGGCAGGGGCCGCGATCGCTGCGTCCATCGCAGACGTGAAATCCTGTTTCGTCACGATCTCGTCTCTCGATCCCAGCCGCGTACCGAATAGAGTTCGCTGCCCAAGGTGGCGCGCATCAGCTCGTCCAGCGCCAAGCCATCCTCCGCCCGCGCGAACAGGATGCCGATACGCCCGAACGGGCTGGCCGCGATGTGATCCCCGGCGCGCGCAAGCGGCACGAACCTCTCGATATGGATGGGCCGATGGAACTGAAGCGTCTCATAGGACTGCGCCTCGCGCACCGAGATCGTGTGGCGCATGACATGGCTCTGGCGCTGGGAATGCCCGTCAAACCCTTCGCCAAGGAAGGGGCGCGCATAGTTTTCGGCATAGTTGAAGCCGGTCGCACTTGCGATCAGCTGGCTGTACAGGTCGCCCGGGCATCGCCGGGTTATCTCGATGATCCAGAACCGCTCGTCCTCCACGATGAACTGGGTGTGGATCAGCCCTGCGGTCAGCTGCAGATCCCGCGCGATCTGCTCGATCGACGCCCGCACCTTGCCCAGGAGCGTCGGATCGAAATCGGTAACGACACAGCTCGTGTCCACCGCGAAGGCGTTGACCGAGCCGTGCTCCTCGACGATGAAATCGACGACAACGCCATCGGGGCCGAGAAAAGCGGAGTGGCTATAGAGCTGCCCCTCGACGAATTCCTCGATAAGGCAGGTGCCGGTCCGCGAGAACGCCCTCGCCCGCTCCATCGCCGCAGCAAGGCCGTCTGCGGACGGTGCCGGCAGGGCGGTGACGCCGCGGCCGCTATAGGCATCCGCGGGCTTTACAATCACTGGACCGGCCGTCAGCGCATCGCTTTCGGCGATCTGGCGCGGCGCGGGAATCCCGGCCGCTGCGGCATAGCGGCGAAACTCCTGCTTATTGCCCAGGATACGAACCGTCTCCTCCGAATCGATCCCTGGAAAGCGACGCTCAGCATTGATCGCCGCACAGGTTTCATAGGAGAGATCGTTGCAGCCGGGGACGAGGAAGTCTGCGCCCAGCCGCTCCACCAGCTGGGCCACGGCATCGACCTGCGAATAGTCGAGCGCAATATAGTTGGCCACTGACTTGGCGAGAACATCGTCCGGCTTGTGCCCGGCGACGTACACGTCGTGGCCGGCATCGACGAGATACCGGTAAATCGGTGCGGAAGCGACATTCGTGTCGAGGAGGAGGACGACGCCCATAGGTCAGCCTTTCATGCCAGTTCGCCGGGCCATTAGGCGTCGAGCTCCACCAACGATCTTGTCTCTGCGGACTGTCGTATCGCCTCTGCGACCTGCACATTCCGGGCGCCGTCAAAGGCGGGCACGATCGGAGCGGCGGTGCCGAGGATCACCGCCAGGAAATTCTCCAGCTGGCGCACGAGCGGATCCTGACGCGTGACCGGGATCACCTCTTCCACAAGCGGCGTGTGCCAGGAGGGGGATTGCGGTGCCGGATGCGACCGCAGGCGCATGCTGGGGAATTCGAGCGTCCCCAGCGTACCGGTGATGCTGTAGCAGTCATCGTTCGGATAGGTTGGATAGACGAGATTTTCTCGCGACGTCTGCTCCCAGCTATGCGGTGACGCGCCGGTATCCGACAGGATGAAGGTACCGAGAACCCCGTTGCGGAACTGCAGATTGATCGCCACCGTGTCCTCGACGGGGTAGTGCCGGATCGCGTTGGATGCGATCGCCTGCACCGCGGCGATCTCGCCGCACAGCGCGCGCATGATCCCGATTTCATGGATGAGATTGATCAGGATCGGGCCGCCGCCAGGCCGGCTGCGCCAGGGGCCGGCTTCGAAATAGTCCGCCGGCTTGTAGAAGATCGCGCTGCCCTGGATGGCGACCAGCCGCCCGAGCCGGCCCGCGTCGATGACTGCCTTGGCGGCCGTCATCAAGGGGGAGTGGACGCGATGGTGGCCGACAAGAACCTTCGCGCCACGCCGCTCCGCGAGATCGACCAGGTGAGCGGCCTCGGCATGCTCCGCGGTGATCGGCTTTTCGATCAGCACCGGAATATCGCGCTCGATGCACAGCTTCGCCTGCTCGTAATGAAACTCGTTGGGTGACGAGATGATCACGCCGGAGGGGGAACCCGCCGCAAGACAGGCCTCCAGCGTGTCGAAGATCGGGGTATCCGGGAACCGTTCGCCAATGTTCCTGCTGGTGTCGCGACGCGGCGTGACGATCCCCGCCAGTGCGCAGCGCGGATGTTCCTGGAGCATCTCGATATGCTTCAGGCCCATCAGGCCCGGACCGATCACGACGACGGATGGCGTCGTCATCGTACAGTCTCGATCGTCAGACTCATCCCGTACAATTTCGCCTCGCGCTCCGATCCTGTTGGACCAACCCCAAGGCGCGATGGTTGCCGGGACCGGCAGTCGGCCTGCCGGTGATCGAGCGCTGCGCCTCTCGATGCATTATAGGACGTGCGTCAGCGTGTGTCAGAACGGGACACAAAATTGTCGCAGGGGCGATAGGCGGCATGGCGCGGAACGGCGCCTTGGGGTGGTTCCCGTTCCCCGCAGCCGCACGCCCCTTGACGGGGAAGGCCGCTATAATGGGATGGCGGGAGCTGCCGCGCTACAGGATTAACAAAATGTCTGTGACCTTGGTGTTCCCCATCTCGACCCCTGACGGCCGGGCGTATCTCAAGCAGGCGCTGGAGCGGGGAGAAGCGGTGGTGACGGCATCGTGCGATGCGGCCGACCCCACCAACGGGGCCGCCCCATGGGCAAAGCTGCCGCTGGTGAGCGAACCGACGTTTCTGGACGCGTTCCTCGATTTGGTGCGCGCGCACGCCATCACGCGGATTCACGCTTCGGCGCACGTTGTCCACGCGGCCCTCCGCAATCTGCTGCGCGAGCACGATCTGGGGGATCTGCGGCTCATCAATCGCTCGGCGCTCGAGCTGGAATTCGAGCGGTGGGACGATATTTTCGCCCGCGCCGAACAATGGGCGGAATTCATTGCCGCGTTGGCGCCGGCCCAGCCGCAGCCGACACTTTCGTTCATCGCCGGCGTCATCCGGCTCGCCTTCGATCTGTTTGGGGAGTCGTACGACGACAAGCTGGCCGCGCTGCTGGCCTGCCTGCTCGACGCGCCGGCCGGCGACATCCTCGAGATCGGTTCCTTATTCGGCCGGTCCGCGAGCGTGCTGCTCGCCGGGCGTTCGCTTGGGGTGGCCGAGCGGCCGCTGTTCGTGTTCGACCCCTGGTGCTCGGATGCCGGCGCGCAGCAGGATCTGCCGCCCGCCATCCAGAAATATACCCGTGCCGCCGGGCTGGAACGCGTCGCCTGTGCGTTCGAGGCGACCTTCGCCGCGCTGGCGCCGGCCGGCGCGATGACCGTATACCGCACGCCTTCGGTTTCCGGCCATGCTGTCTATCGCGGCGAGGTGGACGGCGAAGCCTTTCGTCTGTTGAAGCCGGCAAAAGCCGCGGAACCGTCGGGCCGGATCGCCCTGCTGCATATCGATGGCAATCACGACCGGGCGTCTGCGCAGGAGGATGTCATGCTCTGGTCCTCGCTCGTCCCTTCCGGAGGATGGGTGGTGATCGATGACTATAACTGGCGCTATGGCGATGGGCCCAAGGCGGCGGGGGACGCACTGCTTGCGGATTGGGGCGACGCTGTCGCGTGCGCGTTCGTGGCCGGCGACTGCCTGTTTGTCAAACGCTCGGGATGAAGTCGCGTACTTCCGCGATCCCTTCCGTAACCGCGCATTAAGCACTTTCCTTTACGATTTTCCATGATGACCAACGAACGTTCGAGCATGTTGCAAAGCGCAGGAGTGGCACCGGCGCTCGTCCTGCGCGCTCCGCTTCGGTTCAGCTGGCTACAGGAAGAGCTTCCCTGCGGCCCTTGGCCCGAACCGCTTCGCGCCGCTTTGTGCGATGTAATGAAGCAGGTCGGCTGGCCGGCCGTCCAACAGGGCGAGCGCGCCCGCCTTGAGGCGCTGTATCGCGATTTCACCACCCTGTTTCCGCGCTTCCTCACGGATGCCGGCGATGTCGACCGGGCGGCCGAGCTCTACAACCTCATCCATATCCTGTTGTGGCGCAGCACCCAGAATCTGGTCGAGCTGAAACGCTTCAATACGGATGTGGCGTTGCCGTTCGCGGACTATCTGGCGCGGCATTTTCGGAAACAGCCGCTGCATCCCGCAACGCGCGAAATACCCCGCATCGCCTATCTCTCCGAGACGAGCGATCTGTTCAGTTCGAATGCGGTGGCGAAAACGACCGTTTCGCTGATGCTGGGTCAGCACGCGATCCGCGATCGGGATGATTGGCCGTTCCTGTATTGCATGAACCCGCCCGTCCGGAATCTCTGGGATTTTGCCGAGGAAACCGGCCTCAGGGTACGGGACATGAGCCGGCCAACGCCGTCGCTGATGACGCAGGCTATCCTGTCGCAGCTCGAAGCGGACGCGATCGACATCGTGATCGCCGACACCAACTGCGCTGTCGCGACGATGGTGATGCAGCAGCGCCCCTGTCGGGTCCAGGCGTTCCACGAGAACGGCTTCGCGCCCTGGAGCATCCCGGAGCTGGACCTCGCCTTCCTGGGCATCACCAAGCCATCCTCCGGCCTGTTCGACGATCGGGTGGCGATGTACGAGACACCGCGGAACACCGCCGCTGTCTTCCACCGCGTTCCACGGCCACAACCCCAGATCGATGCGCTGCGCACCCTGCTGCGCGGCGCGTCCGGCGTCGCGCAGCCGAGCGCCGTCTATGGATTCTATGGCCGCATGGCCAAGATCACGCCGGAATATGTGGCGATCGTCGAGGAAATCCTGAAGCACGATCCGCGCGCGATCTTCTTCGCCGGCGGCACCGGCTCGGTTTCCCTGCTACTGGAGCGCAAACAGGCATCTTCGGCAGGCGACCGCATGATTATCTACGACGATTTCATCGACGGCCACCTCGTCAGCGAATGTATTGACATCTTCCTCGATACCTTCCCCTTTCCCGGCGGTAACGCGTGTCTGGAAACCCAGGCGCATGGTGTACCGGTGGTGTGGATGCAGCCGGCGGCCGATAGTGAAATGCAGCTTGTGCTTACGCTGCGTGACGCGCGGCTGAAGGCGCGGGATGCCGCGCATTTCGTCGCGCTGTCGCTGCGGTTGGCCCAGCCCGACCAACGCGTGGAACATGGTGCGTTCGCACAGGCGCTTGCCAATCAGTATGGCGACATGAGCGAGCAAGCCACCCTTGTGGAACAGCATCTGCGCGCCGCCTGGGCCTTGCCGCTAAAACAGACACGGGCGATTCCTTAGAGCCCAACCGGTAATTATATCGACTGATATTATATCGATATGTTCAAGGCTGTTGGGGTCAGTCCACAGGACTGCGGCGCAGCGAGGCCCGGCCTATTTGCCGACATTGATGGTATGAAAATTCTGACCCGATTTCACTGTGGTTCTTCGATTGCCGGCAGAGAACAAGTCGCTGATATATAGCATCGTTAATGATCGGTTGGGCTCTTAGACTAGATTTCGGAATGCCGGTGATAATCCGGTCCTGCAAAAAGCTGATGTCCATCGGCCGGCCATTTGCCTTGGTGGGTGATAGCGTACTGGGTACGTCTTTACTATCTAGCGGCCCAAATATTCCGTTGTCACCAGCGAGAATGCTATTGTTGGATTCCATCATGGCAGGAGTCCATTTCATCGCTTAGCGCACTTCTGACGACATCCCGCTGTAAAGCATATTGATCGCCATAATATGGCCACGTCGATCACCGGACATTGCCGCAGCCGAGAACGGTTCAAGTGCCACGGTTAGACGCTTGGTAAGCTCATCTTCTGCAAACGTTTTTTCGTCATACGAAAACGTACCATCCCGGTTGTGGACTTGCCCCGGAAAAGTGGAGAGTTCCCTTGATGTGAGAGGCGAACTCGATGACGAAGCAGCGACGGTTCACGAAGGAATTTGAGGACGAGGCGGTGCGACTGGTGGAGACCAGCGGACGCACGCAGCGGGAGATAGCGGAGGATCTTGGGATCGGGTTGTCGACGCTGGTGCGCTGGATCAGCCGCAGCCGGGACCGTCTGGCGGAGGCCCCCGGTCAGGTGCCGCAGGCAGATAGGGGCGGCGGCCCGGCGCCGGGCGGGCCGGCGGCGGGGACGCATCGGCGAGCAGTTCGGCCAGGCGGACCGGGCGGAAAGCGCGCGCGTCGACGCCGACATCATATTGGCGGAGCATGGGTTTCAGCTTGCCGTGGCTGTGGCCGTGCAGGTTGATCGCGCGGCGGTGCTGGCCGTTCCAGCTCCT
>JAAIGE0101411391.1_pt1 | contig 10384 bp, 9 predicted proteins | sample 6487951 | NCBI WGS metagenome assembly JAAIGE01 (sample SAMN13974128, study PRJNA590717) | phyllosphere metagenome | biome: tomato field; feature: multiple bacterial spot infested tomato fields; material: tomato leaves; isolation source: leaves from tomato fields | host: Solanum lycopersicum ... | reverse complement strand
TGGACGGACGCGGCAGATCGATGCGTTCTTCCTTCGTCACCTGCTCATACTGCATGAAGACGAGGTTCCAGATCTCGATGAAACGGTCGCCGTCTTCATCGGCAGAGCCGGGAGGGCCGCCCCAGATATGGTCGCCGTGATCGTAGAAGATTTCGGAGCAAGGGCCACAAGGACCGGTATCACCCATCGCCCAGAAGTTATCACTCGTCGGAATGCGGATGATGCGGTCGTCGGAAAAACCGGCAATCTTCTTCCAGAGATCAAAAGCCTCGTCGTCGGTGTGGTAAACCGTGACGAGAAGACGGTTCTTGTCGATCCCGAACTCACCCGTAATCAGGTTCCAGGCATGGGTGATCGCCTCTTCCTTGAAGTAGTCACCGAAGGAGAAGTTACCCAGCATTTCAAAAAAGGTGTGGTGACGAGCCGTGTAACCGACATTATCAAGGTCATTGTGCTTGCCACCCGCACGAACGCACTTCTGCGATGTTGCGGCGGTGGAATATGGACGGCTTTCAAGACCGGTAAAGACGTTCTTGAACTGAACCATGCCAGCATTGGTGAACATCAATGTCGGATCGTTGCGTGGCACCAGCGGGCTGGAGGGCACGATCTCGTGGCCGTTCTTCTTGAAGTAGTCGAGGAAGGTCGACCGGATCTCATTCACACCGCTCATACGAAGTCCTTCATGGCCACGCGCGCGCGGCTATAGCATAAAAATCACTGGCTTTTATCGTCCACGATCCAGCCTGTCCAGCCAAACAGCACCACGTTACAACACAAATAAGGCCGCATGAAAAAGATCATGCGGCCTTAAGCTTATGAAGTCGACACAAGTTGCCGAAACAGACTTCGGCAAAACTGTTATGCTTCCGGGTCAACCCCGTCCGCATCCGCCTCAGGTCCACCATTCTGAAGGAACTTGTCAGCGATAAGTCCAGCGTTCTGGCGCAGCGCCATCTCGATCTCATCCGCGACCGCGGGGTTGTCCCTCAGGAAAATCTTTGCGTTTTCACGCCCCTGCCCCAAGCGCTGGCTATTATATGAGAACCATGCGCCTGACTTTTCGACGATACCCGCCTTGACGCCAAGGTCAACCAACTCACCGGTCTTCGAAACGCCCTCACCATACATGATGTCGAATTCAACCTGCTTGAAAGGAGGCGCCATCTTGTTTTTCACGACCTTGACGCGCGTCTGGTTGCCGACCACCTCTTCACGGTCCTTGACCGCGCCGATGCGTCGAATGTCGAGACGAACCGAAGCGTAGAACTTGAGAGCGTTGCCGCCCGTCGTGGTTTCCGGAGAACCGAACATGACGCCGATCTTCATACGGATCTGGTTGATGAAGATAACCATCGTCTTCGATTTGGAAATCGAAGCGGTCAGCTTACGCAGCGCCTGGCTCATCAAACGCGCCTGAAGACCCGGCAGGCTGTCACCCATGTCGCCTTCGATTTCGGCGCGAGGGGTCAGGGCAGCAACGGAGTCCACGACGAGAACGTCCACGGCACCGGAGCGCACCAGCGTATCGGTAATTTCAAGCGCCTGCTCGCCCGTATCGGGCTGCGAAATAAGAAGGTTCTGAAGGTCCACGCCAAGCTTGCGGGCATAAACCGGATCGAGCGCATGTTCAGCGTCCACAAATGCGCAGATGCCGCCCTTTTTCTGCGCTTCTGCGATGGTCTGCAGCGCAAGCGTCGTCTTACCAGAGCTTTCAGGCCCGTAAACCTCGATGATGCGTCCCTTCGGCAGACCGCCGATACCGAGTGCGATATCCAGACTGAGAGAGCCTGTGGAAACCGTTTCGACTTCAACAATATTTTCATTGGAACCGAGCTTCATGATCGATCCCTTGCCGAACGAACGTTCGATCTGGGAGAGCGCCGCTTCCAGTGCCTTGCTTTTATCCACCGAATTATCCTCAACAAGACGCAAAGAATTTTGTGCCATCTGAACCACCTTTAGGTTATTGAAGCCGCACAGGCAACGAAGCAGTGTTGAAAGAGTATGTACTCTATTTGTTCTCATTCCACAACGCCTCTCCAGGCTATTGAAAACAAATAATGATAAGCCGTTCGTTCTGCTTTTGTTTTTTCTATGGATAACTCTCAGCGGAGATGCATCCAAGGCCAATTGCGCGCTATGTTTGGCCGAATCGGAATGGATTGTTCGCGCTCCGAAAAGGGAGGAAAACGTGAAGAAAATACTCGTTTTGGGGGGCGCCAACATAGACCGGCGCGGCACGATCGGGACGGAAACTGTCCTGGGCGCCAGCAATCCCGGTTCCTGGATGGAAGAGGCAGGCGGCGGTGGCTTCAACGCGGCACGCAATCTTTCCCGCCTTGGCCTGAACGTCCGCCTTATTGCACCTCGTGGCGGTGATGCCGCTGGCGAGACCGTGTCCCTGGCCGCCAAGGAAGCGGGAGTCGAAGACACACCTTTCACGTTTCTGGACCGGCGAACACCGAGTTATACCGCCATTTTGGAGCGGGACGGCAATCTGGTGATCGCAATCGCGGACATGGAGCTTTACAGTCTTTTCACGCCGCGCAGGCTGCGCGTTCGTGCTGTTCGAGATGCCATTATGGCGACAGACATCATTCTTTGCGATGCAAACCTTCCAGAAGACACCTTGCAGGCGATTGGCATAGCGGCACGGGCCTGCGGAAAGACGCTTGCGGCCATCGGCATTTCACCGGCAAAGATCGTAAGACTGAAAGCTGCGCTTACCAACATCGACATGCTATTCATGAACGAGGCCGAGGCACGCGCATTGACGGGAAACGATGTAGACAATGCGCGCGACTGGCCGGATGTTCTCAGAGCGCTGGGACTACGCGGCGGGATCGTTACCAGCGGAGCAGAACAGGCGATTGCATTTTCAGAACGGGAAATGGCGGTGCTGAGACCGCCCAAAATTGAAACGGTAAAGGATGTCACCGGTGCAGGAGATGCCATGGCCTCTGGCTACCTCATGGCAGTTACCAGCGGTAAAACAATCGGTGAAGCATTAAGACATGGCGCGGCAGCGGCGGCGATTACCGTTCAGTCATCATCCGCGACCTCCCCTCACCTTTGCCCGGACACACTCAATGAGGCGCTCGCACTTGTGCCGCCTGCGGAAATGTTGTGAGACATTTCTCAAGAAATATGGAAAGACAAATGAGCAAAATCGTCCCACCGCTTCTACCCATCGCCTATTCCACAGAAGTTGCCGCAGCAAAGCAACGCGGCGCGCCTATCGTTGCACTGGAATCGACCATCATAACCCACGGCATGCCTTACCCCGGCAATATCCAGATGGCGGAGAGCGTGGAGCAGATCATTCGTGATCAAGGTGCCATTCCGGCGACGATTGCGGTCATCCATGGCACATTGCATATCGGCCTTGAGAAAGAACAGCTGGAAGCCCTGGCGCAGACGAAGGATGCCATGAAGGTCTCCCGCGCCGATATCGCTTTTGCGATAGCGGAGCGACGCACCGGAGCGACGACGGTCGCTGCAACCATGATTGCGGCCGAGCACGCGGGTATCAAGGTTTTTGCCACCGGCGGCATTGGTGGCGTTCATCGCGGCGCCGAGGAAAGCTTCGATATTTCCGCGGATCTGACGGAGCTGGCACGCACCGGTGTCATCGTTGTTTGCGCGGGCGCCAAGGCAATCCTCGATGTTCCGAAGACGCTGGAAGTGCTGGAAACTCAGGGCGTGCCGGTGGTGACCTTCGGTTCGACCGAGTTTCCCGCTTTCTGGTCGCGCTCTTCAGGCCTTGCAAGCCCGCTATCGCTCAACAGCCCTGCGGCCATTGCAAATTTCCAGACCACCCGCGAACAATTCGGTATCGACGGCGGCATGCTGGTCGCAAACCCTGTGCCCGAGGAAAGCGAAATCTCCCGCGAGGAGATGGAGATTTACATCATTCGGGCACTCTCTCACGCGCAGGAAGATGAAATTGCCGGCAAGGCCGTTACGCCATATCTGCTTGCGAAAATCTTCGAGATCACAGACGGTCGAAGCCTTGAAACGAACATCGCACTTGTTCGCAACAATGCAAGGCTGGCGGCGGAAATTGCAGTTGCGCTGACCTGATAGAAAAGGGACACACAGATGTCACCCCTTGTCGCAGCCTTTATTGTCTTCGCCGTACTTCTGGTACTCGATTTCGTAGCAGGGGCGGTGTTGAAGAGGCCGCTTGGGAGGATTGTTTTCCCGATCGTTGCCGGGGTGGTGTGCTTTATCGTTTTCAGCTTCGTGTAAAAGCCGGGATCGAATGAAAAAGAGAAGCGCGGCGGAAATCTGAATCGCCGCGCCTCAAGATCATCACTTCAGGCGCGCAATGATGAGATGTCCCGGCGTCGGCTTGCCGTCCTGCATGCGAACATTGATATCGGTGATGTCGACCAGTTCGAAACCGGTGGCGGCAAGACGTTCACGCACATAGGTTTCGGAATGTGCAAAGCGCTGATGCGGCCCAACGATATAAGGGCGGCCAGCCATGGTCTCCTCCGGCAGCGTCTCCGAAGAGAAGATCAGCAGGCCGCCTTTGTCCATATTTTCAGCGGCACCGAAGAATAATGGCTCCAGCGCCCCGAGATAAGGCAGGACATCTGTTGCCGTGATGAGATCGAAGGACTCGTCATCATTGTCCTCGAGAAAATCCTCGACTTCCGCGACATAGAGCGTCTCGTAGACATCCTTCTCATGCGTCAGTTCGACCATGTTTTCGGAAATGTCGATGCCGGTAATGTCTTCCACCATGTCGCGTAAAGCTTCACCGGTCAGGCCGGTGCCGCAACCAAGATCGAGCATTCGCTTGAACGGACCGAGCTCTAGCGTCTGGAGACGCTGGCGAACCATCATCGGGACGGCATAGCCAAGCTGCTCGACCAGAATATCCTCGAATGCTTCCGCGTGCTGGTCGAAGAGGGTTTCGACATAGGCGTCCGGTGCCTTTGCAGGCGTTTCGCCCCGTCCCATGGCGGCGATACGCACAGCAGCACCGCCATGATCTTCCGGGTCGATTGCCAAAACCTCTTCATAGGCCTTGACGGCGGCATCGATATCGCCCGCCTTTTCCAGCGCAAGCGCTCGATTATAGGCCTCGGCGAGCGCCTCTTCATCGATCTTCTGGTTCTTGGTCATCACGCACATCCGGCTATAGCATCAAAATCGATGCCTGCTGTAAGCTGCAATGCCCGATGGCGCAATCCGTTAATGGCGTCAGTGAAGAATGAATTCGCCCTTCAGCGAGCGCCATTCCTGTGCGGAAATAAGCTTCCGATGAACGTAGCGAACCGAGTGAAGCGGTCCATCAAGTGTCTCCTGCCAGAATTTCAGGAAACCCTTCATCTCCGGAAAATCCGGCGCAAGATCATAGTTCTGCCAGACATAGCTCTGGAGAACGACGGGGTGATCGGGCATGTGATAGAAGATTTCGGCTGTGGTCATGCCATAGCCTTTCAGCATCATTTCCATGTCCTTGTTCATGGCGGCTGCTCCCGTTCTTGTTGGTCTTCAATACCGTGGAGGTAACCAGACCATGGGAACATGACATGGTTAAGCGAACCTTACCAAGTAAGAATATCCGTCGAAAAACTATTTGAAATCATAATGTTAGCAACACCATCATGAGAGTGCTGCCAACCATCCTCATCGCTTCAGATGTCGGGTAAGGCGAGCTTCCATCCAGCCCCAGACATGACGCAGTGTTTCCACGATTGTGAGATAGAAAATCGCTGCCCACAGATAGGTTTGATAGTCGAAGGTGCGAGAGAACGCGTAGCGCGTCTGGCCCATCAGATCGTAAACGGTGACGATGGACACCACTGCGGAACCCTTGATCATGAGGATGATCTCGTTGCCATAGGGTCGTAGCGCCACGATGAGCGCCTGAGGCAGCGTGATTTTCCAAAACGTGACCGGTTTGGAGAGCCCGAGCGAAGCCGCTCCCTCATGCTGCCCCTTCGGCACGCTCTCGATTGCGCCGCGCAGAATTTCCGCCTGATACGCTGCGGTGTTCAGCGTAAGGGACAGAAGCCCGCAATACCATGCCTCGCGGAAGAACCACCAAAGACCAACCGTTTCCAATTGTGGACGGAAACCGCCAAGGCCGTAATAGATAAGGAAGAGCTGTGCGAGAAGCGGCGTGCTGCGAAAGGCGTAAACATAAGCATATGAAATCGCGCCAAGAATACGGTTCTTGGACATCCGCGCGAACGCAATGGGAAGCGACAGTAACGCACCCAGCAAGATGGACAGGCCAACGAGCGAGATCGTCGTAAGCAGTCCATCGAGGTAGCGTGGACCATAGCGGTCAAACTTGTCCCAGTCCCAATCGAGGACGAGGGAAAGAAGGAGAGAAACCGCAAGCACCAGCCAAAGACCGACAATGGCGACGCCAATGATCCTGGCGATGGAAATGCCCTGCGGAGGCGCTGGCGGTGCCGGGCGCGCCGGTATCAACTGATCGATTTGGCTCATCTGCGCACCTCGGAGCGTTTCGCCCAACGGTCGATGAAGCCGATGCCTATCGATGATAGAAGCGCGAGTACGAGGTAAAGCAGGCAGGCAATGCCGTAGAAGAAGAAAGCTTCCTTGCTAACACGGGCGGCAATGCCGGTCTGGCGTACGATATCGGCAAGTCCGATGATCGACACATAAGAAGTATCCTTTAAAAGGATGACCCAGAGATTGGTCATTCCGGGCAAGGCAATGCGTATCAATTGCGGGATGATGATGAAGACCATCGTTCGGGGTCGGGAAAGACCGAGAGCGTGACCTGCCTCATACTGCCCCTTTGGAATGGCGCGGAAGGCAGAAAGCAGCACTTCCGAGGCATAGGACGAGAATACCACGGCGAGTGCGATCATGCCCGCAACGAAGGCGTTGATCTCGATGGGACCGGACCATCCAATGTAGCTGCCGACAGACTGGAGCAGCATCTGCATGCCGTAATAGACGATGAAGAGGGTCAGCAGCTCCGGCAGTCCACGAAAGATGGTGGTGTAGATACCAGCCGCCAGACGCAGAGACTTTTCCTGAGACTGCGCGGCAAGCGCAATGAGAAAGCCGATGGTGAGACCGATGGGCAGCGTTGCCAGAGCGACCGAAATCGTCACCTTCACGCCAAAGGCAATCTCGTCACCCCAACCGGCATCGCCGCAGGCAACAAGCGTACCATTTCCGAAGAGGGAGAAGATGCCGACCGGCCCACAAAATGGGTCGAACAGATACGTCAGATAGGTCCAGAACGAACCTATGGCGGAAAATGCTCCGCTCATGCCAATTTCCCCTGCGGTCTTTGCCGCGAGTTGCGTTTTCTTTTATTATTTTGTTCTCAAACAAAAATGGCGGAAGGGCAACCCTTCCGCCATCAGATTTCAACAGAACAAGTGTTTCTTATTGGCCGTAAACGTCGAAATCGAAATACTTGTCGTTGATTTCCTTGTACTTGCCATTGGCGCGGATGGCAGCGATTGCAGCCGTGAACTTGTCGGCCAACGCGGTATCGCCCTTGCGCACGGCAATGCCCGCGCCCTGACCGTTGATTTCCTCGTCAACAGGCATCGCGGAGAGGATCTTGCAGCATGCGCCTGCGTCCGACTTCACCCATTCTGAAAGGACGACGATGTCATCGATGACGCCATCGATACGACCGTTGGTGATATCGAGTTTATACTCGTCGGCCGTTGGGTAAAGCTTCAGCTCGGAATCGGCCAGATGCTTTTCCGCGTAGTTTGCATGGGTGGTGGAGCCCTGCGCGCCAATTGTCTTGCCCTTCAGCTCTTCCACGGTCTTGACAGGCGAATCCTTCGGCACGGCGATTGCTGGCGGCGTGTTGTAATACTTCTTTGAGAAATCGACCTTCTCGAGACGCTCCGGCGTGATCGACATGGATGCAACGATGGCATCAAATTTCTTCGCCTGAAGCGCGGGGATTATGCCATCCCAGTCGTTTGTGACGAATGTGCATTCGGTCTTCATTTCTTCGCACAGCGCTTTTGCGATATCGATATCGAAACCGGTCAGCGTGCCGTCGGCCTGCAAAACGTTGAAGGGCGGGTAAGCGCCCTCAGTGCCGATCGTCAGCTTGTCCTGCGCCATGGAAGCGCCGGAGAAAAGCGACAGCGCAGCAAACGATGCAGCAGCAATGAAGCGGGTGGGAGTGAGCATTGCGATCCTCTCTGTTAGCCAATTCCGGTCGGCTTGTTTATATTTTCCGAACGGACATGTGTGTCGCACGTCTATAATCCCAATGGGTTATGACTGCGATTGAGGGATAGTCTTATCCTTGCCTAAAAAATGCAACATGAATGTTTTCCTTCCCGTCCCATACCGCAATTCGTCCACGAAATCGCCTCTTTCTGTTCATTTCCAGTACAGCCAAGCCTGTTCATGATCGGGAACAAGATAATGGTTCACGCGTTGTTAAGCGCCATTGTGCGCGGAACAGTCCCGAGTGCCGCGGGACAGGCGATGACAATAATTGACGGCAAAGAGGAAGCGCCATGCTTAATAAAAACAAACTGCTGACCGGGGTGGTTTTCCCCCTGATGTCGATAGCGATTGCAGTAGACCCGGTTCTGGCAGCCAATATTTCGCAGGCTCATCTGTCGGAGCGCCCTGCCCAGCAGGCAAGTTTCGTGTCCGACGAAGGAACGATAATCCTGGCGCAGGCGGAACAGCCGAACCCGGAGGAGCTTCCACGCAAGCGCCGTGAACAGTCGGGCGAAGAGCAGCAGCGCCAGCAACAGGAAGAGGCACCACGCCCCCGCCGCGAAGCGCAGCCTGAAGCAGCCCCCGAGCAACAGCAGGAGCGTCCGCGCCGCGAAGCACAGCCGGAACAGCAGCAGGAACGCCCCCGCCGCGAACAGCAGCGTGAGCAGCCGCAGCCGGAAGCGGAAACCCAGCAACGCCAGCAGGAAGAGCCCGCCCCTCGCCCACGCCGCAATGCGCAGCCAGATGCAGCGCCCGCAGAGGCACAGCCGGAGCAGCAGCAGGAACGTCCGCGCCGCCAGCGTGAACAACAGCCGCAGGATGGCGAGAGCCAGCAGCGTCCCCGCCGCGATGCCCAGCCCGACGCGACAACTGGCGAAGCACAGCCAGATCAACAACAGGAACGTCCTCGTCGCCAGCGCGATCAGCAGCCTGCCGCCGACGGAGCCGAGCAGCAACAGCGTCAAGGCGAACGCCCGCGCCGAAACCAGGAAACCCAGCCCGCTGCGGGCGAAGCGACGCCTGAAAAGCCGGCTGTTCCGGAAACGAAGCCGGCTGCACCAGAACCTGAGACAGGCAAGGCCCCTGTGCCCGCAGAGCCGCCAACACCCGGACGCGCTCCCGCCCCCGCTGAACAGCCGAACCCCGCTCCGGGCCAGCAGCCTTCTGAACAGCCGCGCCCACCGCGCGGACAGAACGGCGAGCCTGCGCCTGCACCAGTGCCGGGCGCTCCGCCCGCACCAGCAGACGGCGCAACAACTGGTCAGGCTCCGGCTGGCGAAGCCGTTCCTGCTCAGGTGGTAACGCCGCAGACTGAAGCGAAACCGATGACGAAGGAGCAGCTTGATAAGGCCCGCGCCATTGCGCAGGACCCATCCAAGTCTGCTGATACCGTTGTTTTGCCCGTAGACAAGGGTGCAGCGGTTCTCGATAGCGACAAGGAAGCCTATCGCAGCGGCAACGAGCAGCTTCGCGAACAGCGCCGTCGCGAACGCGAGCAGGTTCAGGACTTCAAGGTTCCGACCTCCGACGCCGAAGCGCAGGCTGCCGCCCGCCGTGATGGGGGAAACACGACGATCAACATTCAGAACATCACCAATGTTCAGGGTGAGCGCATCGACCGTCGTCCCGATTTCGATCGTCCAGACGGTGTTCGTGAATGGCGTCCGCGCGACATGCCGCGTGACCGCGACATGGGCGACCGCGTCTTCCTGCAGTTCGGCGACCGCGTCGTCGTTCGCGGCAATGACGACGACCGCTTCATCAGCGATGGTGCGAAGCCCTATTACGAGCGCCTGCCGGGTGACCGTTACCGCGAAACCATCGAGCGCCCGGATCGCACGCAGGTCGTCACCATTCGTAACCGCTACGGTGACGTGATCCAGCGTTCGCGTATCGATGCGCGTGGTCGTGAATATGTGCTGTTCTACGCACCGGAACTCGTCGACCAGCCGGACCGTGAATATGTCTATCGCGATCCGGGTCTCGACCTGCCGCCGCTGCGTCTGCGTATTCCCGTCAACGAATACATCATCGACACGTCTTCGGACGAGGACCGCGATTACTACCGCTTCCTCGAGCAGCCGCCCGTCGAACCCGTCCAGCGTGTCTACACGCTCGATGAAGTTCGCTACTCTGCCCGTGCCACCACGTCGACGCCCTGGGCGACGGC
>JAAIGE0101499641.1_pt1 | contig 10385 bp, 9 predicted proteins | sample 6487951 | NCBI WGS metagenome assembly JAAIGE01 (sample SAMN13974128, study PRJNA590717) | phyllosphere metagenome | biome: tomato field; feature: multiple bacterial spot infested tomato fields; material: tomato leaves; isolation source: leaves from tomato fields | host: Solanum lycopersicum ... | reverse complement strand
GCCTTGCGCCTGGGGTCAGGGGCGGTTGGCGATCTTCTGCAGGTTCTCGTGGATCTTGAACAGCACGATCATCAGCTCGCAGCCGATCCGTGCGCCGATCACGCCGCCGATCAGGGTGCCCAGGCCGCCGAGGAAGCTGCCATAGGCGCCGAACATCATCGTCAGGCTGCTCACGGCCACGCTGAGCAGCATCAGCCAGTAGACGAAGGTGATGATTTTCGGGGTGAGCATTGCGTCGAAGAAGAACAGATTCTTCATGGGAGAAACTCCAGTCCATGGGTTGGCAAAGGCCCGGTCGCTGGCGCCGCCAAGCGTAGCCGGCGACGTTGGGCGGGCGCAGGGTAGCAGTCGTCACCGGCGGCGGCCAGTTGTCCGCATGCCCCTGGCAGGAGGTGACGAGAGCTGTCCGCTCGTCAGCGCGTAGCAGTCGATTCCGAGCAGTGTTTTACTCAGATGCAAATCTTGTCGGGCGATGTGCAGCGCGCATGGGTCGCTCCCAGCCTGCATACAGCATGGCAGCCGTTTCCGATGCGATGTCGGCGTGGCGGGTGATAATGAGCCGTGCTGCGCACCTGGTTTCCAGCAAGCCTTACCGCATCAAGTTCGCTGCTTCGTTGGCCAACTCTTCCAGTAACCCTTCCAGCACGTCGCTGGTGCCTTGGTCCGGACGCGTCAGCGCGCACAAATTGACCGGCAGCATAGGCCGTAAGGCGCGCACCTGAATCAGCGGGCCGGGGCCATAGGCGGTCAGTGGATCGACCACTGCTAGCCCCATTCCTTCAGCTACCAGCGAGCGTGCCAGCAACCAGGTCTGCACGCGCGCGATCACCTGGGGTGGTTTTGGCGCCTCACTCAGGTGGTGATCGAGCAAGCTGCCCAGTGCGTCACGGGTATCCAGTGCCAGCAACGGCTCGCCGCTCAACTCCTGGATGTCCAGCGCCTCGTTCAGTTCGTGTGTCGGCCAGTGCTCGGGCGGCGCGATCACCACCATATGCCCCTTTGCCAGGGGGCGCATGCTCAGGCCGGAGTGTTTGGGGTCCTGCAGTGTCAGCGCGAGGTCGCTCTCGTGCAGCAGCAGGTTTTCCACAAGCTTCGGGGTGTGGTGAGTCGCCAATTCATAAGGCACGCCAGGAAAGCGCTTCATCCAGCGATGGATAACCTTCGGTAATAGTGATTGGGCCAGGCTTGGCGTGGCCACTATCCGCAAGCTGCGCGCGTTGTGCTGACGCAGCCCGCCGGCCAGGCGTCGGGCACGTTGCAGCTCTTCGAATACCCGCGCCGTAGAGGGTTCGAGAATGCGCGCTTCCGGGGTCGGCAGCAATTGGCCACGTACCCGTTTGAACAAGGCAAAACCCAACTGAGCTTCAGCGTGTTGTAGCGCTTTGCTCGCTGCTGGCTGCGAGACATTGAGCAGGCTGGCGGCGCCAGTCACCGATCCAGTCTGCAGGATCGCCTGGAAGATTTCGATATGGCGCAGGCGCATGGCACATCCTTCAATCGCATAACCAAAGGCAATACCCTAGCGTCATCTATTCATTGGTTCCAGGCAGTCAGGCGTCATTACAGTCCGGGCATGTTTCATCGTTCGAGGCTGTGATATGTCCAAGCAGGTTGCCGTCATCGGCGGTGGCGTTATCGGGATGGCCAGTGCCTATGCGCTGGTTCGGGCCGGGCATCAGGTGACTCTGGTCGAGAGGCGGACGCAGCCCGGTCTGGAAGCCAGCTTTGCCAATGGCGGTCAGCTGAGCTATCGCTATGTGTCACCGCTGCCGGACGCTGGCGTGCCGCTCAAGGCCATCGCCTGGATGCTACAGGGCGCCAGCGCACCGCTACAGTTCCGTCCTCGCCTGTCGTCCGAGCAGTGGCAGTGGTGCCTGAGCTTTCTCGCTGCTTGCCGCCGTTCGGTGAATCGACGCAATGGAGGTCATTTACTGCGCTTGGCGCTCTATAGCCAGGCGGTGCTGCAACATTGGCGCGAGCAGGATGGCCTCGACGGCTTTGCCTGGAAGCGCAACGGCAAGCTGGTGGTCTATCGCTCGTCGACCACTTTTGCCGCTGCCGCTGGCAAGATCGCCTCAGGCGATGAGCAACGGGCACTGTCGGTCGACGAGTGCCTGGCGCTGGAGCCCGCGCTCGGCGATGTGGCCGACAAGCTAGCGGGCGGCATCTTCAGCGCCTCCGACGAGGCCGCCGACTGTTACCTGTTCTGTCAGGCGCTGGAACGACGCCTGCAAGCCAGCGGTCGTTACCGGCGCCTGCACGATCAGGTCACGGGTACCCGCCGCGAAGGCTCGCGCATCAAGGCATTGAACCTGGCCAGCGGGTCGGAGTTGGCGGCGCACGAGATCATTCTTGCCGCCGGCAATGGCAGCCAGGCGATCGCCACGCCGCTGGGCATCAAGCTGGGCCTGTATCCGCTAAAGGGCTATAGCCTGTCACTGCCTGCCGCCAGCGGCGATGGCTGCCCGCAGATCAGCGTCACCGACTTCGACCGCAAGATGGTCTATGCCCGCCTCGGCGGTCAGTTGCGCGTGGCAGCCATGGTCGACATCGGCGCCCGTGACACCGGCATCGACCCACGGCGCGTGCGCGTCCTGCGTGCCCATTGCCAGGACACATTCCCGCGCGCGGGCCATTACCCGGATGCGCGCGAGTGGGCCGGCCAGCGCCCATCCACCGCCACCGGTACGCCGTTGCTGGGCGCCACGCCCTACGACAATTTCTGGCTCAACGTCGGCCACGGCAGCCTGGGTTTCACCCTTGCCTGCGCCAGCGGACAGATCCTCGCCGAGCTGATCGGCGGCGCAGCCAGCCCCATCGACCTGACCGGCCTGCGTGCTGGTTGAACCTGCCCACCCAGAGGAACACCACATGAATATCCAGCGTATCGACAGCAATCCCCGCCTCAGCGGCGCCGTGATCCATGGCGGGTTGGTCTACCTGTCCGGCCAGGTACCCACCGACCGCAGTCTGGACTGCGCGGGGCAGACCCGCGAAGTGCTGGCCAAGATCGACGATCTGCTGGCCCGCGCCGGCACCGACAAGGCTCGCCTGCTTAGCGCGCAGATATGGCTGAAAGATATTGCGACAGACTTTACGGCCATGAACGAAGTATGGATCGCCTGGTTGCCGCAAAATGGTGCACCTGCCCGCGCCACCCTTCAGGCTCCGCTGGCATCCTCGGATGTCCGGGTTGAAATCATGCTGACCGCCGCCCTCCAGGGCTGATCCCGAGACTTCTGAAAGTTTCGTATGCCAACGGCTGCTCATGAAGCAGCCGAATTGAAGGGCAACCGGCGTCGAGTAGGGTTGAGGGGGCTGGCGACAGTCATTGGAGAGGCAAGGCTCGTGGTTTGGGCCGAGCACAACAATCGAGTAGAACAACAGGACGCATCCCATGAAGAAATTCGCGATTCCCGGTGTAATCACTACCGTGGCGGCGGCGTTGGCCCTGTCCGCCATCAGTTCGCTCAGTCATGCGCAGGAGCGCTTCGTCACCATCGGCACTGGCGGCCAGACCGGCGTCTACTACGTTGCCGGGCAGTCCATCTGCCGCTTCGTCAACCGCCTAGGCACCGACCAGGGCGTGCGTTGCAACGCACCATCCACCGCTGCCAGCGTGTACAACATCAACGCCCTGCGCACGGGCGAGTTCAACTTTGGTTTCATCCAGTCCGACCACCAGTACAAGGCCATGAACGGCCTGGCGCCGTTCGACAAGCAAGGCCCGATGGAAGAGATGCGCAGCGTGATGTCGATGCAGACCGAGGTGCTGACCATCCTCGCCAGCGTCACGTCCGGCGTGGAGAGCTTCGATGACCTGGCCGGCAAGCGCGTCAACATCGGCGTACCGGGCTCGGGTAGCCGCGACACCTTCGAGGAAGTCATGCAAGCCAAGGGCTGGACGCGCTCCAGCTTCGCCCTGGCCGCTGAACTGCGCCCTGCCGAAATGGCATCGGCCATGGCCGATAAACGCCTGGACGTGATGACCTACGTGGTCGGCCACCCCAATGGTGCGATCCAGGAAGGCTTGAGCGTGGTCTCCGGCAAACTGATTCCGGTGCAAGGCCCGGACATCGACAAATTCCTTGAAGAAAAAACCTATTACATCAAGACCGAGGTGCCCGGTGGCCTCTATCCGGGCGTCGACCAGCCGGTACCGTCGCTGGGCGGCAAGGCGCTGCTGGCGGCCAGCAGCAAGACCGATCCGGAGTTGGTCTACCTGGTGGTCAAATCGATCTTCGAAAACTTCGACCGCTTCAAGCGCCTGCACCCGGCCTTCGCCAACCTGGAAGAGAAGGAGATGATCTCCGTCGGCCTGAGTGCACCGCTGCACGAAGGTGCCGAGCGTTACTACAAGGAGCGTGGCTGGCTCTGACAGAGCCGCCATCCCACCTGCTGCGGCCCGTGCCGGGCAGGCGGTGAGACCGCTCGCTGGTGCGAGTGATGCTCGCGTCACCGAGATTACCGGCCGGTCCTGAAGGGCCGGCCGTTTGATTTGGAGCTGTACCCATGAATCAACAGAGCGCTGCCGAACTCGCTGCCCAGGAAACCGGTGCTCGTTCCCCTAGCGGGGTTATGGCCTGGCTGATCGCTGCCCTTGCCCTGAGCTGGTCGCTGTTCCAGCTATGGCTGGTTTCACCCCTGCCGTTCATTTTCAGCTTTGGTATCTTCAATGATGCCGAAGCCAGAGCCATCCACCTGGCCTTCGCCCTGACCCTGGCCTTTCTGGTCTACCCCGCATTCAGCCGTTCACCGCGCAGCCAAGTGCCCTGGCACGACCTGCTGTTCGCCCTGCTGGCAGGCGCGGCGGTGCTCTACCTGTTCATCTTCTACCGCGAACTCGCTAGCCGGCCGGGTACACCGACCGGCCTCGACTTGCTCACCGCGCTGATCGGCATTCCGTTGCTGCTGGAGGCCACCCGGCGCAGCCTTGGCCCCGCGCTGGCGGTGATCGCCCTGGTGTTTCTCGTCTACTCCGTCGCCGGCCCCTGGATGCCAGGCATGCTGTCGCATCGCGGTGTGTCCTGGGAAGCGCTGGCCAACCACCAGTGGTTGAGTAGCGAAGGCGTATTCGGCGTCGCGTTGGGGGTGTCCACGGCCTTCGTCTTTCTCTTCGTGCTGTTCGGCGCCATGCTCGACCGCGCTGGCGCCGGCCATTACTTCATCCAGCTGGCGTTCTCCATGCTCGGCCACATGCGGGGCGGGCCAGCCAAAGCCTCGGTGATCGGTTCGATGCTGACCAGCCTGATGTCCGGTTCGTCCATCGCCAATGTGGTCACTACGGGCCCCTTCACCATTCCGATGATGAAGAAGGTCGGCTATCCCGGTACCAAGGCCGCCGCCATTGAGGTGGCCGCCTCCACCAACGGGCAGATGATGCCGCCGGTAATGGGCGCTGCCGCCTTCCTGATGATCGAGTATGTCGGCATTCCGTATGTCGAAGTGCTCAAGCACGCCCTGCTGCCAGCGACCATCTCCTACATCACCCTGCTTTGGCTGGTGCATCTGGAGGCCGTCAAGTTGGGCATGGCCGGCCTGCCACGGCCTACGCCCAAGCCCATTCTGCTGCGTCTGATGACCTTGAGCTTCGGCATCGCCCTGGTTAGCGCCCTGGCTTTGGCCGTGTACTACGGCCTTGGCTGGCTCAAGCCGCTGTTCGGCGACTATGCCAGTTGGGTGATCGCCGGGCTGATCGCCGTTGCCTATCTGGTGCTGATCCGTATTTCCGCAGGCGTCGAACAACTGGCAGCGGATGGCCCGGAAACCGCCCTGACCCAGTTGCCGGATACGCGCAAGGTGTTCCTCTCCGGCCTGCATTTCCTGCTGCCGATGGTGATTCTGGTCTGGTGCCTGATGGTCGAGCGTCTGTCCCCCGGCCTGTCGGCCTTCTGGGGCGTGCTGTCGCTGATCGTCATCCTCATCACGCAGCGCCCGCTGCTCAACCTGATGCGCCGCGACCCGCTGCGCCGCGCCGGCACTCTGCGCAATGGTCTGTATGATCTGTACGCCGCGCTACAGGCTGGCGCCCGCGGCATGATCGGCATCGGCGTGGCCACCGCCACCGCCGGCATCGTGGTCGGCGCCATCTCGCAGACCGGCGTCGGAATCGTTCTCGCCGACCTGGTGGAAACCCTGTCGATGGGTAACCTGCTGCTCATGCTGGTGCTTACCGGGGTATTCTGCGTGGTGCTCGGCCTCGGCCTGCCGACCACAGCCAACTACATCGTGGTGTCGTCGCTGATGGCGCCGGTGATCGTTTCGCTAGGCCAACAGCATGGTCTGGTGGTGCCGTTGATCGCGGTGCACATGTTCGTCTTCTATTTCGGCTTGCTGGCCGACTCCACGCCACCCGTAGGGCTGGCATCGTTCGCGGCAGCGGCGATCGCCAGGGACGACCCGATCAAGACCGGAATCCAGGCTTTCATCTACGACGCACGCAGCATCGTCTGGCCGTTCATGTTCATCTTCAATACTGACCTGTTGCTGATCGACGTGACCGTCACCCAGGGCATCGTCACCTTCTTCAGCGCTACGCTGGCGATGCTGGTGTTCGCCTCGGCTACCCAGGGCTGGTTCATCACCCGCAACCGTTGGTTCGAGCTGCCGTTGCTGTTACTGATCTCCTTTACCCTGTTCCGCCCGGATTTCTGGCTGGATCGCGTCATCGCGCCTTACCAGGGCGAGCCACCGGCACGTTTCGCCGAAGCGCTGCGCGAGGCTGATCCCGGCGACGAACTGCGCCTGGTGGTACGTCAGGAAGAAGTGGACGGCAGCACCCGTGACCTGACGGTGATGTTCAAAGTGCCGGATAGCGTGCCCGAAGAGCGCCTGGAGGCCCTGGGCCTGACGTTGTACGAGGAGGGTGAGCGCACGCTGATCGATGCGGTGGGCTTCAGATCGCCAGCCGAACGCGCCGGGCTGCAGTTCGACCAGCAAATTCTCGAACTGCAAATGGAAAGCCATCGTCCTCCCAAGGAAATCATGTGGATTCCAGCGGTTCTGCTTCTCGGGCTGTTGGGTTGGCTGCAACTGCGTCGGGCGAGGGCACAGCAACTGCCGCAGACCCTGTTCTGAGTGCAGGCAACGTCATGCTGCAGGCCGTGTGAGCACAGCGACGCTCGGTCATGCAGCGTTAACAGCCGGCTGGGCTAGGCATCCAGGTGAGGTGTAACCTTACCTGACCCGGTCTGCCTACCAGAGGAAACGTATCCATGCTCAGGCTCCATGGTTTCGCCGTCAGCAACTACTACAACATGGTCAAGCTCGCCCTGCTGGAGAAGGGGTTGCCGTTCGAGGAAGTGCAGGTCTTCGCGTCCCGGGACGAGGCCTTCCTGGCGATCAGCCCGCGTGGCAAGGTGCCGGTGCTGCAATGCGAGCATGGCTACACCAGCGAGACCTCGGCGATCCTCGAATACCTCGAGGCGCTGGGCCAGGGGCCATCGCTGCTGCCTGGCGATGCCTACGAGCAGGCGCGGATACGCGAGCTGGCCAAGCACATCGAGCTGTACATCGAGCTGCCGGCCCGTGCCTGCTACGCCCAGGCGTTCTTCGGCCTGCAGGTCGACCCGGCGATCCAGGCCAAGACCCGTGAAGAGCTGCTGGCCGGTATCGATTCGCTGAAGCGCCTCGGCACCTTCTCGCCCTATGTGGCGGGCGACAGCCTGAGCCTGGCCGACCTGTATTTCCTGTACAGCGTCGACCTTGCCGCCGCCGTGGCCCACAAGGTGTTCGCCATCGACCTGCTGGGCGATTTCCCCAAGGCCAGAGAACTGCTCGAAAGGTTCGCCAAGAACCCGAATGTACAGCGCATCGCGGCCGACAAGGACGCGTTGATGGGCCCGTTCCTGGCCCACATGAAGGCGCGTTTCGGCAGTTGAATCAGCCGGCGGCGAAGCTCGTCAGGGCTTCGCCGGTCAGGCGATAGCCGATCCACTCGTTCTGCGGCCTGGCGCCGATCGATTCGTAGAACTCGATGGCTGGCGTGTTCCAGTCCAGCACCGACCACTCGAAGCGCCCGCAACCGCGAGCCACCGCCAGCTTGGCCAGATGACGCAGCAGCGCCTTGCCGGCGCCGACGCCGCGCTGCTGCGGGGTGACGTACAGGTCTTCCAGGTACAGGCCGTGTTTGCCCAGCCACGTCGAGTAATTGAAGAAATACACGGCGTAGCCGATCGGCTCACCGTTCAGTTCGCAGATCAGACCGTGGGCGGTGCTGCCTTCGCCGAACAGGCTGTTCTCGATGCCGGCGACGTCGGTTTTCACTTCGTGCTCGGCCTTCTCGTAGATGGCCAGGTCGGTGATGAAACGCAGGATCAGGGCGGCGTCTTCGCGTACGGCGGGGCGGATGTTCAGGGTCATGAAAGTCTTCCGATGTAGAAATTTAACGATGCGGCAGGCTGGCCAGAAAGTTCTCGACGGCTTGGCGTGAGTCCAGGCGCAGGTAGGTGCAAGACGGTGGAGCGTTGCGCATTTCTTCGCTGTAGCGCTGCCGGTAGACCGCGTGTCGCGTCCAGGCCCAGGCCAGAATGGATTGGCTCGGGTCGAGTTTGAAGAGATTGCCCCAGCGCTCGCGATTGCCGTTCCACAGCTCCTCGCGCGTGGCGAGCCGGCGCAAGGTACGCCAGATCACCTGGCGCATGACCTTGTGGCGCGGCAGGTCGAGCCAGATGACCATGTCCGAGCGCTCGCGTACCAGCGGCCGCACCGCCGAATAGTTGCCTTCGGCGATCCAGCCGTCACCGTGCAGAGCTTCACGCGTTGCCTGCTGGAATTGCTCGGTGGGCAACGGTTGCCAGTTGGGCTGATGGAACAGTGCATCGAGCTCGATATGCCGGTAGCCCAGCTGCCGTGCCAGTTGGCGCGACAGTGTGCTCTTGCCTGCGCCGGAGCAGCCGACCACCGAAATCCGGCGGCCGGGAACGCTCATCGTGTGGCCAGCAGGTTCTGGCCGCGTGCCACCGCCGCACGCACCTGGGCCGGTGCGGTGCCGCCGATGTGGTTACGGGCGTTCACCGAGCCTTCCAGCGTCAGCACGGCGAACACGTCCTGCTCGATCTGATCGCTGAACTGGCGCAGCTCGTCGAGGCTCATTTCGGCCAGATCCTTGCCGCTGTCGACGCCGTACTTCACCGCATGGCCGACGATCTCGTGGCAGTCGCGGAACGGCAGGCCCTTGCGCACCAAGTAGTCGGCCAGGTCGGTGGCGGTGGAGAAACCGCGCAGCGCCGCTTCGCGCATGATGGCGTGCTTGGGCTTGATCGCCGGGATCATGTCGGCGAAGGCGCGCAGCGAATCACGCAAGGTGTCGGCGGCGTCGAACAGCGGTTCCTTGTCTTCCTGGTTGTCCTTGTTGTAGGCCAGCGGCTGGCCTTTCATCAGGGTCAGCAGGCCGGTCAGGGCGCCGAACACACGGCCGGTCTTGCCGCGTACCAGCTCGGGTACGTCGGGGTTCTTCTTCTGCGGCATGATCGAGGAGCCGGTGCAGAAACGATCCGGCAGATCGATGAACTGGAACTGGGCGCTGGTCCACAGCACCAGCTCTTCGGAGAAGCGCGACAGGTGCATCATCGCCAGCGACGCGGCGGCGCAGAATTCGATGGCGAAGTCGCGATCCGACACGCCGTCCAGGGAGTTGCCGCCCACGGCGTCGAAGCCCAGCAGCTCGGCGGTGATTTCGCGCTGGATCGGGTAGGTGGTACCCGCCAGTGCAGCGCTGCCCAGGGGCATGCGGTTGGTGCGCTTGCGGCAGTCGACCAGGCGTTCGTAGTCGCGCGAAAGCATTTCGAACCAGGCCAGCAGATGGTGGCCGAAGGTCACCGGCTGGGCGGTCTGCAGGTGGGTGAAGCCGGGCATGATGGTCTCGGCTTCGCGCTCGGCCTGTTCCAGCAGGCCCTGTTGCAGGCGGGTGATTTCGGCCAGGATCAGGTCGATCTCGTCACGCAGCCACAGGCGGATGTCGGTGGCCACCTGATCGTTGCGCGAGCGGCCGGTGTGCAGCTTCTTGCCGGTCACGCCGATGCGGTCGGTCAGGCGCGCCTCGATGTTCATGTGCACGTCTTCCAGGTCGACGCGCCAGTCGAAGCTGCCCGCTTCGATCTCGCCCTGGATCTGCTTGAGGCCGTCGATGATCGCATCGCGTTCGGCGTCGGTCAGTACGCCGACCTTGGCCAGCATGGTGGCATGGGCGATGGAGCCCATGATGTCGTGACGGTACAGGCGCTTGTCGAATTCCACCGAGGCGGTGAAGCGGGCGACGAAGGCATCGACGGGCTCGCTGAAGCGGCCGCCCCAGGACTGGTTGGTTTTTTCTTGGCTCATGAATGTGGCTCGGCTGTAGGCGTGTTCGGACGGATCAAGGCTGCCCGTCATGGCGGAAAAGTGTG
>JAAIGE0101150004.1_pt1 | contig 10390 bp, 10 predicted proteins | sample 6487951 | NCBI WGS metagenome assembly JAAIGE01 (sample SAMN13974128, study PRJNA590717) | phyllosphere metagenome | biome: tomato field; feature: multiple bacterial spot infested tomato fields; material: tomato leaves; isolation source: leaves from tomato fields | host: Solanum lycopersicum ... | reverse complement strand
CACCGAAGGGGTGATTGCCGGAACCTGGAAACCTCAGGACTACTGGGGCGGCCTGAAGGAAGGCACGGTTGAACTGCCGATCAGCGATCTGGTTCCGGCCGATGTGAAAGCCGAAGCACAGAAGATCATCGCCAGCATCGAAAGCGGCGAATTCCATCCCTTCACCGGCCCGATCAAGGACCAGACCGGTGCTGTGAAGATCCCCGAAGGCAAGGTCGCCACCAATGCCGAACTGGCCTCGATGAACTACTACGTTGAAGGGATTACAGCAGAACTGCCGAAGTAACCTGTCCGCGAGCAGGCCGGAACAAACCCGCCTGCTCGCCCCCCCCATTCAGGCCACACAACGAACACTCAGGAATGGTTCATGAACCAGCTTCCCATCATCGATATCGCCCCGCTCTACACCCCTGACGAACAAGCCTGGCAGGCGGTTGCCAGCCAGATCGATCAGGCCTGCCGCGAGTGGGGCTTTTTCTACATCAAGGGCCACCCGATCACGGCCCGGCGCATCGAACAGGTGCTGGACGCCGGGAAGCGATTCTTCGCCAGGCCTCAGGCTGAAAAGCTCAGCATCGATATCACTCAAAGCTCGCACCACCGCGGCTATGGTGCGATTGCCACCGAGCAACTGGACCCGAACCTGCCCAGCGACCTCAAGGAAACCTTCGACATGGGCCTGCACATGGATGCCGGCCATCCCGATGTGCTGGCCGGCAAACCCTTGCGCGGACCGAACCGCCACCCGGACATACCGGGCTGGGAAAGCCTGATGGAACAGCATTATCTGGACATGCAGGCGCTGGCCCAGACCCTGCTGAGAGCCATGACCCTGGCACTGGGTATCGAACCTGACTTTTTCGATCGGCGCTTCAAGGACCCGGTCAGCGTCTTTCGCATGATCCATTACCCGCCGCGCCATACCGCAACTTCCACGGAACAGCAGGGTGCCGGAGCCCATACCGATTACGGCTGCATCACGTTGCTGTATCAGGATGCCGCAGGTGGCCTGCAGGTACGCGACGTTCGCGGCGAGTGGATCGACGCACCGCCGCTTGAAGGCACGTTTGTGGTCAATATCGGCGACATGATGGCGCGCTGGAGCAACGACCGTTATGTGTCTACACCGCACCGGGTCATCAGTCCGCTGGGTGTCGACCGCTACTCCATGCCATTCTTCGCGGAACCGCATCCCGATACCCGTATCGAATGCCTGCCAGGCTGCCAGAGCGAAACCGCTCCGGCACGCTACCCTGCAACCACCTGCGCGGAATTTCTGCTGTCACGCTTTGCCGACACCTATGCGTATCGCCGCGAACAGGAGGCCATTACCTGAACTGACGGTCAGGTTTTACCCTGCCGGTGCGCTGCATCTGTAGAATGCCGCCATCTGCACCTGATGAGAAAAGAACATGTACGACTGGTTGAATGCCCTGCCCAAGGCAGAATTGCACCTGCATCTGGAAGGCTCTCTGGAGCCTGAGTTGCTGTTCGCTCTGGCCGAGCGCAACAAAATCGCGCTGCCCTGGAACGATGTCGAAACCCTGCGCGGAGCGTATGCCTTCAACAATCTGCAAGAGTTTCTGGATCTCTACTATCAGGGCGCGGATGTACTGCGCACCGAGCAGGATTTCTACGACCTGACCTGGGCTTACCTGCAGCGCTGCAAGGCGCAGAACGTGATTCATACCGAACCCTTCTTCGATCCGCAGACCCACACCGACCGCGGCATTGCCTTTGAAGTGGTTCTGGCCGGCATCACCGCAGCCCTGAAAGACGGCCAGTCGCAACTGGGCGTCAGCAGCGGCCTGATCCTGAGTTTCCTGCGCCACCTGAGCGAAGAAGAAGCCGAGAAGACCCTCGATCAGGCGTTGCCGTTTCGCGATGCATTTGTGGCAGTCGGCCTGGACAGCTCGGAAATGGGCCATCCGCCGAGCAAGTTCCAGCGGGTTTTCGACCGCGCCCGCAACGAAGGCTTCCTGACCGTGGCCCATGCCGGCGAAGAAGGTCCGCCCGAGTACATCTGGGAGGCACTGGACCTGCTGAAGATCCAGCGAATCGACCATGGTGTGCGCGCCATCGAAGACGAGCGCCTGATGCAGCGGATCATCGACGAACAGATTCCGCTGACCGTCTGCCCGCTGTCCAACACCAAGCTGTGCGTGTTCGACCATATGTCGCAACACAACATTCTCGACATGCTGGAGCGCGGTGTGAAAGTCACCGTGAACTCGGATGACCCGGCCTACTTCGGCGGTTATGTCACCGAGAACTTCCACGCCCTGCACACCCACCTGGGCATGACCCAGGATCAGGCAAGGCGTCTGGCGCAAAACAGTCTGGATGCGCGTCTGGTCAAGCCCTGATCAAACGCATCGCGGGCAGGGCCACAAGGCGCTGCCCGCCATTGCGCCGCATCAGGCCGCTGACGCTATCTTGCCGATTTCACGCTGCCCGTTGGACGAGACCTGCAATGTGCTGGACTCCTCAGTGGGGCGCAGCCATCCCATCTGAATGAACAACTGCAAGAGCCCGGCTCCCAACGCACCGCCAAGATGCGGGCTGCGCTCGCTCCAGTCCGGGCAGACACAGACCGTCTCCCGTTGCCGCTGCGCCAGCGCCGGCACATAAATGCCGCGCTCGGCAAACTTGGCCATGCCCTTGCTGGTCACCTCGACCCGCTGCTCCATCTGTTCGATCCAGCCAGCCCCCAGCAAACGCTGGTACAACTCGGCGGCCATTTCCCCTCCCAGGTGATCGGAACAGATGCGTGCGCGGCGTATAGGCAACGGCGGCATGGGCTGCGCTACATTGCGGCTGATCTGGTCGGCACTCACCATCGAAGCATTGGCCAGCGCCTCCACGGCGGCCCCGATTTCAGGCGCTGCCAACCGGAAGAAACGTGTGCGCCCACGTGCCTCCTGTTTCAACAGCCCGCCATTGGCCAGTCGCGCCAGATGCGCACCTGCAGAAGACGTCGAGAGCCCCGCCATTAATGCCAACTCGTTGGCAGGACGAGCGGTACCATCCATCAATGCCCAAATCATTGCGCTACGCTTGGGGTCGGCCAGCAGTGTCGCAATCTGACTGATGCAAGGTGCATATTCCATGTATTCACTCCCTGTTGAAACATTCGTCTATAGCGATGGCATATTGATAACAATCCCGCTCCCGTAAAGTTGAACGTGGATTCAACCTGAAATGACACGTATAAACTCCATGAGCGGCTACCCGATCAGGTAAAAGTTACATCAGCCGGATCAATATCGGAGACATTTGCAACCTAATGCCCGAAGTTTGCAGGACCTCATTAAATATGAAAACCCTAATATTTCCGCGCGGACGTTGCCATTCAAGGCATCCCGTTCTCCGGTCTCCCGGACACATCGCGAAAAACCGCCAGGAGCAGCGGCCAAGGCACCGGAAACGCTCGGTCAAAGCCGTTTCAACGGCTGTCCTTATGTTGGCACTTTGAAATTGAAAACTGTATTTATCTCTTATATTTTCCGAAGTATCCGTCAGTCTTTTCCGCGAATTCCTTAGTCCCCCAAACAACTAACAAGCACTGAGCGCAGATTGTCGGGCGCATCGAACTCGCAGCATTTCCAGCAATAGATTCACGGGTTTGTTCAGTTGTACTCGATGAGCACATAACAGGTTCAGCGGCACGGCCTCACCGCGTAAATGCGGTATCAATACTTTCAGGCGTCCGGCATGGACATCGGCGGCGATATCCAGCCATGAGCGATACGCCACGCCGGCCCCCGCCAGGGCCCAGCGACGCACCACATCGCCGTCGGGGCTGAAACGGTTGCCGCCCACGGTCAGGCTTACCTCTCGCTTGCCATCGTGAAAGGTCCAGTGGTCGTGAATCCGGTCACCGAGCATGAGCAACAGGCAATTATGCTGCGCCAGTTCGCCCACCTGCTGCGGTTCGCCATGACGAGCCAGATAATCGGGGGATGCGCACAGCACCCGTCGGTTGTCAGGCGCTACAGGTCGGGCCACCAGACTCGAATCCCCGGGCTCTCCATAGCGCAGGGCGACATCCACAGGCTGACGAAACAGATCGTCGACCCGGTCGCCCACCAGCAGGCGCACGGACAATTGCGGGTGTTGCTGCTGAAACTCGTCGAGCCAGGGCAACAGCACATTGCGACCAAAATCCGAGGGGGCCGAAAGTTGCAGGACGCCATTGCAGCTTTCCTGATTGCTGGCCAGCAAGCGTCGACCATCCTCCAGACTGCCAAGGGCTGCACGGGCATATTCCAGAAAGCCTTCGCCATCGGCGGTCAGACGTAAACTGCGCGTGGAGCGCGCCAGCAGACGTACGCCAAGCTGCTGCTCGATGCGCTTGAGCGCCGCACTGGCCACTGCCGCCGACAGGTCCATGCCCCGTGCCGCCGCAGACAGGCTGCCCAGATCAGCCGCCCGCACAAACAACTGCAAGTCATCGAAACGCAGCATTCCAGCCTCGGATTATCAAAATAAAATTGAAAGAGAGTGCCGTTTTAGCGGGTTTTATCTTTAATGGAAATGGCGAATGATCTGTTCATCAACTTTCCGACCTCAAGGAGCCTTGCATGAAAGCCATCGCCTATTACCAGTCACTGCCCATTAGCCATGCCGACTCGCTGCAGAACGTCGATCTGCCGGAACCGGTCGCGGGTGCCCGCGATGTACTGGTGGAGGTCAAAGCGATTTCCGTGAACCCCGTGGACACCAAGGTTCGGCAGAACGTCCAGCCAGAAGCCGGCGCTGCCAAGGTTCTGGGTTGGGATGTGGCGGGAGTGGTGAAAGCGGTCGGCAGCGAAGTGACGCTGTTCCAGCCGGGCGACAAGGTGTTTTATGCGGGTTCCCTGACTCGTCCCGGTGCCAACAGCGAATTGCATGTAGTGGATGAGCGGATTGTCGGGCACATGCCCAAGTCCCTGAGCTTTGCCCACGCGGCAGCGCTGCCGCTGACGGCGATTACCGCCTGGGAATTGCTGTTCGAACGTTTGCAGATCGCAGAGGGCCAGGCTGAAAAAGAGCAAAGCCTGTTGATCGTCGGTGCAGCGGGAGGTGTAGGCTCGATCCTGACCCAACTGGCCCGCCAGCTGACTTCACTGAAGGTCATCGGCACGGCATCCCGCCCGGAAACCACAAGCTGGGTGCGCGACCTGGGCGCTCATGAAGTCATAGATCACAGCCAACCGCTGAGTGACGAACTCAAGCGTATCGGCCAGAATCAGGTCACTCATGTCGCCAGCCTGACCCAGACCGATCTGCATCTGGACCAGTTGGTGGAAGCGCTCCAGCCTCAGGGCAAGCTGGCCTTGATCGACGACCCCAAGACGCTGGATGTTTCCAAGCTCAAGCGCAAGAGCCTGTCGCTGCACTGGGAGTTCATGTACACCCGCTCGATGTTCGAGACGCCGGACATGATCGAGCAGCACAACCTGCTCAACCGGGTCGCCGAACTGATCGACGCCGGAACCCTGAAAACCACATTCGGGGAGCACTTCGGCACCATCAATGCCGAAAACCTGCGTCGTGCCCATGAGCTGCTGGAAAGCGGCAAGGCCAAGGGCAAGATCGTGCTTGAAGGTTTCTGATCGGCAACGACCAGCCATCGCGGATCAACCGCGGTGGCTCATCCTCGATTATCTGGCCTGCGCATCCCGACGCGCCTGCAGGCGACGGGTATACAGCGCCACAACCGTTGCCAGCACACCACACAGACTGATCACGGCCGCCATCGGCGTTGCCGTGCCGTCATGCAGCACACCCACCAGACTCGCCGCACCGGCCGCGACACTGAACTGCAAACAGCCCATCAACGCCGAAGCACTGCCGGCCCGGGCCCACTGGCCGTTCATGGCACAAGCCGAAGCATTGGGAATGATGCAACCCAGGCTGGCGATGCAGATGAACAGCGGGACCAGCAGCGGCCAGAGCTGCTCGGTGCGCAGGCTGGCTATGCCCAGCAGGGTCAGGGCTGCTGCCAGATAGATCCAGATGGTACGCATCAACAGAAAAGCCGGGCTGCTCTTGCGCAACAGCCGTGCATTGACCTGTGCCACCAGAATGAACGCTGCCGCATTCATGCCGAACAGCCAGCCGTAATGCTCCGCAGGAACGCCATACAGTTTGATGAACACGAAAGGCGAACCGGCGATGTAGGAGAACATCCCGGCCATGACAATCCCACCCGTCAGGGCATGGCCGATGAAAACCTGATCCTTGAGCAGATTGCCGTACTGCTTCAGCGCACCGCTCAGCGGCTGACGTGGAACGCTGGCCGGCATGCTTTCCGGCAAGCCGATGGCCACGGCGGCAAGGCACAGCGCACTGAAGATCGTCAGGCACAGGAAAATCGATTGCCACCCAGCGGTATTGACCAGTAAACCACCCAGCATCGGTGCCAGAATCGGCGCAAGGCCCATGACCAGCATCAGTTGCGAGAAGACCTTGGCCGACTCCACGGCATCGCATTTGTCACTGACAATGGCCCGCGCCAGCACCATGCCCGCACAACCACCGAGGGCCTGAACGAAACGAGCCGCGATCAGCCAGTCCAGGCTCGGCGCGAAGGTACAGGCCAGCGAAGCCAGCGTGAAGAGCGTGACACCGACCAGCAACGGCATGCGTCGACCAAAGCGGTCAGCCACAGGTCCATAGGCCAGTTGCCCGATGGACAGGCCCAGGAAATAGGCTGCCAGGGTCAGTTGCACATGCTTTTCGTCGGTCCCGAAATACGCCGCCATGGCGGGAAAACCGGGAAGATAGAAGTCGATGGCCAACGGGCCAAAGGCGCTCAGGGCACCCAGAATAAGGATGGTCTTGAAATTCATTGAAAGTCCGGACATGTGCAAGGCAGCTGACTAGTCTAACCGGCCTGCCCTGCCGATAACGCCGGACAAGGAAAAATTAATTCAGGACTTTTCAGAAACCGGCCTCGTACGAACAGTCGGAGTCGCGCCGACTGTTCGTAATCCGGGCCTGTCAGGCCGGCTGAGCCTGATAACCATCTTCACCGATCAGTTCGACGAGCCGCTCTGTGGATAACGAACTTTGTACACGCACTTGCGAACTGGCCAGATCGACCTGCACCTCTGCCGCCGGGTCATCGTTCTTGATGACCTGGGTCACTGCACGGACACAATGCCCGCACGTCATGCCTTGTACCTTGAATAACTGCATGCCGATGCTCCTTGAATGATGGATGTCGGGCATCTTCAACCTTGTCATTGTGGCAAGGTCAAGTTTCTGTTTTTCCTGCCGGGCTGGTATTAGTTGCAGGCCTGAGCCAAGCTTCGTCATCGACGTCTACAGCAGGAGTATCAGCCATGCGCTGGTCAGTATTGAGCCTCTTCGGCATTCTCGGTCTTCTGGCAGCTTCGCCCGGCGCACAGGCCGCTCAGGATTACGGCATTCTGATCATTTCCCGAGAGCGTCTGGAAGTCGCGACCTCCTGCGAAATCGGCATCTACATTCAGGATCAACTGGCCGGACGCCTGTTCCAGGAAGATTCCGTATCGTTCAACCTGCCGCCGGGCGACGTTTCGGTGCGCCTGCGCAGGCTGCCTGGCAACGTGGTCGGCTGCGCTCCTGGAATGGAGGCCCAGAGCAGCACAAAAATCAAACTGCGCGCCGGGGATATTCTCAAGTACCGCATCGCCGCCGACCTGAACGGCATGTACCTGAAGAAAGCCGACCTCAACTATTGATTCGCGCTTGACCTTGCCCATGTGGCAAGGTTGACCCTTGCAGGCATCAAGCCTTCAGGGAGTGAAAAGATGCAAGAACCCACCACCTTCGACCTGCCGATCACCGGCATGACCTGCGCAAGCTGCGCAGGTCGGGTCGAGCGTGCCCTGGCCAAAGTCCCCGGGGTCACCAGCGTCACGGTCAATCTGGCCAGTGAACGCGCCCATGTACAAACCGATAACGGAACCGACCCGCAGACATTGATCGCCGCCGTCAGCCAGGCAGGCTATGGCGCGACCCTGCTGCAGAACGAGCAGGCCGATGCCGCAGGCAGGATCCGTCATCTGAACCGCGAACGCTGGGCCTTGATACTGGCGCTGGTCCTGGCACTGCCCCTGGTTGCGCCCATGTTGCTGAGCCCTTTTGGCGTGCACTGGATGTTGCCCGCCTGGATTCAGGTCGCACTGGCCACCCCGGTGCAATTCATTCTCGGCGCACGCTTTTATATCGCCGCCTGGAAAGCCGTGCGGGCGGGCGCTGGCAATATGGACCTGCTGGTTGCCATCGGCACCAGTGCCGGATACGGCCTGAGCCTCTACCAGTGGATCACCGCCACACCCGGCAAGATGCCGCATCTGTATTTCGAGGCCTCGGCCGTGGTCATCGCACTGGTGCTGCTGGGCAAATATCTGGAAAGCCGCGCCAAGCGCCAGACTGCCAGCGCCATCCGCGCCCTGGAAGCCTTACGCCCGGAGCGTGCCCTGCAAATGATCGATGGCCAGGAACACGATGTCGCCATCAGCGCCTTGCGACTCGATGATCTGGTGCTGGTCAAACCCGGTGAACGCTTCCCGGTGGACGGTCAGGTCGTGGAGGGACGCAGTCATGCCGATGAAGCCCTGATCAGCGGCGAGAGCCTGCCGGTGGTCAAACAGCCCGGCGACAACGTCACCGGCGGTGCCATCAACGGCGAAGGCCGGTTACTGATCAGAACCACGGCCCTGGGCACCCAGACCGTGCTGGCGCGCATTATCAAGCTGGTCGAGGATGCTCAGGCGGGAAAGGCACCGATCCAGAGACTGGTGGATAAGGTCAGCCAGGTATTCGTGCCTGCGGTGCTGGTCATCGCGCTTTTTACCCTGACAGGCTGGATGCTGGCCGGGGCATCGCTGGAAGTAGCCCTGATCAATGCTGTCGCGGTGCTGGTCATCGCCTGCCCTTGTGCCCTTGGCCTAGCCACACCCGCCGCGATCATGGCCGGAACGGGTGTGGCTGCGCGCTACGGCATTCTGATCAAGGACGCCGAAGCACTGGAGCGCGCCCATGAGGTGGATGCCGTGGTGTTCGACAAGACCGGCACCCTGACCTGCGGCACACCACGGATCACCAACATGATTGCCGTGGAAGGCAACGAAGAACAATTGCTGGAACGGGCAGGAGCCCTGCAACGCGGCAGCGAACATCCGCTGGCCAAGGCGGTGCTGGATGTGTGTCGCGAGTGGCAACTGAAGCTGGACAGCACCGAACACAGCCAGGCCCTCACCGGACGCGGCATCGCCGGTGACGTCGAAGGGCATCAACTGGCACTGGGCAACCGACGTCTGCTGGAAGAAAACAACTTGCAGATGGGCGAACTGGCCGAGTCCGCCAGAACCTGGGAAGCCGAAGGCAGAACCCTGTCCTGGCTGATCGAGCTGGGGCCTCAACCGGTGGTGCTGGGTATGTTCGCCTTTGGCGACACCCTCAAGCCCGGCGCGGAACAGGCCATGCAGCAGTTGAACGCACGGGGCATCGGTTGCCACTTGCTGACCGGCGACAATCCCGGCAGCGCCAGAGCGGTCGCCGAGGCGCTGGGTATCCGCAATGTGCACGCCGAAGTGCTGCCCGACGAAAAAGCCTCGATCGTGGAAGTTCTGAAAAGGGATCATGTGGTGGCGATGGTCGGTGACGGCATCAACGATGCCCCTGCCCTGGCGGCAGCCGATATTGGTATCGCCATGGGTGGCGGTACCGATGTGGCGATGCATGCCGCCGGCATCACCCTGATGCGCGGCGATCCGCGCCTGGTGCCCGCGGCACTGGAAATCAGCCGCAAGACCTACGCCAAGATCCGCCAAAACCTGTTCTGGGCCTTTGTCTATAACCTGATCGGTATTCCGCTGGCAGCCCTGGGCTATCTCAACCCGGTACTGGCAGGCGCCGCCATGGCCTTGTCCAGCGTCAGCGTGGTGAGCAACGCCCTGCTGTTGAAGACCTGGAAACCGGATGACATGGGAGACGCACAATGAACATCGGCCAGGCGGCCAGCAAAAGTGGTTTGAGTGCCAAGATGATTCGCTATTACGAGTCCATCGGCCTGTTGCAGGCAGCCACTCGCAGCGACAGTGGCTACCGCCTGTACAGCTCCGAAGACCTGCACACCCTGGCCTTCATCAAACGCTCGCGGGATCTGGGATTTTCACTGGAGGAAGTCGGCAGGCTGCTGACCCTCTGGCAGGATCGTCAGCGTGCCAGTGCCGATGTGAAGGCGCTGGCCCACAAGCATATCGTCGAGCTGAATCAGAAGATCGAGGAACTGGCGAGCCTGCGCGATACCCTGCAGGAACTGGTGGAACACTGCCACGGCGACGACCGCCCCGATTGCCCGATCCTCAAGGATCTGGCTTCGGGCGGCTGCTGTGGCTGAAAAACAATCCGT
>JAAIGE0100346375.1_pt1 | contig 10391 bp, 10 predicted proteins | sample 6487951 | NCBI WGS metagenome assembly JAAIGE01 (sample SAMN13974128, study PRJNA590717) | phyllosphere metagenome | biome: tomato field; feature: multiple bacterial spot infested tomato fields; material: tomato leaves; isolation source: leaves from tomato fields | host: Solanum lycopersicum ... | reverse complement strand
TTCCAGGATATTGGCCGGCTTATCGCCGAGCTTTCCGGAAATGTAATCAAGTTCTGCTTTGGCGTAGGAATCGAGATTGTAGTCGACCACATAGGCGCAGGGCTCGGTGACGCCACTAGCAAAGGCGACGACCACGATGCCAGCATCACAGGCGTCTTTGATCGCGCCGTTCAGAGCCGTATCGGAACCGGCAAGAACGATAATTGCATTATAGCCCTGAAGAATGAGGTTCTGAATCTGCGAAGCCTGCTCGGTGACGGAATTATTCGCGCTGACGACGGAGGTTTCGGCAATCTTGCCATCGGCCTTCGCCTTGGCGCCCGTCTGCTCGAAACTCTTTATCATCACCTGCCGGAACGAGTTGCCGGCATAGGAATTGCTGAATGCGATCTTTTTGCCGCTCGTGTCACCCCTTGCGACACCTTCCTGGGCCATCGCTGGGTAGGCAAACATTGCTCCAGCAAGAAGCGAGGCCGTAACGGTGCTGATTATTCCGATTTTCATGATGCATCCTCCCGGGTTTGGCCAAACCGCTGACAGCGCTCGCGGTTCTGTTCCTGCGCGAATACTACCAGTCTAACCTGATAGCTCCTCCACCGCGCACCTTTCAAAAATACATACTACCATGGTAGTGTGTCAATCCGGCTGATGGATTATCGCTTTGATTTGTGCGATGCCGTGGCAGCAGAGAGAAAGGGGCGGCGTATGACGGCAAAAAGAAAGACGAGGGCAATTGCGGAAGACGCGGATCTAGGCACACCAACATCGCCTGCCTTGCAGCCGATCAATCCGCGCCAACCGATTGCTGGCCAGATTTATGAGCGGCTGAGGCGAGCAATCACGACTCTGTCAATGCTTCCTTCAGAAGCGCTGAGTGAAAAGGAGCTCTCTCTGCAACTGGGCGTCAGCCGCACGCCTGTACGCGAAGCGCTCATTCGGCTGGCGGACGAGGGGCTGATCGACATCCTGCCACAGCGGGGAAGCTTCGTTGCCCCCATCCGCCTGCGTGACGTTGAAGAGGCTCAATTCATTCGGGAATCCCTTGAAGTTGCGGTCAGCAAGAGGCTCGCCGAAGGCTGTTCGAAGCGTTTCTTGACGGAGATCAAGAGCAATCTCTATGACCAGGAGAAGGCCGTCAATATCGAGGCGCTGGACCTGTTCCTGGAGCTTGACGAGGCTTTTCACAGAAGTTTTTGCGAGGAAGCAGGGCTTTCCAAGAGTTGGCGCGTGATCCAGGCCGTCAAGCTGCAGATGGACCGGGTTCGTTACCTCAGCCTTCCGGATCTCGGACATCTGCGCGTACTCCTTATGCAGCACAGATCGATTGTCGATGCCATCGAGGCTGGTGATGTGCACAAGGCTGGAAGCCAAATGGCGGCGCATTTACGGGAAGTGCTACATACGGCGCGTACTCTTAGCGAACAGCGGCGCGACCTTGTGGAGGACTAAACGGAAACGGACAATTGCGAAGTTTTTGACGTTGTACCATGGTAGTATTTCGAGCTTCCACGAGCATGGGTTTGCGCGCAAGCCATAGGCGGCTGATGGTTATGAAGGAGGTAGGGCTGTTCGTTGGTTGAAAAGCGCCCTGACCATCCCGCCTTTAATCGACGGGACATAAAGCGCCAACCTTAAGCTTGGCCTACGTCTTCTGCTCTGTAAGTCAGAAAAGTACGTCGGACAGATACGCGGCAGATCAATGGTTCCGTTACTTCCGGTATTAGCGCATTCGGCTGTGCATTGCTGAATGCTATGCGCCAAAACCGTACGCGCCTGCTTAAAAGCCTCCCAGTCAGCAACATCCGGGGCCGGGAGGATGGTGACGAGCTTCTGGCGGTCGAAACCGATGAGTGCTGCATCGACAAGATCGTCGACCTCCATCACATCCGGCACCTTGCTGATATCACCGCCCATGCGATCGTAGATTTCAGTACGGGTCTCAGCTGGAAGCACGGCTTGTACGTCCACGCCTTTTGAGCCGACTCCAGCATAAAGACCCTGTGACAGCGTCGCGCGCGACCAAGACGAGATCAAGGCCGCAGGCGGTGTGCGTAGACGATGCCGTGAGGTAGTCAGCCCTTGGCCTTCAGGCTCAGCATCGGGTGATGCTCATAATGACCCACGCCATTCGCCACGATTGGGTCGCGAGAGGTGAAGGATGCGATGTCCTGGTCATCGGCGATCCGGTAGATCGAGACGCCATAGCCGCCAGCTGGATCCATGACAGGACCATGGGCGACGATGACGCCCTGTTCGAGCAGATCATCAAGAAACGCGCCGTGCCCGCCCATCCATCTCTTCTCGTCGGCGCTCATCGTCGCCAGAAAATCCTCACGCGGGGGAATAAACTTGCAGAGGTAGAATTTCATCGCTGTCGCTCCGGCTTTATGTCGTGGGACCAATGGCCGCGATGAATATTCGCTGGACCGTTGACGAGCCATTGGTTACTATCAAATTCATACCTTTTCACTATTAAAATGATATCGACGTGAAGAATCTGGAAACGCTCCCCTGCCTGATCGCCAGAAGCCTAGCTCTGGTCGGCGATGCGTGGAGCATGTTAATTATGCGTGATGCCCATGCTGGCTTTACCCGTTTCGACGAGTTCAGGAAAAATCTCGGCATAGCGCCGACGATGCTGACGAGCAGGCTGGCATCCCTGACTGAAGAGGGGCTCTTGGAGAGGCGTCGCTACTGCGAACGGCCGCCACGGGACGAATATCTGTTGACGGAGGCAGGCTGTGACTTGCTGCCAGTCCTCTTCGCACTAGCCGCATGGGGCGGGAAGCACAGAGGCGGCGGCGAATTTACGCGCTTTTTCGATGCTGAAGCGGGCACCGAGATCGATCCCGTCACAATCGATAGGGCCACAAGCGCGGAGATTGGAACACGGCTTATCCGGATTGAAACGCCCGGCCTCAGCGCAGCGAAGGGATAGGCCTGAAATCGGAATCCGAACTCTCGACCCTTATTATCAGCTCAAATATAGGGCTCATAGCTCTGTGCTTACGCAATTGATCGGCCGCAACGACCGCTTCTGAACCTTTTGCGTACATCGCTAGTCTGAGCTATTTGGGACGCTTGTTTCATGTAAGGGTGCAATCGCTGACGAGGCATGAAGAGCGTCTCTCGACATATCAGGAAACGCTACGGCTACCCTTCTTCGAAAGTCAAGTGACAGAGATGCAGCATATTCCAGATGATGCGTGGGATGCTTGGGCACCGGAATTGCTCTTTGAACGCCTCCGCAATCAGAGTTTACCTTGGTACGTTGTCGGTGGCTGGGCACTCGACCTGTGGCACGGCTACCAGACACGCGATCACGAGGATTTGGAGTTCTGTGTACTCTCAGAAGATGTGGATCTCTTTCGCGCACAGTTATGCGAATTGGATTTCTTTGAAGTCCGGGATGGCACGTTTACCTATTTGGCTCCAGGAATGAGGCCTCGGTCAGACACTACACAATTGTGGGGAGCCGACACTGCCAACGGTCGCTGGCGCGTGGATATGATGATAGAGCATGGCACTGTGGAAGACTGGATTTACAAGCGAGATCCATCGTTCCGCTTACCCAGATCGACCGCAATCCGTGAGACCCCGAACGGGATTCCTTATCTCGCTCCTGCGCTTGCCCTGCTGTTTAAGGCAAAACACGTTCGAGCCAAGGATGCGCAAGACTTCCAAGCCGCGTTACGCAAGCTTGGCGATCAGGAAAAATCTCACCTGAGCGGTTGGCTTGAGGCAATGTATCCTAGACATGAATGGATCATGCCACTACGGAAAACGGCAGCAGACCAACCAGGCGCCCAAGCAGCCCGGTTAGCATCCATCGAAATGCCAGGGCGCGACTGAGGCTCGGTTATGAGCTTGTCAGCGTCAAAGCTCCTTGATCAACTGCTCGGCGATGCGCACGCTTAGCGCAGCTCCCGTCAATGTCGGGTTCATACACGACGCCGACGGCATAACGCTCGTCCCGGCGATGAACATGTTGGGATGATCATGTGTGCGGCAGTCGCGATCGACCACCGAGTCCGTCGGATCGTCTCCCATGCGGGTCGTTCCCATAACGTGTTGGCGGTTCTGCCATTTGACATCGGTGGACAGGACTTCAGCGTCGAGCAGTTCGGCGATCTTGTTCAGGTCCTGCAAGCCCCTGTCGCGACCGGCATTCCAGTAGTCGGTCACGCTGTAATAGAGCACTGGAACGGGGATGCCGAGCGCGTCGAACTTGGTCTTCGAGGGGGTCACGCGATTTTCCGCAAGTGGAAGTGGCTCGAAATCGATTGCCCAGTTCAGCGAGCGTGCCGAATATTTGCGGATCTGTTCGTCGAGCTTGGAGCCGAGAATGCCCTTTTTAATGAAACCCTCGGTCATTTGTGCAGTCGGCACCGTGTTGCGAACCTTGATCTTGTAGCTTGGATAGTCCCTGCGGAATTCGCCATCGCGTTGGTTGAGATAGACCATAAGTTCGGTAGGGCCTTCGCCCGGCCACATGTCCTCTTTGGTCAGCATGTTCATGCTGATGCCGGTATGGTCCATCAGGTTACGGCCCACCTGGTCGGAGGAATTGGCAATGCCGTTTGGATATTTCTCCGAGGTGGAGAGCAGCAGCAGCTTCGCGGATTCGATGCCATAGGCGGCAAGAACGAAATATTTCGCGGTCAGCCGGTGTTCGGAATTGTCCGGCTTCTTGTACCAGATGGCTGTGATCTTGCCGTCATCACCAGCTTCGATCTTGTAGACAGGCGAATTGTCGAGCAACTTGGCGCCGTGGCGTTCCGCCTCATCGATATGCATCGAACCGTCGTATTTTGCACCGATGGGACAGACGGGATTACAGTTGTTGTTACCTGCACAGATGGGCCGGTTGCCGTAGGGACGCGAAGCACGGCCATGCGGCTCCAGAACCGGATTGAAGCCACCAACCAGTAGCTTTTCGGCCAGTGTGTCGAACATGTATGTCGAGTTCAGCTGCTTCATCGGGAATGGCATGGAACGTGGCGGCATGGGGCCGCCACCCTGCCCGCTTTCGTCCTGGCCATCCGTTCCCGTAACACCAAGTTCGAGTTCGGCCTTGTTGTAATACTGTTCGAGATCGTCGTAGCCGATTGGCCAGTCACGGCCGCGCCCGTAGAGCGTCTGAATCTTGAAATCGTTCGGGATCATGCGCCACAGCGCCGAGCCGAAGTGCCAGGTCGTTCCACCGACAACGCGCAAATACGAAGTGTTGTACTTCACCGGGCCTTCGTATTGCAGATAATCGCCATAAGTGGATGGCGCATGCGGCAGGCTGGGAAAGGGCGAACCAGCACCTTGCAGCTTGGCATTGGCAAGCGAGAGTTTGACCGGAGCGTTACGATAAGTCTCGACGATCTCGCGGCGATTAACGCGCGGACCGGCTTCCAGCACGATGACCTTTTTACCGGCCTTCGCGAGATTGGCGGCGACGATGCCGCCCATGACGCCGGAGCCGATGACGATCAGATCGGCATCATAAGATGTGTTAGCCATTTTTCGTTCCTGTCAGATTTTGCTGCCGGGCTTGGGTCCCCAGGCATTTGGGCCGGGACCATAGGAGGGAATGGTCAGAAGGCCTCTGGTCGGGCGATACATCAGCGAATCGGCGTAGGTGATGAGTTCGGCGTCTTCCGGCTCGCCAACAACGCCGAGATACCAGGCAGAAACAATCTTGGTGGCCGTCTTCATCAAAGCCGGATCGGTGCCCGAAAGAGCGAGAAAACCGTCCATGTTCGGCACGCCTGACTTTTTGATCAGGGCAAAAAGCGCCGCCATGCTGGCATCTAGGTCGGCATCGCGTTTTCTCAGTGCCACCAGAAAGCGCGCGCCGAGTACCGGATCGAGCGTGTATCCAGTCAGGAATTCCGACAGCTGAGTGAAGGATGCGACGGCGTCATCACCCGCAGCGGCAGAAAGGGGACCGGCCAAATCGGCCAGCAGCGCCAGCCCCGCCACAGAAACCGTTGTGCGCAGGAGGCCGCGGCGCGAGACGTGATGGCCGAAACTGGCGTGGAGGGAATTATCGGTAGGCATCAGGACCTCCTGAGGAGCGTTTAATGCTGAAATGAGGGCGCGCTTCAGGCGCGGGCTGAGTGTGAACGACGACGCCCCAACAATAGCCATGCGGCCAATGCCAAGATGATGATTACAGCCGCGATTGCCGCAGGGGCTGCGAGTGGTGCCAGTCGGACGATCAACGGCTTTTCACCACCTTCGCGAATGACTGCGACATCGGCCTCGCTGACTTTGACAGCTGGATTGCCGTAACTGGCCAAAACATAATTGCTGACATCTGCGATATCCTTGTCGGACAGTCTGTCCGTATAGGAAGCACCCGGCCCGAAGGCCGGCATGAAGGCGACGTTTTTACCAACCGTTCGATGCAGCCCGTACAGGATGGTGGCAATCAAGTTGTCGGGACGAGACGCTCCAGTCGCGGTATTCTTGAACAGCGACGGATAATGGAGATTACCTTGCCCTTCCGGCTGGTGACAGGAAGCGCAACTGCCGCTGAAAATATGAAACCCGTTTTCATTCGGAGCCTGTCCTGGCAGACCGCGCAATGAGGCCTCGATCTCGGTGGATGGCGTTCCGAAGTCGTCCCGGGCCTTCAAGTCGGCAGAAGCAATCGCCGGGACATCGCGGAGATATGTAACGATGGCCTTGATGTCGTCGTCGGGCAGATGCTGGAAGCTCTGCTCTATAGCTTCGGCCATCGGTCCTGCCGCCTGCGCCTTGCCCGCAATATTGCCCGTCTTGAGGTACTGCGTGAGATCGGCATCCGACCAGCCACCAATTCCTGCGATCTTGTCAGACGTGATGTTGGGTGCGAACCATGGGCCGACAGCACCACCTGCAAGCGGCTGGCTGCCGTCTTCTGCCATCAGGCCATTGCGCGGCGTGTGGCAGGTCGCGCAATGCGTCAGTGCTTCGGCAAGATAGGCGCCGTGGTTCCACTCCGCTGACTTGGCGGGGTTTGGCTGAAAGCGGGTTTTATCAAGGAAAAGCAGGTTCCATACCGCCATGGACGTGCGGATGGAGAAAGGGAATGGCAGGTCTGTTTTTTGAGGTTTGTGGTCGTCCGGTTTCACATCGCTCATGAAATAGGCGTAGAGCGCCTCCATGTCGGCATCCGTGATCTTGGCATAAGCCGGATAGGGCATGGCCGGATAGAGATGGCTTCCATCCTTGGCCACACCATCGCGCACGGCCCGGGCAAAATCCGCTTCGCTGTAATTGCCAATACCAGCGGTCTTCGATGGGGTGATGTTGGTCGAGAAGATCTGGCCGAGCGGTGTCTCGATCGCATAACCACCGGCGAAAGGCGCGCCACCGTGAGGGGCGGTATGACAGGCAGCACAGTCTGCCGCTGTAGCGAGATAACGCCCGCGGGCCACAAGGTCCGGATTAGCTGTCGTCATGTCCTGTGCCTGCGCTGCGCCCGAAACGGCTGCAAGCGCGGTCAGACAGAGGAGAAAGGGGCGCAAAGGGGGAGGAAGCTTAGGCATAGGCAGTGCGCTTTCATCAAGCATGAACAATCATTGCCGGACCAGACTTCTCCTCCCGAGAGCAAGGCTGGTCCATGTGGCGGGTGTCCACGCGATGACATCGAAAAACCATCACTCTTCTCGAAACATTTGGGTAAAATGCTTATTTCGAGTGGGGCATTGGTAGCTAGCGGACGTGTCGATGTGTCGCGGAGACAATTTGATCCCGGACATATCGCCGGGGTGGTGGCTTTGAAAATCAATATGTCATAGAAGCAGCTTTCACCTTGGATGAAAGCATGCAGAAGTTCGATTTCACCGATCTCAAGATTTTTGTGGCAGCGGTTGATCGCGGCAGCCTCTCGGCGGCGGCAGAGGAAAGCAATCTCGTCGTTGCGGCGCTGAGCAATCGCCTGAAGCGTCTGGAAGGCGCGTTCAATCTCGAGCTTTTCGAGCGAACGGGACGTGGGATCAGGCCGACTTTGGCCGGGCACATGTTTGCCCGCCACGCCAGAACGATACTCGACGATGCACGCAAACTCGAGGTGGATCTTGAGGCATTTGCCGAAGGACGGAGTGGCACAGTTCGCCTGTTGTCCAACACGAACATGCTCTCGGAGCATATGCCGCAGGCGCTAGCGCCTTTTTTGAGAGACAATCCCGACATATTCGTGTCGATGAAAGACAAACCCAGCCACGAGGTCGTTAATCTGCTGCGCAACGGCGAGGCCGACATTGGGGTGGCCGCCGCATCTGCCGATATGACTGCGCTGGAAAGATGGAGATTCGTGCGCGACAAGCTCGTACTGATCGTACCGGCCACTTCGCCTCTGGTCGGCTCGGTAGGCTTCTCGACAATTCTGAATGCGTCCATAGTCGGACTACCGGAAAAAGTGGCATTATCGCAATTCCTCCGTCGCTTGGCCAACGAGTTAGGTCGTCGGGCTAACATCCGCCTGCGATGCGAGAATTTCGAATCTCTCAGCCGAATGGTCGAAAGCGGCGTCGGCGTTGGCATCGTCCCACAGACGGCGGCCTTGCGATACGGTCGCACAATGAATTTCCGCATCGTTCAAATCGACGAACCGTGGGCCGAAAGAGAGCTGTATCTGTGCGTTCGAAACAAGTCGCACCTGCCCCGCTACGCAGCGAAACTGTTGGACCACCTCCTGCAATATGTGGCGAACCATGATAGGCCAGCGTTCTAACGCGGCTTTATTTTTTAGACGACGCACTCTCAAGATTGGTTGGGGCTCAACGCTGCGACGCCAGCATCCGTCAGCCATTCGAGGCGATGCTGCCACTATATGGTGCCCAAACGAGGTGTTCCTTGATCATCCTTGCAGGATGACCCGCTATTACTGGTTTGGCTTCAACAACTCTCGTGACTATGGACCCGGCCCCATCAACTGCTTTTGCCCCAACCTTAGGGAACTTAATCTTAGGGCTGCAAACCCGCGCATCGCGCCGTATTGCGGATATGCGCTTCCATCTCGCTGCGGGCCAAGGTGCCATCGTTTGCTCTCAGCGCGACGATAATGCGGCGATGTTCTGCAATGGATTGCCGCATTCGTTCCGGATCCGTGATCGGAATGGGCTGGCGCTGGGTTTCAGTAACCTGATCCCGCACTGTCTGGTAAAGCGCTTTGAGCATGGTGTTGGAGCAGGCCGATACGATTATGCCATGAAATTCCAGATCGGCATCGACATTGGCAAGCAAATCCTGATTGGCCCAACAATCCTCCATGGTCTTGGTCGCCTTTTCCATCTTTTCCAGCTGTGTCTGCGACAGCCGCCCAGCGGAAAGGCGGGCGATCTCACCTTCGAGAAGGATGCGGGTCTGGAAGACGTCAAAGACGGAATAGCTTTCGGAATAACGCCAAGGCGCCATTCCTGACTGGCCAGCCGCTCCATCACCAGCGGCCACGAACGTTCCGCGCCCGGCTTCCGTTTTCAACAAACCCAATGTCTCAAGCGTCAGCAAAGCCTCGCGCAGGGATGCCCGGCTGATGCCCAACTTTTGGGAGAACTCGCGCTGCGACGGAATTTTTTCGCCTGCTTTCAATTGCCCAGCCTGAATCATAGCCTGGATTTCGCGGGCAATCGATTGTGGCACAAGCGTTTTGTTGAGCATTCGATCCCTGTCCCTAATGGCCGCCCCCGGCTCTTCCGATATATTTTTTAAGTAACATCTTGCAAAGCAGAAAAGCGCGTGCTTGTTTGGTCGGACTGGTCTGACCAGTTAGACCAACGTAGATTGGCTTAAAACATAAAACAAGGGGTTCTCGAATGCTTCACGTTTCGCGCATCAAAAGCACACTTCTAGCCGGACTGGTCTCAGCGCTTGGCGTATTCAACGTTCAGGCTGCCGATCTGACGGTTGGCGCCAGTATCGGCAACGTCCCATGGGAATTCGAAGATGCCAGCGGCAAGGTGACGGGTTTCGAAGTCGATCTCGTCAACGAAATTGCCAAGCGTCTTGGCAAGTCGGTGGAATTCGTCAATACGCCGTTCAACGGCCTGTTTCCGGCCGTGCAATCCGGTCGCATCAACATGGCGATTTCCTCGATTACCATCACGGAAAAGCGTCTGGCATCCGTGACCTTCGCACAGCCCTATTACGATAGCGACCAGTCTTTGACGGTGACAGCCGCCTCCGGCATCACCGGCCTCAAGGACATGAGCGGCAAGGTCGTCGGCGTCGATACCGGCTCGACAGGTGACATGTGGGCGGAAGCCCATAAGGCCGAGTACAAGCTTGGCGAAATCCGCAAATTCGAAGGTCTGCAGCCAGCCATGCTCGACCTCGTCGCTGGTCGCATCGATGGATATATCTCCGACATTCCAGCCCTGCTCTATTACGCCAAGGACAAGCCGGAACTGAAG
>JAAIGE0100570686.1_pt1 | contig 10393 bp, 11 predicted proteins | sample 6487951 | NCBI WGS metagenome assembly JAAIGE01 (sample SAMN13974128, study PRJNA590717) | phyllosphere metagenome | biome: tomato field; feature: multiple bacterial spot infested tomato fields; material: tomato leaves; isolation source: leaves from tomato fields | host: Solanum lycopersicum ... | reverse complement strand
TTATCGGATCGGGTGGAAGCGGCTCGTGGTGCCGAGGGCGGCGGCATTCAGACCGGCCATCGGGGCGCATTGCACCTTCTGAACAGGGCTGTTAGCGGCCGCTTAACCATGCGGGCCTCGTGACCCCGTAGAAACGACCGGAAGAGCGGTCTGCCACCACGCTTGCGGTGATGAAGACGAAGACGGCTACTGAGCCAGCCACTGCGAGGTCTGTCCAGGACGCGGGCAAAACCGGCCAAGCCCACGGCTGTATGACGCCACCTACACGTCCAAATACTGTCGGGGACTGCTGCACGAGTAGGTGACAGGTTGTAGTCACGCCGCCAGTGCGACGGTTGTGTTCATGGTGGTCTCGAACTCGATGGGCGTCAAACGGCCCAGCCGGGCCTGACGTCGACGGCGGTGGTAGGTCCGCTCGATCCAGGTCACTATCGCGATGCGCAGCTGCTCGCGGGTGGTCCAAGAGCGGCGGTCGAGGACGTCCTTCTGCAGCAGGGCGAAGAAGCTCTCCATGGCCGCGTTGTCTCCGCTCGACCCGACTCTGCCCATGCTCCCGACCATGCGATAGCGGGTCAGGGCGCGGAGCATCTTCCGGCTGCGGAATCGAGATCCCCTGAGCTCTGTCCCCCGAATGACCTACATCGTCGCGCGGCGCCCGTTGCTAGGTTCGATCGTGAGTAGAGGGATCGACACATACCCCGGCGCTGCGTGACCGGGGCCACCAATCAGTATGGGGGATCATGAAAATTCGGAAGTTTGGCGCGACTCTCCTCGCGCTTGCGCTCGTCACGGGAGGGTCGCTCGTTCTTGCTGCCCCGGCATCCGCCGACAGTGAGGGCACCATGCCTTCGGGATGTTCTATCTCGCCGTCGGTACCTTCCACGATCGATGTTCGGTTGTCGAATCCGACCAGAACAGAGACCAGAGTGACGTGGGGCGGGTATGCGAGCTGCTCCCGGGCATCCTCGATCGACTTCCGGCTAGTTCACAACTATGCGAGCCTCCCCGACGTTCGTGTGCGCAACGTCAATATCCCGTTCAACGTGTCCGAGTACCACGGGAACACGTGTAACAACGGAGGGACGCGGCAGTACTACTCGGAGATCGCTTTCAAGGGCCTCTCCTCGACAGTTCAGCGTGTGAGCAGGGCTGTCACGATTTCCCATTGCTGAGCGACGCGCCCGCCGCGATGGGCGACCTTGTCGTCCGCGTGAAGCAGCTAAGCGTGGTTCGAGGTGGGCGGTGCGTCGTCGGCCCGGTCGACCTCGATTTCGCTGTCGGCGTGACCGCCGTTCTGGGACCGAACGGCGCAGGCAAGACGAGCCTGTTCGAGACGCTTCTTGCGCCGGGACGATCAACCGGTGGGTTCCTCACGCTTGACGGGACGCTTGTCGAGGGGAAAGATGCGACGCGACGGTTTTTCGCGGCGACGGGCTTCATGCCGCAGGATTGGCGCTTCGTTCATAACTTTTCCGCCCTTGAGTCTGTGGCGTACGCGGCCTGGCTGAAGGGTTTCTCTGGACGCCAGGTGCGGTCAGTTGCCTACGACGCTCTGGGATGGGTTGACCTGCAGTCGGTTGCCCGCGTCAAAGTGCGGAAGCTGTCCGGCGGGATGCGGCAACGCGTGGGCCTTGCCGAAGCATTCGTTGGGTCACCGCGATTCGTTCTTCTTGACGAACCAACGGTGGGTTTGGACCCGGGCCAGCGAGCTGAGTTCCGGGCTCTAGTGCGCGCGCGAGCGGAGACGACGGCGGTCGTGATCAGCACGCACCTGACTGACGACGTAGCCGCAATCGCGGACAGGGTTCTCGTTCTAGACGAAGGCCGGATCCGATTCGACGGGACGCCGTCACAATTGGCCGCTCTCGGCAGTAGCGACGCTCATTCGGCGTCAGCTATCGAAGCAGGGTACCTCGCCGTGGTGAGCCCGGCGGGTAACGCAACATGAAATTGGCCGTCCTTATCATCCGTCGCAGCACCGCGCCGCTGGCGGCCCTGCTGATCGCAGCTACCGCGGTATGGCTTTCCTTTGCAGCCGTTCGACCTGGCTTCAACCTGTGGTCAGATCTCGTCACCGGCCTCTCGACCTCCTCGGTGTACACCGGATGTATAGCCGCCGGAGTAGCTGCGTATGAGTCAGGGCGTTGGACGGATGCGCACCGCGAACGAGTCCGGTTCTCTCGCCGAACGGCACTTCACGCGCGCTTCACGCATGCAGCGGCGACCATCACTCCGTTACTGGCCGGCTACGGAGTCGCGCTTCTATGCGTGACCCTCCTGGCAGGAGCTCGCGGTTTCTACGGCGGGCCGAACCCATGGTGGCTCTTGAGTGTTGCGGCGGCCCTGCTGATCGCTGCGGCGCTCGGCTATGGAATTGGCGTGGTGGCCGGAGCGCGATGGTGGGTTGCTCCGGTCGCTGCGGTTGGGTTCTTCGCTTGTTACATCGCGTTCCGCAGCACCACCGCTCCCTACGGCGTGATCTCCCTGTTCCCAGTCGTGACAAACGCCGACTCGGAGTTCGTGACCTACGTGACACCAACAATGGTTGGGCAGACAGCCGCATGGTGCGGTGCGACTGTCATCATCATTGCGCTGGCGGGACGCTGGACACACGCCTCACGCGGCGCAACGGCGGCCGTTCTCGTCATCGCAGCCACGAGTGTCTTCGCCGGAGCAGCGACGGTCATCGGAACGAACGGTCAGTACACCACAGGCTTCAACAGTCGCGATTTCGTCTGCAACGGCGACGGTGTTGTCGCATGCCTCAACCCGGGGTATTTGCCAGCGATGACGCCGCTTCTGTCAGCGATGTCACAGCTCAACGAGCGAGCGGCGGGTACGCCGCTTGAGGCGAAGCTCCTCGAGCAGAATGTCGAGGGCATCGGCGATGAGCCAGCGCCCGGTGCGCGATCCGTCTATCTCGAACAGTTCGCGAATGCGGACGACATCCACTTCGCCGTCTATCGCTACGTGATCAAGTACGGGGGCATGCAGACCTGTATGCGCGGCGGTGCAGACCCCTCGGCGTTCAGCGCGGTAGCCGCAGTGGATGCATGGCTGTCCGGGTTCGATGACGACGTTCAGTCGGCGGGGTGGGCTGGTGGTCTTCGCCGCCTCCAGTCGCTTTCACCTACGGAGGGTCGGGCGTGGTTTGAGCAGAATTCGGACGAATACTTCGGATGCACGCTTCAGCCGGACTCGCTGCCATGATGGGCCTACTGCTGTTCGCCAGATCGCGTCACTGGCCGGTCGGCGTCGGCGTCGCTGCTGCGTGCGCAATCTTGATTCTCTTCTGCGGCCCTATCGGTTACTCCCTCAACCCCGACGCGGGTTTCCGGGTCGCGGTTGCCGCGCAGGTTCCTTTGCTGAGCGCCCTCTTCACGCAAGCATCACTGGGGAGGGCTGCTGCGTCAGCGGAGAGCCACCCCGTGCGTTCTCTGCGTCGGCTTAGATTCGCGCACGTCACTGTTATGACCTTCACCCACTGCCTGGTGCTCGGCTTCGCCGCCACGAGCATCATCCCGCCCACCGACGGGCTGGTGAATGGCTTCGCAGAGCTCGGCCCGGTTGCGATCGTCCGCAATGTTCTCGCTCTCACAGGCGTCGCCTTTCTCAGTGCGGCCGTCTTCGGCGTCTCCTTCGGATGGCTCCTTCCGCTGGCCTGGGCGACCCTGCCCTACCTGATGATCCCGTCGCTGGAGGCAGACACCTCAGGTGTGGCGACTCTTCTGATGCAACCAGACCGCGAGTTCACCGCTTTCGCTGTCGCCGTCGGCTGCTGGCTGATAGGTGCTTCGTCCGCGAGCCTGACCTGGAGCCTCGGCGGGCGTCCCGTCATCGCTCAGTCGCGGCGTCCAAGACTCGCTTCCAGCAACTGAGGCCGAACCGTACGCCCGCGTGCAGACCTTTGCCCGCGAGTTGCGGCAACTGTGCTACGACGGCGCCAACCGCGGCGACGATCCGATACCCGCCGCACTTCCTGGCCGATGATGGCTCGTTTGAGTCGATGAGTCAGCGTTTCACCGAACCCGCTGAGGATTGTAGGAATCGGAGTCCTCCGGGTGATGAATGATCCAGCGGTACGCGTTTCCTTGGAGAGGCTGTAAAGGGTGTCGCCCCATCACGCGATCTCTCGACATAAGACCGATTATCGGTCGGCGGGTTTGACACCCGGGGTGTCTTGTCCAACTGATGCCCCCGGATCCACAGAATCGTGTGGCAAGGACTAGGAGCCCGCAGCTTCCGATCCTCGGGTGGCCGAGGGCAAGCGTTCAACCACAGGGCTGTCGGGTTTAGTGGATGCTGCAGGCGAGCTCGTGCCCGTTGGTCGTGCCCATCGAGGCAGCCACCGTCGTGAGCACATTATCGCGGCCAAGAGGTAGGCAACCAGAGCAACCACGTTGACGAACACGGCAAGAGCAAGAGCCGGATATCCCTCTACCGTGCGCAAAGCAAAAGAAGCAACGGCCGCCGCACCTCCAAGCGCTACTGCGCTCAAGATTATCCGCGCGGACGTCGCATCGAAGGGAAGAATGCCAGTCGTTAGGAGCAGGACCGCTGCGACGACAAAACCTGGGGGGAGGACGCCGGACGTCGTGACGAAAGTCACCGCCGATCCCATGAACAACAATGGCAGCAGGGCGTACACAAGCAAGGCACGCTTCAGCAAGTGCCCCGAGACTATCGTCCCTACCACGACTGACAATAGGGGGGCGAACGCAATCGCTGCGTCACCAGATGCCCATGGGGGTATGGCCGCGACGAGCGCACCCGAAGTGCTAGCAGCCGCAGCCGATACCAGTAGCACCGTGCCGGCCCTGCTCGACGAACGCATCAAAGACCTCTCAGAACGGTGTCACCAACCGGTATATGTCCACGTTGGCCTTGGGCATGGCGGCGAAGAGGTACTCGAATCCCTTGTTGGAGGCCGTGTAGACGTTTTTCCACGGACCGGTCAAACCGTTGGCTCCCCATCGCGTCCTGAATTCGTAGGACGGTGCCTGTTCGTGCCACCCGCGCAACGTCACATACCCATTTTGAGTTGAGCCGAACGTAAGCCTGTAGTCGATTGGGTCGGCGAAGGCGCATAGGGGATCAGTTGCCCCGTGCTCCCATGTGCTCCGCACCGAGACGGGGTCTCCTGCATCGCCAACACGCTGAATACCCGAGAGGTTGGTACGTTTCTGTACCACTGTGTTCCCGTTTGTGTCGATCAGTCGCGTCCCTGACGTCTTTGTGCCGAACGAAGTGATGGGGTACGGAGCCCCGTCGGTGATGTTGTACGTGGCCCATATCTGGGTCCGGACACTGGGATTTGAGTCATTCGGACCCGCGAATGTTCGATTGTCGCCGGCAAACCGCAGCAGGGTTCCCGGCTGAAGGGACCATGCCTGCAAGCACGCGGGGACATTCCACGGCCCGTTGATGGCGTAGTCCGGGATGAACGTGTTCAGCTGCTGGTTGATCGTGGTGACCTGCGCTGCCTGGGCACGCAGTACGTCCTCGTTCTTGTCGACGGTTCGGCTTTCGGTGTTCAGCCGGTCACCGATCGAGCTGGAATCGACATGGGGAACATCCAAAACCACGAGGAAGGGCTCGGTCGCGGTTTTACCGTCGACCAGCACCTCCCGAAACCCCTCGATACGATATTCGGAAATGCCCTGACCCGGAGGCCGATCATCGGTGAAAGTCGTTTCCCGGGTCGTGCCGATTGGCCGCCCGTCACGGCTGATCTCCCATTCGATTGAGCTGCCCTCGGGTGCTGACCAGGTCAGGGTGACGCGCCCCGTTGTGCTGGCCACGTAAGTGGCTGGATTCCTTGTGTCGGATGCGTTGGGATGGCGGACAAGCTCAATCTGCCGTTCGTTGATGACGTCGTTAGATGAGACGCGCATCTTCACCAGAAAGTTGTCGCCCTCTGCGGCCAAGGCACTCCTAGCAGTCCCCACTTCCCGCAATGTCATCGCGGCATCGTCAACGATGAATGTGACCTCACGGTCGGGTGCATCGTTCGGTTTGCCAGAGGCGCTAGTTGCGGATAGCAGCCCCACAACTACTGTCGTGGCACCGATCATCAGGGCGATCTTCGAGATTTTCATGTTCCCCCGCAGTAGTTGTTTCTCCAGACTGCTTGAACTCCGCGGTAATAGCAATCGGATTGACAAATTATCGGAGGTCGCCGGTGGGGACGCCTACGGCGGCCAGGACAAATGCCCGGTAAGGAGATATTTAAGTAAGGCCTAGCGCCGCCGGCCCAGATCGGTGTCCTAACGGTTCAACGGCTACCTCCAAGGGGGTTGGTGCCGATGATGCCGGGGTGTCGCGGCGGACCGTGCCACGCGTCGATGATGGCGAGGACGTGAAAACGGCGAAGGTGTGGGCGCTGTGCGACGCGCTTGGGCTTGAACTCACCGTCACGCGTCAGATAGGCGAGCCTAAATTGAGCGTGTGGCACCGCTCCGAAGGGGGTTAAGAGTTGAGTCTGACATCGGGGAACCATTGCGCCGGAGGTTCCGCGTACGGCAGCGGCTCGCCAGGTTCGCACGCGTCCCTCGACTTCGCAAACGGACCGTCCGGGCTCAGCAGTAGATTCATGTGGTGGTCCGCATGGTCGCGCCACCATACGCTCGCGCCGGTCGCGGGGTCCAGTCGCAGATGTTCCCAAGATCGCCACAGGCCTTCGAGCCGAGCGACCGCCTCCGGGTGACGCCACCAGTCCGCAGCCCACCGGTAGCGGGCGTTCCCGGGCCCGACAGGGCGGGTGTACATATGGCGCAGGTACTCACGCACGAACTCGTCGACGGAGCCGTAGACCAGCTCCGGGGTCGGCTCGTCGACGTCATCGCGGAAGTCATCGAGAAGGTCACTCACTGCGAGGCTCGCTTTCTTCGATGACGGCAGTTCGAGTAGGAGCCGCCGCGGCGGTGGCGCTGTGAGAAGGATCGTGCGCCGCGATCGACGCGCGCAACGCGGCCGCGTGCGGTCCGTCCATCCACGGGATCGTCTCGACGAGGGTGGCGGGGGCGCCAGAGGCGAACACGACCGCACGGCCGCGCGGCAGTGCGCCGAGGTCCGCGACGTCGAGAGTGCGTTCGCGCTGCACCCCGTAAGAGGTCGACCGGTTGCCGCGGCCGACACTCGTCGAGGTCGTGCGGCGGTCGTAGTCACCGATCATCTGCGAGAGCTCGTTCAGGAACTCAGGTTCCTTCACACCGCCGCCGTAAACGGCAACGTTCGAGGCGCTCCACAGCTTGCGCATGCCGTCGCGGCCCCACACCTGCACGCCCTGAGACCAGGACTGCAGAATCGTCAGCAGGACGATTCCGCGGGACCCGTAGTGGCTGTAGAGGTCGGGGAGGTCGTGCCAACGGCACACGTTCGCGGCCTCGTCGAGGACACCGAGCATGGGCACCTGCAGGCGCCCGCCCGGCTGCGTGGTCGCGTACTCCTCAGCCGCTTCGACGGTCGCGGCCGTGAGCGCTGTCACCAGAGGGCCGGCGGTTCCGCGGCCCTCCTTGGACAGGCTGTAGAGCGTGTCGCTCCCCCGCACGAAAGCGTTCGGGTCGAACTGAGGCCGCGGGTCGAAATCGCCCTGGGGTGTCACCCACTGGGCGATCGCGCGAACCTTCAAACACGATGCCATCTGCGCAGCGGTGCCGTAGACGCTGTCACGACGGCGGGACTCTCCGTTGACCTGGCCGGAGACGGCATCCGCCATCTGCTCGTACCCGTGACGGCGCAGGATCCGCACCGGCTCATCGTCGCCGGGCGTTGTCGTCCAGGTGAAGGCGGTCGTGATCGGCAGGCCCTCGAGGGCGGCTGCGAGCAGGAAGCCGGCCAGGAGATCCTGACCGGCGTTGTCGAAGTACGCATCCCCGCGGCTGTCACCGGAGCGTGAGCCCGATGCGAAGTGCGCGGCAAGCTTCGCGGCCTTCACGTCGTCGGTGACGTAGCTGAGCGGGTTCCACCACCAGGCGGGAGCCTCGAGGGCGATGCTCTGCGGGTCGAACGCCCACACCCGACCTTTGGTGGCGCGGAGCTCGCGAGTGGCATCCAGGACGTCACGCTTGTTGGACGTGGTCAATACCGCGCCGGGAGCGTCCGCGATCGCGGGGATGACGTAGGCGGTCGACTTACCGATTCGCGGGCCGGCAATCAGGGTGATCATGTCCTCAGGTGAGGCGAAGATCCGCTGACGGCCGGCGACGGTGATGCCGATGAGCACGCCGACCCAGTCGCGGACGCCGAGGCGCTGCGCGGTCTGCCTGGCGCCCGAGGTGGAGAGCGGTTGCAGCTGCTTGCCTTTGCCCATGTGCGTCGCGGCGGCGTCGACAGACGACCGGCGCTTGCGTGCTCGAGCAGTCGCAACAGCGACGAGGATGCCTAGGGCGAGGACGGCCCCGCCGAGTACCGCCACGATCCAGGTGGCGGATGCGGGCCAGACGACTTTGCCGCGAAGGATCCCGAAGAACACCTCGAAGGGGTCCGAGGTCTGGCCCTCGTTCACCCCGTCGAGCTGGGAGCCGAGCGCGACTGCGCCCCACACCACTCCCAGCACCAGGAAGACGGTCGTCACCGTGATTAGGAGGGCGATCGTGGACCCGTCGACGCCCTGAGACTGCTTGTTGGTCGCGCTCACGCTGCGCCCTCTTCCTGTTCATCGGGAACCTCTTGCACCGCGTGGGCGGCGTCGTCGAGGCCGATCATCGGGTTTGACTCGTCCGGTTCCGGGAACGCGGTGGTCGCGTGCCAGAGCTTGTTGGTGTCGTTGATTGAGCGCTCTGCCTCGACGAGCTCCACCTTGATCGGGATGCCCGGATGTCCGCCGACCTTGATGAGGAACTTCCCTCGTCCGGGGGGCTCTGATCCGGGGCCGGACTCCCATGTGCCGGGGTCCTGCCAGGACGTCAGAAGCTCTCGCTCCGCGTGAGACAGCGGTACCGCTGTCGTCAGCTGCGGCATCTCAGCCACCGGGAGCCCGCCGCACACGACCATCCCGGAGCGCTCGACGAAGCCGCGAGCCTTCATCCGGTCGTCCTCACTGGGTAGGGCCAGGAGGTCGCTCATGGTGTGCGAAATCATCGCGAGCCCGACGCCGCGCTGACGGTTCAGCCGGGTGAGTGCGTCGACACGATCGACCATGCCTCGACCGGCGCGGAGGGCACGCCACAGCTCGTCGAGGATGACGAAGTAGTGCCGGCGCGGCTCCAGCCCGGCATCCGCGAGAGCATTCGCGACGTTCACGGTGCCGAAGCCCGCCGACCAGCAGGCGAGCAGGATCGCCGCCTGCATGTCGGTGTCAGAGTCGTCGATGGATGAGACGTCATAGACGACGGGACGGTCCCGCATCATCGGAACATCGGTCGCATGGGCGAACGTCTCACCGAGGCGTCCGCCCGAGGTGAGACTGATCAGCGACGCCTCCAAGTTCTCCGTGATCGCCTTGTACCGTCCAAGGTCCCCACGATCGAGGGCGACGTCACGAACCTCTTGCGGCGCCTCCTGAATCACTCGCAGCAGATCGCCTAGAACCGGCACGCCGTCGTGGTGCTCGTCGAGCACACGCAGCGCGCGGTCGATGATCGACTCTTCACGGTCGGTGGGAGGTTCCTTGCGGAGAATCGTCAGCAGCGCCGACACCATCGTGTGCCGGCGGCCGTGAGCGTCCGCGAGGACCTGCGCGCGTTCCTTCTCCCTGCCCGCTTCGCGGAGCCGTTCGGCAGCCTCGAACGCCTCACCAGGATCGAGGATGTTCAGGTGGCCGCGGCCACGGCCGAGAGTGATGACCTGCCCACCCAGGGCGCGGATCATGTCGACGTAGTCCGGCTTCAAATCCCCGAGGACAAGCGGCAGCGTGCCGAGGCCGGCGAGACCGGCCGCGGTGCGCCGCGTGTACGTCGACTTGCCGAGACCGGGAAGGCCGAGGACGAACATCGAGGGATTGTTGATGAGATCCGCGTCCTGGAACCACGAAATCGGATCCGCACACACCGTCGCTCCCGTGAACAGCTGCAGACCCATCGGGACACCGATCATCGGTGTCCCGCTCCCGACCGAGAACGGGTGGAGGCCACACACCTGCACGGTCGTTCCGCGCCACTCATCGACCGGCGCGACGACGCCCACCTCACCGCGGCCGCGTCCCAGCCACCCTCGGGGGCCAGGACGCTTGATCGCCGGCTTCTTCTCTTTCTCCGTGCGGGTGCTTTTCGCGGTCGGCGTGAGCTCTTGCGGCTTGCGCTTCTGAGGCCGGCGGCGGCGCTGGTCGTCGAGTGCGGGCATTACAGCTGCTCCCTGACTTCGTTGGGCACCTGCAGGTGCTTCGGCAGCACGAGGCCCAGAGGCAGAGCCGCCGCGAAAGCGGAGTCCTGCGAGCCGTGCACCAGGCGCAGGC
>JAAIGE0100176495.1_pt1 | contig 10393 bp, 10 predicted proteins | sample 6487951 | NCBI WGS metagenome assembly JAAIGE01 (sample SAMN13974128, study PRJNA590717) | phyllosphere metagenome | biome: tomato field; feature: multiple bacterial spot infested tomato fields; material: tomato leaves; isolation source: leaves from tomato fields | host: Solanum lycopersicum ... | reverse complement strand
TACCGCAACTGGCTTTTACGGCTACGGATTATTCTACGGTACATGAATTGCCGGATGGCAGCAAAGTGTGGCTGAATCGTAACAGTAAGCTCGAATATCCCGAAACTTTCGCTGACGATTTCCGTTCGGTGGTACTGACGGGGGAAGCCTTTTTCGATATTACGCCGAACAAAGAGAAACCGTTCCGTATTCAGGCCAGTCAGACGACCGTGCAGGTGGTGGGTACCTCGTTTAGCGTGCGGGCCTATGATCCCAATGTACGGGTAGCCGTGCGAACGGGGAAGGTTGTATTCAAAGCCCGAAATGCGGAAGTGACGCTTGTGAAAGATCAACAGGCCATGTTTGATGCTCAGGCGGCTACGATGCAAAAAACCGAACGCCTCGACCCGAATGTGTTTACCTATCAAACGGGTAAAGCGGTTTTCGATAACGCGACACTCCGTGAAGTGGTACAGATGATCAACGAGGTGTATCAGGCTGATGTGCAGCTTGGGAACGAATCCCTTCGAAACTGCCCCACCACGATCGCGTTTGATCGTACCAAAGATACCTTAGAAAATCTTCTTCAGGCCATTGCCGACTCACACGGACTGACCATTCGTCGCCAGGGTACGGAGTTCATTTTTGAAGGTACGGGTTGCTCGCCTTAAGCAGCCCGGCCTTCGCCTTCTTTCAATCTTTTGAAATGATTCGCCTGCTTTTTGTCCTGCTAGTCACCTGGGTCTGTACGCCGGCCTGGGGGGAAGTACCCCCGCTGGAGCGGCTTGTTTCCCTGGATGTTCACAACGAACGCCTCACCCGGGTGCTCCAGGTGCTTAGCCTGCGGGGGAATTTCAACTTTTCGTACCATTCTGCCCTTATCTCCGAAAACCGATTGGTGACGCTGCGGGCTACGAACATCAGTGTACGCGAAGCTCTGGATCAATTATTCAAAGGCACCATTCAGTACCATTCCCGAGGTAATCACATCGTCCTACGGGCCAGTCCAGAACCGGATACCGAGGAAACGCCTAAACATTTTTACCTCGAAGGATACATCACCGACGAACATACGGGCCAGAAAATCGCTCAGGTTTCCGTCTACGAAAAAACCACCTTCACCGCCGCCCTCACCGACGCCTACGGCTTTTACCGGATCAAGCTACCCACCAGTCTTCCGCAGCTTTTACTCGAAGTCCGCAAACAACAATACGTGGGGGAAACGATCCGGGTGCGTTCCCGGCAAAGTCATACTCTGAATATACGCCTGGCTCCGTTCGTCGTCACCCGTACTCTGCCGCCTTTACCAATCCGACAGTCAGCCGACACCAGTACGCGACGAACCGTTACTACGCCACAGGTTGTACGGCTTACTTCACCGGATTCCGTACCGAGATCCCGCATTTCACTTTGGAAACGCAGTAAAAACAAATTTACCGACTGGCTGATGTCCACAAAATCAGCCATTCATGACAGTAACCTATCCGGCGACACCCTGTACCGCCAGACCCAGATTTCGTTGTTACCTTTTGTGGGGAGCAATACAACGCTGAGTGCCCGAGCCATTAACGATTTGTCATTTAACGTACTGCTTGGCTATTCGCTGGGCGTGAATGAAGTAGAAATTGGGGGCATTGGCAATGTAGTACGCGGCAATGTCCACGGGATACAGGTAGCAGGTATGGCGAACGGGTCGAAGGCACGCAATTAGCCGGTATGGGCAATATCATCCGCCGCGATATGCGGGGGTTCCAGGGTGCGGGAATCGGCAACATCATGGGGGGTGATCTCTCGGGCGTACAACTAGCCGGAGTCGGGAATGTTATGATCGGTAGCCTGCATCATGGCGTACAACTCGGGGGTGTAGCAAACCTGATCATCGATGAAAGTCTGGGTACGCAGGTTGCGGGGGTGGGTAACATTCGGGTAGGTCCGGCAACGGGCGTCCAATTGGCAGGTGTTCTAAATATTGCGGCCAGCGACCTGAACGGCTGGCAACTCAGTAGTACATTGAATTACAGTCGACACATCACGGGTGGTCATCAGATTGGCTTGCTGAATATTGCCGGATACGCCGAAAAAGCCCCGTATGGCCTCTTCAGTTACGTACATCGAAACGGGTATCGGCGACTGGAAATTTCCACGAATGAAGCCAGTCGGGCCAATCTGACGTTTAAAACGGGCCATCGGGGCTTCTACAATGTTCTAACCGTAGGTTCCAATCTCGATGCGGAGCCGCGACCCGCCTGGAGCTTTGGTTACGGCTTCGGAACGGCCATTGATTTGAAAAAGGGTTGGATGCTCAACGTTGATTATACCACGAACTTCCGCCTGCCCGCCCAGTGGCAAAACTTTGAAGAAGGCCGCTTCCTGGGCCGATTTGAACTGGCTGTCGAAAAGAAAATTAGCCGCGGGCTGGCCTTGGCCGTAGGACCAACGTTCAACCTGTCTTCATTTGATGCGGATAGTCGGCACGAAATCCGGCCCACGTATAGCCTACCCGCGTTTTCGGCGTATACCCTCTTCCAGGATTTCTCGGTACAAGGATGGGTAGGATTCCACGTCGGTCTACGCATTTGCAACCGGAAGTAACGTTGCTTTCCATACGTTACTTCCGGTCAGCAGCTCAAGGGGGGCCAAAAAGTATGGCAAAAGACTGCCGGATACTCTTGCTACGTCAGACATCCTTCCAGAGATCGACCCATTCGTGACCGTACTGAAGTGGGCAGCCAGTGCTGCGTATGGTTTGAGGATTCAGGACTGAAAGGAAAAACTCGGGGATTTTAGGGAATGATGCGTTCGTAGACGGCTCGCCCGCTTTCCGGGTCCACGCCGAACATTTCTACGTACTTGACTTTAGGTACCAACCGAGCTTTGGGATCCAGTTGTACGAAGACTTTTTGCAGACAGGCCCGCTGCCCACTAATCGTCGTCATAGCCACGGCTTTCCCCTGATGGTACTGCACCTTCAAAACGCGTTCGGGAAAAGCATTCAATCGTACCTCATAGGATTCACTAGCCATCGGCTGGTGCGTATAGCCGTAGGCTAGTTGCCATTGGATGCGGGAGAGATCTTCCCGTTGCCCCTGCTCGGCGTAGCGAATCCAGTACACTTCGACGGGCTTACTGGGATTCAACTTTCGGTCAGCCGATTCGTTGGCTTCGTAGACTACCGTATTGGCATCTTTACTGCGTTGCAAATAAAACAATTGCCGCGATGCCGTTTTCGGTGAAAGCGTCGCTTTGGCTGGAACGATCGTCGTGGCCTGAGCGAAACTATGAAGAATCAAACCGAGTACGAGGAGAAAAGAAACGAATGTTTTCATGGCTTATGTATTTACAATTGAAAAGCGTTAACGAAGGATTCCCCCTTGAAACCAATGGATCGTATCACGAACGGAATCCTGAAAGGGAGTACTCATCAGCCCCAGTTCCTGTCGGGCCCGTTGGCCACTGTAGTAATTGTCCTGGGTAACGAGCACGGTATTGATGTAATTAAGTCGCAACGGATGACCAAACAACCGTTCAGCGAATGTCCCTAGTCGCCCCGCCGACCGCATGAGTTCGCAGGGGATAGGAATCAGAGAACGTTTTTCCGAAAGTAGACTCGCTACGGTTTCAAAGAATGCTTTGTACGGTACGTTGCTGGCAGCCAGTAAATAACTTTCCCCAATTTGACCCTTTTGCAGGGCTTGTACGGTAGCCTCCGCCGCGTCCCGTACATCAATGAAATTTTTACCGCCACTGCTCGGAAAAAAGACGTGTCGATTTTTGAGAATATAACCGATCAATGCTCCCGAGCTGGGTTTGAAATCGTAGGGTCCCAGCAAAAAGGTAGGATTGACGATGACGGCTGGTACGCCTTCCGCTACCGCTTCGAGCACTTCCTGTTGAGCCTGATATTTACTGGCAATGTAGCCCGACTGCATCAAGTCAAAAGCGAAGGGACTTTCTTCCGTAGCTGGATTCTCATACCTTCCGGGCTGATAAATAGCCGCTGTACTTACGTAGACCAGTCGTTGCATGGACAGGCGACGCGTTACTTCCAGAATCTGCCGTGTAGCCAAAACATTGGCGTCAAAATAAGCCTCAACGTTCGATGGATACGGCTCCGTACGAGCGGCCGCGTGGATGATTGCCTGACAATCATACGCTGCTCTTTCCAGATCCGGCAACGATGTAACCTGTCCCTGTACCCATTCTACCTGATGGTACCAGGGTAATTGACTGATCGCTTGGGGCAGGGAACGGTACATAGCCTTTACGGCGTACCCCTGCCGTAACAAAGCCCCGGCGATATGACTGCCCAGCAGTCCCGTAGCACCCGTGAGTAAAATTTTCATGCGGAGATTTCTTTACGAAGCATGGATACCAGAAGGGGTTCTCGCCAGGACCAGGGAATCCAGCGGGCAGCCCAGTAGCCTACTTTATTCAATGTACCCGGAATAATAATCGATTGGCCACGGCGAACCTGTTTTAAAGCAATCTGGGCGACCTCTTCGACGGATAAACTACTCAGTTGGCCCAGCCAACCATGTTTTTGTAAGCGATTCAGATTTTCCGCTGACGTAGGCATCGGTCCCGGATGTAATACGCTGACCTGTACGCCTTTCGTACTCAGCTCCGCCCGCAGGCTGAGGGAAAACGAATAAATAAAGGCCTTGGACGCCGGATATACGGTCTTGTAGGGAATGGGCGTAAACGCTGCCAGACTGGAAACATTGAGAATATAAGACTTGGGAAATTTCAGCAGAAAGGGTAATAGTAATCGGGTCAGCAGTGCCGTTCCCGTTACGTTCAACTGAATGATATTTTCGATCTGCTCTAACTCAGCCGTATCGAACGCTTTCGAACCGCCAATACCCGCGTTGTTAATGAGGAAATCAACCCGAAATCCGGAGGTTTCCAGCCAGCGAATGAGCTGACGAATGTTTTCCGCCTGCATCAGATTGGTTTCGTAAGTACGCACGGTTACTCCGTGCGTTTCAGAAAGCATTTGGGCGAGCTGAGGAAGTCCTTCTTGTGGAAGGGCGACCAGGATTAGGTCCCGGCCCTGTCTGGCTAACTCCAGGGCCAGGGCCTTCCCTAATCCTAAACTCGCTCCGGTAATCAATACATACTTTTTCATGGCTTTTATGGATAGTCTCGATTGAACGTTACTAGGACAGTTCAGTCCAGACTTCCCCCTACGTAGCCCTGAAAATTTTAAACACAAGATTGCATTTACTGTAACCTCATAGGTTCTGATCTCTAACAATCAGTCTTTTACAAACAAAACCCCATACTGAAGATTCAGCATGGGGCTGGTACTCTCACGTGAAATTATAGCTGCTATGAGCTACTACATAGCCTCGTCGTCGAATTAATCTGACTCATTCTGGCCTTAGGCAGGTTGAGCGTGAAACTTCATCAAGCCTGCCATTTCGTTCCAGACCCGATCCCAGGAATTTTCATTTAAGAAGGTATCTACTTCTTTCCGATGCGTCATGCCTTTATCGGCCAGAGCCTGCTCCAGAGCCGCTTCAAAGCGTTCGGCAGTATCGGCAATGTGTACCCAGTTGCGGCTTCCGTAGTTTCGAATTACGTCATGAATCGGTGTAGAAACAACGGGTAAGCCCGATGCCAGATACTCCGGCGTTTTGGTGGGACTGATGTATCGCGTGGCAGGGCAAATCGCGAAGGGCAAAATGGCCGCATCCCAGTGAGCAAAGTACCGGGGAATTTCCTGATACGACTTCATACCCAAGTAATGCACATTAGGAGCCTTGGGCAAACTCGCCGGGTTGATTTTCACGACGGGTCCCAGGAAAATGAATTGCCAGTCGGGGCGACGCTGAGCCAGTTCTCTAACTAATTCAATATCGAATCGTTCGTCAATCACGCCGCAAAAACCGATACGGGGGTGGGCCAATTGCCGCTGATCGTCCGGATCGGGTTGTGGTTTACGAGACTGACTGAAGTGGAGAAAATCAATACTGCTGGGGAACGCGTAGGTGTGTGCGTGCTTATCACGTTTGGCCTCGTACAAACTATGTCCGCCCGTAAATACCACGTCTGCCTGCTGAAGCAACCGTTGTTCCAGATCAATCAGTTGGCGGGGAGCACCCAGAAAGGCACTTAACTCATCCATGCAATCGTAAACCGTGAGTTCCGGGGCAACTTCGGGACTAAAGGCTAGAGCCATGGGCGTGTAGTACCAGGCCACGTAAGAGGTGATGCCTTCGCTGGCGATGAACTCGTCAATCAATCGCTTTTGCTGAGCGATTACCTCCTCTGGCTTTAAGCCGTGCGGCATACAGGGTACGAGTACACAAAGCTGTGATTGTATTTCGTGTTTTTCCAGCCGAATGGGTCCCTCTTTAAATACAGGTTCTTCCAGAAACCACACCTGCCATTCCTTACTGGCACGGCTTAGTAAATGTTGGGGTCGCTGGTAAACGAAATTCCAACGCAAATGGGAAAAGCATACTAAGTTTTTTGGATTGACAGAGGTCGGTGGAGTAACGGTCGTACCAATAGGTTCGGTCCAGGTGGTCGTCGAAGAGGCAGTGAAAGCAACTTCTTTTTCTTGAAGTTTCATACGTTTAAAATTATTGGAATGGCTATACGCTATAGACCGTTGGTAATTGTGTAGTGTGATTTATGCATTTTGAAGAAGTACACTAAGCATAAAATCCTACTTTACGTTTACTGCCCAAGTCACTGTAAATGAGTATGCTAAAAAGTGTAGCCAGCCGCATTCATTAAGCATTTTAGACCATCGGCGACCCTTTCAAAGCCTCATAAATGAGAATGTGTAGAAAGGTTTCCTCTAGGCGGGCTACAGGGTTGATCAGTGCCTCACCCCCGTGTCTCAGTAGCCTGAGTAAAAAGTACCAACGTTCGAAACGTCCGGTCTGACACTAGCGAAACATGGCTGATACTAAATGTTTTACCGAAATTTCTTTCGGGCTGTGAAGGCCGCTCCCTAAGACGGTAACATTTGGGGTGTTAATTTCTTAAAATTGAACGTATAGTCTCCTACGAAGGCTAATGGAACGAATTTTACCGTTTATAGACCTGATGAATACGAACACTGATCCTTCTGTAACGAATGAATCCGGCCCGCGTCCCGTGGTTTTGCCGGTGATCGAAGAACAGTTGAAGGTTGATACGCAGCTGGAAGAAACGGGTCGCGTAACCGTGAGTAAACGTGTGCATGAACACGAAGAACTCGTGGAACTTCCCCTTACGCAGCAACAGGTAAAGGTAGAACGCGTACCCATCAACCAATACATTGATACGCCTCCAGCGGTACGATACGAAGGAGAAACCATGATCGTGCCGGTGGTGAAGGAGATCCTTGTTAAACGTCTGGTACTGGTGGAAGAAGTGCGTATCACCAAAGAAGAAGTACAGACTACTACTCATCAGCCCGTTATGCTGCGGCAGGAAGAAATTGTAATTACGCGTAGTGCTGGTCCGGAAGCATAGGTTTCGTATTCATCGGTAAAGAATTCCATCACAACCCAAATGTAAGAATCATGTCAAAGACTGTTATTGGCCTGTTTGATACGGCCATGCAAGCACAAACGGCTGCTGCTCAACTCATCCAACGCGGATTTTCGGAAGAAAACGTAGATATCTCCGCTTCAGCTACGGGTAGCGTAGACGCTACGACTACCGCACACGAAAGCGATAACGACACAGGCATCGGCAATTTCTTTAAGTCGCTTTTCGGCAGTGATACCGACGATGCCGACAAATATTCACACGTAGCCCGTCGGGGTTCGATTGTCACAGTACACAATGCATCGGATGTACAGGCTCGTCTGGCTTCGGATATTCTGGATGAACACGGAGCCGTGGATATCGACGAAAAAGCCAATGAATATGGCTACGTAGCCACAACGGCTACCGGTTCAACGCCCTACCCGGCTGACTATCAGCATACGGAAGATTCATTAACGGTTGATCCCTTACAGCCTCATTCAAACGCTGACATTGTGAGGGATGAATTTACTGCCGACAACCAGGCTGCATCTGCTAAAGTCATCGAAGAAAACCTGCAGGTAGGCAAACGTAGTATTGAAACGGGTGGAGCCCGCCTCCGCAGCCGTATCGTGGAGCGACCTGTCGAAGAAAATGTCCGTCTGCGTCAGGAACGCGTGGTAGTAAACCGTACCCCCGTAGATCGTCCGGCTACTGATGCGGATTTTGCAACGTTCCAGGAAGGCCAGATCGATGTGGTTGAACACGCCGAAGTACCCGTTGTCTCGAAAGAAGCCCGGGTCGTGGAAGAAGTTACCCTAGGCAAAGAAGTGGATGAACACGTAGAAACCGTCCGTGATACGGTCCGTCATACGGAAGTAGACGTGGATACTCTGAATACGGATGAACGTGGCGTGTCGCGTAATCTTTAACAGCCTGCAAATGATGTACAGGATTAATCCAAAAAAGGCTAACCAATCGTGTTAGCCTTTTTTGGGTCTAATGAGCCTTAAACCCGAAGCATGGAAGCCATTGCCCAAACGAAAACGAGTCCGCGTACCTGGGAGCAGACCGTTGCCAGCTTAACCCGACTTAGTTATTTAACCAAAGGAATTTTATACGGCTGCGTCGCCCTCTTTGCCATCCAATTTGCCCTGGGGCAACGAGGCCCGGATCCCGGACGAAAAGCCGTTTTGCAGGAATTCATCAAAACCGACGTGGGAGCCGTTGTACTGGTCTTAATGGCCATATCCTTAGCGGGGCACACCGTCTGGCGGATGGCTGAAATCTATTTTGATCCGTATAAGAAGGGCAAGGGTGTACTGGGCTGGATTTACCGGTTGAATTATTTCCTCAGCGGTCTTACGTATACAAGTCTGGGGATAACGGCAGTAAAACTTTTAATGGGGCAGGCGGATGATCAAAATCAGAAACAGCTTTGGGTTTCCAAGATACTAATGGTCAAAGGCGGCGACTGGCTCATTATCCTCGTGGGTGTTTTTCTGATGCTCTGGGCGGGATTACAGATGTACAAAGGCCTATCCGGTACCGTTTATAAGAGTCTGAATAAAGAGGCTTTCCCCAGATGGTTCCATGGCTTTCTGTGGGTGTGTAATCTGGTGGGCTTCCTGACTGTGGGTGGCATACTAGCCTCTACGAGCTGGTACCTGATTAAAGGGGCCTGGAAAGAAAATCCGCACTGGGTCATGAACATGGACGACCTCATCAAATCACTACAGGCTTTTCCCGGCGGCCAGTGGATTCAGATGACTACCGCTATTGGCTTAACCTGTATGGCGATTTTTATGCTGGCCATGGCCCGGTGTTTCCCCATCAAAACGACGTCTTCGCAGGCCTGTTAATTGCCCGTCTCCTGATGCGGAGCATCAACGGGTTTTGATTCGGGTGAGCCTTTTTGACGCAGGAAAATCGACAAGACTACAATGGAAAGTACAGAGAGAAACTCACTCTGCCAGTTTTGAAAGGATTGAAACCAGAATTCACTCGATCCCAGAAATTCACCTAAGTTCATAAAGTCGACTTTCCCTTGTAGTTTCTGCTCTTCATTATGAGCCTGTACCCCACCGATGGCGTGTAGCACAAACGATAGCCCAAAGAGTACGAAAAAAGCCAGACTCAGGGAATTCTGATACAACTTGAGTATTAAACCACCTTTCCGGACAGGCCACGGTGCTCCCGGACGGGTCGGTGAAGGCTCCCGGTCTACTTCCTCCTCGTCAGTCAAGCTTTTGGATTCGGACGATCCCTTCTGGTACAATGATACCGTTAGCAACACATACAAGGCCATCTGGAGAAATTCGCTTTCCCAGTTTTCGAAGACTGATTCTATGCAATGGCCGCTACCGAAGTATTGGCCCAGCGTAAGTGGGTTTTGACCGAAATCCTGTCGTTCATTGTTTAAATCCTGCCACCCGGTAAGCAGATGGGCCAGTAAAGTAAGGAGGGTAACTAGGATAAGGATCAAGGACAATCCATTTTCCCGAAGAAACTTTTTCATGTATGGCTAAAGTAACGGTTTAGACGCTGTACAAGATCAATAAAAAAGAATGCCAATTTTCTACCTAAGTGTACCGTTAAAAACTGACCTTTTGCTTAGTACCTCCTTTGCCTTTTGACCTTTCCGTACGCCCCAATCTGATTCAGACGTATATTCGTGCAAAAAAAGCTCGATGAAAGGTTTATTGACCCTTGCATTTCAATTCCTCTTCTTTCTTTCTTACGCTCAACAGAATCTGGTCCCCTACGTTCGCCCCCTGATTGGTACCGAAAAAATGGGCCATACCTTTCCAGGAGCTACGGTACCCTTCGGGGCCGTTCAGCTTAGTCCGGATACGGATACTATTTCCTACGAACGCAATGGCAAGTACAATGGCGACGTGTACCGCTACTGTGCGGGCTACAAGTACGAAGACAAAACCATTGT
>JAAIGE0101136917.1_pt1 | contig 10395 bp, 10 predicted proteins | sample 6487951 | NCBI WGS metagenome assembly JAAIGE01 (sample SAMN13974128, study PRJNA590717) | phyllosphere metagenome | biome: tomato field; feature: multiple bacterial spot infested tomato fields; material: tomato leaves; isolation source: leaves from tomato fields | host: Solanum lycopersicum ... | reverse complement strand
TTCCGGATCCGGAAGATACCTTTTCGTTGGGTCTCAATGCTGCCGCCTCCAAGGGACATGCAACTTTGGTGCGGACTCTGCTTTGGGCGATCGTCAGAACAGGCCATGCGCCTCGCGACTTTGGCGAGAAAGCACTGTTCGCTGCAGCAACGAAGGGCGATGCATCAATCGTTAAGTCCGTTTTGGAGTTCGCGAACAAGGCCTGCTATCCGGAGGGTGGCTTGTTTGCAGCGCTTCAATACGGCCATGAGGAAGTGGCGGATTTTCTGGTTCGCCGAGTGAACTTAGATCATGTGCGGGACCTGATCGCAGATGAAGAGGTTGAAGCCAAGCTTGATGAAGCGATTGCCAGACTTGATGCTACGAAGCAGCACAGAGAGCTTCAATCCAACGAGCGCAAGAGAGTTGCGCAGAGCGAGGCGGTAAGTTCATCAGCGAAGAATCCATCTCGCAGCGCACGCTTGTAGCGAGTGCTGTTTAAATACGCCTGGATCTCATCAGCATCCTCACTCCGTTGCGTCTAAAGACCTACTCTTCGTATCTCCCAATCGCCACGCGATAGGGTTCGGACCTGATGGAGGTCAGTGTCGTAGATGGCGATCAGGTCCAGAGCTGCTGGCAATGATGTGGCCTCGGATCTTTCGCTCACCCTTTTCCCAGAGTTCTGAAGTGCGTCGCGATACGGGACCAAGGAGACGCCGCTTCTCTGTGAGAGCTTCCTCTTTTCCATAACTCTCCCCAATCACACCTGGGATCGTCAAAACAAGCAGGCCAACAATGTATGACGCCATTGTTAGGTAGATTTCTGATGCTGCGATACCAGCGGAAGTAAGGCCAATGTCTTATTTTTGGTTGGCCAGATTTTTCGCGCCTGCCACTAGCACTTCAATGGACGGAGTCGGTGCAACGGCCATTGCCTTGAGCACTGTCTCGATGTCTTCAAGGGCATTTGGGGCATAAGTGATCTCAACGACCCAGTTGGCTACTCTTTGCCTTGGAGTTATTGGATTCAGAATTGTCCTTTGCCAAGCTGGGTCGCATTTGCCTGATTGGCCGAAAAATTGCCATGTAAGACGATGCTTGTCGGCGAGCGTTAATAATTTTCGGATTTATTAAGGATTAAATAAGCTTGGACGAATTTATTTTTTTTTAAAATTTTTGAAAAAAGATGAAACTCCTGCTTGCGCTTGTGGGTTTTTGTAAAGGGTGTTGGAAATCTTTTGGATTACCGTTTCTTTTATTGCAATTGATTGAGAGTTTTTAAAAGTTGGTCCGTATTTAGGAGGGCTCCCCTCGTAAACGTCAACATAGGCGCTGGTGGCATGAATGAAGGATTCCGCATCATTTACCCCTTTAAGCGATAGCCAACCCGGTATAGGATGGTCTGAGCTTGATTCAATGCCTTTTCTTAGCATTACAATCCAATCTTCTGCTGCTATTTCAGGCGTGAATCTGGAATGGCTCTTCTCCAAGAGTTTTGCTACTTCCAATTTGGTCATGTGTGTGCCCGTAAGCTCGTAAGTTCCCCTTGCAATTTTTACAGCTTTTGCAGAGCTGTCTAAAATGCCAGCCAAGTGCGCGCGGAAACCTCTTTCTTTGTCCATCATCGAAATAGAAGATACGCGTTCCTGCTCGTATATCAGGTAGTGAAGCCAATCAGGAACTTTTCCTGCGGAAGATTTTTCCTGGCTCCCAAAGCGAGCGAGTCGAAGAATTTGCGGCTCAGGAGGCCAGCTACCGATTGCAGGCGCAATTTGAAGAGTGTCAAAGCCACCGCTTAAATTTTTGGCTCGCTTAGCCTGAAACACGGCCGCTCGGAAGTTTGTATGGTCTACACGAACAATGAGAGCAAAGTCCGCACCTACCCAAGCCTCGCTATTTGGATTGGATCCACTTTTACAAAAATGCGTCCAAGAATATGGTATGAGTGAAGAGTCGCACTCGCCGAGCACATGAGCCCACGGGGCATGGGAGGCCATGGCGCCCAAGAGTGCACCTGTTGTGGTTTCTTCTTCGACAATTCCGCTTAGCCCATTTTCTACAATCCCCTGAATGGCTAGGTCAAATGCAAAAGACAGTAGGTATTTGGAGTCTTGTGCGGCCAATGAGCTAGAAGACATCGATGCATATCCCAAGAAGCGTCAGACTCCATCGACGCGTGAGGGGGTATGCTAACTCGAAGCGAGTCGGACATGAAGCCCTTGAATCAGGCTAGGTCTGAGCCAAGAAAAATAGGGGTCGCCTAGATGAGCGCGCATTTGATGAAGATTGTCGGGCCAAGTGATATGGTCGACTTGCTCGCTGTATACCTTGTCCTCAGCTGCGAAAAGAGCGTCAGCGAGAAATTGAGGTAGAAGGAACTGTTTCCTATGGATCCAATGCTCTAATTCGGTCCGCTCGCTCTCAGATAGGGACTCATAGCGTCTCAACAATTCCTCGGCGACCGCAAATTCTGCTAGTCGCTTTGCGATCGTGGTGTTCCAAAAAAAGTGAGCACTTTCCAGATCAAGGAAGTAATCTGTAGGCCCAGAGGAGCCATTGGACGGTTGTGTCATGAACTGGTAAAAATTATCGTCTGATTCTACTACTTTGAATCCAATCGCCTGAAGTAAAGTGTTAAATTTGGAAATATTCATAATTCCTCCAAATTTTGACTATAAAATGATATTTTTTGCTGTCAACGAAAAATTCGCTTGAGGTGATGTGGCAGTCTTTTTTAGAGGCCGTAGCGTTCGGGAATTGACTGCTGCAGTGGTTGGGATTAAAGATCTTCGTTGACAAACCTTTAGCTGTAGCGTCCGTATGGCTCATCTGTTTTTCGGAAAGTGCCAGCGTATAAGCCTCTTCGAACTGCAGTGATAGGTTTGCCTCCGGCTTTATGGATACATCTTCGCATCCTTCCTCAGCTGCTTTTTGAACTGCCCGCTTTGGTAGACCGGAAGCACGATCGGCGGGTTGTAGGTGGCCAGTGCTGCGATCTGGCGTTGACGCACAAGCTGCGCCGAGCGAGCGATGTAGTTGCTGTGCAGCACCGGCACCTTCTTGGAGATCGAATGGCCTGTCACCAGGGCAATCTCTTCTTCTTTGACTCCAGCGGCTTCTAACTCGGTCGCGAGCGTATGTCGGAAGCCATGAAAGCCAATGCCCTTTGCGAAGCCCAAGCCTTTCAGATAGCTGCTAAGTTGGATCAGGAGGCCTTGGCTATACCGGGCATTGGACTTACCGGTGGTCTTGTTGACCCCAGATGACAGATGCGGGAAGAGCCGAGGGTGGCCGCATGCGCAGATGTCCGCAACGAAGTCGAGAAGTCCGGCTTGCAGTAGTGCAGGGTGGACAGGGATCATGCGAATGGCGCTCTTGCCTTTAAGGCGTTGGCGGCTTTGTTGTCCCGTGCTGCCGGCAAGGTCTACATCTTTGGTCATGCGAATGGCGATGCACCACTTGCCCTGATCCTGGACGACGTCGTCGACTTTAAGCTGGGCCACCTCATTGATGCGGGCTCCGGTATAGAGTCCAATCATGGGTGCCCACCAACGGTGAGGCGCTTTCGATGCCCAAGGCAGGAACGTCTCTGGATCGAAGATCTTTTGCAGGTCCGGTGTGGTGAGGAGTCGTTCCGCGCTTTTGCTGCTTTCCAGAAGACTTGCCTTGACTGGACGAAAAGCAGCAAGCGGCGAGTGCGGGATCGCTTTGGTGTCAACGAGTGCCTGGAAGAAGGTCGTCAGAAGCCGGCGATGAAGCTCCAAAGTGGCAACGGCAGGAGCGGATGCGTTGTGCTTCTTACCAAGGGCAATGAGGGCTTCAACAGGCATCCTTTTAAGCTTGGGGTCAGTGGTCAAATTGGGTGGCGAGGAGCGCAGCAGCTCCCACATCTTGTGGATATGGCGATGATCGATCATCGAGACCGGGATATCTCCACATGTCATTTGGAGGATCTTCAAAGAGCGTGCTGCGGCCTTTACAGTGGTGTTTTGCAGCTCACGCCGCGTCATGTCGGCCAAGTAGTCAGTCGCCTCAACTGAGAGAAGTCTGGCAGGACTTGCAATGGGGAGAATGTCTGGGAAGCGCGTGCTGTTGCGGCGACGGCGCATGTTTTCCTGGTTCTGGATAGTGAGCTGCAAGATCTCATAAAGCTGGATCGCTGCTTGGCGGCTACCAACGACAATGTCTTTGAGCTCCAGTTTGCCAAGTTTAATGCTGCTGATGCGCAACTCGTCTGTCGCATCCAGAAGTTTATCTGTTTCAAAATTCACTAAGTCATCTAACATCTTTAATCCAACATAGGTAGTTAGATTTTTGATAAGAGAAGAACACGTTCTGTCAATCGTCTTTTCTAAACAACTTTATTGGGATTATGAATGCCTGGCGTCCGCTGCAAGGACAGCTTTAAGACGTTTTCGGTGTCAAATATTATTATTCAGTTTTTGAGCGAAAGTATTGCAGTTAAATGAGCTTGACCTTTATTTGCGGGGTTATATCCATAAATTCGCCATAGTGTTTAGTTGTGTAAAAAACGGTAATTTGTGGTCAGAAAAAAATGAATTCAAGTTAAATGATGGGTATGCGCCAAACGCCGTTATATTCTAAAGAGGGCCCTTAGGCGTTCCTAATCTACGAGGAGCGGAACCAGGAAGGACGTTCGGTCGGCTATAGCTAAAATTTAAATAACTGGTCGCAACGCTGGCCGTCGGCACCCCGCCGGTCCTTGATGGCCGAGTGGTGCCAAGCGTCTTTCCTGGCTGCAAGCTGCACATCTAACCTAGTTCAATGCGACTGTAGTCCGTCCGCTAATGAGTGCGCAACGCTTTGGTGTCTCGAACTCGATGCGCTTCACCGTATTGAATTACATAAAGGCGAGAAGTTTTTCCATGGCGTGGCCGAGAGAAGCGGCGCATGTGCACCGCACGAAGTCCATACGTCACGCGACTTGCGGTGCAGGAATAATATCCTTCCTACGATCCGAGCATCACGATTACGATGGCGACTCGGCCCCTCGAAAGACGTTTTGATACTCAAATTCCGCACACTCTGCTACAAGGGTCCGGCAGGAAGTGGAGTCGACGCTCTTGAAGGGACCGGCTTTTCACGTCTCACTTAGGGGGAGGGTGCAGGCGAGGCTGATGAGACGAGCCTGTTGTAGCGGGACTTCATCTGCTCAGACGCAAGTTTGGTTTCTGCCACTTGGCGCATAAGCTTCTCCGCCCCTTTAATCTCGAGATCAAGGCCTCGGCCTGTGCCATCATCGGCGACAAAGATTGGAACCAGATCGACCAAGTCGGGTAGTAGGAGCTCTCCGAGCGCGGCATCGATTTCGAGCCAGCCATTATTTTTTTCCAAGCTAAAACAGTTGCAGAGCATTTTTAAGAAAGATCGAGGATTGAGTTTGTCAGTCACTTCGACCGGGTTCTCTTTCAATCTTTCCCCGATCTTATCGATCTCGCGGGCAAGTTGATCGCTGAGGTTATCAATGCTAATTGTTACCGTCCCGGCCTCAAAATAAGAGATATAGTGTATCCAGCTACACCCATTCAATGAAAGTTGTTCGCGATTGCACTTCGCCTCGCACGTAATAAGTTGCGCACTTTCCAAGCATTTGTTGAGGGGCGCGCCTTTGTCTAAATGGTTTATGGCCTCTAGGAACATATTTCCGGTGCGGGCGAGACGAATTAGCTGCGACTCTCTCCAAGAGCCGTCGTCCTTTTTGTCGGGACGCCGGTAGACATCGAGCTCCCACTTGAAGTTCTCCGCTCCAGCTGTATCGGCAGGGTTCTCGATCTTGGATGTCTGGCCGCTTTTTGCTTGAAAGACTGCCAGCCGCATCGTTCTTTCGTCTTTCCAATATACCAACGCAAAATCTGCACCCCGCTGGGCTTCGCTCGCGCGCTCCACCTTGGTTCGACTTTTCTTGTATTGGGCCCAAGAAAACCTCTTTCCCTCAGGGTGTTCAGCGCGCTCTTCGGTCGTTCCGTAGATTTCAGCGCATAGAGGAAACGACGCTGAGAGTGCGCCCAAAATTGCAGAGGTAAGGGTTTCTTCATCAAGCCGCTGTGCTTCAACCAAGTTCTGAAAAACCACAGCTACATGCGAAAATGTAGCGCGAAGCGGAGATAGATCTACGTTGGGTGGCGGCACATTAGGAGGCGGCATTTCCCCGTGTGAGGCATCTATGCTTATCGAAGGCGACAAATCTCGCACAAGCGGAGTTTTCCCATGTTTTCCAATGCTGGCCATACGCTTCGCTCCATTTTTCCATGCCAATGATAGCAAACGACTGCGCCGAGGCGTCCCTCTATGGCGGCGCCCTATTCACAAGTGTTTCTTGATCTCGTCGTAAAACCGTGCGCCATTTTTATCTTGACGAAGCTGCTTGCGAATCTTGGCTTTCCAGTTTCTTGGAAGAGTGTCTGGTGTCACAGCATCTTCGCCAAAAAAATAACCGTAAAGTTCTGTCGGGCTCTCGTGATTTCTATATCTATCAATCCAAGTCTTCATCTCACTTCGCAGTTCTTCATTTGCTTCTTTGTAGTCGGCTAGGAATCTGATGGAAGCTTGCTCTTGGTTCAATGCGTGGGCCGTGAAGCAAAGCCACTCACACCAGAGGTCAAGAAAGCACAGGTGGTCCCTTCCCCAGTCAGTGCCCTCAGGACATGACAACCACCATCTATTGCAAAAGTTGCCGTTAGTAGGTGCGTTTGACAAATGATTGAGTTTTAATCCTATAGATTCAAAATAATTGCGGGCGTCTTTTGCTTTTGGGATTAACATTGGAGCGGATTATTGTTAGAGGCTTTGCATCACGCTAGCGGCACATTGGTCTTTGTCAACGGTGCTGGGTTGGGGTAGGTTGGTTTTCACAAGCTCCGGCGTCTAATACGCTAAATAACAAACTTCCGATGGCCGCGCTGATCCTATTGCGATTTTAATATGGGGGCGGCGCTGGTAGCTGTCATATTTAGACTGTATGATGCTCTCGCCGGAAATAACTCCGGCGAACAAGGAGGTGTCATGAGCGATATTACGGCTGATGAGGCACGTGCGCTGCAGAAAAGTGCGGTTGGGGACTACGAAGGATTGTGGGAGGAGTATGTCAACGGCATCCGCGCAAGCGCAATGATCGGTAAATCCGAAGCAACGCTTGGTTTGAAGCCCAAGTTCACTGCTGTCCAGATGGCAGCAGCTGCTGAAATGCTCCGGCAGCGGGGCTTCACTGTTCAGGAGTTGGGTGAATACCTCAAAGTCTCCTGGGCCGACGTGGGGAGCGTCCATACGCTTTAATCCTATCTAATTTGCACCAGGTAGGCGTGCTCCTTAGGCTCTTTCAGTCTGAGGAGCCTTGTGCAAAATACGAAGCACGCGCGGGGCTGCGCTTATTGAAGCGGCAAAACAGAGGGCCTTTGCAAGTTGAGCTTGCCGGTGCGCTGGGCAGAGATTACCCCTAGGGAAGGTCTGTCACACTAGCTAAGCTTTGCCCAAGGTGCCGGATCATGCAGGCACCTTTTTCAGCTTTCGCTTGATATTCAATATTCACAGCTGGAAATAGTGGTCCTAGACCAGCGTTTTCCAGAACTAAGGTGAGCAAAGATCAAGTTATTTGCATAATTTATGAACGTAAGGCAACAAGGAGAAGTTCATTTCGATTCCATACCCATTAGGCATCGGTCCTGACACTGTTAAAAGATTGATTCGCCGTCTTGTCGTTTAATTGTTACAGCTCATACGTAGGTGCCCAAATTCGTAGAGCATCTATGGCCATTTATCATACCCGCATCAAAACATTCAGTCGTTCAAAGCAGCACTCGGCGGTCGCTGCAGCCGCTTACCGGGGTGCCCTGTGTCTCACCGACGCGCGCACCGGCAAGGTTCACGACTATCGCACGCGCTCAGGTGTCCAACGCGTCGCATGCATCAGCCCAATCGGTGCGCCTGCCTGGTTGGAAGACCCCGAGCAGCTTTGGAACGAAGCGGAAGCCGCTGAGCGACGCAAAGACAGCACTGTATGCCGCGACTTTGAGATCGCTTTACCCCATGAGCTCGATGACGAGGGACGATGGGCACTGGCAAACGATATCGCAAGAACTCTCGTGCTTCGCTTTCAGTTCGCAATCCAAGTGAGCATGCACGCGCCTCCCAAAGACGCAGACCCGCGCCATTTTTATGCGCATCTCTTGGCCACAACACGCAAGATCAATGAGAAGGGCTTTGGCCTAAAGACGCGCGAGCTCGACGGCGTGATCAACGGCAAGTCGCAGATAGACTGGATTCGAACCATGATTGCAGACTCGATCAAAAGCCGTCTTCAACGCTTTGCGCCAACCGAACTGCTGGCGGAGCAGGAATCGGTGGGGAAGATGGAACCTCTTATGCCTGCACCCCTTCCTCTGTCGATCGCCACGAACTTTGAAGGAGCATTACTCTCGTATCGCAACCGTTTCGAGGAAGCTGCACAGTCGAGCGAAGGTTCGAGAGCGCAAAGATAGAACCGAGGATTTGCGCAACCACATTTAGTAAACCGACAGCAGGCCTATTTCAGTTCTTGCTACCCAGCGCGTCGCGACCAGATTCGCACCGAGGCCAATGTCCAATAGCTCAAAAAGAGCCGGTTGAACGGATGTCAATGAGCGTGAGGCGCAATCACTGCACGGCTCAAGGCGTAAATATCGTAGGTTCCGTCTATATAGCGCGCGAGTTCTGCCTCAATGCGCGCGCCTGGAATTTTCCCACGTTCAGCAAGCTGTTGGATCCAAAGCAGAACGCTTTCACGACGCGCTTCGGTAGTGTCATCTGCATCAATGCCAGCAAGATCAGTCAGCGATGGTTCTTCTAGATGTATGGTTTTCATGCCTGATTCCTAACAGGAATCAAGTCGTTGTCAAATGGTTGCCGTTGCGGTCGCGTGTAGTGTTTAAAAGTCATAAATCCGAAAGAAACGGTATGTAACTCTCGTTCCAAAGCTGAGGATATTATAAGTGGCGCTGAACTGCCTTAATTAGGTTTTTTTTAAGAAGGCAGCTGGGATGCGTTCTTAAGGGCAGGCACGGGTGGCGATTTTTACGACATAACTGCCTCCACGACGGACCTTGGAAGCGCGCTCTGGGTTCGACTCAGATCTAGGTCGTTCTAATGGTGGGTTTTGCAGGGATTTCGCATCCATAGCTGTGTAGCCGCTAGGCTGATAAAATTTCCGTGCGATGACCAATAGGATTTTCATAACAGAGCTATCGATCATCTCCTTGGAAAACCCAAAGAGTGGAGGACATCAGTGAGCAGGAACTGATAGCGGTGACCTTAGGCTAGAGCCAAGTTCTTCCTCGCAAGGCTACTTCTGAGCAGATGAGAACATTGATGGCACAGCCTGCGCGCTAACGACATTGCAGGCGTCCCTTCAATGAGGCTTTTGCGCACCCCAAAGAGCAGGCTAAGTCAAAATGCCATGCTTTCCACGGCAGAATGATTAGGTTAGATTACGATATCCGAAGCTCATAGCCTGAAGTTCCTTAAATGCCTTCCCTTCCTCCATGTTATCAGGTAGCTTGCTCCGAATACTCTTGATAAAGGAAACGCTATTCTCGAAAAAGTAAGACGGAACTTTGGCATCGTTAAGCGCCGCAAAGATATCATCGCAGCCCGTGAGGCTTTTCAATATGACCGTCACGCTCTGCAGTCTGCTCTGCCAACTGTCCGCGTAATCTTGCTTGTTGGGGCTGCTTGATAAATTCTTAGGCGCCACGATCGCGGTGCCGTGAGCCAGCACATTACGCAAGGTAAACAGCGCTTGAATCGTATCGAGTCTGTAATCAGAAGAATTTCTGTCGAATGGGACAGAGAAGAAGAACTTGTATTGTGCTTTCAATTTTTCAAATCCGCCGTTGCCTTCGATTTCAATAAGATAATTCTCAAGCAATAGTTCGGCCTTATTCTTCGAGTTGCGTCCTGCGGCAACGCCCTCCTCGACCAATTTGTTCATGGTCTTCTTTACTTCACCAACAAGCCAATAGCGGAGAATCCCTTCAACAATCGATGCGTTAATAATCAGTAGCGGAAAAGCGGTGTGATAGTTGCTATCACTATTTTTCTTGTGCTGAAGGGCGAGGCTCTCAAAACTGTGTAGAAGAGGCGCGGTAGTTTCTAGGAAAATATGCGTAGTCATGGGAAGGGGCGAAAAATGGTTGGAGGGCGCGAAGCGAGCTTACAAGCTTAGCGCAGATCCTCGATGCTCAGCTCGATCCAGCCTTCTATATGGGTCTGGCGGAGTTGATGCTCTTGGTGGTTGAGGGGCGTAGCGGGGGGATGGACGGCAGAAGGCATGATGACGAATCCAGTGTTGAGGTTTTTCGATTCGTAGCAGAGAAGGCTTCGCCGTCAAGCCCAGTCGCCTAGCGCAATTGTCGCTCGGTC
>JAAIGE0101418903.1_pt1 | contig 10396 bp, 7 predicted proteins | sample 6487951 | NCBI WGS metagenome assembly JAAIGE01 (sample SAMN13974128, study PRJNA590717) | phyllosphere metagenome | biome: tomato field; feature: multiple bacterial spot infested tomato fields; material: tomato leaves; isolation source: leaves from tomato fields | host: Solanum lycopersicum ... | reverse complement strand
TGGTGCTGCGCTATCTGCGCCTGCGCGGCGAACTGCCCGACCACACCGATCATCTGTACGTGGTGAGCCGGCGCCACCAATACCTGGGCCGCGTGCCGCTGGCGGCGCTGGTCACCCACTAAGACAGCACGCCGGTCAACCGGCTGATCGACGACGAGCAACCGGCCATCGATGTGGGCGACGGTTCGGACGAAGTGGCCGGCACCGTCGGTACCGATGTGGGTCACGCACGGCTCGCCCTCGGCGACCGCCGCGATCGACCTGAGGATCGGCCCGAGGGTCTCCCAGGCCTCCTTCGACCCGCCGGGCATGATCGACGGGCCCTTCAGCGCGCCCTCTTCACCGCCGGAGATTCCGGTGCCGACGAAGTTCAGGCCCTTCTCGCGCAGGTCGTGTTCGCGCCGGATGGTGTCGTGGAAGTTGGCGTTGCCGCCGTCGACGATGATGTCGCCCTCCTCGAAGCGCTCCGCGAGCTGCTCGATGACGGCGTCGGTGCCCTTGCCGGCCTGCACCATGATGATCGCGGTGCGCGGCTTCGACAGCGAGGCGACGAACCCGTCGATGTCCTCGGACGCGATGAAGCCCATGTCGCCGTGCTCGTCGAGCAGCTCCTGCGTGCGGGCGTAGGTGCGGTTGTAGACCGCGACCGTGTTCCCCTCACGCGACGCGAGGTTGCGCGCGAGGTTCGAGCCCATCACCGCGAGGCCGATGACCCCGATGTTCGCCTGTCCGTCGTTCTCTGCCACGTGGGTCTCCTTCGTCCTGACGTTCGGAGCCCAACCTACGATCCGCACCCTGGAGCCGCACGGGTGTTACGGCAACTGGGGACGGGAACCGGATGCCTCAATACTGTGGAGGGATGACCGACCGTGACGTCCTCCCGCCCGTGCTCGTGATGGGGGTCTCCGGCTCCGGCAAGTCGACGATCGGCAGGGCCCTCGCAGACGCGCTCGCCGACCAGGGCGAGCCGAGCGTGTTCGTCGACGCGGACGACCTGCACCCCGCCGCGAACAAGGAGAAGATGCGACAGGGGACGCCCCTGACCGACGAGGACCGGTGGCCCTGGCTCGACGCCTGCGCCGCCCGCATCGCCGAGGTGCAGGCGTCCGGGCACCGCTGCGTGATGGCGAACTCGGCGCTGAAGCGGGTGTACCGCGACCGGCTGCGCCACCGTGCGCCGGACCTGGTGATCGCGTTCCTCGACGGCTCGCACGACCTGATCGCCGAGCGCCAGGCGCACCGGCACCACGAGTACATGCCCTCGTCGCTGCTCGACTCGCAGTTCGCGACCCTCGAACGGCCGGAGGCCGACGAGGCCGCCGTCGCGGTGTCGATCGAGGGGACGGTCGACGAGACCGTGGCGACGATCACGTCGGCCCTGTCGGTCACTTCCGGCTGAGCTCGGACAGTCGCGACCGGTACTCGTCGGCGTCGATGTCCCCGCGGGCGAAGCGGTCCGCGAGCACCGCACGGGCGTCGGAGCGGGCTCGCCACGAGCCGCGGCGGAGCACCCCGAACGCCACGGCGGCCGCCAGCAGGACGAGGAAGAAGAACAGCGGGACGAGCGGGAAGGGGAACCCGCCGCCGTGCCAGTGCGGTCCGGCAGCGGCGACGGTCGAGAGTGCGGTGATCACGGTGGCCTCCTGAGGTGGTGTGCCGCCCCGGTGGCGACGTATCCAGCCTCCGGGCCTGGAGGCCCGTCCCGCGTCCGCCGGAGAGGCCCTCCTCCGCCTGCTCCCGCGGTGGTACCACCGCGCTCCCTCCACACCCGGGTACTCCCGGGGGAGTAGTCCACAGCTCACGCACCGGGTCGACGCCCGGGTGCGCGGACGTCCCTAGGCTCGGACCATGCACCCGCGTACCGACGTCACGAGCACGGTGACCGACGGCGGCCGGACCCCCGGCGCTCGTCGCTTCGCCCGCGTGGGTCGTGTCCTGCCGGTGGCGTTCGTGCAGGTCGTCGGGACCCTCCTGGCGTCGGGCCTGCCGGGCGGCCCGGCGGGCCGCGCCGTCCGTGGCGGTCCGCCGTGGGTCGTCCACGCAGCCGACGCCGTGCACCCCGGGCCGCTCGCGATCGCCTTCCTCGTCGCCGGGGTCGTCGTGCTGCCGTGGCGCTGGCACCGGCCCCGGGTGGTGCTCGTCGTGACGCTGGCGACCACGATCGGGTACGTCCTGCTCGTGAGTCCGCGGGGACCGTTCGTGGCCGCGCTGACGATGGCGATGGCGAACGCCTGGATCCGCGGCCACCGGTGGGCCGTGGGGACCGTCGCCGCGATCGCGGTCGCCGCCTTCCCGACCGCGGACGAGGTGCTCGGCCGGTCGTCCGCGCGTGACCTCGACGCCGTGTTCCTCGCCCTCGCGTGGGTGACCGTGACGCTCGCGGTCGCCGAGCTCGTCCGGGTGCGGCTCGAACGCGTCGCCGAGCGTCGTCGCCGCCGCGCTGAGGCCGAACAGCTGCGCGCTCGCGACGAACGCATGCGGATCGCCCGCGAACTGCACGACTCGGTCGCGCACAGCATGTCCCTCATCAACCTGCAGGCCGGCGTGGCCCTGCACCTGGGCGACGGCCTGCCCGACCGGACGCTGCAGTCCCTGACCGACATCCGTGACACCAGCCGTGACGCGCTCGTCGAACTCCGGACGATCCTCGGCGTCCTGCGCTCCGCGGACGGCACCGGTGCCGCACCGGCGTCCGACCGCGCGCCGGTGCCCGGGCTCGACCGCCTGCCGGACCTGGTCGAGCGGGCCCGCGCGGCGGGGCTGGACCTGTGGGCCGACGTCGACGGCGACCTCGCGGTGCTCGACGGCACGACCGACCGCAGCGCGTTCCGCATCGTGCAGGAGTCGGTGACGAACGTCATGAAGCACGCGCCTGACCACCGGACCGAGGTGCGCGTCCGCACCGGCCCGGACCTCGTCGACCTCGTCGTCGAGGACCACCCGGTCGCCGGTCGGTCCGGTCCCGCCGTCGCCCCGACGCTCGGTGCGTCCGGCAACGGGCTGATCGGCATGCGCGAACGGGCGACCGCGGTCGGTGGCTCGCTCACCGCCGGACCGACCCGGAGCGGCGGGTGGCGTGTGACGGCGCAGCTGCCGGTCCGCACGCCCGAGCATGCCCGCAGCGACCCCGCCGCAGCTGACCCCCGCCCCATGACCGACACCACGACCGAGACCGAGACCGAGACCGGGGCCACCTCGTGAACGACACCGACCACCCCGCCGCCGACGGAGCGGGCGACCACGCGTCGGCCGGGGCACCGAACGGCATCCGGGTCCTGCTCGTCGACGACCAGGTGCTCGTCCGGGCGGGGCTGCGGGCGCTCGTCGAGGCCGAGCCGGGCATGACCGTGGTCGGCGAGGCCGGGGACGGGGCGGCGGCGGTCGACGCGGTCCGCGCGCACCGACCGGACGTCGTCCTCATGGACATCCGGATGCCCGGCGTCGACGGGCTCCACGCGACGCAGCGCATCTCCGCCGACCCGGCCCTGTCCGACGTGCACGTCGTCATCCTCACGACCTTCGAGGAGGACGACCACGTGTTCGAGGCGATCCGTGGCGGCGCCGCCGGCTTCCTCGTGAAGGACACCGAGCCCGCGGAACTCCTGCGGGCGATCCGCACCGTGGTCGCGGGCGACTCGCTCCTCTCGCCCGGTGCCACCCGCTCCCTCGTCGAGGCGTTCGCGACCCACGCCAAGCCGGCCTCGCTCGCACCGGCCCTCGACGTCCTGACCGAACGGGAGCGCCAGGTCATGCAGCTCGTCGCGGCCGGCCTGACGAACACCGAGATCGCCGAACGCCTGTTCGTCAGCCCGATGACCACGAAGACCCACGTCTCCCGGGCCATGATCAAGCTCGGCGCGCGCGACCGGGCCCAGCTCGTCGTCTTCGCTTACGAGACGGGCCTGGTCACCCCAGGCTGGCAGCCCTGAGCCGGCAGACGGTGATCCGCCGACCGAGGCCCGACCGCGCCACGGTCCGCGCCCGCCAGACGGTCAGCGGCGCACCGCCCGGACCGCGCCGTGCGGACGGTGCCCCTCGCCCGTCCGCTGCTCGATCTCCTCGACCGCGAACCCCGCGCCCTCCAGCACCGACACCGCCCACGCCACGGGCCACCGCCACGCCGTCGTGATCGCGTGCGCGAACGGTTCCGTCTCCGGCCCCTCGAAGAACCCGACGAGCAGTCCGCCGCCGGGCCGGAGGACGCGTCGGAACTCGGCCAGGGCCACCGGGACCGCCTCGGGCTCGTGGTGGACGAGCGAGTACCAGGCGAGGACCCCGTCGACGCTACCGTCGTCGAGGCCGGTCGCGGCGAGGTCCGCGGTCCGGAACGTCGCCGCGGGCACGCTGCGGGCCGCGTACCCGACGAACCACGGCACGGCGTCGATCCCGACCACCCGGTGCCCGAGCTCGACGAGGTGCCCCGACCAGTGCCCTGGGCCGCATCCGGCATCGAGCAGCGTGCCGCTGCGTCCGGCGGCCCACCGCTCGACCAGCGCGCGGTCGTCGGCGTGCACGCTGTCCATGCTGCCGAGCACCGCCGCGTACTCCGCCGCCCGCTCCCCGTACGCCGCCCGCACCCGATCCGTCACCGGACGACCGTACCGGCACGGTTCCCGCGTGCCCAGGACCTGGCCGTCCCGCACCGCTGTTCACCCTGCGGTGCGGCGGACCCCGGCGACCCGCAGGCAACCGGTCCGGACGCTCGAGGAAGGTGCGGCCGGTCCGGCAGCGCCATCCCCCGATCGGACCGGTGGCACCGTCACCCGGCTGAGCGATCCGGATCGCTCGCACCACGCCGACGTGCTGCGAGTCCGCACCCGATCCCGAGCAGGCCGAGTGCGATCGCGACTCCGGCGCCGACGCTTGCCCCCGTGAACGCGAGCCCTTCGGGCACCACCTGGCTCGCCGGATCGTCCGGTCGCCCTACCGAGCCACCCTCGCCGTCGCCGCTCCCCGCATCCGCGTCGGCTCCGTCGCCCGGCTCGGTCTCGTCGACCACGACGCCCGCATCGACGGTCGTGTCGCGGTCGACCCCGCGGAGTGCACCCGTCGCGGTCGTCAGTCGTTCGAGGCGGACGGGCCCGGCGACACCGTCGGGACCTGCGTCGGAGTCCGCTGCGGGGTCGTCACCGACCTGTTCCGCGGTGAAGTGCTCGCCGTCCGGAGCGGTGAAGCGGACCCGGTAGTCGCCGGGTCGCAGCCCGTCGAACCGGTACCGGCCCTGCTCGTCGGTCTCGGTGCGTCGAACGACGGTCTCCTCGCGATCGTCGGTGCCGCTCAGGGCGACGGAGATCCCCCTGATACCTGGTTCACGCTCGTCCTGCACACCGTCGGCATCGCGGTCATGCCACACGCGGTCGCCGATGGCACCCGAGACCACCCGGACGGCCGCCGGGTTCGACTGCACCGGGAGTGCGAGGTTCGACGCGCGGAGCCCGAAGCGGTTGACGAAGCGGTCGCCGTCGACCTGGCCCGTGGTCGCCAGGGCGACCCGGTGCGTGACCGTCGCACCGCTCGCGATCGGCGCCGCGCGTTCGATGCGGATCGCGGTGACCTGACTGAGGGCCGCCGGGCATCCTGTGACGCCGAGTTCGGACTCGGCGCACCATCGCGTCGATCCGCCGGCCTGGTTGCTCGGGTCCGACCCGTCGAGCGCGATCCCGTGCGGTGCGGCTCCGGTGTAGCGGACGGTCTCCTGCCCTCCGGGAGCGGTCGGCACCGGCCCGGCGAGCCCGACCGAGCCGTGGAAGTCCGATCCGCGGGCGTCGCCGCGGTACGGGAGCACGTCGATCAGGTCGACGTCGCGGATCTCGGTGTCGTCGGTGTTCGTGGCGTCGAGGTCGAACTCGAGGCGGTCGCCGGTGACGACGATCGGTTCGACCGCACGCTTCTCGACCCCCACCCCGCTGCCCGTGACCACCTGGAGCGCACGGTCGGCTCGTCGCCAGCGCTCGTCGGAGCGGTCGGCCGGCGACTCCACCGTGGCGGTGTTCGTGACAGGGCCCGCGGGGGCCGATCCGTCAACCCGGACCGTGTACGTCAGCGGCGCGATCGGCGCGTTCGGCTCGAGGTCGCGCAGCGTCCAGGTCAGGCGCTGCCGCCGCTGTCCTTCGGCGTCCTCGACGGTGTCGACCGCGGGTGCTCCGGAAGCGCTCTCCGCGACGTAGGACGTGTGCGCGGGCAGGACGTCCTGCACGATCACGTCGGTGTGCGGACCGTCGGCGAACCCGTTCGTCAGCGTCGGTCGGAGCGCATAGTCGACGGTGTTCCCCGGGGTGACGCTGCTCGTCCGGTCCGGGGTGTCACCGGCATCGTGTCCCGGGTCGACGACGACCTTGTGGACGCGAGCGAGGTCCTCGGTGAGCAGGACGCTGTCCGCCAGCCCTCCTGCGCCGAGCTCAGGGTCCGCCTGGTCGTGCACCCAACCGGGACGGTGCGCGCCGAACCGGGCGTGCCCGAAGTCGACGGCACGGGTGCCGTCGGCGGCGCGTTCGGTCCTCACGGTCGAGTACAACCCTGCGCTCGCGCCACCGGGCAGGTCGCCGGTGACCCGCACGGCGCCGACGGCGTCGATCCCACCGGGGACGTCGTCCGGGTCGTCGTACCAGGGCCCGTCTCCGTCGTCGCAGGTGTGCGTCTGGCCCTCGGCTGCTGATCGCATGTCGTACGCGGCGTACTGCAGCCGGGCGCGTGCGAAGCCGGCCGTCCACGCCGGAGCCCGTCCGCCGACCATGGCGAGCCGCTGCGTCCGGCGGTCGAAGGTGTCGCAGAGCGCGGCGTCGCGGTAGGTCGCGAGGCCGGTGTTCGTCATGCCCACGTCGCTCCGCAGCAGCATCCCGCCGGTCGCCCAGGGATCGCCCTCCTTCGCGGAGCCGGCTCCGACGCCGGTGCCGTCCGCTCCGAGTCGCCAGAGGCGCTTGCTCGCGGTCCCGGGGCCGAGCTCGACCAGGTTGCGCGTCGCGGTGTTGTCCGTCGTCGGCTCCGTCCCCCCGGCAAAGTTCGGAGTCCCGCTGAGCGATGCGGTGCGCAGGGGCGTGTAGGTGTTCACCGACTCGACCGAGGTCGCCACGGGTGGGGTGGGCATCCAGAAGCTGATCCACCCGCTCACGAAGTACGGCCGCTGGCCGCCGCTGATCGGACCTCCGGACGCGTTCTGCACGGGGACCCGACCGGCATCGGTGACGGCTCCGCGGATCGCGACGGCGACGTCCTCGCCGGGGCCGGATTGCGAGCAGGTGATCGTTCCGGAGTCCACGACGGCACGGTCGCCCCCGCCCCGGCCGGCGGGGAGGCCCCCGAACAGCACCCCGTGCTCACCGTTCCGGCCACAGGTCGGTCGCCCGCCGTTCCACAGGACCACCCCGGACGGCTGGTCGCCGAGCAGGTGCGACACATCGTCGGTGAAGGTCATGTCGCCGGTGCTCCGCTCGAAGCCGAGGAGTCCCTGACCGGCGACCGGTGCCTGCCAGTCGACGGTCATCGGGTACAGCAGTTGCACGCCCGGTGTGCCGTCCGGCCCGGGGACGTCCGTCCGCAGGACCGAACCGACCACCCGCTTGCTGAGGTTGTACCGGGGAGAGGCCGACACCGTGGTGGTCGCGGACGTGACGGGTGCGGTCGGGTCGACGTCGTCAGCCGAGGCGGTCCCCGTCACGGCGATGCGGTCGCCGTCGCGCAGGTCGCCCGAGACGTCGAGCACGACGGGGACGGAGAGCGCGTGTCCTTCGGCGATGTCGCCGAGGACACAGGTCAACCGACGGTCCTCGATCGCAGACCCCGGCCCCCGGCAGTCGAGGGGGATCCCGGACCAGCTGGTCCCGGCCGGCGCGTCGAGCACGAAGCGCTCGCCACGCGCGGTCCCGCCGCTCGCGTTGACGGTCACGCGGTAGGCGACGGCGTCCAACGTCCGCACGATGCCGTTGTTCGACCCGCGGTCCCCGCCGGGCTCGTCGGACGGCGTGAACGGGCCCCGCCCGTCAGCAGCGACCTCGAGGGCGAGCGCCACGGAGGACCGAGGGTGTGCAGCACCGACGCCGGGGCCCGCAGTGGAGCCGCTGCCGGCGCCGACGGCACCGGCAGCGGCGGGCGCCGCCGGTGCCGAGACGACCACGAGAGCGGCGACGGCCGCGGTCACACGGAGGGGGATCGGACGACGGGACATGACGCTCCTCGGTCGGCGGGTGGGACGGCGCCCCCACCTTTTCCCGACCGGTCAGCGCGTGTCCAGACGTTCGCATGTCACATACGACCGTCCCCGCTCAGAGCTTGAACGTCGCCCGCGGGATGTCCGACACGATCCTCCGGGCGGTCCGGACCGCGTCCTCCTCGCTCATCTCGTGCGACACGACGAGCGACGCCAGGTACGCCGCGTCCGCCCGCCGCGCCATGTCGTGCCGCGCGGGGATGGAGCAGTACGCCCGGGTGTCGTCGATGAAGCCGGACGTCTTCGTGAACCCGGCCGAGTCGGTCACCGCCGCCCGGTACCGGCCGATCGCGGCCGGGGTGTCGATGAACCACCACGGGGCGCCGGCGTACACGGCGGGGTAGAACCCGGCCAGCGGTCCGATCTCGCGTGAGAACACCGTCTCGTCGACGGTGAAGAGCACGAGGTGGAACCCCGGCGCGGTGCCGAACGACGCCAGCAGCGGACGGAGCGGCTCGGTGAACGCGCCGACGGCGGGCAGGTCGTGGCCGGTGTCCGGGCCGAAGCGGTCGGCCGTCGGTGTGTGGTGGTTGCGCAGCACCCCGGGGTGCAGCTGCATGACGAGGCCGTCGTCGACGCTCATCTCCGCCCACCGGTAGAGCATGTCGTGGCGGTACGCCGTGGCGTCTGCCGCCGACACCGCCCCCGGGTCGCGCAGTGCCGCGGCGTGGATGCGCTCGCGCTCCGCGGCTGGCAGCGGGGCCGACCCGGCGTCGAGCACACCGGTGTCCGTCGCCGTCGCCCCGTGCTCGATGAAGTACCGGCGGCGCGCGCGCAGGGCGTCGAGCAGCCCGGCATGGGTGCCCGTGTCGACGTCCGCGGCCCGACCGATGGACGCGACCACGCGCCTCCAGTCCGGGCGGGACGGGTCGAAGACGGCGTCCGCGCGGAAGGTGGGGAGCACCCGGCCGGTGAAGGTCGGGTCGGCGGCGAGCCGCGCGTGCGCGGCGAGGTCGGCGGTGGGGTCGTCGGTGGTGGCGAGGACCTCGATGCCGAAGGCGTCGAACAGGGCACGGGGACGGAAGGCGGGCGCCGTCAGCTGGGCGGCGAGCTGGTCGTACTGCGCGTCGGCGTTCGCGGCCGACGGCTGCTCGGTCAGGCCGAACACGTCGTGCAGCTCCGTCTCGAACCAGTACCGGACGGGCGTGCCGAGGAAGTCGTCCCAGTGCTCGGCGAGCCGGCGCCAGACCTCCCGGCCGTCCGGTGCGGGGTGTGCGCCGGTCAGGTCGGCACGCCCGAGTGCCTCGAGGCCGACCCCGTTCGCGTGGAGGAGCCGCAGCACGTAGTGGTCGGGCGTGATGAGCAGCGCGGCGGGGTCCGGGAAGGGCTCGTCATCGGCGATGAGCGCGGCGTCGACGTGCCCGTGCGGCGAGATGATCGGGGCGTCGCGGACGGCCTCGTAGACGGTGCGGGCGACGCCGCGGGCGCCGGGGTCGGCGGGCAGCAGCCGGTCGGGGTGCGGGGCGAGGGCGGCGGCGGTCGTGGTGGTGGGGGTCATCGTCGACTCCTTCAGGACGGACGGACGGGTGCTGGTCCGGTGGACTCGCGGACGGTCAGGTGGGTCGGCAGCGCGACGGCGCCGGACATGTGCTCGCCGGGCAGTTCGTCGGCGGGCAGGGCGCCGAGCCGACCGAGCAGCATGCGGATCGCGACGCGGCCGGCGCGCTCGATCGGCGAGGTCATGGTCGTCAGCGGCGGGTTGCAGAAGTCGGCGCCGAAGATGTCGTCGCAGCCGACGACGCTCATGTCCTCGGGGACGCGGACGCCGCGTTCCCGCAGCCGGGCGAGCATGCCGATCGCGATGAGGTCGTTGAACGCGATGCACGCCGTCGCACCGGCGTGCACGGCGGCGTCGGCCGCGGCGGCGCCCGAGTCGACGAAGGGGGCGTGCGGGCCGATCCGGGCGACGCGCACGCCCAGGCGCTTCGCGACGCGCACCAGGGCGCGCCACCGGCGTTCGTTCGACCACGAGCTGTCCGGGCCGGCGACGTACAGGACGTCGCGGTGCCCGAGCGAGACGAGGTGCTGCACGGCCTGCTCGACGCCGCCCGGGGTGTCGATGAGCACCGAGGGCACGCCGGCCGGGCGTCGGTTGACGACGACGAGCGGGGTGCGTTCGGCGAACCGGGCGATCTGCGCGTCGGACAGGCGCGACGCGGTGAGCACGGCGCCGTCGGCCTTCGCCGCGATCGC
>JAAIGE0101136256.1_pt1 | contig 10398 bp, 6 predicted proteins | sample 6487951 | NCBI WGS metagenome assembly JAAIGE01 (sample SAMN13974128, study PRJNA590717) | phyllosphere metagenome | biome: tomato field; feature: multiple bacterial spot infested tomato fields; material: tomato leaves; isolation source: leaves from tomato fields | host: Solanum lycopersicum ... | reverse complement strand
TGGCCCGGAACTACGCCCAGACATGGGCCAAATATCGCGCCGAAAAGCCTGCGCTGCTGGGCGCCTTGTCGATGTACAACACCGGCAACGAGTCGCGCGGATTGAGCAATGGTTACGTGAGCTGGGTGTCGCAAGCGGCTGGGGTGGCGGTGAACTTCCCGGCAAGCGGGAAGGCGAGCGGCCGCCGGTCCACCAAAGCCCAAGCCAATGCTGTTCCCGTAATGTCGCCCGCAGCCGCGCCCACAGGGTTCGCAGGGACCGGGCCGAAGGCTGCACAACCGAGGCCACGCTGACCGCTTGTGCGGCGTTGTGCGGGTAGCGTCCGATAGGGTCGGGCTTTTGGTCGAGGCCGACGGTTCCGAGACGCGCTACAGCAGATCCAGAGCGGGCACTGTGGTTTCTGCGAAGGGTGGGTTTGATCGGAGGGGGTGAGGGCGTCGGAAGGCAAAGGCAGAGAAGCGGAAAAGAAGGGCAAGATAAAAGTGTGTGTGGTATGGGGGTTTTAACTGACTATTTTTATTAGCTTTTTCTTACAACATTGTCATTTAACCTTGTTGTAATTTACAACATAGTTTTTTTAGGGCTGGGAGACGACCATGGTCGGCAGTGAAAAGCGCAGCTCAGCAGGGCCAGACCAGGACGCTGGGAAGGGCAGTCAGGGTGCAAGCAGCACCGACAAGCCGCTGCGCGTTCGCCTGTCCAAGGGCCGCCAGGCGCGTAACAACTCCCAGGTCAATGAAGTCATCAGCCGTGTCAAAAGCGCTGCCAAGCGGGCGGCACGGACCGGGCGCATTTCCGGCGCGACCACGCACCATGCTGGGCGCGGCGCTGGCGTCAGGATCAACACCGGAAGCCGACAGCAGCGCGTCACCATCAAGGCCCGTGTGGTTGCAGCACCACGGGTCGGAGCAAAAGCCGCCATGCAGCGGCACGTGGACTATGCGCAACGCCACGGCGTAGACAAGGATGGTGGGCCGGCCCGCCCGTTTACCGACACGGGCGAACTCACGCGCGAGCAGACATCGCAGTTCGTGGACCGGGCAGAACCTGACCGGCATTCGTTCCGATTCATCGTCTCGCCGGAAGATGGCGCGAACTTGAATCTAGAAAGCTACACCCGCGATTTGATGCAACAGATGGAGCAGGATCTAGGGACAAAACTGGACTGGATGGCCGTCGCCCACCATGACACCGACAACCCGCACGTGCACATCATCGTGCGTGGGGTGGATGACAAGGGCGGCGACCTGGTGATTAGCCGCGACTACATCAGCAATGGCATGCGCGAGCGGGCACGTGAGCTGGCAACGCGCGAGCTGGGATATCGGAGCGATATCGACATCTATCGCTCTGCGGCGAAGGAGGTCACGCAAGAGCGCTGGACGGGTCTGGATGCGTCCATGCTTCGGGAGCAGCAGAGCCGCGAAAGCGGCCTAATCCATGCCGGCAAGGTGCATGCAGATCCGTTCCGCAATGCACAGCGGCAATTGCGGCTCCAGCGGCTGGCGATCCTGCGTGACCACGGCTTAGCCACCGAACAGATGCCCGGTCGCTGGAAGATCCACGCAAACGCGCCGGAGGCGATGCGTGCGATGGCGCAAGAGCGCAGGCTAGCAACAGAGCTCAAGCCGCACATTGACGCCGAACGTAGCCGGCGTGGACTACTGGCCGACAAGGACAGTCTGAAAGCTGCACCCGTGCAGGGTGTCATCCTTGATCGCGGATTGGCAGACAAACTGTCAGGCACCGAGTACGTCATTGTTGGCGGGTTCGACGGGCAGGTGCATTACGCGACGCTTAGCATGCACTCAGAGCGACACATGCCTGAGCGCGGACGCATCGGCGACACCGTGGAGCTGGGCACCTACACGCCGCCAGCCGCCACGTCTGCGGACAAGAACGTGCTAAGGCGCTTGAAGAGCGGCGTCTATCTCCCGGACGCGCATCTGGCCGAGGTGAAGGCGTGGGACCCGAAGCGCTTGCCTGAGAATGCAACGCCAGAGTCCTACATCGATGCGCACGTCAATCGCATGGAAGCACTGGCGAGCCGAGGACATGTCACCAAGCTGCCTGACGGCACGTTCCGTGTGCCGCCAGACCTCTTGGCGCGGCTCGATGGTGATCCAGCCATTGCCCGTGACAAAAACTCGTTCGTGCGTCTGGACGTGAAGGCGCAAGGCTCGCTCAACCGCCAGAGCCAAGTCATCGGGCGCACGTTCCTTGACGACCAGCTGGCCGCTGGTCGCCTTGAGCAACTGAAGAACACCACTATCCGCACGCGCACCCAGGTGCAGTTCCTAGACGCACTGGAAGCGCGTGCCGACCGCCTGGTTGAGTTGCAGCTGGCCCAGCGCACTCCCGCTGGGGTGCGCCTGAAGGCCGGATTTGACGACGAGTTGCGCGACATGGAGCGCGCGATGGTGCAGAAACACCAGGTGGCGGGACTGTTGAAGCCGCATCTTCGAGCCGAGCGGAGCCAGAGCGGGCGACTGGCAGACGAAAAGAGCCTAGAGACATCTGGACCGGTCCAGGGCGTCATTCTCGACCGTGGGCAGGCCGACAAGCGAACGGGCGCCGAATACGTCGTCGTCGCCGGCTTCGACGGCCAGGTGCATTACGCAACGCTCAGTGCCCCGTCGGAGCGGCACCTGGTCGAACGCGGGCAAATCGGTGACACCGTGACCCTCGACAGCTACACGCCGCCGGTCGCCACGGCGGCAGACAAAAACGTGCTGCGGCGGTTGAAGGATGAGATCTATTCCCCTGAGGCGCACCTGGAAGAGGTCAAGGAATGGGACCCGAAACGTCTGCCCGGCAACGCAACGCCAGAGTCCTACATCGAGGCGCACGTGCGGCGCATGGACGCCTTGGCGTACCGAGGCCACGTGACCAAGTTGGAGGACGGCACCTTCCAGGTGCCGGTCGACCTGGTGGAGCGTGTCAACGCCGATCCCACACTCAGCGACCCCAAGCGCGCCTTTGTGCGCCTGGACGTGCTTGGGAAGGGGCCGCTGCCTCAGCAGAGCCAGGTCATTGCACGCACGTTCCTGGACGACCAGCTGGCCGCTGGTCGCCTTGAGCAGATGAAGGGCGCCACCAGCCGCACCCGCACGCAAGCGCAGTTCCTGGAAGCGCTGGAAGCGCGTACCGACCGCCTGGTCGCACTGCGGATGGCCGAGCGCACTCCTGCGGGCGTGCGCCTCAAGGCCGGCTTTGACGAAGACATGCGCGGCATGGAACTGGCCGATGCACAGAAACGGCTAGCGTCCAAGTACGGCCAGCCGGTCAATCTCGATGTGGCCCGCCGCTTTCAGGGCACCGTGGAAGCCATCGAGAACCTGCCCAGCGGCCCCCATGCGGTGATCGTGCAGAACGGAGCGTTTGCGGTGGTGCCGGCGAAAGATGGCCTGCAGGGCCAGCTCGGCAACACCGTCGCGGTGCAGCTGGCGAAGGGCCAGAGCATGAACCAGACATTCCAGTCGGTGCGCATCCGCTTCGCGGCAATGGATGTGCTGGACAAGGGCAAATCGTTAGGACTCACACGGAGTTAAACCGATGGCACCACAAAGCAAACAACGCGAGAAAACCCGTCACGCTGGCGGACTGCGGGGCGGTCCCATGGTCGCCTGCGTGGTCTGCATCTTTCTGGGCGTGTGGGCGGCGGGCCAGTACGTCGCCTATGCGCTGGCCTACCAGCCGCAGCTCGGTGCGCCCTGGTTCCAGATTGCAGGGCATGGCATCTATGCGCCCTGGTCATATTTTCCCTGGTTGTGGGATTACAACGCCTACGCCCCGGACATCTTCACCAGGGCGATCTACATCGTTGCCGCATTTGCAGCGATGGGCTTCGTCGCCATGGTGGCGGTGGCCATCTTCCGCACCCGCGCCCAGGAGACGGTCTTGACGCACGGCTCGGCGCGCTGGGCCGAGGCCAGGGAAATCGAGAAGTCCGGCCTGCTGGGTCAGGCCGGCGTGGTACTCGGCATGACCGAAGACGGTCAGTACCTCACCCACAACGGCCCGGAGCATCTGGAAGTCACCGCGCCGAGCCGGTCGGGCAAAGGCGTTGGCATCGTCGTGCCCACGTTGCTGAACTGGCAGGCGAGCGTGGTGGTCAACGACATCAAGGGCGAGAACTGGGAGCTGACATCGGGCTACCGGAGCAGGATCGGCTATGCGTTGAAATTCAACCCAACCCAGCGTGACACCTGCCGGTTCAACCCGCTGGCCGAGATTCGACCAGGCGATAACGAGGTGAAGGACGCCCAGAACGTTACCGACATGCTGGTTGACCCGGACGGCAAGGGCAAACCCGACCATTGGAGCAAGGAGGCCGACTCGTGGCTGCTGGCGGTGGTCCTCCACGTGCTGTACGCCGAGCCAGACAAGACCTTGGCAGGCATCGCTATGTTCCTGGACAACCCGGAACGCACGATGGAAGCGACGCTGCAATACATGCTCGACACCAAGCACCGCAACGGCAAGGTGCATCCGGTCGTTGCGATCGGAGCAAGGGCCATGCTCAACAAGAGCGCCAACGAGCGCAGCGGTGTGCATTCGACGGCGCGCAGCTTCTTCAACCTCTACTACGACCCCATCGTGGGTGCCGCGACCAGCGAAAGCGACTTCCGCATCATCGACCTGATGCGTGCGCCATACCCGCTATCGCTGTATCTGATCAGTCCGCCGAGTGACAAATCACGTTTGCGGCCCTTGTTCCGGCTGATGCTGCAACAGATCACGCGCCGGCTGACCGAAGAATTGCACCCGGAAGGCAACAAGCATCGGCTGCTGTTGCTGGTCGATGAGTTCCCGTCCTTGGGCAAATTGGAGTTCTTTGAGGAAGGGCTGGGCTACGTCGCCGGCTATGGCATCAAGTGCATGATGATCAACCAGAGCTATAACCAAATCGTGAAATATTACGGACCAAGTAATACCGTCATGGATGGTGCACATATCCACGTGTGGTATGCGCCCAACACCGACGAGACGGCCAAGCGCATCAGCGATTCGCTTGGCATGACGACGGAGATCCACCAGCAGACCAACTACACCGGCGGGCGCTTGTCCGGCTGGTTAGGGCACGTGATGGTGTCCAACCAAGAATCGGCCCGCGCCCTGATGACCCCAGGCGAGGTGCGGGAAATGGACCCGGCCAAGAAGATCATCGTTGTCGCAGGCCTGCCGCCGATCATGGCCATGAAGATCAAGTATTACAGCGACAAACGGTTCTGCGACCTGGTGCCGCCGACTGACGAACGCGGCAAGGTGCTAGATCCGACCCACAAGTACGCACCGGTCGCCAACACCAGCGCCAGGCCATACCCCTACGGGCCGCCAGTCGCCGGCAACCCGTGGACCAAGCTTACCCCCGCTGTGGTGCCGGTCGCGGTGGCGGCCGCCCTGCAGCCGGCCGTCCAAGACTCCCGCGATCTGGACGCCACCCCCGAGCCGATGCCCGCACAGGAGGTGGCCGTCGAAGCCGCGCCCATGCTCGATGACGATATCGGCGCCGATGCCGACATCGACACCCATGAAATCACCGTCAGCCCCGTCGCCAAAGCCGATGGCATGGATGCAGCCGACGACGACATGGACTACATGCTCCCATGAAGAAATCTGACGGTAAGACCATCCTGCACACCCAGATCCAAACCCGACTCATCAACTTAGCCAAGCGCGAAGCCGTCGAACGCCGCATTCCGCTGCGCGCCGTTGTCGAGGCGGCGCTAGCAGAGCGCTACGACCCCGAACACGCCAAAGCCGAAGAAATGCTGGTCCTCAAGGAATTGAGGTCACTGCGCAACGAGGTGCGTAACGTGCACTTCGGCAATCAGATGCTGGTCGAGCTAACAACGCTTACAACCAAGAATCTGTTTGCACGCCTGCCTGCTGCCACGCCTGCCAGCAACGCGGCGGGCGAGGGCTTCTACAACGCCCTGATCGCGTCGGTGGAACGCGTTTTCAGCCAGCGACAGCCGCTGCTGGACAAGTTGACCGGCTCGTTGTTGCGCGCCCAGACCGATAGCGAGTTCGACGCCCTGCAAGCAGCAACCGGGCAGACCGACAACGCCGACCACGATCCAGAGGCCACCCCATGAACGCATTACGCTCCACTAATGTGTCCGTTTCGATGATCAGCCACCCACCCGTCTGGAGGCTCAAAATCCAGTTGCTTGGCATCTCCCCCACAGTCTGGCGTCGGCTCGATACCTACGCTGATGTGGAATTGGCGCAGCTGCACTACTTCATCCAAGGCGCGATGGGCTGGGAGCTGATGCACCTGTACTCGTACGGGCATGGAAATGGCAGCGAGATTCCCAGTAAACGTCGCTTGTGTGATGTGTCTGGCATTGGAGAGACGCTGATCTACACCTACGACTTTGGCGATGACTGGCAACACCGAGTGACCGTCGAAAAGCTGATGGAAAAACCAACAGGAAGTTATCCGCACTTGATTACCGGCAAAAACGCCTGTCCGCCGGAGGATTGTGGCGGGCCATGGGGCTATGCGGAGATGCTCAGGGTACTTGCTGGGCGCAGCAGTGCCCGCCGACGCGAACTCACGGAGTGGTTAGGGGGCCCATTCGACCCCAACGCTTTCGACATTAGTGAGGCCAGAGAACGTCTTGCCGAGTACGTCAAGCTGTCCATGCCGGAAGCTCCACTTTGATTGAACGCCAGCGCTGTGCTCAACCGTGTGGCCTTATGCGCCCCTTCTCTCGCCGGCACTGCGCCCTCCCTGCCCTCCCGAGGAAGACAAAAACCATGGGCATCAATTACACCGACGAGTTGGCCAGCTTGGTGCTTTTCACTGGCACCACCGCGTTGGCTATCCGGCAATATAGTGCCTACCGCGCCGATACCACCCTTGCCAGTCGCACGGTGGCGCGCGATGTCATGTGGCTATCTGACAGCATGCACAACTTCGAGGCCATTGGCCGCAGCGTGTTGCAGGCCAACCACGCGCACGTCGCTTTCATGGCTGGTTTGCTGGCCGAGCAGTTCCAGGAGCATTTGCAGACCGATCCAAGTGACCCGGAATCGCCGGCAGCCGCCTTCCAACGTCACACCCAGTACGTCGACCTGCACGCCGTCATCGTTACGTTACTCAATCTGCAAGCCAAAGCAGCGGCGGCGGTCAAGGAGACGACGGTTTAAGAGGCGGTTGACACGTTCGCCTGTTGGCGAGAGGATTGGCCTATCGCTGCACAATCAGCGATTCGGCACATCAAACCGATCAAGATGGCAGGAGCGCGCAAGCGCCCATCGTCCGATGCTGGCGCTTTTATTTAGCTCGCCAGTTCTATGGTGGGCGGTGCGCGGAGGCCGCAAGGCCTGCCGGTTCCCGCTTCTGCCTATCCGGTTTTGATGACCGCGTACCGTCCACCACCTTTCCTGCGAGTACGCTCGCTCCTGCAAGAAGGTAGATTCAGCACCAGACGTACCAAAACAACGAGGCAGCCCGCCGGTGTAATGGGCGGATGCCGAAAACGAAAAAACCGCCCCGGCAAGGGCGGCTTTTTCTTCACTGGTCTGGCGGGAACACCAGAGCAATGGGGACACTTGAATGACTCCATCCTAATCCCGCCGGCGAAGCCGTGCAAGAGGGAAAGGATGCGAAGGCCCACAAGCCAAACACCCCGCCCCGCTGCCGTTCATCGGCGCGGGACATGTCAGCAGTAGACCCAGGCTCACACACGCCAGGCACAGAACCGACCGCCACCAGCGGCCGGCCGCACAAGCGTGTGCACTGGCGTCAGCCCAAGCCGCTGGCCGGCAAGAAGCGCCGGCCGGGCGTCCTCGATGCCACCCGCGAAGCGCTGGTGCGCGGCCTGGAACACCGCCGAGGCTCCCTGTGGATGCGGATTAGCCGCAACGTCATCGTGGCCGGCTATGCCCTGGAAAAGGCGCTGACGCGGGTGCGGGCGCTGCGCTCGGATGGGGCCGATTCGCTGCTGGCCATGTCCGTTGCATTGCTCTACCTATCCGACGTGCGCACCGGGTTTGTGGGCAAACCCCGGCAAGCCGGTGGCCGCTGGCAGCGTTACACGCTGCACGACATCGCCCAGCTCGCCTATGGCGGGCAGACAGAGGCCGAGGTGAAGCGGGCGCGCCGATCGATCGACATGATGGTGAGCCTTGGGTGGGCATTCCCCACCAAGCAGGTCCGCCGGCACAAGAAGGACGCCGAGGGCGGCGACCTGTGGCGCAGCGAGCCAGGCGTGCGCCGGCTCAACCTACAACGGTTATGCGCCATGACCGGCACCAGCTGGTTGCTCAAGCGCGACCGCCAGCACGCCGACCAGGCGCGCGGGTCCGGCGCGGCCTCCTTCACGGAGGCGCAAGCACGCCGTCAATCGCGCCAAGAGGCGGCAACCAGGCCACGCACGGGCGATGCCCGCCCAGCGGCACACCGCGCCACTGGCGACCCGTCAGCGGGCGCACAGAGCGCCACACGGCACATCGCCGACATCCTCTCCCTGTTCGAGTAGCCGCCGCCGGCAGGCTGGCCCCTGCCCCGCACCGTGGAAACAGGCGCCCGCGTAGCAATTTTGCCGCCGCCAGGGCCGGGCGACGCCCACACCCTCCCTCGATCACCCGCCTTTCGCCACCAACGGACTCCCCCGCAGCGAGTTACCCACCGCTGCGGGGGGACAAGCCTGTGGGAAGCCTGTGGGGAAGTGGCGTTATTTGTCCTCTTTATTTGGCAGGCCAACCAGTCAACCTACGGTTGAAAACACAGTCAGTAGAGCGCTTAACAGCTGATCGGCGTCGCCGCCGCTACGCGACGACGACAGCGTTAGAAGCTCAATAGAGGGGCTGCGCCCCTCCCACCGCCACTGCGCCTAAGCAACATCGGGAAACCAAACAAAGCCGGCGCGCAGTGGCGGCGGTTCCCTCCCGCAAACAGCAAAAGCGGGTCAGCAGGGAGTAATTAGCCGGACTTCGAGACAGGGCATGACCCTGGAAGGGCTGCCGGCTTCGGGTGGTCTGCGTTTAAGAGCGGTCGCCGTGCGCTACGCGCACACAGAGCCGACACGATCACTGCCGATGGAGTGATGCGCGGTGCCGGAAGCAGCGAAAGAAACGGACTCAACAAGCCCAGAACGGGTGCTAACGGGTGGATTGTGTTGCCGGCAGCGCGGCCATGCCGGAAATAACGCCACTGTTCCGCTAGCAGGACAATCAGTGCGGATCTAACGCCCATTAACGGCAGATTGCTTGCAATCTGAACGGCACTGTGTCACTATCTGTGGTAGATGCACACGCGAAAGCTACCCGCCTGGCAGCAGATAGCTTTTAAAGGGTGCATTTAGCTGAAATGGTTCAGCGGGTGTGACTGTGTAGGAAGTTCCCAGCTATACAGCCTTGCACGGCAGCAAGGTTGCGTTTTTGACTTCGTTACGTGGTGTTTCGAAATTATAGCGCAATTGCGTTAGCTTTTTGTAAGTGTTTTTCGAACAGGCAGCTAGCGCCGGGCTGCTGTGGAGACCACCTTTCCTCATGGGATAGGTGTTTTTTATGAGCAGTGTCATCTGTTGTAGTTGTACCTGGCCCAAGCCAGTGAGTGTTCGCCGCTACCTTCGTCGCCGTTTTGGGCGGTGGGAATCGGTCAGAACACACTGCCGGTCTTACCCGAGGCGGTAAGCGGTAGGTAACACGTAACGCAGCGGCGTCGGGCAACCGGCGCCGTTTTTTTTGGCTTGCACCTGACCAGGTGCACCCGCGCCGCGCGTCAGCGCCGACCCCGCCTAGCTCAACACCCACGCCGATGCCTAGGCGCGGTGCAGCCGTGTGCGTGTACGCCTCGCCGAGTCCGCCAGCTGCGATCACACCACGTCCCGACGAACGGTATGCAATCAACTGCAAACCCGGTTGCACAGTAAGAAGAATAATATTATTATTCTTCTTACCTACTAGGCCGCAGGAGCCGCACATGGACCCGTCCCAAGACGCACGTGATCGCATCTTCAAGGCTGCTGATGCGCTGTATGACCAGGCCGGGCGTGAGGTCTTCCCGACCGTCGATGCCGTGCGCAAGGCGGCTAAGGTCAACATGAACGAAGCAAGCACCGTCATGAAAGAGTGGCGGCGCACGCAAGCGCGTCCGGCTCCTGCTGCCGTCCAGGTGCCCGAGCCCGTGCAGCAGGCCGCTGGCTCGGCCGTGGTGGCGATTTGGCAGGCCGCCCAAGAGGCGGCCAACGACGCGCTGCGTGCAGCCCAGGCAGGGTGGGAAGCCGAGCGGCAGGAGGCGGAGGCACTGAGCCAGCAGATGGCCGACGCCTACGAAGCCCAGGCGCTTGAGTTGGAAGCGGCCCAAGCACGTATTGCCGAGCTGGATACGGCCATGCAGCAGGCTGCCTCGGCCGCAGTCGCCCACACGGCCGCTTTTGA